>Ga0126381_100009255_pt1 | contig 11055 bp, 8 predicted proteins | sample PanSoiMetPlot_28_FD_96465 | JGI IMG/M metagenome (GOLD analysis project Ga0126381, IMG submission 96465) | Tropical forest soil microbial communities from Panama - MetaG Plot_28 | ecosystem: Environmental > Terrestrial > Soil > Tropical forest > Bulk soil | place: Panama | collected 2016-02-17
CGTTCACAGGCTCGACCGAGGTGGGTAGGTTGATTGTGCAAGCGGCTGCCGGAAACCTCAAGAAGGTGTCGCTCGAGCTTGGCGGCAAGTCGCCCAACGTCGTCTTCTCTGATGTCGATGATCTCGATTCGGCTATTAGCGGCTCAGCCAGCGCGATCTTCTTCAACCATGGCCAGTGCTGCTGTGCCGGGTCCCGACTCTATGTTGAAGAGAAAGTGTTCGACAAGGTTGTGGACGGCGTTGTCCAACACGCCTCCAAAATCAACATCGGCTCTGGATTCGAACCCGAAACTGATATGGGACCGTTGGTCTCGCAAGAGCAATTGAACCGCGTTTGCAATTACCTGGAATCCGGCTTGTCAGAAGGTGCTAAGGCGGTTATCGGTGGCAGCAGACATGGGGAAAAAGGCTATTTCGTGAAGCCTACGGTGCTAGTCAACACCAACGAGAACATGAAGGTCGTGCAGGAAGAGATCTTCGGACCGGTGGTCACGGCGATTCCTTTCCGCGATACCAACGAGTTAGTGAAGAAAGCCAACAATACGAGTTACGGCCTAGCGGCGGGTGTTTGGACGCGTGATATCCAAAAGGCGAATCGCATTGCCTCAGAATTGCGCGCCGGAACTGTCTGGATCAATTGCTACAACATCTTCGATGCTGCGCTGCCCTTTGGTGGATACAAGCAATCTGGCTGGGGACGCGAGATGGGTCACGAGGTGCTGGAACAATACACCGAAGTGAAGGCGGTCTGCACGCCGATGTAAGCTGATCTGAAATCGAAGCGCGGCGAAGTGGCCGCGCCTTTTTCTATGCAATATGGGCGTGCTTAACGTGCTCGCCCACTTCGCGTTGTTCGCGTTCGTAGCCGACAGAGGCGAAGTACAGCACGCGATCAAAGAAGATTTCCAGCGAATGCAGTAAGTCAAGTTCGGCAATCAGCTCTAGCGGTTCTTCCAGCAGACCTTCTCGTTCGAGGAATTCCCAAAGATGTTCTTTGGTTGAGTTCACGGCCCACAAAAATGCGCTGAACGAGACACCCTGCCGCGCACGCCGCATTCCCAGCCCAATATAGCGTTCTTCGATGTCTGATTCGGTTTTGGTTGTCAGCCACTCGCCAAGGTGCCGATAAATCTCATGGGAGCGTCTGCGCAACTCGTCGGCAGGCACTTTTTGCAGCAGTTCCTGGGATCGGGTCGCATTGCGTAGCTTTTGCTCGAGGCCTTCTGATAAGGCGTCAGCGTGGCGTTCGATGAGCTGGACCAGCCTGACAGCAAACATAGAGTCCTCCTTAGACTCAGTCGGCAAAGTCTCGCCTAAGAGTTACTCCCCAAGCTTATTGTCATCGGCTTCCGCACGCAAGGCAGTGATGAATCGCACATCCGGCCGTGACGACAGGGAACATTGTCGTTGTAGGAAGCGCGGCCGAATTCAGCTCGAAACTGGACTGAGGCGCGTGGTTTGAGGGGGGAGGGGGCTGCCGAGCTGTTGGTGCGTTTAGATTTGTTCAATATTGCGCTTCAGCACGCGCGAGCACCACTGCAGTACCAGATGCCATCGACTCGTAATAATTGACGAATCGGCGAGTCTCCGCGGTCTGGTACGGCTCCAGGTTGTGCGCCCAGCGAAAACCAATCGGCTGATACCACAACTCCGCCTCTACTCGAAACGGACCTTGAGCGTTTCCTATTGACACAGAATAGCGGACAAGATCGCCCCGGTCGCTGAAATTTGGATCGTCGGCGGCTCCGCCGATTACGGCAATGTCTTTATCTGCGGTCTGCTTCTGGAAGCCGTGCGGCAAGAGGCGATTGTCTTTCGCATATCCAATGGCCGATAACAGACCCGTCGTAACGTGACCCGCCGGATCTTGCATCACGCTCTCGTAGATTTCCACTTGGTCGCTGCCGCAGATCTCACTATAGTGCGGTTCGAAGCGATTGGCATCCGCGTCATTGTCATTGCCTTGAATCGAACCGTCAGCGTTCAAGGCACCTGATTCAAACACCTTCTGACCCTCGTTGTCCCGGACGACAACATGCAACCAGGCTCGTCTCGACGGATAAGCCGTAGGCAGCTTATGACCACTCAAGTTCTCAACCTGTACTGCGAATTGAAGCTGGCCCCCGGCGGCGCCGACATCATGAATACGCAAGCGTGCGCTCTGGGACTGCAGAAACGCGACAGTCGTCTCGGCTGCTGCCGTCAGCTCAGCTGGAAGCGCCGCTACTGAAAGATCCTCGCGGTAAAGGTTCAGCATTCTCTGCATGAAGAAATTCGCGGCTACGAATGTGTGCCGACGTGCTCCGGGGCGCGGTGAACCAAAGACTGCAGTAATGGGCGCTGCTCCGTGCATCTCCGGCATGTGACACGATTGGCAGCTACTTTTGCTTGGATAGTCGCTGTGCAGCCATTCCAGATACGGCATCTGCTCCGGGAACCTGCCCAGTTCCTTGCCATCGGCCCCGAGTGCGCGCGTGTACAGCGTATGGCACGTCCCACAGAGTGCAGACTCTCGAATATGCGTGGCCTGAGAGGGGCGAAAGCCACCTGTCGAAGAATCCATGATGCGCTGATGACCTTTCTCAATGGCAAACGGACCGTACTCTGGCCGGTTCTCCTTCTCTTCGGGCGCATCTACGACGAATCCACCGTTGAAACTGTCAGGAGTCCCAAGTTTACGGTTCCCGATCTGATGGCATACTGAGCAGGAGACTCCATCCTCGGCCCCCGCGTTTCCTTTCTTATCGGCATCGAATGGCAGATGGGAAAAGACCTCCCCCTTCTTCCCTTGGACCTTTGCCTCATAGCGTGGGATGGGCATGTGGCAAACCGAGCATTCATCTTCGATCGCTGCTTGCGATTCGGGATGATCCGTTGATTCGCGGCGTACGCTAGCCTGCCAGTAGGGCTCGCGCGAGGAGTTCGCCATCATACTGGAGCGCCAATCGAGTCCGATGGAGACGTCCTCGCCCATTGCGGTTCGAAGTCCATTGTGACAAGCCACGCAGCGATCGGAGGTCTGGAACGCCGGCTTCAATGCATTGTGCGGCCCCGCGCCACGCAGAAATATTGGCGAGCAAGCCAGCAGAACCACCACGCCTATACCTAACTTTGCTTTCATTACCAGCCTTCGTTCAATCTTCCGTCTCCCCAGTCCCACAGCAGATAAAACATTAATTGCACTGGCCGTCCCGCAGTGTTATTGGCTGGGACACGAACGCCCAAATTTCCGCGAATATGTTGGCGCCGGCTGATGGTGACTTGCATTTCGGGTAACACATCCCAATTCGTTTTCGCCCCGGTGGCGAAATCGCGTGATCCAAGAAACTCGGCCATGGGTGACCAGAGCCGTCCCAGCCCGTGATCTGGTGCAAAGCTCTGGCCAAGTGTGGTGTTCCAAAACATCGAGCGGGGAACAATATCCGTGTGAACCGGGAACTCAGCCCCGCTTTGAACTTGCAGAAAAGTATTGGTCCGGAGGAGCTGGCCAACGGCAGCGAAGGTTTCGAACTTAGTCGTGCCTGACCCAAAGCCTCGGGCCCGGTTCCCGCTTGGCAGAATCACCCCACCCTGTAAGCTGAAAATGGACCCGGTGCGCAGGCTCGAGAAGACCTCGTGCTTGAGTCCGAGGGTCGTATCGCCTACGCCGCCATACCAAGTATGATTCTGATCCGCAAAGTTGACTGGGACATCTACCTCGATCTGATTTCTCACACCGAAACGTTGCTCATGAATAATATGGCTTTCCACCCCCGGCGCTCCCTGCGTATTTACGGCAGCTGAGATCACAACCTCGTTTTCCGGGTAGGCCTTCTCCGTGACCAGGGCCCGTGGCAGGTTCAAGTCGCCGCGTGCCCAGTGCGGGTTTCGACAGAAGCCACGCATATACTCAATGACCTTGTCGATCTGCTCGGAGGTCAGTTCCTCATCAAAAGCGGGCATGATTTGAGAGAACCCGCGATACGGTCCTCCATGCACGATGACCGCTTTCCAGGCCGTATTGGGCTCAGGCGTAGTCTGGCTGCACTGCGTGAAGTCGGGAAAAGTTCGGGGAGGTTCGAACCCGGCGGTAGACTTCGGCGTTCCGCGTCCATCCGGCCCATGGCAGGTGATGCAACCCGACTTGTAGATGTGCTCGCCGGTATCGAGTTGCGGAGCGGAGCGCCCGGCCTGGCCATAGACAAGCGCAGATAACAGTGTCACGCAGAACAGAGCTGATGTGCTAACACGTCCACGAGCAAGGCCCGGCATAGCCGTCAAGAAAGGAGTCCGAATTATACGGGAAAATGAGAGACTTACGTCGGCGCGTCACGGGTGGCGGGCTTGGGGAGAAAACACAAATCTGCAACCCGACCCAAAGCGGCGAGTCAAAATAGACGAGGTCCTCTTTTTCCCAAATGACTCCCGTGCTCGAAACCGCTCGCCTGCTATTGCGTCCGTTGAAACTGGCGGACGCCGAACAAACTCAGGTTCTGTTTCCCCACTGGGAGATCGTGCGCTATCTCACTCATCGTATCCCTTGGCCATATCCTCCGGATGGCGCCTACACCCATTTTCGTGACGTTGCTCTGCCGACTATGGAACGAGGAGAAGCTTGGCGATGGACTTTGAGACTCAAATCGAATCCCGAGCAGTTGATCGGAAACATCAGTCTGATGAATGTTGAGGACAAGAACCGTGGTTTCTGGATCGGCCTGCCATGGCAAAGACAGGGATTAATGAGCGAAGCCTGCGACGCGGTCACAGACTATTGGTTCGACGTGCTGAAATTCCCAGTGCTGCGTGTGCCCAAAGCCGTAGCCAACGAAGCGTCACGCCGGATCTCGCAAAACCAAGGGATGCGAGTTGTTGCACAGGTCGAGCGAGACTTCGTTTGTGGGCGGCTCCCGGCGGAAATCTGGGAGATCACGGCCGAGGAGTGGCACGCACTCCGCCGTCAGCGATGATGCTGGCACCACATCAGTCGCCCTCGCTGGGTAATGCCTGCAATCCCGCAGCGGCTTTTCTCCTTTCCCGGAACCCCTCGATAATCAGATAGAGCACCGGGATGAAGAACAAATTCAACACAGTTGACATGATCATGCCGCCGAATACGGTAGTACCAACGGAGTGGCGTCCCTCAGAACCCGCGCCAGTTGCGACTACTAGCGGCACAACGCCCAGGATGAAGGCGAATGAGGTCATCAGGATAGGACGTAAGCGGATCCGAGCCGCCTCGATGGCAGCCTCTACCAACGGCGTTCCGCGGTGGCGTAACTGCTCGGCGAACTCCACGATTAGAATTGCGTTCTTGCTCGATAAGCCAACCAGCATGACCAGTCCGATCTGGCAGTAGACGTCGTTCTCCAATCCGCGCAGCCACTGTGCTCCCAGTGCTCCGAGCATCGCCATCGGTACAGCGAGCAAGACGATAAATGGAAGGACGAAACTCTCATACTGGGCAGAGAGCGTGAGGTATACAACCAGCGTGCCTAATCCGAACAGCATAAGCGACGTGCTGCCCGAGGCCAGTTCTTCCAGAGTCAAGCCGGTCCATTGATAGGCGTAACCCTGTGGCAACACTCTTCGCGCCAGGTCTTCCATCGCGCCAATAGCCTGTCCGGAACTGAAACCCGGCGCCGCGGCACCCGCAATTTCTGCCGATCTAAACAGGTTGTAATGGCTGATCACCTGCGGCGTGCTGGTCTGGGCGATCGTTACCAGGTTCTCCAAGGGAATCATGCCGCCATTATCAGCACGGACGTAAAACTGCCGAATATCCTGCGAGCGTGCCCGAAACTGTTTGTCCGCCTGGATGTAGACCCGGTACGACCGATTGTTGAAATCAAAATCGTTTACATAGGCGGACCCCATGTACACACCCAGTGTGTCAGTAATCTGCTGCAGAGGAACGTGCAGACTCTTCGCCTTCTCGCGATCGATGGTCAGGAGAAATTGCGGATCATTGGCCGTGTAGGACGTGAATAGGCCTGCCAGATCTTTTTCGGGTCGCCTGTTGCCTTGGGCTACGAGATCATTTGTAACCTGGGCCAGGTCTTGCAAACTGTGGCCACCCAGGTCCTGAAGTTCAAACTGAAATCCGCCGAAAGCGCCCACACCGTTGATGGCAGGCGGCAGGAATGGAATGACCAGAGCACCCTGTATGGCAAACAGCGGTCCCTGCTGTAAACGGCTAACCACCACCTGCGCAGAGTGTTCGCGCCCCTTGCGTTGCGAATAAGGTCGCAACGAAGAGAACACGATCCCGCGGTTTGCCGCGTTTCCAGTGAAGCTGAAGCCGGCGACTGCGAAGACATTCTCCACTTCCGGAACCTTCTGCAGGATGGAGGTGACTTGTTGATTGATTTTGGTTGTGTACTCAAGCGATGCCCCGGACGGAGACTGCACCAGTACGATGAACCACCCCTGGTCCTCATCGGGCACGAAGCCCTTCGGCACACGATTGAATATGAAATAAGTGAGGCCAAGCCCAACCAAGAAAGCCACGGCTGCCGGCCAGGGATGGCCCAGAAGACGGCGCAAGGTCTGCCGGTAGCCGTTCGTGGTTGCCGCGACGACCTTATCGAATGCCCGGAAGAATGCGCCTTTGCCGCCGTGTTGCCTTCCCAGCAACAGTGCCGCTAATGCCGGGGAAAGAGTTAACGCATTAAAGGCAGAGATAGAGATCGAAAAAGCAATCGTAAGCGCGAACTGGCGGAACAGAATGCCGGTTGTGCCGGGGAAGAACGCGACTGGCACAAATACGGCTACGAGCACCAGCGAAGTCGCGATCACCGCCCCGGTCACTTCCTGCATCGCATCGGACGCCGCTTTCCGCGGATCGCGTTCGCCTTCCTGAAGGTGCCGTTCGATATTCTCTATGACGACGATAGCATCATCGACCACTAGGCCAGTCGCGAGTGTGATTCCAAACAGCGTCAGCGTATTGATGGAGAAGCCGAGAAGTTTTACGAAGGCGAACGTTCCGATCAGCGAGACGGGGATGGTCACCGACGGAATGATAGTGCTGCGCCAATCCTCGAGAAATAGAAAGATGACCAGCAGGACCAAAAAAATCGCACCACCAAGCGTGTAAAGCACGTCTTTGATCGATTCGTTCACTGCATCGGTGGTGTCGAAGGCGAGTTCATATTTCAAACCTGGCGGGAACCGTTTGGAGAGATTCTCCAGTTCCGCGATGGCGCCGCGATCTACTTCGATTGCATTCGCCGTTGACAACTGTGTGATGAACAAGCCGACTGCGTCGCGGCCATTGAACTGTAGTTGGTTGCCGTAGTCCTCAGCGCCGAGCTCAGCGCGACCCACGTCTTTCAGACGAACCGGGGTGCCATCGGCGTTAGTTTTGAGAATGATGTTTTCGAATTGGGATGCCTCCGACAAACGCCCGACGGCGCGCACGCTGATCTGAAAATCCTGACCTGGTTTGATGGGTGGTTGTCCTACCTGGCCAGCCGCAACTTCGACGTTCTGTTCCTGTAACGCACTAACCGCGTCTCCCGCTGTCAACCCACGACTGGCCATACGCACCGGATCCAACCACAAGCGCATGGAGTAGCGGCCACCTCCGAAGATAAGGACATCAGCAACGCCAGGCACGCGTTTCAGCGCGTCCCTGACGTATACGTCGAGGTAGTTGTTGATGAACTGCAGGTCATAGCGACCGTCTGGTGAGTAAACGGCCGCGCCAAAAACGAAGTTGTTGGATGATTTCGTAACCGTGACACCGGTGGTTTTCACCGCGTTTGGCAATCGACCCATCGCGGTATTAACGCGATTTTGAATATCGACCGCTGCCAGATCCGGGTCACGATTGATGTCAAAAGTGGCAGTAATCTGGCTGGCACCGTCGTTGCTGCTGCTAGAAGTGATGTACTTCATCCCTTCTGCCCCGTTGATCTGTTGCTCGAGAGGTTGCGTGACTGCCGTTTCTACGGTCTGCGCGCTAGCGCCGATGTATGCGCTACCGACCGTTACTTGGGGAGGGGCTAGGTCAGGAAACTGTGCAACCGGCAGAGTGGGAATTACCACGGCCCCTGCCAGGATGATCATCAAGGCGCAAACCGTGGCAAATACCGGACGCCGTATGAAGAAATCTACAAACACTCGTTGGTCCTTGGTCGTTAGCTGTTGGCCAATGGCGACCGAGCAATAGTCTTTACGCGCAGTTTCTACGGCAATTGCCTAAACCAGCCAGTTATGAGTTATTAGCCACCCGATCCTTCTTGCGGTATCACCGGAGTACCGTCCATCAGGAACTGCGTTCCGGAAACCACAACCTTGTCACCTGGCTTTATGCCATCAAGCACGACGTAGTCATTGCCAACCATGTAACCCAGTTTGAGCGGTCGCTGGTGAGCGACAAATGATCCGTTGTTTTGCGGTTCAGCAATAAAGGCAAAGTACTGATCTCCTATGCGCGTGACCGCCAACAGCGGGACTACCGGAGTGTTGCGTGTTTCCCAGATCATTCGGGCGCGAATGAACTGCGAGGTGCGCATCTTGTCTCGAGTATTCGTGATCAAAGACTTCGCCAACACAGTCTGGGTGGTGTTGTCGACCTGGGGTGATATGAAGCTGATCCTGCTGTCAGCTAGTACGTTCCCCGTGCCGTCAACTATCTGCACCGGCATGTTCATTTTCAACTGTGCTGAGCGCTCGATGGGGACATAAATGTATGCTTCGAGCGATCCCGGTTTATCGACTGTCGTGAGGTTGGTAGTGGTAGTCACACGATCGCCAACATGCACAGGAATGTCACCGACGATGCCACTCCACGGAGCATCGACTTTGTAGTATTTCAGCTGGACCTGCTGCTCTCGTACTTGCGCGTCGAGAGACTGCAACTGCGCCTGAGCCGCGTCAAGGGCCGATTTGGTGCGGTCGAGTTCCTGCTTGCTGACCACACCCGCGGCATACAAGCCGCTAGTACGTTCGTATTCCTGTTGCGCCCACTTGAGGTTTGCCTCCTGGGCTGTGCGATTGCTGCGCTGGCTGATGACCGTGGCTTCCTGCTTCAGAGGGTCGATCTCGATAAGGGCAGTGCCGGTCTCGACCCGGTCTCCTGAATGCACATAAATCTGCCGAATATACCCTTCCACCTGCGGCATGATGATCGCAGAGCTTCGAGATTTCAGCGTGGCCACATATTCGGTCGCGTCGTTTACAGGGATGTTGTGTGCCGTCTGCACCTTGACGGGGATGGCCTGAGGTCCCCCAGCGTGCGGATTTGGATCGCCTCCCGCTCTACAGCCGACGGCGAGAGCGGCTGACGCAACGGCGATCAACACCGCCAGGGCTCTGAACCGCGCATTTTCCCAGCCGGTCATAGCCATTTGCCAGGCATTTATCGCTACAAAGTAACATGCAGTCTCATGCTTTCGCGACACTTCTTATCACAGGGCAACCTGACGACGGTCCTTGACAGTTTCTTGGCGGACCTTTTTGAGGTTCGACATGAAGTCAGGAGAAGCCACCCCAGAAGCCAAGTCAACCTTTTTTCCAAGAGCCACTTGGGCATCGGAGTCCCTAGTCAAATATCACCCCGTGCGCTTTGTGGCTTACTTATCACCCTGTTACATTGACTTCCATGAAACCCGCTCGCAGTTTCGCCAGCGATAACAATGCCGGCGTCCATCCCGAAGTTATTGCGGCGATTGCAGCCGCTAATCATGGACACACGGTGGGATACGGTGACGACCCTTACACCGCTTCTGCGGTCCAGAAATTCCGTGAGCACTTCGGCGACGATATTGAGGTATTTTTCGTTTTCAATGGAACAGCGGCCAATGTCCTGAGTTTGCAGGCAATGACGCATCCCTATCACGCCGTGCTCTGCACCGAAGTGGCACACATCCATACCGACGAATGTGGAGCCCCGGAAAAATTCACAGGCTGCAAGCTCGTTACACTCGCAGCGCCAGACGGCAAACTTACAGTCGAAGCGGTGCGCTCCGCCTATCACGGAATTGGCGACGAACATCACGTTCAGCCCAAAGTGATCGCGATCACCCAGGCGACGGAAACGGGAACCCTCTATCAGCCGTCCGAGATCAAAGCCCTTGCCGAGTTCGCCCGTAAGCACGATATGTTCGTCCACATGGACGGTGCGCGCCTGGCCAACGCCGCGGCCGCCCTGAATCAGAGTCTTCGCGAAGCCACCCGCGACTTAGGTGTCGACATTCTTTCGTTTGGCGGCACGAAAAATGGACTTATGGGCGGAGAAGCGATTGTGTTTTTCAACCCCAAGCTGGCGCAGAATTTTAAGTTCATTCGTAAGCAAGCCATGCAACTGGCTTCGAAGATGCGCTTCATTGCCGTGCAATTCGAGACCCTGCTCACCAATGATCTTTGGCTAAAGAGCGCCAGGCACGCTAACGCAATGGCCAAGCTGCTGGAATCGGAGGTTAGAAAAGTTCCAGAGTTACAAATCGCTTACCCGGTCGAGGCAAATGGTGTCTTCGTGAAAGTTCCACGCGAAGCGATCGCTCGAATCAAGGAGCATTACTTCTTTTACGTCTGGAACGAGGAGACCTCCGTGGTTCGCTGGATGTGCTCGTTCGATACGACAGAACAAGACATCCGACAGTTCACGAGCTTTGTACAGCAATACGTAACGCGATAGGGAGTCGAGGATTGTTGCATCGAGGTGCTGTTTCTCAATACAGCGGAGCACCACTTCCCGTTCGCGCATTCTTAGATTCACGCTTGGTTGCCTTTTGCAGGTTCTTCTGCTACATTCCCGCCATTCTCTCCAATATTTCTGGAAATGACTAAGTTCGCGGGATTGGTGCGCAGGAGAAGGTCATGAAGCGGCTAAGATGTTTTTGGTTGTTTGTAGTTGTGCTTTGTGCGGTTGGGATGAGCAGTTGCGCGCACGACCAGGAGCTCGTTGGCATCACCGTTCAACCCTCCAGTGAAACCTTCGGAGCCTCCAATATTCCGGTAATAGCGAACGCAGGATCACACGTCCAACTTCGAGCGCTCGGTTCATACATACATCCACCCGCGACCAAAGACATCACCAATCAGGTAACTTGGGCATCGAATGACACGCAG
>Ga0126381_100009256_pt1 | contig 11055 bp, 11 predicted proteins | sample PanSoiMetPlot_28_FD_96465 | JGI IMG/M metagenome (GOLD analysis project Ga0126381, IMG submission 96465) | Tropical forest soil microbial communities from Panama - MetaG Plot_28 | ecosystem: Environmental > Terrestrial > Soil > Tropical forest > Bulk soil | place: Panama | collected 2016-02-17
GCACCGGGGCGTGCACGGCGTAGCCGGAGAGATCGCATTCATGCCGCTGACCTCGGGTCAGGGCGCGGACCCCAAGGACGCGAGGCGCCGTGGGATGCTGGAGGCCGCGGGGTCGGCCGCCGCCGTCGTCCGGGCGGCACGACGCAGTGGAATGCGAGGACCGCTGTCAGCCCGGCGGGTATTCGAGGCCGCGGCGGCGGGAGATGAGCGGGCTGCGGCTGTCGTGGCGGGCGAGGCGGAGCTAGTCGCCAGGGCCGTATGCGCGATCGTCACCGTTGTGGATCCCCAGCTTGTCGTACTCGGCGGCGGCATCGGCCAGGCTCCGGGTTTCGCTGATGCGGTGTCACACGAGCTTCGCCGGCTGGCTCCGGTGATGCCAGAAGTGCGGGTCAGTGCGCTCGGCACCGATGCGGTGGTCGATGGCTGCCTGGCTTCTGGTGCGGACCTCGCCTGGCAGCGGCTGACTGCCTTGATGTCTTCCTCGTTGCCGGCCGACGGCAGCGCGGCTATCGCAGAGCTACAACCTGCCCGGTAGTCGCGTTGACACCTCGCAGCCTGGGCGGTGGAGTTAGCCGTGGTAACGGCTACAGTCCTCTGGTGACCGAAGCGGATGACGCCAGCCTGAGCCTGCCGTCACCCCGGATGCTGCGGTGGGAGATCTTCACCGTCTTCGGCCTTTCGCTCGGTGCGAGCGGCCTGAACGCACTGCTAAGCCTCGTCGGCTCGCTGCTAGCCAAGAAGTCGCTCAGCGCCCAGCAAGCGCTGCTCGTTGGGTCGCTGTCCACGAATAGCTGGCTCGACCTGGTCCTCCAGCTCGTCGGCATTGCCGAGGCGCTCATGCCGGTCGTGCTCGTCTTCTACCTGATGGCCAGGTCGGGCGAGCCGCCATCGGTGATGGGACTGGACACGAAGGAGCCAGGCCGCGACCTGGCCCGCGGCGTGGTCCTGGCGGCGGTCATTGGCGGAGCCGGGCTCGGCCTGTACCTGGCCGCATTCCACCTCGGTCTCAGCCTGAACGTCGTGCCCGAGTCATTGCCTGCCGTGTGGTGGCGCATCCCGGTATTGCTGCTGAGTGCGGCGCACGACGGAATCCTGGAAGAAATCCTGGTCATCGGCTATCTGCTCCGCCGTCTTGATCAGCTCGGCTGGACACCGTGGAAGGCCATCATCGCGGCTGCTGTGCTGCGCGGGTCCTATCACTTGTATCAGGGCTTCGGTGCGTTCTTGGGGAACGCGGTGCTGGGCGTCATCTTCGGCGTCCTATACCGCCGGTGGGGCCGGGTGACGCCGCTGATCATCGCGCACACGCTGATCGACGCCGTGACGTTCGTGGGTTACGCCGCGCTGCACGGCAAGGTCTCCTGGCTGCCCTAGCGCTTGGCTACACCGGCAGCCCGGCAACCGATGTATTAACGGCCGAGAGCCGCCAGCACGGCAGCCGCCGGGAGCCGGCCGAGTGCAGCGCCAGGCAGCGTGAGCTTGGACCGGCGCACGCCGCTGCCGATCACCACCATCGGCGTGGCAGCCACCACCTCGTCGACGAATATCGGCCAGTCAGCCGGAAGCCCAATCGGCGTAATGCCGCCGTACTCCATCCCGGTCAGTTCAACTGCCACGTCTATTGCGGCAAACGACGCCTTGCGCACATCCAGCTGGCGTTTCACCAGGCCGTTCACGTCTGCTCGGGTGGTGGCCAGCACCATGCACGCGGCCATCCGGGTCTGACCCTCGCGGCGGCCTGCCACCACCACGCAGTTGGCCGACTCGGTCAGCTCGACGCGGTACTTCTCGCAGAACGCCGCGGTGTCGGCCAGCGCGGGGTCGATCTCTGCGACCCCGACGTGGTCTGCCGGGATTACGTCGGCGAGTTCCTTCAGGGCAGCGGCCACTGGGTCGGCTAGGAGGTCGGGGCGCTCAAGCGCGGGTACCGCGGTCAGGTTGCCGATACGCATCGTCACCCGCCGCAGTTTAGGGCCCGGCGGACGGGCGCCCGGCCGCCGGGCAGTCTGCGCTAGCTTCCGAGGGTTCCGAGCGTGACTTGGATCGACTGCGGCGAGCCGTTGCGCTGCACGTGGAGCGTCGCCCTGTCACCTGGCTTCATCGTGGCCAGTACTCCCTCCAGGTCCGCGAGCGTCGGGGTTGCCTGGCTGTTGAGGCCGACGATGATGTCGCCGGGCTTGACGCCTGCCGTTGCGGCCGGCCCGCCGCCCGCCACACCCACCACCGCGACGCCGACCCCTTGCCCCTCGCCGTTGGCTGAGGTCTGCGCCGTGATGCCGAGCGATGCGCGGTCAGAAGCAGTGACCTTGCCGGACCGAATGAGCTGCCCGGCGATGTTGCGCACCGTGTCGCTCGGGATGGCAAAGCCGATACCTGGAGCGGCGCCGGCATCCGGCAGCTTGGCGGCCAGGGTCGGGATGCCGATCACCTGGTCTTGCAAGTTGACCAGGGCACCACCGCTGTTGCCTGGGTTTATGGCCGCGCTCGTCTGGATGGCTGAATTAATCAGGGCTGCGCCGCCCGTTTCGCTGGACGTCACCGTCCGGCCAGTCGCCGAGATGATCCCCTGGGTGACGCTGTCGGTAAGACCGAGCGGATTGCCCATCGCCAGCACGATTTCGCCGATCGAGGCCCGCTCGGAGTTGCCGAATGTGGCGGGCTTCAGGTCGGCCGCATCCTTAGTGACCCTGACTACCGCCAGATCGTCCGGATCGAACGTTCCGATCACATCGGCCTTGATCATCCCCTTGCCGCTCGCCGGCAGCACTTCTACCGTCTTGGCAGTGCCCACGACGTGTGCATTCGTCACGATGTCGCCCTTGGAGTCGTAGACCACGCCTGAGCCGGTCGAGTCCCCCGCGATGATCTGGACGACCGAAGGGAGCACATGGCGGACAACGGACTCGTAACTGTCCTGCAAGGGGACAGTCGACTTTCCGGAAGTGGAGTTGCTGCCCGCACTACTGCCAGAACTGCTCGAGCATGCGACTGCAGTTACGGTGAGCAAACCGGCGAATACGGCCAGCAGCCATGCGCGCGCGCGTGTGGTTGCTGACGAATCCATCGCTAATTTCCCCCCGTGCCGAATCCGCCGACGCCTCTATTCTGTCCAGCATGTCGCTGACTGAATCCCTGGCCGAAACCATCGGGCGCACCGACATCGACGTCGCGGGCGCCACCGTAGCTCGGCTCGCCGACGCACTCACAGGGGGTGCGCTAACCGCCGCAGACCTCACCGCGTTCTACCGCGCACGGATCGAGCGGCTGAATCCGGATCTTCTGGCCGTGATTACCGTCAGCCAGGCGGCGGGCGCCGAGGCGGCGGCCAGTGACGAACGACGCCGGCGCGGGGCAGCCCGCGGACGACTGGATGGCATCCCTGTGCTGGTCAAGGACAATGTGTCCACGGAGGGCATGCCGGCCACGGCTGGCTCGCCAGCTCTCAAGCACGCGGCTAATGGCGATGCCTTCCTCGTGGCAAGGCTGCGGCAAGCGGGGGCAGTGATCATCGGCAAGGCGAACTTGTCTGAGTGGGCGAACTTCCGGTCCAGGCCGTCGAGTAGCGGCCTGAGCGCCCTCGGCGGGCAAGCCATTAACCCGCACGGGCCTGGCCGGAGCCCGTCAGGTTCCAGCTCGGGTTCAGCTGTCGCGGTGGCCGCAGGCATGGCGCCGCTGGCAGTCGGGTCAGAGACTGACGGCTCGATCGTGTCACCGGCCAGCGTGTGCGGGGTCGTCGGCATCAAGCCGACCCTCGGACTTATTAGTCGCGGCGGTGTTGTGCCGATCTCGGCCGCGCAAGACACGGCCGGGCCGATGACCCGCTCAGTGGCGGATGCGGCGGTACTGCTAACCGCCCTCGCCGGGCCTGACGGTGACGATCCTGCCACGGCCCGTGCGGCGACTGAGGCGTGCGATTACACCGCCTTTCTCGAGGCGGGAGCGCTCGAGGGCGCCAGGCTTGGCATCTGGCGAGAAGGGTCGCAGCGCGCGGACGCCAAGACGGCTGCCGTGCTCGAGGGAGCGATCGCGCGCCTTCGTGGCGCGGGAGCACAGCTGGTGGACCCGATCCAGCTCACGGAGTCCGACAAGATCAACGAACCAGAGTTCGCCGCGCTCACGCATGAGTTCAAGCACGATATAAACGCCTACCTGGCGGGAGTGGGCGGCGATCATCCCGCCGACCTGGCCGGGCTCATAGCCTTTAACGACAGAAACGCCGCCGAGGTACTGCACCCCTTCGGTCAGGAACTGTTCGAGGAGGCCGAGGCAACCAGCGGCGACTTGGCTGATGCCGACTACCTCGAAGCGCGCGGCACTGCCGCGAAGATCGCCAGGTCCGGACTGGACGGGGCGCTAGTCGGGGAGAGGCTGGATGCCGTGATAGCCCTCACCGGGCATCCGGCGTGGCTCATCGACCACATCCTGGGCGATTACCACTCGTGGGGCACCTCGAGCCCGGCCGCGGTGTCCGGATACCCGTCGATCACGGTACCCGCTGGACTCGTCAGCGGCCTGCCTGTCGGCCTTTCGTTCATCGGCCCGGCCTGGAGTGAGCCGAGGCTTATCGCCCTGGCCCACGCGTTCGAAGTTGCCCGCCTGGCTGGCTAAGGAGTCACCCCACGGACATGAACAGTCCCGGCCCGGGCCAGCAACTGCGCAGCCCGGCAACGATAGCCTGACGCCCATGAACACCTGGCCCGCCGCTGACGTGCCCAACCTGCCCGGACGGGGCCCAGAGACGATGATCTGGGACACCGCCAGCGGAGCGCTTGCCGTAGCGGCACGAGGCAGTCATGCCACCATCTATGCGTGCGGCATCACGCCCTACGACGCCACGCACATCGGGCATGCGGCCACCTACGTGGCATGGGACCTGCTGGTGCGAGCCTGGCGGGATTCCGGGCACGACGTCAGTTACGTGCAGAACGTCACCGATGTTGACGACCCACTGCTAGAGCGCGCGAACCGGGATGGCGAAGACTGGCGTGAGCTGGCGGCACGCGAGATCGCGCTGTACCGCTCAGACATGACGGCACTGCGAGTACTGCCGCCTGACCATCTGATCGGCGCGGTGGAGGCAATGCCGCTGATCGAGCGCTTCAACAAGGAGCTTGGCGACCGCGGCTCGGTCTACGACCTCGATGGGGACGTCTACTTCACCCGGTTTGCCGACCCGGAATTCGGCTCGGTTTCCGGCCTTGATCCTGACACCATGGCTGAGCTCTCCGCCGAGCGCGGCGGTGACCCTGGCCGGCCTGGCAAGAAGGACCCACTCGACCCGATGGTCTGGATGGCGCAGCGGCCTGGCGAGCCGTCCTGGGCGTCGGACTTCGGTCTCGGCAGGCCCGGCTGGCACGTCGAGTGCGCCGCCATCGCCACCCACTATCTAGGCCGCGCGTTCGACGTGCAGGCTGGCGGCCGCGACCTGGTGTTCCCGCATCATGAGATGAGCGCATCGCACGCTCGGGTCGCGCTCGGCGCCGACGCGTTCGCGCGGGGCTATGCGCATTCCGGCATGGTGCGGCTCGACGGCGAGAAGATGTCTAAGTCGCAGGGCAACCTGGTCTTCGTCTCCACGCTGCTGTCGGCCGGGCTCGACCCGATGGCGATCAGGCTAGCCCTGCTGACCCATCACTACCGGTCGGACTGGGACTGGACAGACGACGGGCTCGTCGAGGCGCTCGAGCGACTTGCCACTTGGCGTACCGCGGTGCTGGCCAGCGACGCCGGAGCTAATGATCAAACGGATGCAGGCAAGGCGGTCTTGTCGGCCGTGCGCGAGCGGCTCGCTGATGATCTGGACGCTCCTGGCACGCTGAAGGTAGTCGACGACTGGGCCGCGGTTGCGATCAGCGGCGGCGCACCGGGCTCAGGTTCTCTCGTCCGGATGGCTGTGGACGCGCTTCTCGGGATAGCGCTCTAGGACACGCGTGCTGGCCCTGCGGAAGGCAGAGACGCCAGACGTGGCCGCTATCCAGGCACTCGCGCGAGCCGCTTACGGGCGGTACATCGATCGCATCGGCCGCCCGCCCGCCCCCGTCAGCGCGGACTATGCCGCAGCTGTAACCCGCGGAGAGGTGTGGGTTGCGACAGACGGCGCCGATGTGGTGGGCCTGCTGGTGCTCGTGGCCAAGGCAGACCATCTACTGCTCGAGAACGTAGCTGTCCTGCCGTCTGCGCAGGGGACCGGCATCGGCGGCCGACTGCTCGCGCTGGCCGAGGAGCAGGCGATGACGCTCGGACTCGCCGAAATCCGGCTGTACACGCACGTGACCATGTCCGAGAACATCGCTTATTACCCGAAGCACGGCTACGTGGCGACGCACCGGGGAAACGACGACGGTTTCGACCGCGTGAACTTCACCAAGCGGCTGCCAGGCCACTGACCGTCTCGGTGGCTCGGAAATTCCGCCGTGGGCTCGCCGTCAAGCGTCGCTTCAGCACCTGTGCGCAAGTTCGGAGCGATGGCTCGCGGCGGTGGATGTCCGGATGCGCCGAGCGTGCCTTCCGGCAGACCCTGGCGGCATGACAGATGACGACAGTACGGGCGCGACGCCTTCGCGCCAACCTGATGCACAGCCGCCTGCCGAGCGCGACGAAGAAGTGCACGTCCGGGCGGACTCTTCGGACGCGATGCTCGCGCTTATTCCGCACCTGCTTGGGTTCTACCCGAGCCGAAGCCTCGTCGTACTCGGCCTCACCGGCCAGCGAGGTCGAGTCCGGGTGACGTTCCGCTATGACCTGCCTGATCCCGCGGACGCGGTGCTCGCCGCTGATGTAGCCGAGCATGCGGCCTCCGTGTTGCGCCGCCAGCGCATCGGTCGCGCCGCCCTGGTGGGCTACGGTCCGGCAGCCCTGGTTGCTCCAATACTGGCCACCACGATGGACTGGCTGGTAGCAGATGGTGTCCAGCTACGAGAGGTACTTCGTGCCGACGGCGGCAGATACTGGTCGGTGCTATGTGACGACCCAGCGTGCTGCCCCGCCGAGGGCAGGCCCTTCGACCCTGGCTCCCATCCTGTCTCAGCTGCCATGGCCGAGGCCGGGCTTGCTGCCCTGCCCGACCGGGCGGCACTCGCGCGGACGCTCCAGCCGCGACCCGGCAGCGCGGCCTCGATCAGGCAGGCAACCAGGCGCGCAGAAAGGCGCCTTTGCGATCTTGGTGACACCGAATGGGCGGCCGGGCAGCGGGAGCCGCAGGCCGCCACTGCCGAGGTTGGCAGGCTCGCGGTGCAGCAGGCCATCAGCCGATACCGAGCCGGGAAGGAGATCTCAGCCCCCGACGACCTCGCCTGGCTGGCGGTACTGCTCAGCGATATCCGGGTTCGGGACGACGCGTGGGCGCGAATGACGCCGGCGCACCGGGAGGAGCACTGCCGGCTATGGACTGATGTAGTCAAGGGCGCCTCCTGCGAGTACGTGCCCGCACCGGCGTCGCTCCTCGCTTTCACGGCCTGGCAGTCCGGTAATGGTGCGCTGGCATCGTGCGCCGTGGATCGCGCGCTGGCTGCCCGGCCTGGCTACTCGATGGCGTTGTTGCTCGCGGGAGCGCTCGAAGCCGGACTGCCGCCATCCGCTGCGAAGTTGCCGATGACCCCGGCCGAGGTCGCGCGGAGCTATGCCGACCAGGACGGCAAAGCGCCTCGTCCGGTGCGCGCGCCGGCTACCAGGGCTACGGGCAAGAACACGGGCCGGTCCCGCACCAGTCCGAAAGCCCAGCGGGCACGTCAGTCGGACAACTCCCAGTCGCGGACGACGCGGGCTGGTTCGGGGTCGAGGACAAGCGGAGCGAGCAGGCGGCCTTCTGGGTAGCGCAAGGCGGCGTCCGGAAGGCCCGCTGGCCTTCCGCTGAGCAGCACCCGTACCGACCCAAGCTTGTCGGCGGCCACCACGGCATCGGTCGACACTCGGCGAAGGGCCTGGGCAGCGACCGCAGCGGCTGAGCCGAAGGTGACCGCGCCGGCGACGGCGCGGCCGATCAGCGGGGCAGCCAGCTCGTACTCGGTACAGCCAAGCACAATTGCCTCGCAACCGTCGGGGGTCGCCGTGGCCGCGGTCGCGATCGCGGCGGCAACACCGTCCTGATCGCCCGTGTCGACGGCATCCGCCAGTCCGGGGCAGGCCACTGGCGTCACCTCTGCGGTGCCGCCGAAGTCAGCGATGAGCTTCCGCTGATAAGCGCTGTTGGTGGTGGCCACTGTGGCCCAGATCGCGACGAGACGATGGATCGACGCGGCTGGCTTGATCGCCGGCACAGTGCCGACGACGGGGAGAGCGGGCTCGAATTCTGCTCGCAGCGGCTCCAGCGCATGGACCGAGCCGGTGTTGCAGGCCATGACCAGCACGTCCGGCTGGTACCGGGCCGCAGCCCGCGCGCATAGGAGTGCGCGGTCGGCGATGTCGTCCGGTTTCCGCGGCCCCCAGGGCATGCCGTCCGGATCGGCTGCCAGCACAAGATCGGCATCCGGGCGAAGCCTGTGCAGCGCCGCGGCGGGGGCCAGCAGGCCGAGGCCAGAGTTGATCAGCGCGATTCGCACCAGCTCACTCTACGAGGCAGCGATCAGCGATCCCGCACGGATGGCGGCCCGCTAGCGGCCTCAGCCGGCGCCGAACCAACCTGGGACGTCCAGCGGAACCTTGAGGTCGCCAGTCACTGTGCGCAGGTCCGCCTCAAGGGACCGCATCCGTGCCGGTCCGAGCTCTGCCTCCCAGCGTGCACGCAGATCATCGAAGATCCGGGCTGACCTGGACAGCATGTCGAAGCCACGGTCAGTCAGCACTACGGTCTTTCGGCGCTGGTCCCTGTTGTCTGCTTCCCGCCGGACGTAGCCAAGCCGTTCGAGCGAGTCGATGGTCTTGCCGGCAGCTTGCTTGGATATGCCAAGCCGTCGGCCGAGCTCGGCTGCCGTCGTGCCTTGCGGACCAATTGCCTGGAACACGAAGCCATGCATTGGCCGGGCTTCTGGGTGTCCCTGCCGGGCAAGCTCATCATGCAAGTTATCGATCAGCGATCGAAACGCGAGCAGCAGGCGCAAGGGCAGTTCGAAGCCGGGCGGTTCTGTCGGCGGTGAAAGGCCACTAGACCTAGCCGACGGGTCATGGGGCCGGACCGACGGCTGGCGCGAGCGCGCCTTCGGCTCAGTTGACACAGTCGACAACCTGGTTGACTATATAGACAATCACGTTGTCTAGTTTAGGAGACCAAGTTATGCCTGTCATTCGCAGCGCGGAGAGCCGCCGGACGCAGACGCCGAACGCGGTCATGACCACGCTCGCCTCGCCGACGCAAGGAAACGCCAGCAGTGCCATCTGGCGCGTGGACATGAGACCTGGCCAGCAAGGCCCGCTGCACGGCGTCGACGCGGAGCAGATATGGACCGTTCTGGACGGGGGAGCGAAGGTACTGCTTGGCGCCCAGGCGGTCGCGGTCCGACCAGGCGACACCCTGGTCATACCTGCCGACTTGCCGAGGCAGATCACCGCCGATCCCAGCGGCGGTCTGGCTGCAATAGTCACTGCGCCTGCGGCGATGCGCGCTTACGTGGTGGACAACTCTCGTGCTGGGGAACGTGGCGCAGTGCCCGACAGTGACAAGCTCCTGCCCGCCTGGGTGGCCTAACGACCGGCGGGCCGGTGAGCTCAGCTGTGTCGAACGTGCGCCTACCTGGGCTGGCGAGTGAGTTCGGAGTCGAAGGCAGGCAGCCCATCGATGCTGAGCATGTTCTTCTCGGTCCGGTAGGCAGCCAGCTCATCTGCCGATTTACGGCCTGACCAGCTCATTAGCAGGTCGCGCTCGTGCTGCATCTCCATCACTGGCACCGCGTAGCCGCACGAGTCGGCGATCCGGTGCAGCTCGACCACGATGATCGCGCGCCTGCATCCATCCGGGCTGGCTTTCAGCGAGGCGCCGAAGTGAGCCGAGAGCTCGGCCCAGCCCTGCTGATCTGGCAACACGACCCGACCGGTGCCGTACAGGCGAAGGACTTTCGGGGCTGAGTCGAACGAGCAGAACATGATCGTGATCTGCCCGTTCTGCCGGAGGTGAGCGATTGTCTCGGCGCCGCTGCCCGTCAAATCGAGGTAGGCGATCGTCCTCGGTCCGAGTACGGCGAAGGTATCGCGGTAACCCTTCGGTGAGACGTTGACGTGCCCGCCGCCGCCACCCGGCGCGATGCAGGGCGCGGTCGCCACGAAGAAGATGGGCTGCGCGGCGATAAACTTCCTGAGCCGTTCGTCAATTTCGGGGTAGAGCTTGCCCATAAATAACCTCCTATGGACATTGTCGGCTATCGGTGACCTGCGCAAGCAGGCGAGGGAGGAGGCATCGCGTGACGGAGGTCTCGTCGCTCGATAAGCAGGGTTCGGTAATGGACAGGCACGCAGCCGCTGTTGCCGCGATCGAAGGAGCGTACTCAGCCATACCGCAGGGCAGCCAGATCCGGCTGGCGAAGAAGACCTCGAACCTGTTCCGGTTCCGTGACGACAATGCGGCACCGGGGCTGGATGTAGCGGCGTTCGATCACGTGCTGCAGGTCAATCCGGACGAGCGAACGGCTGTGGTCGGCGGCATGACCACCTACGAGGATCTGGTCCAGGCGACGCTGCGCCACGGCCTCATGCCGCTGGTGGTACCGCAGCTCAAGACCATCACGCTCGGTGGTGCTGTGTCCGGGCTCGGCATCGAGTCGAGCTCGCTGCGTAGCGGCATGCCGCACGAATCTGTGCTGCAGATCGAAATCCTGACTGGCGACGGCCACGTTGTCGTCGCTGCGCCGGACAACGAGCATTCCGCTCTCTACCGAGGTTTCCCGAACTCGTACGGCACGCTCGGGTACGCACTCTCGCTGACCATCGAGCTTGAACCGGTCGAGCCGTTCGTGCATCTGCGCCACTTCCGGTTCACCGATCCCGAGCAGTGCATGCGCGCGATCTCGCAGGTCGCCGAAGAAGGCAGCTATGACGGGCATCGGGCCGACTTCATCGACGGCACAGCGTTCGGGCTGGAAGAGATGTACCTGACGGTCGGCGCGTTCAGCAACGTGGCTCCGTGGCGCA
>Ga0126381_100009258_pt1 | contig 11054 bp, 9 predicted proteins | sample PanSoiMetPlot_28_FD_96465 | JGI IMG/M metagenome (GOLD analysis project Ga0126381, IMG submission 96465) | Tropical forest soil microbial communities from Panama - MetaG Plot_28 | ecosystem: Environmental > Terrestrial > Soil > Tropical forest > Bulk soil | place: Panama | collected 2016-02-17
AACTGGGATTTCTTGAGTGATTTTCAGCAGCGCGGCACATTGGCCCTGGATGCGCTCCGTGCCCAGGCGGCTCAGAGTCCCTGGCGCGTCGCCAGCAATGGCCGCATTCTTAGGACCGCTGGCGCGGGGCTGGCCAGAATTGCGTCCGGCGACAGGCTGACGAGTTCTGCCGCGTAGGCGGAGTAGAGAGCTGGAATCGCCCGCGGCATACCGATAGTCGATCTTGATATTCTTGTCCTCGCTTCACCCGAATGCGCTTAACGCCTTCGCAAAGGCCGTCACGAACGCTTGAGATGAAGGGTGCTTCTCGGGGTAGCCTATCACCACGCCGATGCGTCGCATCCGCTCCCGCTGCTGCCCACTCACGGCACCGGGCCATCCTGCTGCCCCGACGAGTACCGTGATGAACCCGCGCCGCCCTAATGATCGAACCCGCATGTAGGCCCCGATCCCGAATAGGAGGCTTGATGCTAGGCAAAATCGAGATGTGAGCCAAGGAAACGGCGATCCACCCGAGCCTATCCCGCCATCTGGACACTAGGGCGGCCGCCGGTTCCAGGGTAGATTTGGCTAAGCGCACCTTGACTGCCGGACAAACCATGCCCCCTGTCCGCCGCCTCACCGCGATCCTCGCCGCCGACGTGGCGGGGTATTCGCGTCTCATGGGGGCGGATGAGGAGGGGACCCACGAGCGCCTCACTGCGCACCTTCGGGAACTGATCAATCCGAAGATCGCCGAACACCGCGGCCGGATCGTGAAGAACACCGGCGACGGCTTCTTGGCGGACTTTGGGAGTGTCGTGGACGCTGTCCGCTGTGCGATCGAGGTCCAGCGGGGGATGGTCGAGAGGAACGCCGAAACCCCGCCGGAGAGCCGGATCGAGTTCCGCATCGGCATCAATCTCGGCGACGTGATCGTTGAGGAGCACGACATCTTCGGGGACGGGGTGAATGTCGCTGCGCGTTTGGAGGCGCTCGCCGAGCCCGCCGGCATCTGCGTCAGTCGTGTGGTGCGCGATCAGTTGCGCGACAGGCTCGACATCGGCTTCGAGGACTTAGGCGAGCAGAGCGTCAAGAACATTGCACGGCCAGTGCGGGTCTATACGTGGCGCCCGGGAGCGGTAGCCGATCTCCCGACAGCGAGCGCGCCGCCCGCGACTTCAAGTTCGCCGCCCATCGCTGCGCCACGCCTGTCGATCGTGGTGCTACCCTTTGCCAATCTCAGCGACGACCGTGAGCAGCAGTATTTCGCGGACGGCATCACCGAGGATCTCACGACCGATCTGTCGCGCATCGGGGGCACGCTCGTGATCTCGCGCAATACCGCGTTCACCCTTAAGGACAAGCGGACAGACACCAAGCAGATTGGCCGCGAGCTTTGTGTGCGCTATGTGCTCGGAGGGAGCGTCCGGCGGTCCGGCAACCAGCTCCGCGTTAATGCGCAACTGATCGATGCCGAGAGCGACAGGCATTTGTGGGCCGAGCGCTTCGATGGTGACACGAGCGATCTATTCGCCCTACAAGACGAGATTACGGGCCGGATCGCGAACGCTCTCGGTGTCGAGCTGATCGCTGCCGAGGCCGCACGGAAGACCAATAATCCTGACGCGCTCGACTACGTTCTTTTGGGGCGAGCGGTGTTATCGAAGCCCCGGACGCCGGACACCTACCGGGAGGCAATGAATCTGTTCGAGCACGCGTTGGCGCTCGACCCGCAATCCGTCGAGGCACTGAGCCGATTGGCGAATATACTGGCGGGCCGCGTGCTCTCTGGACAAACCGCCTCGCCCACCGTCGACCTAGTGCGTGCGGACGAGCTAATCGACCGAGCCCTGGCGGCATCGCCCCGCTATGCGTTTGCGCATCACGTCAGAGGCCAGGTGCTGCGCGCGCAGAACCGATGGGAGGAGGCCATTCCCGAATACGAGATGGCGCTCGCGTTGAATCGCAACATGGTGCTCGCATTTACCCGTCTCGGCTGGTGCAAGCTCTACGCCGGGTCAATAAACGAGGTGATCCCGCTCGTCGAGCAAGCCATTCGCCTCAGCCCGCGCGATCCCGGAATCGGTGGGTGGTACTACCTCATCGGGACTGTGCATCTGCTGCAATCGCTTACCGACGAGGCGATCGTCTGGCTCGAAAAAGCGCGCAGCGCAACGCCTGCCGTACCCCTCCAACGCAGCCGCCTAGCCTCCGCCTATGCCCTCAGAAGCGAAACCGAACGCGCCGCCGCCGAACTCGCCGAAGCCCGGAGGCTGGAGGGCGGGAATCTTTTTTCCAGCATCGCCCGCCTGAAGGCCCATCCTGGTGCGTGGTGGGGCGTGCCGGAGACCCGCGCCTTGTTCGAAGCCACATATTTCGCCGGCCTGCGCAAGGCCGGGATGCCCGAGGAGTGAGGCCAAGGGCGGCCAACCCCGAGGGCCGGTGCCTACGGGACGCGCAACCAGCATGGACCTGGCCACAGCCGGCCGAAATTGGAGCGGATCGATTCCCCCACGCCTGCGGCGGCGTGCGGTCAGAAATAAGAGAAAGCCGCTTCTTTGCTCAAAAGCGCGCGTCAGGAACCGATGGTTCGAATCCAGCTCTCTCCAGCGCAGAGTCCCTTGCGAACTCGTGTTTCCGGCTTGGAGCCCGCTATTCACGTGACAACCGGGTTTCTCCCGTGAAGGGATTCCGTACCCCTTTCGGAGGTTGGGGTTGAGGCTCACGTTCTATTGATTGAAGATCAGGATGTGTCTGGGAGCGCCGTCACGGAGGCGACAAAACGTGCCGTCAGTCGGTTGACGTGCATCGACGGCGGGTCGAGATTGGTCGACGTGCGGGCCCCCGCGGTCGTCGTCTGCGCCTTCCGTAGAGCAAATCGATGCCCACACGTCCCCATTGGCCCGCGATCGGAGGCGAAATGGACCAGATCAATCCGCTCTTCACGGCGACGGCCACCGCGATCGGCGGCCGCAATGGACACACCGAGACCAGCGACAGCTTGGTCAAGGCTAATCTCTCGGTGCCGAAGGCGATGGGCGGTCCGGGCAAGCCCGATACAGCGACGCCCGAGCATCTCTTCGCCGCCGGCTACGCCGCTTGCTTCGGCGGCGCGCTCGACTTCGTCGCCAAACAGCAGAAAAAGGATGCGACCAAGGCAAAGGTGACTTGCGCCGTTTCAATTGGACCGCGGGAGGGCGGCGGCTTCGGCCTCGCCGTGAAATTAATGATCGAGGACAAGAGCCTCGCGCAGGCGGAGCTTGCGGCGCTCGCCAGGGACGCACATGAGAAGATCTGCCCCTACTCGCACGCGACGCGCGGCAACGTTGACGTTCAGCTAGAGGTCGAGGGCGCCTAGGACACTGCCTCCCGAGCAACAGAGGTCTCGTTCGCAACGGGCTCATCGCTGGAGGGGACTGGATTCGGACTATGGGCTCCCCGTCGCGAGAGAGATGAATCCCGTTTGGGAACCGGAATCGTCACGGAGGTGACAAAAGTCTGTCTCGAAGCGGTGGCTTCTCCTCCGGGTACCGATGGTTCGAATCCATTCCCCTCCAGCAGAGAGTCTACGAACCATCGGTTCCTCAGCGGCGTAGCGGCGGAGTTAAATCTGCCGCTGAGACGGTAGTGTCTGAGAGGTTCAGCAAAAGCCGTGCGCCCTGCCTTTGATCCTGCATCGCGTGGTGGACAGACGCAACTTCCAGCCGCGGGCATCGTTCGGCAAGGGTTGATCACCAAAGCGTGACGGATCAATAATCGTAGTTCCAGTTCATGCCGATGCCAGTGCTGCCGGACTGGCCGGCCTCTCCTCCGACCGTTAGATGCGGCCGCACCTCGACCTCCACCGTGACCTTGCTGGTTGGTGGCGAGATACCTGACTTACCCCGACCGAGACCCCGGGGGCGATGTATTTCCCAGCGCTCAGCGCGGTGCCGCTCGTAGCCGATGTGCTTGCACCGCCGGGGTTTAAGTTACCGCCGTTAATGTTGCGGCGACGCCAGCTGCGCTGAAAGACAACAAGCTCTCTGGTTCGGTAGTCGCGCTCAAGGGGGACGGCACGGTGCAATAGGCTCGTTACCCGGCCACGCCCAACCCGCATGGCAGCATCGTGTGCTTTAATCCGGGTTTACGGAATACGCAAAGGCGCTCGCCAATGGCGAGCGGGCGCTGCAGCCTATCATCGGCGGCAGTTCCGCTGATATTGCTGAGCCCGCCAATGATAATGCTGTTCAGCAGGCCGAGGACCATGCAGCACTGGGCCGGCCAACGGTATTACAAAGAGGACGGGTTCGGCCCTGCCGATCCTCTTCCCGCTCATGCTGTTCCCTCTGATGATCGCTGGCAGTTCGATACCGAATTTATCTTGAGCAAGATGTTAAACGCCGTCTTTGCTCTCGCGGCGTGATACTGCCGATGCGCTCGCGATCTGGCGCGAGTTACTTCTACACTGGGCACCACGAGACGAATTCGATCTGCATCAAACCTACTCGCATCGGCTGGCAGCGGTCGCCGCCGCGCGCCTCCAAAAATGGTCCGAGGCGGCAGACTGGTTACGCACCGCACGGTCCCTAGGAGATGAAGCCAATCAGGCAACCTATTGCGCCGGCCTGCTCGTGGACGAAGGCTATGCACATTGGAAGGCCGGCGATAATCCTCGCGCGTTCGCCTGCTTGGTCCAAGGTCTTAACGGTATCGACCGATTGCCGGTCGACGATGTCGATGAAAAAGCAGGTCTACTCCGCAAACGCGCCGCGGCTACCATCACATGGATCGCCGCCACCGCCACCGGCACGCCACCGAACGGCTTTCCGGAACCGCCCCCAGGCTGGTGCAGCAGCCCTGATACGGTGAAGGAAGCCGAGGCATCTTCGATCCCGAGCGATGCGGTATGGGCGCGTATCGTGGAATTCGAATTCATCGCCGCGCTTGGAGACGAACAGTTTCGCGCTCATGAAGCACACCTCAAATCGTCGCGCTTTGGCCTCATCCGCTTCAGCTTCGACCGCTTGCGGCTACAGCGCCACCTGCGCAGCCTGGCGCTTGACGATTTCGTGGACGCTGTAGGCGATTGTGCGCGCTCCTTCGCGCTCAGTCAGCGCGTGGTGCGATAACGAAGGAAGTGCTCGACCAATGGGCGGCAAGCGCTGACCGCACCGGCCTTTCCTCTATTACAGAGCCATGGTTGGAATTTGTTGCGGGAGTCTTTGTCAACAACACAATCAATGCGGAACATGCCATGCGCGATACATCGCGAGCGTGGTACTGGCAGGCTGTCGCTTCAATCAGGATTGCAATCGACACCACTACCAGGCCCGCAGGCTTCTATCAATTCACCACTATTGGACCCAAATCCTGCCACAGATGCGCACGGTATTGTTCGTAATCTCCGACGTTGAGCATCTCGTAACGAGCGCATGGCAGCGACTGTCTGAAAACGCTTTTTTACTACGTACCCCCACGCTGACTGCGCCTGTACTTCAGAAAGCCTGTGCGAGCGTCTCGACGGAGTGGCGCAAAATAGGTGAGGCCCTAACTGCAGCTTGCGATGTCGTACCCGCGACGGTTCCAAGTGTTTTTCGGCAGAGGTTCCAAGAGCTGACATAAATTCTGGGCTTCAATCGCGCGGCCGGAGTTCGACATCCAGCGAAGCCTTGCCCCGCGCGCCGCACTTCCGGCAGCGCAGCTGCCGCTCGAGCGACACCAGGCGCGTGTAGCCTGGCCGCCCCTGCAGCAGCGTCGCGTTCGGAATGGTCGCCTTGTGGCCGCAGGCATGGCAGCTGGCGCGCACAAAGTGGAAGACGCGCAGGTCCTCGAGGCGATAGGCGTAGCGCGGCGGCATGGGTTCGGCTTGAAGATTCCTGCCGCCTATCGTATAGAACAAAGAGTGAACACGTCAACGGCCGAAAACCCCGTTCAATGGCTGTTCCTCGATCTCAACGCTTTCTTTGCGTCGTGCGAGCAGCAGGAAAACCCGGCCCTGCGCGGGAAGCCGATCATCGTCGTGCAGACCCTGACGGATTCTGCCGTGGCCATCGCCGCCAGCTACGCAGCCAAGGCGTTCGGCATCAAGACCGGTACCCTGGTGCGCGATGCGCGGCGGCTGTGCCCGGACGTGGTGCCGGTGCAGGCCAATCACCAGCTCTACACCGAGTATCACGAACGTATCCTGAAGGCCGTCGACACCTGCCTGCCGGTCGAGAAGGTGTGCTCGATCGACGAGATGGCCTGCAAGCTGATGGGCACAGAGCGGCATGTGCCGGTTGCGCGCAAACTGGCCGAGAAGGTGAAGCAGGCCTTGCGCGAGCAGGTCGGCGAATGCCTCACCTGCTCGATCGGCATCGCACCGAACGTGTTTCTCGGCAAGGTCGGGTCCGACCTGCAGAAGCCGGACGGGCTGGTGGTGATCACCAAGGGTGATCTGCCCGATATCCTGCTCCCCCTCGCATTGCAGGACATCTATGGCATCGGGCCCCGCATGGAGCAGCGGCTGCATCGCGCCGGCATCGTCAATGTCGAGCAGCTGTGGAACGCGACGCCGTTCCAGCTGCGGCGCGTGTGGGGCGGCGTCAACGGGCTGCTGTTCCACCAGATGCTGCATGGCGTCGACATCCAGCCGCCAACGTCGCGCTATTCGAAAAGCATCGGCCACCAGCATGTGCTGGAGCCGGACCTGCGCACGAAGAAAGGCACGCACGATTTCGCGCAGCACCTGCTGACCAAGGCGGCCGAGCGGTTGCGGCGCGGCGATTACTATTGCCGGCGCTTAGGAGTGCATCTGTCCTGGGTCGGCGATCTCGGCGGCTGGTGGGACGAAACCGATTTTCACGAGACGCGCGACACGGGGTTTCTGCTCGCCCGCCTTGCGGAGCTCTGGAAACAGGTTCCGCGGTACAAGCCCCTCTCCGTCGGCGTGGTGCTGCTCGACCTGGTGCCCGCCGATCAGCATCAGCCGGACCTGTTCGCGGGCGACAATCACCGGCGCCAGAAACTGTCGCCGCTGATCGATCGCATCAATGACCGCTATGGCCGGTGCTCGATTGGGTTCGGGCTCTTTCCAAGCGACGTGCGCGCCTTCAAAGGGCACGCGGCGTTTCATCGGGTGCCGGAGAAGTGGGAGTTTTGATACGCCTCCTCGCCCTCTTGCTGGGCTATGTAGTGTGCTCGCTCGAAAAGCTGTGCTACGCCCGTGTGTTCATCACAATTCGATGCTCTTGATTGTACATAAGGGCCATCACTAGGAAAACATCTATGGCAGACTCCGACTTCCGGAAGCGAAGATCTCGACGTCGAATACAAGGCATGGATGGACACGTCACAAAACGAAGTCCGGGCGAAGCTCGCCCGTCATCTCGCAGCACTTGCCAATCATGGCGGAGGCTACCTGATATTCGGGGTAGATGATACGACCCGCAAGCCACAAGGTCAGACCAGTCTCGATCGCGCGCTCTTCGGCGAAGACGCCATTTCGGGAATCGTCAAACGATACCTAGACCCCCCGTTTCAATGTCAGACAGCGTGGACCATCTGCGACGGCGTCGAGTACCCCGTCGTAATCGCTCCGACTCACGGCGCCCGACCAATAATTGCCAAGACTGATGGGCCACATGACGGAAAGAGCCGCCCGATAGGTGTGAGGCAGGGAGAAATCTATGTGCGTGCTCCGGGACCGGAGAGCATCGCCATCAGAACCCCCGAAGATTGGACAGCGCTGCTCGAACGTTGCCTATCGCACCGTGCAGACTTACTCGCCAACATCATGCATCGCGCGATCGGCCGCCCCTCTAAACCAGCGCTGATCGTCTCGCAGATGCTTACGGCCGCGTCCGATGCGACTGCGGATGATTTCATCTCCCAGGTTGCCGCGACGCAAATCCCTCCAGAAGATGAAATTTGGTTTCGCCCCAAATCTCAGAACTTCACCGTGAATGGTTACGCGCTCGTAGGAAATGACGGCGACCTTTTAGCCATCGAAAATCCCTCTACGTTAAACGAGCACGTCGGCACAGCACTTCGGTCGCATTTCCAGCGATCGAATATGCCATTTCGACATGTTCGGGCGGCCGAACGAGCCCCGCAGTTTCGAACTGCGAAACTGCTCGAACGGGAAGTCGGTTATCTCGAGGGCATGCGCCTGCCTACCATGCCCGTCGCACGAGGTACCGAAGATTACTGGAGGATATACGAACAGGGTATCGTCACCATTGCTGAAAGCTATCTCGAGGACCACATCGCTTTCCGCACCGGCTCACGACTGCGTTTCCTATTGGTCAGTGAATCTTTGGCAAGGATGCACGGGCTGCTCGCGCACGCCCGCCTCATAGGCGAGCAAACACCGGCAGTAAACCAAATCGTCGTCCGCATGGACTGGAGAGGACTTCGTAACAGAACCCTATGCTGGGATCGCGACACCGTTGTCTTCGGCGGCAAAAAGTTAGCGGACGATCGCTTCGCTCGAACCTTTACTCTGTCATGGTCGGAGTTACGCGGCTCCTATTTTCCGGCGTTGCGACGTACGCTGATCCCCTTCTTCAGTATGTTCGATTTCCCGGGCCAGCCCGATGCCGCCACTTGGCTCACCCAAACTCTAGTTCAAGAAGAATTGACAAAAATAGATCATGGCATGCGCCTATTTGAGGACGCTTCCTCCCACCAAACCTGACATTGGCGCCAAACCTAACCTTTAAAGGATTCTCCATGTGTGGCCGCGCCCGCCTTCCTCCGACGTCAGCGAGATCAAGCTTGTGTTCCGGATCCCGCCGGAGCGGCCGATACCGAATTTCCCGCCCAGCTGGAACGTGGCGCCGACCGACTCCGTGCCCGTTGTGCGCTATGACCGGAAGGCCGGGCAGCGCAGCCTCGACCTGCTGCGCTGGGGCCTGATCCCTCATTGGGCCAACGACATCAAGGTCGGCTTCGCCAACATCAACGCCAAGGCCGAAGGCATCGAGACCAGGCGGGCTTTCCGCAATGCGTTCGAGCGCCCGCCGCTGCCTCGTGCCCGTCGACAATTTTTACGAGTGGAAAAAGACGCCGACGGGCAAGCAGCCTTACGCCATTGCGCTCGCCGATCGCGCCATCATGGCGCTGGCGGGTGTGTGGGAGAACTGGAAATCACCGGCCGGCGAATGGGTGCGGAGCTTCGCCATCGCTACTACGGAGCCCAACGAGCTCTGCGCCCAGCTCCATAACCGCATGCCTGTGGTCCTCGCGCCCGATGCGTGGCCCACATGGCTCGGCGAGGAACCTGCCGACCAAGCGCACCTGAAATCGCTTCTGGTCCCCTACCTCTCGGACGGGATGGTTGCGTGGCCGGTCAGCCCGCTCGTCGGCAGCGTCAAGAATAACGATCCATCGCTGATTGAGCCGATTGCCTTGCCGTGAGTTAGCGGCGATGCGGATTGCGGCCGCTGATGGTACGCTGAGTTGTTATCCGCGCCGGAGCGATCAAAGCGATGCCTCAAATGGATACCGCAAAGGCCGTGCAGTTGCTCGATCTTATGCTCGAGTTCTTTGCCGACGACGGCCATTGGACGCGCGGTTGCTATGATGACGGCAAGGGCGGCCACTGCCTCGTGGGCGCCCTGCTGCATCTTGGCCGCAAGCATAGCCTGCCGACGGCGCCTGTGATCGCGCTTCTGCAGGACGCGATGCCCCGGCCCGGCCTTCCGCTTGTCCACTTCAACGACAAGCGTTGCGGCAGCGCCGCCGAGCTGCGTTCCGTCATCCTCAAAGCCCGCCGCCTCGCCCATGACGATGCGGAACGAGAACGCGCGGCCGCCGCGGTGAAGGCCTGGCTGCTCGATCAGATCCGGAAAAGACGATCCGCGGCGGCGGCGCGCGTCGAAGAAACGGCGCCGGACCAGCTGTTCGCTACTGAACGCCTCGCCGCCTAGTGACCGCTACGCTCGTAGCCCCTCGCTGTGTTGGCTTTCCTTTCAGTACCATGGCTTGCTGACGAGCCTTACATGGATGTCGAAGCGCGCGCCGAGAGATTATTCGTTCACGGGCAGGGTTAGATTTCGTGTAACTCGCCCTGCTTGATCAGCCGGACGAGTTCGTTCCATTCGGCGCAAGACAGCCTGACGGTGTTGGCGTCTTCCCCAATTGTTACACCCTCATCCCTGATTACCACTTTCGGGGCATAGCGTACAGTTCGGGCACAGGGTCATCTTGATCGGCTCCACGGTCTCGGTCCTCCATTACGTCCAGGTACGCTAACCTGCGATATGCAACCACACTCGGCAGTCTTCCCTTCGAACTCAATGCCAAGAGACACTCTGTGATACCTTGACCTTCCCTGTAACGGGAACCTTAATCCTGGTCGCGGTCACTCGTGCTTCAGGGAAGCCAGCCATGAATATCGGCGAGGCTGCGGGCGCATCCGGGATATCGGCAAAGACCATCCGCTATTACGAAGCGGCCGGCCTGATCGCGACCGCGAACCGCAGCGCCGGCGGCTATCGCGTCTACACGCAAGCGGACGTGTCCACGTTGCGGTTCATCAAACGGGCCCGCGAGCTCGGCTTCTCGATCGAACGCATCCGCCGGCTGCTCGATCTTTGGCAAAACAAGAGCCGGGCCAGCAGGGATGTCAAACGGCTGGCGCTCGATCATATCGCCGAAATCCGAGCGAAGATCGCGGCAATGATATCAATGCACGATGCCGTCCAGGCGCTCGCCGATGCGTGCGACGGCGATGAGCGCCCGGAATGTCCGATCCTACATGATCTCGAGGGCGTCGCTGTCGGGCACAACCGCTAACGGCCCGCCGTTATGAGGTACGCGCCGAACGCCCTGCACCAAGCCGCGGTATAAAAGCCGGCACGCGTTGCATTAAGCGCGGTACTGGTCACCGAATGCGCGCAGCGCTTCGCGCTCTTCGATCCGCGCCAGCCGTACGTACATGACAACAAGCACTGGAAACATCAGCAGCGTCAGGATCGTCGGCCACTGCAGCAGGAAGCCGAGCATGATCACAATAAACCCGACATATTGCGGGTGCCGGACATATTCATAGATACCGGTCGTTGCCAGCGTGTGCCGTCTCTGCGCGTCGTAGAGAACCTTCCACG
>Ga0126381_100009259_pt1 | contig 11054 bp, 6 predicted proteins | sample PanSoiMetPlot_28_FD_96465 | JGI IMG/M metagenome (GOLD analysis project Ga0126381, IMG submission 96465) | Tropical forest soil microbial communities from Panama - MetaG Plot_28 | ecosystem: Environmental > Terrestrial > Soil > Tropical forest > Bulk soil | place: Panama | collected 2016-02-17
CACTGGATGGACACTACAACGGACAAACGTTTCCGGGGATGGGCGGCAATTTGTGGAAAGTTGAATTCAAGCATGGACAGTGGCAAAAGCCCGAACCGCTCCCCGAGGTAATCAACTCAAACAGCTCCGTCTTCAGTCCGAGCATCGCCGCCGATGGCAGCCTCTATTTCATGAAGGCCGAGAATGGAGGGAAATTCCACATCTACCGGGCTCCAATGAGGGATGGGAAATACGACACACCGCAACTTGCCTCTTTCAGCACTCCAGATTACGGAGATTTTGATCCTGCTGTCGCTTCCGATGAGTCGTATCTTATTTTCTCTTCTGGGCGACCGCCTGCTCCGAAGACATCAGATTTATTCATCGTATTTCGGACCGGTCAGGGATGGGGAGACCCCATCGATCTCCGCTCCGCGACCTCCGAGAATGTTTACGGCATAGAGGCCCGGTTCTCACCTGATGGTAAGACCCTCTACTTCTCGAATTCGCGGAATGCCTCAGGTGTGAATGTCCCAGGCGGCCGATATATCTGGCAGGTGGATCTCACCAATGTGGTGCAGAAAATGCATAAATGACTTTGTTGCTAGGCCGGTAGTTGCAGTTCGTATCGGTATGTCCCGTGAACTTTCCGAAGCGCGGCGCAACGAGTTGCCTGGCGATCACTGAAATTATTGCGAAGAACCTACCTTGCATGAAATGCTCGCACGCTTGAGCATCACCTGAGGTATCCAAGGGTGAGGTCGCATGAGCCAGCATGCGTCGCGAAGCACCAAATACCAGCTATGGGCCACACTTTCCCCTGTCTAGTCTGTCATAGAATGGTGCTAGATATACCTGATACCGCAGTGTAGAGTACGCCTGCGCGAGTGACTCATGGTCAGCTCCAAACGAAAGCGACCAGTCCCACTTCGGTCGAAGTCCCCGTCAACCGACCCTCCCATCGAGGAAGTTGACCAGCAGGCGGGTGACGCCACGCCCCCTCCCGCCGCCACCCCGGTAGTAGTTGCAGAGCCCGCAGGACGCGAAGAGATTCCCGCCAGGCCCTTCCCCATCGTCGGAATCGGCGCGTCGGCGGGAGGCCTGGAGGCCTTCACCGCGTTTCTTAAGGCGTTGCCTGCCAATACGGGCATGTCTTTTGTCCTGGTCCAGCACATGGATCCCAAGCACGAGAGCATGTTGCATCGGCTGCTGGCGAGAGACACAGCGATGCCGGTCAGTCAGGTGACGGACGGCGTTTCGGTAGAGCCGAACCACGTGTACGTTATCCCTCCGGATACGGAGATGACGGTGCACGGAGGGGTTTTGAAACTGGTCGCCAGGCCCGACAAGTCGACCCGCCACACCCCCATCGACACTTTTCTTTGCGCGCTCGCCGAAGATCAGAAGGCTATGGCGATCGGCATTATTCTTTCCGGAATTGGTTCTGACGGCACCAAAGGGTTGGAGGCTATCAAGGCAGAAGGCGGCGTCACTCTAGCCCAGGACGACGAGTCCTCCCGATATTCAGGAATGCCGCTGCACGCGTTGGCGGCAGGCTGTGTGGATCTGGTGCTGCCGCCGGACAGGCTGGCGCGTGAAGTAGCCCGGATGATCCGGCACCCTTATCTCCAGCTTGCCCCACAACCAGTCGATCTGGAACTTCTCGCGGCAGACGATGGCAGCCTCCGCAGAATCCTTCACCATCTGCGGTCTGTCACCGGGGTGGATTTTGCGAATTACAAGGTGACCACAATCCGGCGGCGTATCGGCCGAAGGATGCTGGTGCGGCGATGCGACACGATGGCTCAATATGCCAGGTACCTGACGGAGCATCCGGACGAAGCGAAGGCTTTGTTTCACGATGTGTTGATTCACGTCACAAGCTTCTTCCGCGACCCGCAGGTGTATGAGTTTTTAAAGATCACGATCTTCCCACGGATTTCGGCCGGTCTTGAAGCGGGAGAAGCCATCCGGATCTGGGTGCCAGGATGCTCCTCGGGCGAAGAGCTCTATTCGATCGCCATCGCATTGCATGAGTTTTTAGGCGACGGTGTCAATCAAACAAGAATTCAGATTTTTGGCACCGACATCAGCGATGCGGACCTCCAAAAAGCGCGCGTCGGGGTCTACTCCGAATCCTCCACCAGCGACATTCCCCCGGAGCTGCTGCGCCGATTCTTCGTGAAAGTTGAGGGCGGCTACCAAATCGTAAAGCCAATCCGCGACTTGTGCGTATTCGCCCGTCACGATGTAACTAGGGATCCTCCTTTTTCACGGATGGATCTCATCAGCTGCCGGAATATGCTGATCTATCTGAACTCGACTCTTCAGAAAAAAGTTCTGAATTATTTTCACTATGCTCTCAAACCCGCCGGGCACCTGATGCTGGGCAAATCGGAGACGGTTAGCGCAGCCGCGGAGCTGTATGCCATTGAAGATCGCGCATCCAACCTATACACCAAAGTGGCAGCGCCTTCCCGTACGGTCACAGAATTTCGTGCGTTTGAGCCCGAGAGGGTGACCCCTGCCGCTTCTGCGGCATCCCCTCCACCTACCTTTGACCTGCGAAAGGAAGCCGAGCGGATTCTTCTAGGGAAGTATGCTCCGCCGGGCTTTATTGTTGACGGAAACTTGCAACTCGTTCACTTCCAGGGTGACACCACACCCTTTCTCAACCCGGCGCCCGGAGAAGCAAGCCTCAATCTGCTCAAGCTTGTCGCTGCTCCGCTGATGTTGGAGATCCGCGCCGCAGTCCAAGAGGTGAAGAGATACGGAGTCTCGGTCCGCCGCGAGGGTATTCGCTTCAAGCACAACGGTCGCACCAGCATTGCCGACCTGGAAGTTGAACCAATCGGGGGTCGAATGCCGGATGGACAGGACTTTCTGGTGGTTTTCCAAAATCTGCGGCTTGCTACTTCGGGAAAGGAACCGTCAAGAGTTAGCGTCGGCAGGAAGAAGGCAGCTGACGCCCGGGAACTAGAACAACTGAAAAGGGAGTTGGCTGCCACCCAGGATAGCCTGCGCGGCCTGGTGGAGGACCAGGAGGCCGCGGCGGAGGAGCTCCGGGCGGCCAATGAAGAGGTTCTTTCCAGTAACGAAGAGCTGCAGAGCACCAATGAGGAGCTGGAGACGGCGAAGGAAGAATTGCAATCCTCGAATGAAGAGCTGACAACACTGAACGAGGAATTGCAGAACCGAAACACTGAGCTGACCCAGACCGCGAGCGACCTGAACGGCCTCCTCAATGGAGTCGACTTGCCAGTGGTGATCCTGGGGAAGGACCTGCGCGTCCGGAGATTTACCCCAGCGGCGGAGAAAATTTTCAACCTGATCACCACGGATGTAGGACGTCCCATCAGCCAAATCCGACCCAATCTTGACCTACCCAATCTGGATCCACTGGCAGTTCAGGTGGTCCGAAGTGCGCGTCCCCTGGAAACGGAAGTGCGGGACCAAAAAGGACATTGGTATGCCCTGCGAATACGACCCTACCAGAAGGACAAAGACCGGATCGAAGGGGTCCTGGTCGCCGTGATCGATATCAATGACCAGAAGCAGTTCTCGAGTGCGATTGTAGAAACGGCCGTGGAGTCGCTTCTGGTTCTCGATCCTCACTTTCGTGTGCTCCTGGCAAATCCGGCTTTCTACAGGACATTTCAGGTCAAGAAGGAGGAGACCGAGAATCGAATTTTGTTTGAGCTGGGAAATGGTCAATGGAATATTCCGGAGCTGCGGGAGCCATTGAAGCGAATATTGCCGGAGAAGAAAGCGATCGCGACCTTTGAGGTGGACCGCGATTTCCCGACCATCGGACGCAAGACGTTGCTGGTGAACGCCAAGCCGCTTGCCCAGGCAGACGACAGCGCTCAGAAGATTCTCCTCACCATGCAAGACATCACCGAGCGGAAACAGTCGGTGAGGTTGATTGAAAGCGAAGCCATAGCTCTGGCCAAACTGATCGACGCAACGGCGCGTTTGTGGCGAGCGCGAAGCCTGCAGGAAGGGCTCGACGAGATGCTGGGCGCCGCCATCGAGCTGCTGGGCGCCGATATGGGCAACATCCAGATGCTGGATGCGCAGCGCAAAGTACTCGGCATCGTGGTCCACCGTGGATTCGGGCAGGATTTCCTCGACTTTTTCCGCGAGGTGTCCGCGACGCACGATTCAGCCTGCGGCAGGGCGCTACGCTCTGGCGGGCGCTTGGTCATTGAAGACGTGGAGGCGGACGCCGCCTACGCCCCTCTCCTGCCCATAGCCCGCGCAGCCGGTTACCGCGCGGTGCAATCCACACCCCTGATCGGTCGCGATGGACAGCCGCTGGGGATGATTTCCACGCATTTCCGGTCGCCGCATCGCCCGAGCGATCAGGATCTGCGGCGGTTGGACCTCTATGTACGCCGGGCGGTAGATTTCATCGAGCGCCTGAAAACCGATCAAGAGTTGCGTGAGGGCGAGGCGACCATTCGGGCGCTGCTGGAGACAGCCGCACAGGCCATCGTCGCAATCGACGAGCAAGGGCGGGTTGAGCTGGCCAACATCACTGCAGGGAATATGTTCGGGTACACCCGGGAAGAAATTCTGGGCCAGCCCGTAGAGATGCTGATCCCAGAACGAATGCGGGACGCTCACCTGCAGCACCGCGCCGGTTACGTCGCGCATCCGCGGAATCGGCCCATGGGCATCGGTCTCCAGGTTGTGGGCCGACGGAAAGACAGCTCCGAGTTCCCGGCAGAAGTGAGCCTGAGCTATCTGGAATCTCCTAAGGGTTTCCGGGCAGTAGCTTTTATTTCAGATATAACGCAACGGAAGCAGGCCGAGGCCGACCTGCTAGCCAGCCGCCAGGAGCTCCAGTCACTCTCAGCCCGCTTGCTCACTGCCACCGAGGATCAAAAGAAAGAGATCTCACGTGAGCTGCACGACGCAGTTGGACAAAAGCTGGCCGTGCTCAGCGTCCGAACAAGCGAGATCGAAGCCCTCGTTGCAGACAAGCCGAATTCGGTGTCGGAGAAGTTGAGCTCCTGCCGGCGAGAGATCGAGGCTGTGGCGAAGGACGTCCAGGAACTTTCCAGGGGGCTGCATCCAGCAGTCCTCCACGAGCTTGGTCTTGAGGTAGCCCTGCGAAGCGAGTGTGAGGCCCATTCTCGCAGGAGCGGTACAACCGTTAATTTTTCAGTGCAGGACCTCCCTGACGAGATCCCAGAAGAAATCAGCCTGTGCCTTTATCGAGTGGCGCAGGAGTCCTTGAAGAATATCTTGAAGCATGCAGAGTCGAAGCGGGTCGATATGAAGCTTGAAGCAACGAAGGAGAAGATCGAGCTACGGATTACAGATTTTGGGAAAGGTTTTGATGTGGAAGCCGCAAGAAAAAGCGGAGGCCTGGGGTTAGTGAGCATGCAAGAGCGAGTGCGTCTCGCCGGCGGCACGCTCTCCCTCAAGGCGAAGGCGGGCCGTGGGACGCTCGTTGAAATCCATATCCCGTTGGTGAGAGGTAGCAGCGGTGAGTAGTTCGCGAGTGCTATTGCAGGATGACCAAGAGGTAGCCGTGAATCGACCGCGAGTGCTGCTAGGGGATGACCATGTCATGTTCATGGATGGATTGCGCTCCATCCTGAGGACCCACTGTGAGATTGTGGGCACGGCTGAGGATGGTGAAAAAGTCGTGGCGGCCGCCCAGCAGCTCCATCCAGAAGTGATTATCCTGGATATTTCGATGCCGGTGTTGAATGGGATCAGGGCTGCGCGCAGGCTTCAGACTCTGGGGACGTCTTCAAAAATCGTTTTTTGCACGATGCAGTCCGATCCTGTCTTCGTGACTGAGGCATTCAATGCCGGAGCAAAGGCATACGTTCTGAAGAATGCCGCTGCCTCTGAAATTATCGTTGCGCTGAATGAGGTCATTCAAGGCCATACCTATATCTGCCGCGGTATGCGCGGCATAGTCGCGGACCCGCCCAAGCAAGGTGCTACCTCCCCGGTTAACCGTTAGCGATTGGCCTTTTCCAGCCCAAAGGCGCGGGATTCCTGGTGCTCGGCTGCGCGCGTGGTACGTACCACGTGATCAGAGGGTTTATAGCGACGTTACCGCAGACGGATTTCCGGGTAGCTCGCTGTCAAAACTGACAGGTGCCAACCGCGGGAGTACCCGCTCTACTCGATAGTCTTCATATTCCTGGTTGCATTCGCTCGGATGCTGTACGTCGTAGTCGGCCCGCTGTTCGGCTCAGGATCTTGCCTGTTAGAGCACCGCCGATGTCTGCCACTTCTCAGCAACAAATACTGCGGACAGTTCCGTCCAACGCTGTGAGTTTGCGGATACGTTCGTTCGAGTTCCTGAAGATTCTGCTCTTCGCTGCGGCATATCTGGTCGGCTACGCCGGTTCCAGGTATCTCGCCCAAAGGACAGGCACCCGCCTGTGGTTTCCTGATGCCATTCTTCTGTGCGCTCTCCTGCTTGTTCCAAGAAAGAAGTGGTGGCTTTATATCCTGGTCACCGCGCCGGTGCGTTTTATCCCGGAGGTGCGCGCGCCAGTCCCGGCCTGGTTCTTGTGGGCAAATTGGATCAACGACATCGCCAAGTCCGTGGTCGTTGCCTATCTGTTGCAATATGCCATTGGAAACTCGGTCCTGTTCAAGCGCGTCAGACAATTTGCAACCTATTTGGGCGTTGCCGTAATTCTGGCGCCTGTTTTCTCCGCGTTTTTTGGCGCACTCGTCCGTCTTACTTTAGGACACGGTTTCTGGTCTGCCTTTGGCCAGTGGTACCTGGGAGACGCCCTCACCAACCTTGTGGTGACACCAACACTGTTATTGTGGTTTTCCCATGAATACCGCCGCCTGCGTCCGATTTTGTTCGAGACGGCAGTGTGGGTTGTGGGCGTCGCCATTTCCCTGGGCTTTGCCGTCTGGGCAGCCTGGTCCCATGAATCGCTTATCCCGCTCTACGCCCCGTTTCCTTTTCTGATCTGGGCCGCCGCCCGCCTGGGGCTAATCGGCGCCTCCACTGGGCTATCGCTTACGACGCTCTGCCTGATCCTAGGCATCTCGCAGACGAAAGGACCGTTTTACCCGATCGCTCATGACATGCACTTCCTCCAGTTGTTTCTGGTTGTGCTGTCTCTGCCCGTACTTTTTGTCGCCTCTTTGTTCGAGGAGCGTCAAGCCGTCGAAGCGCGTTTGCGCCAGCACCAGGAGGAACTCAATCGCAACTACGAACGCACTCGCAGCCTGGCCGTCGGGCTTATCAAGGCGCAGGAAGATGAACGAAAAAAAATCGGCCGCGAACTCCACGACGATGTCGGCCAGCAGATTGCCCTCCTGGCGATGGGGCTGGACGGGCTTGAACAGTCGGCAGGCAATGGGGAAGTGGATCGCTCCCTTGTCTTGGGGCTTAAGTCCGACGTCCTCAACCTTGCAGAGAGCGTGCGAACCGTAGCGCATCAATTGCATTCGAGCACTCTGCAGTATCTGGGAGTCGTTAGCGCGCTTGAGGGGCTCTGCCAGACGTTCTCGCACCAGCACCAGGTTGAGGTCAGGCTCCAGGCGGAGCCGCTTCCATCATTATCCAACGATGTGAAGCTATGCCTCTTCCGTGTTGTTCAGGAAGCCTTGAATAACGCCGTTCATCACGGCCATGCGCGGCAAGTCCTGATCACGCTGTCGCAAACTGAAGAGCTACTCCTGCTACGTGTCGAAGACACAGGCATTGGCTTTGATCCCGTCACTTCCCCCCGAGGGCTGGGCCTCCTAAGCATGGAAGAACGACTTCGGTTGGTCGGAGGCACGCTCCGGGTGCAGTCCTCCCCTGGCCAGGGGGCTGTGCTGGAGGCAGCCGTAAGCTTGCGCCCAGAACAGTCGAAACCGGAAGTGGCCCTGTCTCTCGGGAAAGCAGCCGTGAATCGACCGCGAGTGCTGCTAGGGGATGACCATGTTATGTTCACGGATGGATTGCGCTCCATCCTGAGCACTCACTGTGAGATTGTGGGCACGGCTGAGGATGGTGAAAAAGTGATAGCGGCCGCCCAGCAGCTCCACCCAGACGTGATTATCCTGGATATTTCGATGCCGGTGTTGAATGGGATCAAGGCTGCCCGCAGGCTTCAGACTCTGGGGACGTCTTCAAAAATCGTTTTTTGCACCATGCAGACCGATCCTGCCTTCGTTACGGAGGCATTCCGAGCCGGGGCACAGGGATATGTTCTTAAGAATGCTGCTACCTCTGAGATCGTTGTGGCGTTGAACGAAGTGCTTCAAGGCCGGACTTACATCTCCCTGGGTATGCGCAACATGGTCGCGGACCAGCCCAAGCAAGGTGCTGCGTCTGCCGGTTGACCCGAAGCTATACTTCAGCAATCCAAGAAGCGCACAGGGCTCTTGGGTGGCTCATGTGTGTTTGTTGGGTAGAACGGTACACGAGGACTCGCATCCGGCCTCTTACACGGTCGAGGAAAGTTCGCGTGAACCCCCGTTCCTCGCGTCCTACGTATGTTGAACCGCGTAGAGCAGCGGCAGCAGGTCCTTGCCGCGGTAACTGCAACTTGCGAAACTTAGGAAGTTGCTATGGATAATCCCCGTCTAGAGGTTCAGAAATCAACCCCAAGCATTGGCGCCGAGGTGGTTGGCCTCGACCTTTCCCAGCCGCTCAGCGACCAGCAATTCCGGGCAGTGCATGATGCCCTGATGGATAATCTGGTCCTGTTTTTTCGCGATCAAAAGCTGACGGTGGAGCAGCACAAGGCTTTCGGCAGCCGTTTTGGCAAGCTGCACGTACACCCCGCAGCGCCAGGGTTAATCGCGAATCATCCCGAAATTTTCGTCATTCAGGCGGACGAGAAGTCCAGTCAGGTTGCTGGAGAAGAATGGCATTCCGATGTGTCGTGCGATCTTGAGCCCCCGATGGGCTCGATCTTATACCTGACGGAGGCGCCTCCTGATGGCGGCGGCGACACGCTGTTTGCCAACATGTATATGGCCTATGAAACCCTTTCCGCCCCGGTCAAGAAGATGCTTGCCGGTTTGACTGCAATCCACGCGGGGGAGCGCTACTACCGAGGACGATACGGCATCAACGACGCCGGCAAGACGTATCCAAACTCTGAACACCCCGTAGTTCGTACCCATCCGGTGACCGGAAAAAAGTGCCTCTTCGTGAACCGGGTGTTCACGGTGCGCATCGCAGGTCTCAAGAAGATCGAAAGCGACGCCATCCTGGAGATGCTCTACCGGCACATTGAGACGCCAGAGTTCTGTGTACGTTTCAGATGGCGGGCAGGCTCAGTCGCATTTTGGGACAATCGCTGCACGCAGCACCAGGCGCTTTGGGACTATTTTCCCCACAAGCGTTATGGTCATCGGGTTACGATCTGCGGCGATAAGCCTTTTTGACAAGCCTGGTCGTTTCTTTTCGGCCGAGTGACTGGCCAACCGGAAATTATCCGAACAATACGTAAAGTGACGCAACCCACCTGTTTTTGGTGGGAATAGGTGTTCCTTGCGTTCGCAGCTGCCGATATACGTTGCCGTAATGATCCTTTGCACCCGGCTCTCCCGACTTAGGATAATGGCGGCAGATGCCGTGACGAGGTTAGCCATGAGTGACCGATTAACCCTAAACATCCTCGTGAAAGCGCAAACCAAATCCCACGGCCGTGGCTATTTCTCTGTACATGACACGGCGCGGCTGCGGCTACTGGAGGGTGCTCGGCTTGCCAGCTTTGGCCAGCGGTTGCTGGGTTTTGCGATCGATGTCTTGATTGCCCTGCTGCTGTGGGCGCCGGCGGAGGGGCTATGGCGATATTTTGTGCTGCACGAGAAGGACATTCGCATGACCTGGAATTTTCACGAACCGGGTAACATTCTGGCGCTCGTGCTGTATTGTGGCGTCGCAAATTATGTGGGGAATGGGCGGACGCCGGGAAAATGGGCGGCCCGCACCCGAGCGGTCTCGTTGACACGGGAGCGGCTAGGTGTGGGGCAGGCTCTCGAAAGAGCGCTTGGGTATGGAGCGGCCGTCCTGGAGTTTGGGCTGGGTTTCCTGCAGTACTTCTGGAGTGAAAACCGGATGTGCGCACAGGACCGTTTGGCAGAGACGATCGTTGTCGATCTACGGAAGCGCAAGGTGCAGAATGCCGATTGACTCAGCCTCGTCGGTCAGTCCAGAACGTTGGCACCCGGCGATTCGGGATCGGAACGCGGCGCAGCAATGCGATTTTTCTGATCGAACTGTCGTCAGGATCCTCATGTGGCTTGTCTGGAATCGAGAAAATCCGAACCAACAGAATTGGCATCAATCGGCGGCCCGCGCGAATCTCTCAGTTAATGCCAGGCATCCGGAGTGCGAGCCCAAGCGACGCGACGGAGATTGTGCGGGTCGTAAACGCGGCCTTCGAGGTAGAGCGGCCTATGCGTGCGCGCGGCGAGCGAACATCGCTGGAGAATATCCAGGAGTTGATGCAGCACGACACCTTCTTTGTGGCGGAGCAAGATGCCGAAATTGTTGGTGCCGTTTTTGCACGAATCAGTGGAACGACGGGTTACTTCGGGATGCTTTCGGTTGCACAGGAACTGCGGGGCGTTGGCCTCGGCCGACGCTTACGCGAAACCGCTGAGCAATTCTGCAAGCAGCGCGGCTGCACGGAGATGACGCTTACCACGGGCGCGTTCCGCACAGAACTGATTCCGTATTATGAGCATGCCGGTTACCGAATTGTGCGCATCGAGCCTGGCCCGGCAGCATGGGGCTTTGCCAAGGCTTTCGAAGTGGTGCACATGGCGAAGCCGCTGTGACAACTCCACTTGATGCTCCGGTCGACCAGATTGCGAGAGTAGCAACAACTTTCATCCGTGACACTGGTCCGGATGTATTATTTGGCGGTTGGCCCAATAGCGGAGTAGATATTTATGCCCGAAAGAAACAAACGCAATAAGAAGAGGGATGACCTCGGACCTGCATCAGCGGGTCAGTCTGGCGATCTTCAGCAGCTTTCAGACGTTGCCGATGCAGATTCTGAAAGCGTGGACGAATTGGTGGAAGAAGGAAATGCTTTCGAAGCGGAGGCGGTTGAGGGCGTCGAAGATGC
>Ga0126381_100009260_pt1 | contig 11054 bp, 10 predicted proteins | sample PanSoiMetPlot_28_FD_96465 | JGI IMG/M metagenome (GOLD analysis project Ga0126381, IMG submission 96465) | Tropical forest soil microbial communities from Panama - MetaG Plot_28 | ecosystem: Environmental > Terrestrial > Soil > Tropical forest > Bulk soil | place: Panama | collected 2016-02-17
CGCGGCAAGTCGATGTTACCTCCGGGATTAGCAAGCAAGCACTTGCTTTGGGCCGCGATTCTATCAATCTCACAATTCGATGTCAACGTTTTCTTTGCGCATTTTGTGGTTGTCGACTCTTTTCGAAAGAACCCATCAAAAAAACACGATCATCCAAAGACCAGGCGCTAAACAGACCTCATGTCAGGCAGGCGGGACTGGTAGTCGGCAGAAAAAAGCTACGGTAGAAACGCCTTCTTAATTCAGCAGCCAATCAGGATCTGGTCCAGGCACGATCATTTGTTCCCATAAACCTGGGCGGCGAGATCATTTTTTGGGGCGAATGAATTATCATGGACATCGGCGAGCCATTCAGCGGTTTTCACTCCGCCCTTCTCCTCGAATGAGAAGCCCAGCACGACTTTTGATCGATCGAATCTTATCTGTTTAATGAACCAGCCTGACGCATTAACGAGATCCCCGGCCTTTCGTGATTGTTCGAGCCAGTCGTTGACGCATTCATCGACCGTCATTCCTTGCCGTTTCGAAGGCTGCGAACGAAATGCAGCCAGAGTCGAGATAGAAGTTTGCGCGTCGACTTGCGGGGCAATCAACTGAGTCGCGGGTGCCAAAAGGACTACGGCAACTACGAGACCGACAACCATGATCGGAATGAGGAACTTCTTTCGCCGGCGGGCAGCCTCTTGTTCCTCGAGTTCTCGAGCTCGTTTACCTTTGCGCGCCATGGTCTTGCGGCGGCCATTGCCGCTCGAGCTGGGAGCGCGGTAGGCAGTTCGGGGCTTTTCCTCTCCGGACGCTGCGGTTTGATCCGGTTTCTGGAGGCGCCCCGAGGGCCTTTGATAGGATGGATGGCTAGAACTGAATTGCACCGCCTGGTTGAGTTGCTCAAGCCTGCCCGAAGGCTGAACTTCGGGTACGGTTTGAAGCTCGCCTGAGTTTTGGGCCTGGGCGGTCACTGCAGTAGAAGGCTCAGGCACCTGCGGGCTCTGCCGCTGAATCAATAGGTATGCGCAGCTCGGGCAGGTTGAGGTATCGGGAGTTATGCTGTTGTAACAGTTTGGACACCTAGTCATTGGGACCTCCAACGCAACAGGGAAGCGCAGGCTGATCCTTGCATGCCACGTACCGCTTACGACTTGGATTGATAGCCCCAAACAGGTGTTAGATTTTGAATGAAAACGCTTGCTACTCTGCCTTTCAAATTAAGCAGTGACAATTTCTGTCATTTCGAATCGTTCAAAATGCGTATCAGTCAAGACTAACGGCGATTCATTCGTTAGTGGATGGTGGCTAATGAAAAGGGTTCTATGGAAAGGGGGAGATGAAATAGGGCAGGCCTATGCTGTCAGAAGTAGATCTACAAGATAAGGATCCCGAACACGACTAGGAAGTCCTCCTGGAAGATTTCCAAGCCGGCGGCGCTGGAGCGGGGACCGAACAAGGTACCGATCTCACTGAGCGTTCGGAGGTGTTAGCGTCCGATTGGCAAACCACCCTGGTGAAGGAAATCCGGGAGTGAGCCGATGGCGCTGGAATCTTGCTTATCCTAACCTCACCGTCGATGCGGATTGAGACATTCTTTATCACACTGATCTGAGTTGCCGTGGCGACGCGCACTTTCTCCGTTGGCGTGGCGACGCGCACTTTCTCCGTTGGAGTGGTCGACGCGACCTGAAATTCAAGGGCAGAGGCCTTTTTGGTTATGCCTCTGAGCCTGGCAAGTATCGGGCAGTCTGCGTCTTGCAGTTCTCGAGCTTTTGGATTGATTGACTGGATAAGGGAATCGCTGCGACTGGTCCGGGCTGATGCGGCTATCAGCCTATTACGAAGCGGAGGAATCGATGCGGTTTGGAGTTCAAGAAAAGAAGGCTTCTTGGTTATGCCGCTGAGCCTGGCAAGTATCGGCCAGTCCGTATCTTGCAGTTCTCGGGCTTTTAGTTTGATTGAGTTGACGATGGGCTCCCGGCATGCTGTCCCTGCTGCGGCCGCTGTAAGACCCCTTTGTCGGTGACCGGCAGGCGTGGATTCCGGGGCGGCGTTGCACCGAGCCGGATCGGCCTCACATGCGTTCAAAGCCGGGCTCGCCGTGGCGAGTTCCATCGAGATTACCTGGTTAGCAGCCTCGCTTCTAGCCGGAGGGCCAACGGATCTACCACTTATATGGTCGATGGCGACCACTGCAGTCCCGAGGATGATCACCGTAATAAGACTTGCGAGGCGGCCGCGCTCTCCCCTTTGATAACCCATAAGATTCCTCCCACGGTTCCTGCGCTTTATAACTCAACTTCGAGAACGAGTATTCCCAGAATCCTTGCTTGATTTAGCGCCAAAATCTGATCGACTACGGGGCGCGCCCCCACTTGAGCAGATTTCAACGGGAGTGCTTACAACACCATATAACGTTTGCGAGATCCAAATGGTGTCAAAAAGTTAGTGGCAGGTCACGGTCAGAGGTTGCATTTAGTATTTAGAAACGACCGTCATCACGTTAATGTAAGTCATATTACATTTCGCGGTCGTGGGGTTTGGGGGAATCGGCGTCGAGCGCATCAGCGAGTGCCATCAACAAAGCTGAACCGTCGCCGGTCCAGGCACTACCGTGCATGCAGGCCAAAGTTACAGGTCGAGCCGATGCTAATCTCGACAGCATGTCACGGGTGGTTTTAGCGTGAGCGAAGTAATCCAGGCCCTTGCGGAGCGACTCGCTGGGGCCGAGAATGTCGGATTCAGTCAATGCCGGGGTGTCGCTGCCACCTTGAGTAAACAGGTCTCCACAGAGCAACGTTCTGGTCGAATCATCCATGAGATACCCGCAGTCCCAGCCGTGTGGCAGATGCGGCGTATCAAACCACCGCAACGAATGGCTGCCCAAACTAAGCACTTCGCCATCCTGAATGACACGAGCAGGGCGGTTGGCAATATCGTTAATGGAAGTCATCGCGGCTATCCGGCCGCAGACAGGAACAGCGGAAGGTGAGAATTGCAGCCATTCATTGATGGAGCCGCATTCGTCTGCTTCGAAATGGGAGAACGCGACGTAGCGAAGGCTACACAGTGCGATCACTGACGAAACAGCCTCGCTGACGAGGGGGAACATCTTGCGCGGTCCGGTGTGGAACAACAGCGGCTCGTCATCGACAATCAGATACTGATTGAAGGAGAATCCGCCCGGGCCGCCGGCTATCTGGACAGGTGTGTTGATTCTATAGACTCCATCAGCGACTTCATAAATGTTCGTTCCAGACTCTGGATTTGTGGTCCCCATTAATACTCCTGGGCGCATTGCCGAGTTAGTACGATTCAAAATTGGGGATTCCAACCGCTCCCGCCATTTATATACGGGAGATCCCCAGAATGAGCAATCAGGAGTCGGTGTGGAACCCGCCGTGACGCCCCGAGCCTCCGGCAAATCGCCGCGCGCCCGCAGGTCCTTCCTCGGCCAGGGCTTGTTGCCCATGCTTGAACTCATTGGCAAGGGCGGCCTCGAGGCTGAGCCCGAACTGTTCGTACGTTGAGAGCCGGTCGCCTCTCAGCCCCGCCTGCGGGAAAGCTGCTAATTCAGCGGCCAGCGTTTCAGCACACTGGCGGGAGGTTCCCTTTGAAACAACACGGTTGACCAATCCTATGGCTAGTGCTTCATCCGAATGAACGGGTCGTCCGGTCAATATCAGGTCCAGAGCGCGGCCGAGTCCAATGATTCGAGGCAATCGAATAGTTCCGCCATCTATCAGTGGCACTCCCCAACGGCGATTGAAAACGCCGAGTACTGCATCCTCTTCCATAACGCGAAGGTCGCAGAACAGGGCGAGCTCGAGTCCGCCGGCGACAGCATACCCCGAAATGGCGGCTATGACCGGTTTTGACAATAACATCCTGGTTGGCCCCATTGGTCCGTCGCCGGTGGGTTCGGTACGATTTGATTGGCCCGCGGCAATGGCTTTCAAATCGGCACCTGAGCAAAAATTACCGTGGTCGCCATAAAGGACCGCGGCTCGAGCTCCCTGATCAGCCTCGAACTGCCTGAAGGCGTCAGCCAGTTGTTCAGCGGTTTGGCGGTCCACAGCGTTTCGGACAGCCGGGCGGCTCAGGATAATGGTTGTCACGCTCTCTTTTTTTTCGGCAGTAACCGGCATGGGGCACCTCTTACAAAGATTACTCCCATAAAACGCACACTAGAGACGGATCCGGGCCTCGACGGCCCTGGTCGATTAGACGCTGGCGAGCAAGCGAAATCACGATAGTCCCAGGCTACGACGAACCAGGCCTGATTCGAAGTAGCGCATGGTGCGGTGATAGTCCTTGTCAATTTGTTGCCGCAGAGCATCCATGGATTCGAATTTAACTTCGCCGCGAAGCCTGTGCAGGAACTTGACCTGGATGAGTTGGTCGTATATGTCGCGGTCGAAATCAGCGACGTGGGTCTCGATTGTGACATCGGAATCGGAGCCGACAGTAGGGCGATGGCCAACGTTGGTGACCGAGCGTCGCCATCCACCATTGATGCATGTCTCGGTCACGTATACGCCGGTCGAGGGAATGACAAATCCGCCGGGCTTAATGTTCGCCGTTGCATAGTTGAGTTTCGACTTGCCTAGCTTTCGGCCCTCGATGACCCGGCCCTCTATTTCATAAGGGCGCCCGAGCATGCGCCGGGCCACGCCCATCCGTCCGCTCGAAATCAGGCGGCGGACCATGCTGGAGCTGATTCTCCTCCCGCGGAGTTTGGCTTCAGGGACTTCTGCTGCGATCCGGTGCAGGCGGCTAGCAACCTGGTCGAGCAATTCGAAATGTCCTTCCCGTGCGTTGCCGAAGGTTGACCCACGGCCCACATAAACCTCAAGGGCGTCGAGCTTCCCGAATATGATGTCGAGCAGGAAGCGCTCTGCGGTGACGAGCGAGAAGGCGGTAGTAAACTCGATGACGACGACTTGATCGATGCCGAGGTCCTGTAGGCCACTGGTCTTTTGTTCGAAGGTCTGCAAGAACTGAGGAGCTCCTTCGGGGTGCAGGACAGCCCTTGGGTGCGGGTCAAAGGTGACGACGGTTGAAGGCAGGTTCTCGGCCCGGCCGCGTTGTACGACGCTTTCTACAATGGATTGATGCCCTAGGTGGAGGCCGTCAAAGACGCCGAAGGTTAGTATGCACGGCGTCTGAATATCAGGGTCCTGGAGATCTCGGAAGACTTTCATCAATCGACGTCCACCTGTAATCCATCATAGGCGATCTCGACCCCCGAAGGCAGCCATCCGCTTGTATCCTGATGTTTGATGTCGTGCGATATATGGGTGAGAAGCGCCCGTCGGGGCCGCAATCGCTCAATATAGTCGAGTGACTGATCCACGGTCATGTGAGTCGGATGCGACTTGAATCTGAGAGCGTCAAGAATCAACAAATCGAGGCCCTTGAGATCGACACAGGCGTCGTCGGGTATGAGGTTGCAATCCGTGACGTACGCAACACGGCCGATCTTGAAGGCGGTCACCGGTAGCCGCCCGTGTATGACGGTAAGCGGCTGGATCTTGGCTCCGAATAACTCGAAGCCGGATTCAATGGTGTGCGGGACGATTCTGGGGACTCCCGGGTAGGGCGCCGGCTCGAACGCATAAGCATACACTCGTTTGAGACCTTCCCAGGTGACTTCACTGGCGTAGCAATCTATAGGGCCGTTTCTGAACATAATTGGCCTGGTATCGTCGAGGCCGAAGCAATGGTCCGCATGAGCGTGAGTGAAAAGAATTGCGTCAATCCGGTTGATGCCGTTGGTCAAGGCCTGTTGGCGGAAGTCGGTGGAGGCGTCGATCAGGATGTTCTTGCCCTCGAATTGTACGAGGATGGAGGCGCGCAGCCGTTTGTCGCGTGGGTCAATAGACCGGCAAGTATCACATTCACAGCCGACGGTAGGAATCCCAACTGAGGTGCCAGTGCCTAAGAAGGTGATCCTCATCGGCCTCTCGAGATGCCAACGAATTGCATCCGAAGGTCCGCGAGAACGCTATCAAGAAGTTCGGCCTCATCGTCGGTCAGGTTGCCTTGAGTTTTGTTCTGGATTACGCCGAGCATGTCGATTACGTGACGAGCCGCCTCAAGGTCTACGCTACGTCCGCCCATTGGATTTTCAATCAAACCCAGGTGCATAACCGCCTCAACCGCAAGCATGTTAACGAGCCCTTCGAGAGACGCCTGTGGGAGCTGCGAAGCCGCCTGTTCCCGCGATTGCTTGCCCCCTGATCCGCCAGCGGGAGGCGGTGGAGCCGGCTTTGAAGCGGGCGAACGATCTTTAGCTTTGTCGCCAGGGAAAGAGATCACTCTGGCAGCGTCACCCTGGCTCGAGATCCTGTCATCATCGGCTGACTTCTGTTCACCAGCGATCGATTCGCGCGGCGTGCCGTCCGGATTAAATTGCCGCCTGTCGCTGACTTTAAAACCCTGTTCCTTTTCATCCGCCATATAAGAGGCTCACAAAATTCAGAAGAATGGTTCACCCTGCAATTGATCCTAGAGATGTTATGCTAGCACCAACAGGACTGAACGACAAGAAACGCGGGTGCGACTGTGGTTATGAAAGCGTGTGCAGAATTCTCAATCGCTTGCCGGTTAATCGGCATTCCTTTAAATTGGGAAGATGGACCAGATTCACGAAAAGGAAGCAGGCGACGCATTCGCGGAGCTCGTCAGGATCATCGACCGGCTTCGTTCTCCAGGCGGCTGTCCCTGGGACCGCGAGCAGACACACGAAAGCCTGAAGCCAATGATGATCGAGGAAGCTTACGAGGCCGTCGAAGCTATCGATCTCGGTGATGACCAGGAGCTAATGGGCGAGCTCGGCGATCTGCTGCTTCAGGTCGTCTTTCATAGCCGCATTGCTATAGAGGACGCCCGATTCAATATTACCGATGTAATCAAGCGGGTGACCGAGAAGATGGTACGGCGCCATCCGCACGTATTCGCCGATGACAAAGCCGAAACTGCTGACGATGTTCTCCGTAGTTGGGAAGCAATAAAGTCCGCCGAGCTCGCGGCCAAAGGAAAGACTTCGGAGCAAGACGGTTCGATGCTGGACAGCGTGTCCAGGAGCCTGCCGGCTGTGATGGAAGCTTACCAGATGACCACGAAAGTCTCGCGCGTTGGATTTGACTGGCCCGACGTTGGTTCAGTCCTTCTAAAACTGGAAGAGGAGGCCGAAGAGCTGAAGACCGCTGTTGCCGCGCCCAATCCATCGCACACCGAGGTTTCCGAAGAGGTCGGCGACCTGCTATTTGCCGTCGTGAATGTTGCGAGACTGCTTGGCGTCGATCCCGAGAGCTCGCTGAAAGGGGCAAACAGAAAGTTTCGACGCAGGTTCAAGCACATCGAAGACAGGCTGCGCGAACAAGGCAGCAAACCGGCCGAATCGACCCTTGCAGAAATGGATACCCTCTGGGAGGAAGCCAAGCGGATCGAGAGAGCGTCCGGCACTCCGAACGAGCCTACAGCCGGTTGAATCTTTGCCGGCCTGGTGTTAGTATCGTTCACCTCAACGGACGCAAAAGACTTGGGTAAATCTATAATTCGACGATGGCAGGACGCGGATTCCCATCCCGGATGCCTCGAATCGCTGATGCAGTCAGCGTGCTGTTCAAACTAACTGCTCATCAATGCACGCGCGTTTGGTGAATCCAGAAGTCATTAGTTGGGTACCGCCGCAACGATGAGCCCGCTATACAGGCTGTGCTAAGAGGTTGCCGCAAAAGGCGGCATATCGACAAGTCAAGAGAGGCTTCCAATGAAGAAGACTGTAAACATTAAAGTAAATGGCGTGGCGCACAGAGATGACGTGGAGCCGCGGCTCTTGCTAGTGCATTATTTGCGCGATGTGCTTGGGCTGACCGGTACTCACGTCGGATGTGAGACGTCGATTTGTGGCGCCTGCACCGTTTCCCTCGGCGGTGAGGCAGTAAAATCCTGCACTGTGTTTGCCGTTCAAGCTGATGGCGCCGAGATCACGACCATAGAGGGCATGGCCACTGATGGCAAGCTTCATCCAGTGCAGCAGGGATTCTGGGAACACCACGGACTTCAGTGCGGGTATTGCACGCCCGGAATGATAATGACGGGTGCTCAGATCCTGACGAGGAACCCGAACCCAAGCGATGATCAGATTCGGCACGGGCTCGAAGGGAACCTGTGCCGCTGCACTGGCTATCAGCACATAGTCGAGGCCATCAAGTACGCCGCCGACAAAATGAAGACTCAATCCGCAACTGGCGACTAGCTCAAGATGATCACGATCACGCGCGGGGATAAGTCCCGCTACCGGACGGCCGCAGAAGCTCCGACCTCTATTGTGATAGAGGTATTGGGATTGGCCCAGTTATGGTGACCAAATTTCAATCGAATGGGCGGCTGGTCACCATCATCCGCTGAGCTGAGAGAGGTGCTATGACGAAAAAGTATGTCGGTCAACGAATCAAACGGACTGAGGACCCTCGATTAATCCAGGGTCTCGGCCACTACGTCGATGATATCAAGCTGCCTGATACGCTGCACGTCGCATTCGTCCGGTCAATTCACGCGCATGCGAAAATCAAGGCCGTCGATACGACCGAGGCAACACGCGCGCCGGGCGTCGTTGCTGTTTATACCGGCAAAGATGTCGCTGGAAAAATCGGCCCGGTTCCGTGCGGCGCTGCTTTACCAGACTTGAAAGTACCGGTCCATACGGTCCTTGCGACCGACAGGGTCTACTTCGTAGGTCACCCGATCGCCGCCGTAGTGGCAACGGATAAATATGCTGCACGTGATGCCGCCGACCTCATAATGGTCGACTATGAAGAGCTGCCTGCTGTAGTCGATATAGAAGGCGCGGCAAAAGGCGGCCCGGTAATTCACGAGGAATTCGGCGACAACATCGCTTACAAGATGACCGCTGGCGAGGGCGACATTGATGCAGCGCTGGCAGCGTCGGAGATCCCGGTCATTGAGCAACGGGTCGTTAACCAGCGGCTGGCGCCGATCGCGATGGAGCCGCGCGGAGTGCTGGCCAGGTACTTGCCCGGTGAGCAGGAGCTGACCCTGTGGTCCTCTACACAGATTCCGCACCTGATGAGGACGCAGGTGGCGCTGATGATCGGCATGCCCGAGAACAAGCTGCGTGTCATAACACCGGAAGTAGGCGGCGGGTTCGGTTCGAAGCTGAACGTCTATGCCGAAGAAGCTCTGCTGTCGTGGTTCTCAATGCAGCTTGGAAAGCCGGTAAAATGGATCGAGACCCGTCGCGAGAATATACAGGCGACGATTCACGGCCGTGACCAGATCGGCTATATCAAGGTTGGCTGTAAGAAAGACGGGACGATCACGGGCCTTCGCTATGATGTTTTCGCCGACATGGGCTCTTACCATCAGTTACTGACGCCGGCGATACCGACCCTGACCGGATTGATGCTGTCGGGGAGCTACAAGATTCCGGCGATCCAGATCAACGTGACTGCCGTCTTCACAAACAAAATGTCGACCGATGCGTACCGTGGAGCGGGGAGGCCTGAGGCGACATTCGTAGTGGAGCGTGCAGCTGACCTGGTCGCAGCCGCGCTAGGAATGGACCCGGTTGACGTCCGGCGCAAGAACTTCCCTGCCCCGTCCGAGTTTCCATTCAAAACGGCAACGGGCCTGTTTTATGACAGCGGCAACTACGAGCTGGCGCTGAACCGCGCTTTGCAGTTGGCGGACTATAAAAAGCTGCGCGAAGAACAAAAGAAAGCGCGGGCGGATGGCCGGATAATCGGCATCGGAGTGTCAACTTACGTCGAGATCTGCGCTATTGGGCCATCGGCGGCTACACCGGCGGGCGGCTGGGAGAGCGCAACGGTTCGGGTCGAGCCGACCGCCAAGATCACGATACTGACCGGCGTGTCTCCGCACGGCCAGGGACAGGAGACGACGTTCGCTCAAATGGCGGCGGATGAATTCGGAGTGGATATGAGCGACGTGACCGTGATTCACGGCGACACGTCTATCGTGCAATATGGCATCGGCACATTTGGAAGCCGAGGAACGGCTGTAGGCGGGACCGCGGTCCATGTCGCCATGCAGAAGGTCAAGGAGAAAGCAACGAAGCTCGCGGCCCACATGCTAGGAGTCGACGCGGCCTCAGTCGCCTTTACTGAAGGGCGGTTCACAGTACAGGCGGCCAAGGCGGCAGCCGGCGGCGGGACCACCAAAGGCGACAGCGACGCCAAGAGCATAAGCTTTCCGGAAGTCGCCCTGGCTGCCCATCTTGCCAGAGCTATTCCGGAGGACTTCGAACCCGGGCTTTCCGCACAGTACTTCTTCGAGCCCAAGAACTTCACGTTTCCATTCGGCACCCATATCGTCGAGGTCGAGATCGATAAGGAAACCGGAGAGATCAAGTTCCTCAAATACGTTGCAGTTGACGATTGCGGAAATGTGATCAATCCGATGCTGGTGGACGGTCAGGTTCAAGGCGGCATTGTCCAATCCATCGGCCAGGCGCTGTACGAGGAGCTCGTGTACGACGAGCAGGGCCAGCTAATAACGGGGACCCTGATGGATTACGCGGTGCCAAAAGCGTCAATGATCCCCTGGATGGAGCTTGACCGGACCGAGACGCCGTCGCCTACCAATCCGCTTGGAGTCAAAGGCGTCGGCGAGGCGGGAACTATTGGGGCGACGCCCGCGGTGCTAGGTGCTGTAGTCGACGCGCTGGCGCCGTTTGGAGTCCGCCACCTGGACATGCCGGTCAAGCCCGAAGCTATCTGGCGGATCATTAACAAGAAGCCTGCGGTTCAATAGATCTGATGTAAGACAAGCTTCCAGCTTGTCGCCTTCTCCTGGGCAAGCAGGATGCTTGCCCTACTTGGAAGCGGAAGATAGGAGATTGAGAAATGATTCCAGCACAGTTTGACTACGTCGCACCACAAACGCTGGCCGAGGCTCTATCGCTCCTGGCCGACAAGCCCGACGACGCAAAGATACTGGCAGGCGGACATAGCTTGATTCCGGCGATGAAGCTTCGGCTGGCTCAGCCGCAAGTGCTGATCGACATAGGCAGGATCAAG
>Ga0126381_100009261_pt1 | contig 11053 bp, 9 predicted proteins | sample PanSoiMetPlot_28_FD_96465 | JGI IMG/M metagenome (GOLD analysis project Ga0126381, IMG submission 96465) | Tropical forest soil microbial communities from Panama - MetaG Plot_28 | ecosystem: Environmental > Terrestrial > Soil > Tropical forest > Bulk soil | place: Panama | collected 2016-02-17
CGGGCGAAGGGCGCCCACCCGGTGGTTCTTTCGCTGACGGTGCGGAATATCTGGAACGACGGAAAGGTGGAACGGGGCTCGGGCCAGTTCAGCCAGTGGTCCGAGGCGTTGGCGCGGGCGGAGCATGTTCCTTTCGTCGATGTCACGAACGCCGTTGCCGACCAGTACGAGAAGCTCGGCGAGGAAAGAGTGAAGGAACTGTTCTCGACCGACCACACCCATACCAGTCCGGCGGGTGCCGATTTGAATGCGGCGACCGGGGTGGCTGGGATCAAGGGAGTCGGAAGTCCGCTGGTGGGGATGTTGTCGGAGAAAGGGAAGGAGATCGCCGCTTATCCAGCCAAAGAGGTGACAGTCGGCGGGATACGGACTCCGCTGCCAAGGCTGGAACCGGCCAATCCGGGATTGCCGACGCTTTGGCTGATCGGCGATTCAACCGTACGGAACGGGCGGGGGGACGGGGCCAACGGGCAATGGGGTTGGGGCGATATGCTGGGCCGCTACTTCGATCCGGAAAAGATCAATGTGGTGAATCGGGCGGTCGGGGGACTGAGCAGCCGGACATTCCTGATGCAGGGACACTGGGAGTCGGTCATGGAGGAATTGAAGCCGGGGGATTTCGTCATGATGCAGTTTGGCCACAATGATGCGGGTCCATTGGACGACACCGCACGGGCGCGGGGCACCATCCGCGGGGTTGGCGAGGAGACGAAGGAGATCGAGAATCCGATCACCGGGAAGCACGAGGTGGTTCACAGCTACGGCTGGTATTTGCGGAAATTCATCTCCGACGCACGGGCGAAAGGAACGAACCCAATTGTTTGTTCCCTGATCCCGAGGAAGACTTGGAAGGACGGGAAGATTGTCCGGAATAAAGAGGACTATGCCGGCTGGGCGGAACAGGTGGCGGCGGCTGAGCACGTTCCGTTCGTCGATTTGAATGAGATCATCGCGAAACGTTACGATGCGCTGGGTCCGGAAAAAGTGGAGCCGCTTTTTGGTGATCCCCATACGCATACCAGCCGCGCCGGGGCGGAATTAAATGCCCAATGCGTGGTGGAAGGACTAAAATCCCTGGCATCGGATCCACTGGCGAAGTACATGAAATAGCAGAGCTTACGCGTTCTTCGATTGGGTGGTTCCTGCTGGATAACAGCCCAGGATTTTAAGGAAGTCCGCTAGCTCACGAAGGTGCCCGATGGCATTTTTAACCACGGGATCCTCCACGTGTCCTAGGAAGTCAAGATAGAAGAGATATTCCCAGGGTTTTCCGCGCAGAGGCCGGGATTCGATCTTCGTCAAATTGACATCGCGCAGCGCAAAGGCGCTCAAGGATCGAAACAGCGCGCCCGGAATATTCCGGGTAGTGAAAACGAGTGACGTCTTCCAGGGGCGTTTGCCACCCAATTTATCCCGCTTAAGGGCCGCCGGTTTCTTGGTAAGCAGGAAAAAGCGTGTGAAATTCTGACGGTCGTCCTCAATGGATTTGCGCAGGATTCGGGCGCCGTAACGTTCGGCCGCGGCGGCGGATGCGATGCCGGCGGAATCGGTTAATTTCTCTTCCATCAACATCTTGACGCTGCCGGCAGTGTCGTAGAACGTTACCTTTTCAAACTGGGGATGCCGTTCGAAAAAACTCAGGCACTGGTTGAGTGCCACCGGGTGGGAAAACACGCGCTGGACGTTATGGAATGACACGCCGGGCGGTGCGATCAAATTGTGCACAATTCGCACAAAGGTTTCGCCGACAATCGGGAGATCGTGGTGCAGAAGGTGGTCGTAGTTCTCGTGTACCGACCCGTGAAGGCTATTCTCGATCGGAACAATGGCGGCCTGCACCTTTCCGGTTTCCAGCGTGGTGAAAACCTCGCTGAATTTCTGGCAAGGGAGCACGGCAATGTCGTTACCCAATAATTGCCGTGCGGCGGTTTCGCTAAATGCGCCAGGTTCACCCTGGAACGAAGCCGTGAATTTCGGTCTGCGAGTGGCATTTTTCATGTTCGATGGGGTCCGTTCCAGCGTTGTGCACCGGGTTCCGGGAGGCCGATGAGGTCCAGGATCCGTTCGACCGAATGGTCGACGAGATCCTCGACGGATTTCGGGGCGGTATAAAAAGCGGGAATCGGGGGAGCTACGATCGCGCCCATCTCTGTAAGTGCGACCATTGTGCGCAAGTGACCAAGATGGAACGGCGTTTCCCGAACTCCCAGGATCAATTTACGTCGTTCCTTCAGCGTGACGTCTGCCGCCCGAACCATCAGGTTGGAACTGATGCCGGTGGCTATAGCGGACATTGTGTGGATGGAGCAGGGGAGGACCACCATGGCATCGATCGGGTAGGAGCCGCTGGCTACCGGAGCCGCGATGTCTTCGGGATGGTAAGAGTGGGTAGCGAACTGTTTGAGGTACTCAAGTTTGTCCCCGGTTTCCAGGAAGAGAGTCTTTTCGGCCGAACGGCTGACGATCAGGTGGACCTCGGCCGCGTCCCTATGGTGCAGTTTTTGTAGAAGCCGGATCGCGTAGATGGAGCCGCTGGCACCGGATACTCCAACGATCAGTTTCAGTGGTTAACTCCCTTCAAAGTCATAGGTGTTCCGAAAACGAAACAAAACAGTTGCCCGCCGTAAAACCCTAAGGATATACTTCGAAAGTATCCCAGGTACCCAACGAGTTCGCAGCCGCTATAATCCGGCGCAGCCAGGCGAGCACTCCGAAGCAGGATCATAGCATGGAAGATCCAGGGCAGAGGCTCAGGCGTGTGCGGGAGGACCTGAATCTTCGTTTTCGCGACGTCGAGCAAGCCAGCCGGGTGATTGCCGAGCGTCGGAGGAGCGCCGAGTACGTGCTCCATATCGGGCGATTGTCGGAGATTGAGAACCATAGTGTTGTTCCGTCGGTATATCGGATTTACAGCCTGTGCGCCATTTACCGGCTGGATTATTTCGAGGTTCTCGGCTGGTACGGAATCAATCTGGCGGAGTTGCCGGCGGAGGCCGTGACGATTCCGCTCGAATCCACGCACACGGTTCAATTCGAGGTGCGCGGAGGCGTGGAAGTGACAGCGCCCCTCTCTCTTGATCCCGGCGTCGACCCGCGCAAGACCATGTTTTTGAGCCGGCTGGTCTCAAAATGGGGAAAGGTCCCCCTTGCGATGTTCAGCTCGATGGACGTCCGGAAACACCGCTATGGATTTATCGGCACGGATGACTGGACCATGTTCCCGCTGATCCAACCGGGCGCTTTAGTGATGATCGACGACACGCGGCGGAAGATCGTTAATAGCGGTTGGAGCTCGGAATTCGAACGTCCCATCTATTTCCTCGAGCACCGGAAGGGTTTTGCGTGCTGTTGGTGCACTTTGAACGAATCCCAACTGGTGTTGCAGCCCCATCCGGCGTCACTTTGCCCGCCGCAGATTTTCCGTTATCCGCAGGATATCGACGTGGTTGGGCAGGTTTCGGGCGTCGCTATGCTTCTGGATCCGGAGAAGCGACGGCGTACTCGCCCCTGAGAACTTCCAGGACCATCTGGAGATCCGTCATAAAGAGTTGTCTCTCCGGGTCTCGGGTACCAACGGGGATGCAGTTCCGAAAAGGCGATAACCTCAGCCAATTCGCAATGATCAATTTTGGATCGCCCTCTTGGCTCTGCAGATATTCATCCACCTCTTTTTGCTGCTGCTCCAGGTTGAAGCAGAGCCACTGTTCAAAGACCTGAAGATGAGATTGCCGGAGGACCAGGTCAGCCTGCTCCTCACTGAAGCGTTGCGCTAGACCAAAATGCTGGTAAGTACCTGTGTTTTGATCGCGTAGCGAAGCAAGGTACCACAGCCGGCCGAAAATCGTAGGGATCTGGGAGAGGGTGTTTCTCCAGAGATCGGCCGCAGCGCTGCCATCCTTCCTCATCACGTGACTTTATATCAGTGTATAGCAAAGCCGGTGCCGGGAGGGGGGCTCGTTTTTTGAGTGCAACTCGAGATAAATCGTAAATTCTGGCACCCGGCAAACCAAAAAAATAAAAAAAATAGAAAAAAACTCTTCTCAACCAGCCCATAACATTTGTATACTGACCGTGTAGTAGTAGTACGACGTTTCACCTAGGGAGATACACATGCGTAAGTTCATGCTGGTGCTGGCTTTCGTGACCGCGCTGTTCACTGCAGTGAATTCGGCTGTGGCGAATTATCCGATTCCGGAATGCGGCGACGACTGCCCGTGGGTTCAGTAGCTTAGAGCGTCCTTGTTGTGGGTCAGCTCTACCGGTAAGTTAGAATCAATTCAATGGAGGTGCTCTCGCGCCCCATTCTCGATATGAGCGCCTCTATTGAATCGACGATCTCAGTTGTTTGCCTTATAGCCCATCTCTTCGTCATTGCCCGCCTCTGGCGGACGAAGCTGGTTTCCTCCTACCCCATACTTTTCATCTGGTTATGTGCGGCTCTTCCTAACGGCTTTGCGTTTGTTTTTTGGGGACCCAAAGACCGCCACTACTTTTACGTCTATTTTTGGTCGGAATTAGTTCTTCTAATTCTCTACTTGCTTCTGGTGTGGGAACTCTTCTCGCGAATTTTCCAGCGGTACCAAGGGATTCGGTCTCTCAGCCATTGGGTGATGGGGATCGCTGCTGCCGTTTCCGCAATCGCCTCTTCCGCGATCATGGCTGTTACCGTGACGGGGCAGCGGTCATTCGCCAAGAAGGGGATCCCACTGCTGAATAACGTGGAGAGAGCCGAAGCTTCTGCCCTAGTGCTTTTTATCCTCATTCTTTTGTTCTTCATCTCGCGCTATCCCATCAAATTACCCAGCAATATACTCATTCATAGCGCCACATATAGCGTTTACTTTCTCAGCGACGCAGCCTTGACATTGCTCTACAATTCCCTCTCGCCGCGGGCGGCGCACTTAGCCAACACTCTCCTGGGGTGTGTTCAGGCCGGATGCTACCTGGCCTGGGGAATGTTGCTTTCGCGTGAAGGTGAACGGACGGTCACGAAGGTACGCCAGAACCTTTCGCCCGAGCGAGAGAAAATCCTCATTCGGGAGCTGGACGCTTTGAACGAGACGCTTCTTCGTGCCAGTCGCTCGATCAGTACCAAGCCGTCGGCCAAGGTATAGCTCGGACGAGTCCTCTGTATCGTGCTGTACACTGTACCTGTGTCCTTAACGACAGCCCTCGACTTGCTTTGGGGTTTGCCGGCATATGCCGTCTTCGTTCTCTGCGTTGATCGCGAACGCACGCTGGGACTGGTGACGCTCACGGCACGCGGTCAGCAGAGATCGCCCCGGCGTCCGCGGAGGCCTGCGGGACAGCGGTCGTGAAAAGTTGCCGGCGAAGTTATCAGAGAGGTGTGGAAACTTCATCCGATGAAGCGTAGTCTGAGTATCTTTACGGGAATCCCGATTCTCGCGTTAATTCTGGCGTCCTGCGGATCGAAGAGCGCGGAGAGGGCCGCGGATACCAACGATAATCCGAAGATCGTCGAGGCGGCGGACGCCAGCCTGGTGCAGGTGAAAAACCCCGGACAGTTTGCCCTGGTTCCGGTTGAATTGCGGGACCAACCGGATGAACTCAAGGTGACGGGAGCGGTCTCGCCCGACGTGAGCCTGAATGTTCCTGTCAATGCGCTGCTTAGCGGACGGGTTACCGACGTCAAAACACGTCTGGGGGACACCGTGCGCAAGGGGGACGTGCTCCTTACCATCAGCAGTCCGGATCTCGCGCTTGCATTTCAGGATTACCAGAAGTTCGCGGCGGACGAAGCGCTTGCCAAAGTGCAGTTGTCCCGCGCGCAACTGCTGTACGATCACGGCGCCACGGCTCAAAAGGATCTCGAAATCGCTCAGAGCACCTACAATAAAGCGCAGGTCGATACACGCACGACCGCTGAGCGCATCCGCGTACTGGGCGGCGATCCGGCGCATGTGTCGAACCTGTTCCAGATTCGCGCACCGGCGAGCGGCGTGATCACGGAGCAGAACATTACGTCCGCGGCCGGAGTGAAAACGCCGGACAATCAGCCGAATCTCTTCACGATCTCCGATCTTTCGCGGGTGTGGATCCTCTGCGATGTTTACGAGAACAATCTATCGCAGGTGCATCTGGGAGAAACCGCGAGGATCACGCTGAACGCCTATCCGGACAAAAACTTCAATGGCAGGATCAGCAACGTTTCGAGTGTGCTCGATCCGAATCCCAGGACTGCCAAGATTCGCGTGGAATTACCCAACCCGAACGGAGTCTTTCGGCCGGGGATGTTTGCCAATGTCACGTTTTTCTCGCAGGGTTCGAAGAAGCGCATGGTGGTTCCCTCGACCGCGGTTCTGCGCCTGCACGATAAGAACTGGGTTTTCGTTCCCGCCGATGCCAAGCGTTTTCGCCGTGTGGAAATCCAGGCCGGCGACGTCACCCAGGATGGACTGCAACAGGTTCTGGGCGGCATCGATCCAAGTTCGCAGGTGGTGAAGAACGCGCTCCTGTTCTCCAACGCGGTCGATAACAACAGCTGACCCGGGATCCCTGACATGATTCGCGCCCTCGTCGATTTTGCGCTTCGCAATCAACTGATCGTCATCTGCCTCGGGGTGTTACTCCTGATTTGGGGAGTCATCTCATTCCAGCAGTTGCCGATCGAAGCTTATCCCGATGTCGCGAACGTGTGGGTGCAGGTGATCACGCAATGGCCCGGCCACGCCGCGGAGGAGACGGAACAACTGGTCACGATTCCAATCGAGAACCAGGTAAATGGCGTTGCCCAGCTCACCAATATCCGTTCCACGACGATCTTCGGATTGTCGGTCGTCACTCTCATTTTCGAAGACGGTACCGACACGCGCATCGCACGGCAGCAGGTGCTGGAGAAAATCAGCCAGATCAGCCTGCGCCGGAATCTACAGCCGACACTTGGACCGGATTACAGCCCGGTAGGCCAGATTTACTTCTACACGCTCACCAGCACCAACCCTCGGATCGACCTGATGGAGCTGAAATCGATCGAAGACTGGGTCCTCGAGAAACAGTTTAAGACCGTGCCGAACGTGGTGGATGTCTCGAGCTTTGGCGGCATCACCCGCGAGTACCAGGTGCAGGTGGATCCGAACCGACTGGTCGCCTACGGCTTGAATATCGCGCAGGTGGAACAGGCAGTCGCAGCGAATAATGTGAATGCCGGCGGTGGGTTCATTGAGCGAGGTTCGCAAGCGTTCAACATTCGCGCCGTCGGACTGATGACGAATACCGACGATATTGGGGCAACGGTGCTGAAGTCGCAGAACGGGACGCCCATTCGTGTCCGTGACATCGGAACAGTTGTACAGGGATCGAAAGTGCGGCTGGGCCAACTGGGGAAAGCGATTCGCCGTGAGAACGGGGAAGTGGTCGATAACCCGGATGTGGTCGAGGGCATCGTGCTGCTGCGGAAGGGAGCGCAGGCCGACTCCACGCTTGAAGCAATTCATGCCAAGGTCAAGGAACTCAACGCGAAGATTCTCCCTCCGGGAGTCAAGATCGCGGCGCACCTGGATCGCAGCGACCTGGTGCATCTGACCACACATACCGTCCTGCACAATCTGACGGAGGGGATTTTGCTGGTGGTCGTGATTCTCCTGCTGTTTTTGGGCAATTTCGGCAGTTCGATCATCGTCGCGATCACCATACCTTTCTCACTGCTATTTGCGGCGATCCTGCTGGAGCGTTCCGGAATCCCCGCGAATCTACTGTCGCTCGGTGCGCTCGATTTCGGGATGGTGGTGCACGGAGCCGTGGTGATGGTGGAAAACATTCTGCGGCATGCCTCACATCGGAATGAGGAATCGGGGATGCCGGATACCATTCGCACGGCTGCCCATGAGGTGCAACGCCCGGTCTTTTACTCGATCGCGATCATTATCGTTTCCTATCTTCCGATCTTCACGCTACAGCGTGTGGAGGGCAGGCTTTTCAAGCCGATGGCGTGGACAGTTGCTTTTGCGCTGCTCGGCGCACTGATTTTTGCCATGCTGCTGGCGCCGGTGCTCTGCGGTTTTCTTTTCCGCAGGGGCGTCCGGGAGTGGAAGAATCCGATGCTGGAATTCCTGACTCGCCAGTACACCAGGAATCTCAAATGGTGTCTCAACCATAAGGCATTGACTCTGGGTGGCGTAACTCTCCTGTTTGGATCGAGTCTCTACCTGGTCTTTGCCGGACTGATTGGGTCCGAATTCCTGCCCCACCTTGATGAAGGCGCCATCTGGGCGCGCGGGACGCTGGCGTCCAGCACCGGGCCTTCCGAGGGCATCGCGATCGCCCAACGGGCGCGAAGAATCATCGCCAGTTTCCCTGAGGTCCCGCAAGTAGTTTCGCAGGTTGGGCGGCCCGATGATGGGTCCGACCCCACGGGTTTCTTCAATACCGAGTATTTCGTCGATCTGAAGCCGCGTAGCGAGTGGCGCAAGCAGTTTCAGACCAAAGAAGAACTGATTGCCGCGCTGGACGACAAGCTGGAGAAGATTCCCGGGGTCCTCTGGAACTTCTCACAGCCGATCTCGGACAACATGGAAGAGGCGGTGAGCGGCGTAAAGGGAGAACTTGCGGTCAAGCTGTACGGCTCAGATCTGAAGGAACTGGAGTCCACGGGCGACAAAATCGTCGGCGTGATGAATGGCATCCCGGGCGTAGCAGACCTCGGCATCTTCCGCGTGATCGGACAGCCTAATGTGAACCTGGTAGTCGATCGCGGCAAGGCGGATCGATGGGGCATCAACGTCGCGGATATTCAGGACGCGGTTGAAACCGCTGTGGGCGGCAAGCCGGTCACTGAGGTTTTGCAGGGCGAGCAGCACTACGATCTCGTGGTGCGCTATCAGGAGCCCTACCGATCCACGGTCGAGGCGATCGGCAATATCCGAATCCTGGCGCCCTCGGGCGAACGGGTTGCACTCAGCCAGTTGTGCGCGATCGACGTCAAGGATGGCGCGTCGATGATTTACCGTGAGAACAACTCCCGCTACATTGCAATCAAATACAGCGTCCGAGGGCGGGATCTGGGTACCACCGTGGAATCGGCGATGAGTGCCGTGGAACGGCAGGTCAAGCTTCCGGAAGGCTACCGCCTGGATTGGGCTGGAGAGTACGAAAGCCAAAAGCGAGCCAACAAGCGGCTTTCGGTGATTGTTCCGATTACGCTCCTGTTGATCTATCTGATTCTGTATTCGATGTTCAACTCGTTCAAGTGGGCTTCGCTGATTGTCCTGAGCCTGGCTCTCGCGCCGATCGGAGGACTATACGCCCTGTTCCTGACCCATACGGCGTTCAGTGTTTCGTCGGGCGTCGGATTCCTCGCGCTGTTTGGCGTCGCAGTGCAAAGCGGCGTGATTCTCATCGAGTACATCAACCAGCTACGAGCGCGCGGCCACTCGATTTACGACGCCACGGTGGAGGGCGCCATCCTTCGTTTGCGACCGGTCATGATGACGATGTTGGTTGCAGCACTGGGCTTATTGCCCGCCGCTATGTCGCACGGGATCGGTTCCGATGCGCAACGCCCCTTCGCCATCGTGATCGTCGGAGGCTTGATTGCGACGCTCGTTATGAGTGTCTTCGTGCTTCCGACGCTATACATCTGGTTTGCGGGAGACGGCGACGTGCTTCCCCCGACCGAAGAGGAACTCGTTTAGGGATAGGACTAGGCGGTTTTCGTGTATAGGCCCATCCGCTGCTTGACCAAATCAACGGTGGAGTTCGCGATCGGGCTTACGCGTTCGGCGCCCTCCTGGAGAATGCCATCCAGATAGGCGGGATCTGCCATAATCTCGCGATACCGGGCCTGGAACGGCTCCAGTTTCGAGACTACCAGTTCGGCGACACGCTTCTTCAGGTCGCCGTAACGGAGGCCAGAGAACTCAGCTTGCATCTGTTCGTTGGTACGGTCGCAGAATGCCTGATAGATGCTCAACAGATTCCGGACGCCGGGACCCATGGTTTCGAAGTCGACCGCCGGATTGGAATCGGTCGTCGCTCGCATGATCGCCTTGCGGATGCGATCGGGAGGATCGAGTAGCGCCACAGCATGTCCGCTGCCCTTTGCCGACTTGCTCATCTTGGTGGTGGGATCGTCGAGGCCCATGACGCGCGCGCCGACTAGTGGTAGTTCCGTCTTCGGAACCACAAAGGTATCGCCATAAAGCGAGTTGAACCTTTGCGCGATGTCCCGCGTCAGTTCGAGGTGCTGCGCCTGGTCTTCTCCCACCGGGACGATTGCCGCCTGGTAAAGGAGAATATCGGCAGCCATGAGGACCGGATACTGGAGAATGCCGTCGCCAATGGTTTCCTGTTCCTCGGATTTCGCCTTGTACTGGGTCATTCGATAGAGCCAGCCGGTTGGGGTGACGCAAGTGAGCATCCAGGCAAGTTCGGTATGAGCCGGAACCGCGGATTGTACGATGATACTGGAGTGCTTGGGATCGATTCCGGCGGCCAGAAAGACGCCGGCGATCTCGCGGATCTTCGAACGCAACTCTTGCGGTTCCTGGTAAACAGTGATCGCATGCAGGTCTACGATGCAGAAAATGCTCTCGTAATCGTATTGGATCTTCACCCAGTTAGCTAGCGCTCCCAGGTAGTTGCCGATGTGAATGTTGCCGGATGGTTGGATCCCGGACAGGACTCGTGCTTTCATGAGTAGGAAAGACTATCGTAACAATTGAATTCACAATCGCTTGAAATCGAAAAACTGGTGTACGGCGGCGAGGGACTTAGCCGCAGTCCCGAGGGCGTCGTTTTGGTGCCCTTTACCTTGCCCGGAGAGCGGGTTAGGGCGGACGTTGGGGCGCTCCAGAAAGGCGTCCGGCGCGGAACGCTGGTCGGTGTAGAACAGGCTTCTCCCGACCGTGTAGACGCACGGTGCCCGTATTTCACCAATTGCGGAGGCTGTCATTACCAGCACGCTTCGTATGAAGCCCAACTGGCCGCGAAGCGCGCCATTCTGGCGGAAACCCTCACCCGCGTTGCCCAAATCACGCCACCAGGACCGATTGAACTGATCTCCGCCGAACCCTGGAACTACCGGAATCGCATCCAG
>Ga0126381_100009262_pt1 | contig 11053 bp, 9 predicted proteins | sample PanSoiMetPlot_28_FD_96465 | JGI IMG/M metagenome (GOLD analysis project Ga0126381, IMG submission 96465) | Tropical forest soil microbial communities from Panama - MetaG Plot_28 | ecosystem: Environmental > Terrestrial > Soil > Tropical forest > Bulk soil | place: Panama | collected 2016-02-17
AAGCGCTGGCCATGTTCAACACGGGAGAAGGCGGATTTCTGGACGAGGACCTATATCCATACTGTTTCAATGTCGGTGACGGCAGGTTCGTTGCCGATGTCAACGACCCTAAATTAATCGGTCAGAAAGCAACGGATCTGAAGGACGCCACCGGCAAACCGTTTGGTCAGGAGCTCTACAAGGCGGCGCAGAAGTCCGAGGGTGAGATTACCGATGTCAGCTACATGTTCCCGAAGCCGGGTTCGGAACAGCAGCTCGCACCGAAGGTAGCCTTCGTAACCCGGGTCGGAGAGCTGGCTTGCGCCGTCGGGTATTATCAATAATGGTGAACACAACTGTCGCGCTGTACTTAACCAGCGGACAAGCCCGATTTCCTGCACTTAACTTGTGGACCTTGTGGTTCGCCAAAACTAGATCGTGCAGAAGTCATTGACCTTTTAACGACCCGGCAGGAACAATCGAGCAATATGCTCGCCTTCCTGTTGGGTTTATTTCGCCTGGTCTGGCTGTTCGGGAAAGACAATCGGGGCGTCGTCCTGGAGAATCTCGCTCTCCGGCCAGCAAATTTCCATTTACAAGCGCAAGCAACCCCGCTTCGTGGACCGTGATCGGTGGTTCTGGATTTCGCTGTCCGTGTTTTGGAGAGACTGGCGGCGAGCCCTGGTCGCAGTTCATCCCGATATGCCGCCAAGCGTGGAAAACCGTTGCGGATTAATCAGACGCTGGATAGGCCAGGAGTCAAGCTGAGGGGCTTGATCTTTCGACCTGGATGGTTATCGTCTTCGTCTCAGTGACGGTTTTCCTCCCCAGCTTCCGAACAATTACGATATTCAGCAGCGGTACTCGGCAGAGCAAACACCCATCGCTTAAGCAAGTTTTATTACGCCGGTTGATGCTCTCTAGGGCTTCGATCCATGCCATCCTAATTGTGGCGCGCCAGTCATGAGAATCCACTTTATCTGCACCGGCAACATTTACCGGAGCCGCCAGCGCAGCTTTCTCTTGTTTTCGTCACAGGCTGGAATTCCTGCATGAAGACTCGCTGCGACACGGTGCCCGAGAAGTCTTGCCAGCAACCCCAGGTCAGGCGGCCAGACGGCATCCTAGCAACGTAACAGCATGGGTCATCGCCCTTATCCAATAACTGCCCTGGTCCGTGTTGTCCCACCAAAGAGTCATTGTTCGAGTGGTTGCAGCGAAATTACCGTCAAAACTGTTGGTCGTCCTTGAGGAAGGATAAAACCAAGATGCGCGACCCGCGCGGTTTCGCCTTGGCAACTGTTAGTAGGCCGCGCGGGCTTTCTAAACGGCGTCGTCATTGTCGACCAGGGCATCTTCCATGTTGTACACGAGCCGCCTCGAAAAAGGATCCCGATAAGTCGGGATGGATCGCACGCGGTGACAATCTTGGCTTGTGTTCCTCTCTTGATGGGTGGGGGAGAACTGATGAGCGGCGTAAATGTCATTCTTATGATCATTTCACTTTCTCTGGGTCTCGGCCTGATCTTCCTTATCTTTCGGCCTCGAAGGCAATCTCTAGTGACCGGAGTCGCTCCTTCCGGTCCTATTCAACCCAAAGTAAAAGGCTGCCCAAAAGTCGGCGACTACACGATTTTGCACGAAGTGGGTCGCGGCGGCATGGGGACCGTTTTCAAAGGAATTGGCAAACAAGGAATAACGGTGGCGATCAAGTTCATCGGCGGGATGGGCTTGGATCGAAGAGTTGGAGCAAACGGGAGAAACCGCGTCGCTTTGGTCCACAGAAACACTTCGTATTGTCGCAGAGATATGCGATGCGCTGAGCTACGCACATGACCGCGGTGTCGTTGATCGCGACGTAAAGCCCGCAAACATCTTCATGATTGCCGGAAACGGTAAAGGTTCTTGACTTCGGGCTTGCCTTTCATGGTGATGATCGGCCAGGTTTCGCAGGCACGCCCCCGTATATGTCGCGCTGTTTGAGAGTTTGAGATCCTAACCGGCAACTGTCCCTTCGTCGCGGAGAATCTGCCCTCCTTGAGCATAAAGATTGCGGAAGGGGCCTTACCGGAATTTCCTCCTACGTTACCTTACATAAACGAACTCAAAAGTGTTCTTGAGAAAGCGTTAGCCAAAAAGCGAGAAGCAAGATACCAAACCGCAGGCGACTTCGCTACGGATCTGCGGTCGTTGATTTTTAAGATACAGCACGCGAACGTCGGCCATCTCACTGCGTCAGTCCATAGCACTTGCGATCAGGCTTCTTCTCAGATCGCAAGCAACGCTCCCGAACGATTCTTACTCGCTCCTATAGAATGCAGATGTTGCGGGGACCAAAGGAGCTACTTTTGGTTTTCGCCACCCCCGGTTAATTACCGAATACCGTGGCATAAGAATCCCCGTTTGGGCCGAAGCCTATAAGTTCTTTGATCCCGAAAGGCTGAAGAATTCGCCAAGGCTGAAAAGCTTCGCACTAAATCGACACCCGTCAGGCCATCGACAACGGCTGCTGACATTCACGATCAAACGATCAAACGACAATCTAATTTAATTTAGAGTGCAGCGAGTCGACTCGGACACGCAAGGCTATTTCGCGAAACGCAAAGTCCGGCGCGGCGCGGAGACCTAGGCACGCATCCTCAGGATGACTCCGTGAGAGAGGGGAGAAAGGGGAGGCCGCACCTAGTTTTTTGCCCCTTAAAAAAGGGCCTTGGAACAGACCGAAAACCGCTTAAGCCCCGCGTTGCCTCCGTCGTTTCCCGTATCGGGAGCTGGTGCGCGAGCCGGATAACGCGAAGCACGGCGTCTCGAACACGTCGCCACTGTCGCTTTCGAAGAAAGTCGCAATTGAGCAAGCAGGGCTACAGCAGCAAACCGCCGAACACAGGGCGGCCATCCTCGGCCGAGGTTACGAGGAAGGTTAGCCGCCTGCTAGCGTGAAATTGACGTCTATTTCTGTTTGTACCTCAACGGGTTCGCCGTTGATGTAGTAAGGCCTGTACCTCCACTGCTTAACGGCTTCGATGGCGGCAGGCACAAGCATGGGGTGCCCACTCACAGTCTCCAAGCTTTCGATTGAGCCGTCCTTGGCGATGATTGCCTTCAGCACAACTGTGCCCTGGATGCGTGCTTGGCGCGCCAGTTGCGGATACACCGGTGGAACCTTGCTGATCAGCAAGCTCTGCGATTCTCCCTCACTGACCTGAACCGACCGCGGAATCGCGGCGGTCTTTGCTGTGTTCTCCGGTGTCGAACTGCTAACGCTCCCCAGCACTCCGCCCGTCGCTCCACCCGGCAGCCCGCCCGGCGGCAATGGAGGCGGGGGCGGCAACATCGAGATTTGGTTCGTGCCGACAAGTCCTGATGGATTAGATTTCATTGCGGCTATGGTTTCGTCGACCAACTCATTGGCGGTCTTCAGGTCTGCTGCATGGGCCACGGCATCGTCGCATTCATAGGCTGCCCGCTCACGGTACAGCAAGTTCAAGTACGCCATGGCATCGCTGTAGTTGGGACGCAATTTCACGGCTTTGGCAAGTGCCGCAGTTCCTTCCTCCACCTTCTGCTGATTCGCAGCCTTCACGTTTGCACAATCAGATCCGGACAGCGGCTGGGTGGGATTCAGCCCAGCCTGGGCGGTTGCCTTCATACGCAACGAATACGCCGAGACCCAGTCCATAACTCCCTGCATATAGAGAACATCAGGGTCATCGGGAGAGAGCGCGAGAGCTTGCAGGTTGTACTTGCGAGCCTCGTCCATCTTGTTCATAGCAAATAGGAGAATGGCGAAATTCTTGGGATCGCTCTCCAATGCCGATTTGTCGTTGGCAAAAGCTAGCTCTGCCACCTGAAACTTGGTGATGGCCACGCCTGTGAGGTTGGTGCTTATCGCCTCGTGTGCGAGGATCTGTAAATCCTGCTCGTGCTTCCGAGAATCGATGCCCGAGTAGCCCAGGATCAGCAAGTTTGAACCGGTTGCCACCATCAGCTTCTCTGCTCCAGGACTGCGCCGGAGAACAGCACGGTCGCCGAGCATTGGCAGTTCCACGTCGGTCGTGTTGGCTTCTGCTTTCAGCAGCGGGAAGTCGCCTTTCCTGATGCCATCGATGATCGTCACGATCAAGGTGGGAGGAGTTTCCGATTGATAGCGTTTTAGGTTCTCTTCGAAGGACCCCGCCTTTGAAATACGAGTAAGTAAACAGGTGTGGAGATGCTCCTGATCGTCTTTGGAACCGAAGAAGACGATTACGCCCGGCACACGTAACATGGCCGCGATCTCGGTAGGATGCAGCACGCTGCAGGGTTGCACGGCGATCGCCGACACGTGAACCACAAATAGCGCAACTACGAAGAATAAGACTAGAGCGCGCTTAGTTAGGCATTCGTTGGCCAGACTCATGTTTTTCCTGGGTTCCCCAAGTTTGCCATTCTTCAAACTCGAAAACAACCAAATTCGGAATAATGGCTTTGGGCATATCAACGGACTGTGAAACAGACGACTTATACAAAGCTCAAATCGAGCTGAGTGCCAACGCACGACCTGCCGGGCCTGGACTAAGCTAGCCGCACAAGTCATTAAAATTGCACAGTAGTGGCGCCTCGAAAGGCGGTCGGTCATATTCCCTTTTTGCTGAAGCAAAGCGCCGTACAACGTCACTGCGGGAATGAGGTGGACAGACGATCAGAGAGCCTGGAACTTCTTTACAGCCGCAATCTTTTCGGCCTCAGCGCTCGCTTCGTCGTTTTTCCGCCGAACGGATAGGATGGTTGGCATGCTTGTGCGCTTTCGACACCTGTTCGGCTGGTTGACGGGAGTGTTTCGGTCCCGAGCAGACCTCATTCTGGAGAATCTGGCGTACTGCAGTCCTGCGTCTTTACAGCGGGTGGGCTAGGATCGTCCGGGTGGTAGAGAATCTGGGCGAATTCGTGCTCTGTGACGTGGCGCTGAGTTTGGGCCGATCTCAGCGCCAATTGCTACGCATGCTTCTTTCGGAGGGCTGCTCCATTGAAGGACGCACACCGCGTGATGTGCTGCTCCAATGCTTGCAAGGACCGCTCGACTGCAAGTTTGCCAGCGTATAGCTCATACATTGCCAGGCAGTAGCGGCATCCTCCACGGATGGCACCCGCACCGTCACGCTCTGAGTTGTAGCGAGGATGGCGAGGGCACTTCACCCGGACAGATCGCCGCACCAGGAGATTGATCTTCAGGTGCAACATAGAACTCACCTCTTTTCGATGAAATGTTCGTGATAATTTCGCTTGGGGCGCAGCAAGCTAGTCGATCCGGATGTGACTTCTGCGTTCGAGCTGGGCTCCGGCAACGGCTTCACCTCGCAGCGGTGCATCCCGGACCAGCTGGGTATTGGGTTGGGTGTTGATCATGGCCTCGAGGAATTCCTCCGCCGCCAGGTCGGAGCTCGCTGCCCCACCGAAACGGTCAGGCGCACATAGTAGACCGAAAAAACAGAAGGCTTTGCGGGAGGGTGAAGCATATGAGAGCAGCGGAACGTAGGAAGCCGAGCAGTCACGATCCGCCGAGCGTCTCGAGACAAACTATTCGCGCTGCTAAGACAGAGCTGTATATACATAACTACTAGAATGTATATATAATTGTACAAGAGGAGGACCTATGGCAGTGGCTATCACATCGATCAGGCTCGATAAGCGCCTGGCGGATGAAGCAGCGGAAGTGTTAGGCGTGAAATCGCGAACCGAGGCGGTGCACGCGGCGCTGCGCGAAATTGTTGCTCTGAAGCGCTTCAAGAAGCTGATGTCGAAATACGGCGGGAAGCTTGAATTCTCGGGGCATGATAAGTAATTTTGTTGTCTTCGACACGTCGATCTTCATCGACCATCTGCGCACTGCTCGCCACCAGCGGCGAATCGCAGCAACCACTGGTTTAGTGCGAAACTCAGCCGTAGTTCTCGCGGAACTCAGCCGTGGAGCGACCAAGCCAGCCGAGCGAGAGTTTGTCGAACGACTTGCTCGCAACCATCCGATCCTGACACCAAGCGAAAAGAATTGGCTTGAGTCAGGACGCCTGCTCAGCAAGATCCGTGCCGATAAAGGCTTTGGTCCGGAGAAGCTTCGCGATTTGCACTTTGACCTGTTGATTGCATTGACCGCCAGATCCGTGGGCGCGCGCCTAGTTACCTCAAATCGGGCTGATTTCGAGTTGATCGCGAGCTATCGCAAACTGCAACTTGAGATCTGGTGAGCTACTGATCGCAGCTGGCTCCAGGCGCGCAATCGTTTCTCAACTGGGAATGCGCCACGAACGATTTCGGAGCTTCCGCACAACTCAAGCCCGTAGCACTGTGATTCTTGAAAACCTCGAAATGTCTAAGCAGAGGGCAATTATTTTCGTAATTTTTCTCTCGGCATGCTCGTTTTTGCCACGCTCCTTGCCACTCTGTCTTCGACCGTTCGTTCACGCGCTGCCCTTGAGCTTGAGAACCTCGCTTTGCGTCACCAAATCGGCGTGGTGCAGCGTTCCGCGACAAAGCGCTCCAAGTTGACTCCCGTGGACCGCCTAGTGTGGGCCTGGCTGTCCCACATCTGGAGCGACTGGCGTCTCGGTGCTGGTTATTGTTCAGCCTGACACGGTGATCGCTTGGCATCCCATGAGCCTCCGTCTTTTCCGGACTTGAAAGGTTCGACGGGCCGACCGGGAACACCGGAGGTCCGGCGTGAGGCCCGAGATCTGATCCAAAGAATGTGCCGAGAGAATCCCACTTGGGATGCCCTGCGCATCCACCGTGAGTTGCTCAAACTCGGCATCGACATTGGTGAGACCTGCTTAAGCAAATACATGGTGCGCGGTCGCAAGCCGCCGTCCCAGACTTGGCGTGCCTTCCTGCAGAATCATGCCCAGCAGCTCATCGCCGCCGATGCCTTGGAAGAACTGGTTTGGAAAGAAGTGAGCACCAGGCTGCAAGATCCAGGCTTAGGTTCACAAGCCAAACTCTCACTCATGCCAGCAGGTACTGATGCAAGGTCAGATGCGATCGATCTTCGTGCCAAGTTCGGCGAACAACTGTGCGCCGCGCTCGTGACTCTCGTCGCTGATGTTGCCGGTTATCTCGCGTTTTTCCTGCATCTGGTCGAAGGCCGCTTCTATAGTTCGGCATCGATTTTGAAGAGGCTGCAGTTCTGTGCTGTCGATGCAGTGGTGTTCATATTCAAAACCTCGTAAAGGAGGCACGGGAGACACACGAATGCTCGAGAGTCTCCCGTGTGGGTGAGAGGACAGCCTGTATCAGGCTGCGTTGGGGTGGGAACCGTTGACGATGCTTTCCAGTCCCTGGACTACCAGGACCAGTGTGGGCATGTCGGCGATCTCACTGAGGGGATTGGCTTGCAGCTTGGCCAGCAAGGCGCTGACCTGTTGTTCGGGAACGCGGTCCAGGACAGCTTCCATGCGTCGCAATCCGCGTGTGGCGGATTCCAGCACGTCGAGGATCTTCTTCTTCTGCTGGACATCGCGCACCAGGTGAGGTTGGTTGGCATGGCCGTACTCGCGCAGCACCCAACGGTAAAGCTTGATGCCTACCATTTCGCGGGCAGCAATGCGTTGGTCTAACTCTGATCCGCTCTGCGGCAGTACGAAGGCCGGCGCTAAACCGGAAGGAACCGCCGCCCAACTCTGTCGCGCCTTGTTGCCAGTCGCGGAAGAAGGTGTGCCATTGGCGTTCCGACCAGTCGAGGAGTCGAGGTTGTGGTGCCGTTTGAACCGCTGCTCATCTGCCCGGCAACCCAAGCTATTGAGCGGGTCATCGTAGATATTTCTGAAGTTGCAGTAATCCTTGCCATCCACTGCCGAGCAGTAAACGCTCTACCACCATGGGCGAGAGAGCCAATTAAAGATTCGGTGATGCCATCGCGTAGAATATTCGGTATTGGCATCGCCGGCAGATTCGCCCAGAAACAAACCGAGGCGACTAGACTTCGCTCAGAAGTTTTCCACCATCCAGACGTTATTCTCGCCGGTTATCGCTTGCAAGGCTCCGTGGTGCCCGTCGGGCGACGGAACGACCGCCCAGTACCGCAATCCCTTATCGCCCTCCAGCAACACTGGATGATAACCGCTGGGCATCACACTCAATATGACGGGCGCTCCGTTCGGGCTCTGGCTGGACACGAATACACTCTTACTGTCGGCGGCCCAGTCAACGCCATTCAGGCGAGGCCATTCATTCAGCAATACATCATGCGTGCTCTTGTCGGCCATTTTCATGAACGTGACTTTCCGCTGCGGACCGTACAAAATCAGCGCGAGTTGCGAGCCATCCCCGGAAAGGCTCCAGTTTGGCTGTTGTCTCACCTGGAAGGTGACGAATTCCTGGGTTTTACCGGACTCCGCGTCGAATGAGAAAAACTGTGTTGCGGAGCCCACGGCAATATTGAGGAAGCAGAGTTTCGAAGGACTCCGGGCACACTGGATGTTTTGGATGAAAGGTTTCTGCAGGAGCAATCGCGGGTGGCCACCCTGCAATGGAATCTGCATCACGCTGGTCATGTGTGCAGGATCTTTCGGGTCGGGTCCGGTCAGGTAAAGAATCTGCGTGCCGTCTGGATTCAAGCGTGGCAGGGAGATGTTGCGACCGTCGACCACCACCTCGGGCGTGGTCCGATCAATGGCTTGCCGGAAAAGCTGAAAGGTTCCGTTGCGATTTGAGGTAAACAAAATGGCACTGCTGTCCGGTGTCCAAGCGTCGACAAGGTTCTTATGTTCATCAAGAGTCAGGCGGCGGGCCACCTTCAGGCGCCCGGTTTCCGCATCAATCTCCGTCAAAAACACTTCGGCAAAGGTCGTTACTCTCCACAGAATGAGCCGCTTGCCAGCAGCGGTAACGCTTAGCCCGCCGATTCGACCCAAACCCTTGGTGAGTTGCATTGGCTCGCGCTCAGGCTCTCCGGTTTTCTCATTGACCATAACCGAGCGCAATCCGTAGTCAAAGCTTTCGCTGCGCGGATCGTTTCGCCCGGCATAGAGCAGCTGGCCATCGGTAGTCCAACAGAGCGCCAGCCCAACTTGCATCGAACTCTCCACGACCCTTCCCGGGCCGCCGTTGATCCCAATCGTTTCGAGGGTGACTGAGTCGGGGCTCTCGGAGATCCGGAAATAAGCAACCCGACCTCCATCCGGAGACCAAGCCAGATGATAGAAATAGACTTCTGTATACCTCCGGTCCGCAGTCTGGCTTGGCGCGTTTCCAGAGTCAGGCAGCACGTCGGCCCGGGACAACCGCCTAAGATTGCTTCCATTTGTATCAACCACCCAGATTTCGCGCGCGTATCCCGTAAAGCTGGAAAAGTAGGCCCTAACGTCAATCGCATCGTGCAGAAACGCAATCTTGGAGCCGTCCGGAGAAACCACGCCTTCGCTGGCGTCCTCCATTACCTTTTGCGGACTGCCTCCCAGGATGGAGACTTTCCAGAGGCTCGGAGCCGTTCCGCCACCTTCTACCACACTGAGCAACAGATGCGCGCTGTCGGGGAACCAGCTTGTGGGGACAGCGTCGAAGCCCTTAGGCAACCCCAGCGGACGTGTCTCGCCACTATCGATGTGTCGGATATACACTCCCGTGGTGTCAGAATAGGCGACGTACTTGCCATCGGGAGAAACCACGGCTCCCGTGACAGGCGCCTCCGGAGGATTGGCGGTGATGCGCTGTTCGCTCGCTAGAGGTGGCGACGTGCTCGCTCGTCGCCATGCTGCCAGCGCCCCGTAGGACACCAGGGCCAGCACACACGCCGCCAGGACCCAATACCATCGGCGCGGCTTGCGCCGAATTTCTTCGGATGCCGCAGATTTTGTATCGTCGCCGGGCAACGAAATAGGAGTGCCGGGCGGCGAATCCTTGCTCGCTGTCTGAGGTGCCGCGGTACTGTCGGCCACCGGTGCAACAAATTTGTAGCCCCGCTTTGCCAGCGTCTCGATGTAGCGTGGTGAGTCTGCGTCGTCGTTCAGCGCCTGACGCAGCTTGCGTATCGTTGAGTTGAGCCCGACGTCAAAGTCCACGAAGGTGTCGGAAGGCCACAACTTGTTGTGCAAATCTTCCCGCGATACGAGCCTTCCTGCTTTAGCAACTAACTCCACGAGTACGCGGAACGGCTGTTCTTGCAGCTTGATCCGAACACCGCTCTTACGGAGCTCTCCTTCCTGCGCGGAGAGTTCGAAAGGTCCGAAGCGAAAGACGCGATCGCGCTCTGTGGAGGGCTCGGTGGGCATTTGTACAACCTCCTTAATGTTGATGGGTAATTGAGGTAGATCGCACGGTGACGCTGGACAGTAAGCACCACAACCGATCACTCGAAATGCACCTGTTTGCTTGCACAGCCCGAGCTGTCCAAAATTTAGTTAGCAGATACGCGAAACTCGTCCCGCCGTCATCGCCGTGGCTTCCGACAATTCGCTTTGCAATGGACCCAAACGCAATCCAGTTAGCGGTTCAGAAAGTCTGTGCGAGTGGGGCCCAATAGCAGTTAGCCACACTCGCGCCGGAAGGCCGTAATTCGCGAGCAGAGGATCCTAGCAACGGGATATACAGATGAGATGTAGCAGGTTGGGTGTGGTGGGAATGGGTGGAGAAGAGGCATCCAAGGCCGCCAGGGCGAACAGTACAAGCGAAACCCCAACGCTCTCACCCAGACTTGGCGATCTAAATGGAGGACGAGAACGTAGGAGTCCGTCAACATCGTCAGTCGGGTCGGGAGTAATGACGATCGTAGCTACAGCTATCACTACGAGCAGTGCAAGGAAGACCGAGAGCCTTCGGCGAGCACCTCGCGACACTATGCTGGCACGCTTCACTCTTTCACCTTGCCGTGAAGAATCCGTCAGCTATGAAAGGGTCAGAGTAGTGCGTGGATTATGCCCAAATCGGATGATTGTGTCAAGGCATCGTATCACCCCTGTCAGTATCACCCCAGTGTCGGTATCACCCAGGTAGCACATCAAGTGTCCGGTTGATTTAGCACGTGATATGTCCGCTTTGCGGACGGCGAGAGTAGGCGACCATGGCAAGCATGGACTCCTACTCGAAGGCCGCGATGGAGCGGGCAATG
>Ga0126381_100009263_pt1 | contig 11053 bp, 13 predicted proteins | sample PanSoiMetPlot_28_FD_96465 | JGI IMG/M metagenome (GOLD analysis project Ga0126381, IMG submission 96465) | Tropical forest soil microbial communities from Panama - MetaG Plot_28 | ecosystem: Environmental > Terrestrial > Soil > Tropical forest > Bulk soil | place: Panama | collected 2016-02-17
GCGTCCAGGTCGGGCAGAGTCCGCACCAGCTCGTCGGTCTGCCTGGCGACGTCTTCGTAGTGCTCGAGCAACCCAGCCAGCGTCTCGCCGTCGAGCATGCGGAAGCTGTTCATGAATGCGCCGGGGTCGCCGCCGTCGAATGTCATAGCGGACGGACCCTCGACGATGAACCTTGCCCACTGCCGCTCGACCATCGCGACGTGCTTGATCAGGCCGCCGACGCAGAGCTCGCTCACCGTGGTCCGCCCGGCCGCCTGCTCGTCGGTCAGCCCGCTAGTTGTGCGGCGCAGGAATTCCCTGCGCGCTTCGAGCGAGGCAAGCAGGTCAGTGCGCTCCTGGTCAATGCGCCCGCCGGCCAAAGAATCCGTCGCGCCCACGTGAGCCGCCTCTCATCCGGCCACCGACGGCCGGCTAGTTCTGCCAGTAAGTCGAACGGGTATCAAGTCGAACGGGTATCAAGTCGAACGGGTAACAAGTCGAACCCGTAACACTGAGCACGCTACGCCTACGCACCGACAATCGCCCGGCTTGAACCGGCCTCACCGAAAGCAAAGATCCAGATGGCATCAGTCGTGGTAGCCACCGCCTACGGCGGTCCTGAGGTGCTCTCCGTCGTCGAGCAGCCAATTGGCCCCCCGGGACCGGACGAGGCGCGCATCGTCGTTCGAGCTGCTGGCGTCAACCCAATCGACTACAAGATGTACAGCGGCGCGTTCGGTGCTGACCCCGCCAAGCTGCCGATGCCGCTTGGCTACGAGGTGTCTGGTGTGGTGGCTGAAGTCGGCAAGGAGGCGGTTGGCCCAGTCGGCCCGATCAAGACCGGCGACGAGGTCATCGGCTACCGGGTCTCCGGCGGGTACGCGAGCGAACTTATCGCTCCCGCGCAGTCACTTGTCCCCAAGCCGGCCAACCTGGACTGGGCCCAGGCGGCAGGGCTGATGCTGACCGGTGTGACCGCCTGGCACTGCCTGGTAGTCACCGACGTTGGCCCAGGCGACACCGTGCTGATACACGGCGCCACCGGCGGGGTCGGCGTCATGGCGGTACAGCTCGCCGCCGGCCGGGGCGCCACGGTGATCGGGACGGCCAGCCCGGCCAGGCATTCCTTCCTGCGCGAACTCGGAGCGATACCAGTGAACTACGGCCCCGGCCTCGCCGGCCGCGTTCGCGAGCTGGCGCCTAGCGGCGTCGATGCCGCGCTGGACCTGGTAGGCACGGACGAAGCCATCGACACCTCGCTTGAACTAGTCGCCGACCGGGCCAGGATCGTCACGATCGCAGCGCCGGGGCGCGCCGGCAAGGCCGGCATCAAGGCGGTAGGCAGCGGACCTGGAGCCGATCCAGGCACCCAGATCCGCGAGGCGGCCCGAGTCGAGCTGGCCAAGCTCGCTGGCCAAGGATCCCTTCGGGTATTCGTCAGCCAGACATTCCCGCTGGCCGACGCCGATGACGCGCTCCGCACGATTAGCGAGGGTCACACCGAAGGCAAGATTGCGCTGATCCCTTAGTGTCGGTGGGCACGGATACTGTGGCCCCGTGCCCCAAGACACGACATCGGCAAATGACGAAGCGCTGCGCGAGCGGTACGAAGACCTGGTCGACCAGCTTGTCGGCTTGCCCGGAGTTACCCCGCCGCAAGGCGGCCGCGGCTTCGGCCGGTCGGCCGTGAGGTTCCGAGGCAAGATCATCGTGATGTTCGTGCGCGGACGGCTGGTGCTCAAACTCCCGGTCGCCCGGGTCACAGACCTGGTCGACGCGGGGCACGGCGTGAGGTTCGACGCGAACAAGGGCACGCCCATGCGCGAATGGCTGAGCCTGGACCCAGAGTCTGATCAGGACTGGCTGGCGCTTTCCCGCGAAGCGCTCAGCTTTGCTGGCGGCGCGGTAGCCGATTAAGACGCCACAGGGCAAAAGGCCGCTGGACAGCGCTCATGACCTGCCCGGCTGGATCGCCCGATGGTGTGACCAGCACCTGGGTGCGGCGCCGTCCGCGGTGCTGCTGCGGGCCCGGCACCTATCAGCTGTGTTCGGGCTGCGGCTCGACGACGGCCGCGAGGTTGTTATCAAGGCCAGGAGGAACGAACCGGACCGGGTCGCCGCATGCCTGGCGGCTCAGGCAGCGCTGGCCGGCGATGGCTTCCGGTGCCCGGCTCCGCTCACCCCGGTGACCACCGTCGAAGGCGACCTGGCGGTGCACGCCGAGGAGTGGTTGCCAGGAGGAGCGTTGCTGCGAGGCGATGACCCGCACGTGGCCCGGAGCTACGCGGCGGTGTTCGCTGACCTGATGCACAGGCTCGGTGACGTGCGCGTGCCGCCGCCGCTGCCCAGCCCGCACTGGCTCGGCTGGGACCATCAAGGGCCGCAGCCGTGGCCACCGATTAGCGAGCTCGATGCCCGCGACCAGAGCCTGGTCCCCGGATTCGTCGTGACCACCGCGACCAGGGCGACGACACGACTGCGTGAGTCACGCGGCCAGCCCCGTGTACTCGGCCACGCCGACTTCGAGGCGCAGAACCTGCGCTGGGTCGAACGCGAACTCCTGGTTGTCTACGACTGGGACAGCCTCGCCTGGATGCAAGAGTCGGTGCTCGTCGGTTCGGCCTCAGGCGTGTTCGCGAATGCAGAAGTGCCAACGCTGGCGCCAATCGACAGCTCAGCCGCGTTCATCGAGGCGTATCAGGCGAGTCGCGGCCGGAGGTTCAGCGCGGACGAGCTCGAACTCGCCTGGGCCGCCAGCCTGTGGACCACAACTCACAACGCGCGCGCCGAGGCCCTGCTCGGGCAGCCGCCGGTCGCGACCACGGCGCTCCGAGCCCAGGCCGAAGTCCGTCTCGCGCTCGCCAACGCCTAGCAGCCCCACCGGCCACTCTCACCACTTCAAGCAGCTCTCAGCACACCAGCCACGCTCCCGGGGGCGGGCTGCCCGCGATGGATTCGGGAATTCATCAGGTGAACCGGGTGTGAATTGCCACATCCATCGCGGAGGTCGCGGAGGTCGCAGCCGGGATCGGACGGGGATCGGCCGGGATCGGCCGGGGGATCGGCCGGGATCGGCCGGGGGATCGGCCGGGGATCGGCCGGGATCGCAGTCCTGCCGCCGAGGAGCGCGATGAATTCCTGAATTCATCGCGCTGGTGCAGCCCGGGCAGGTATCGGACGAGGACGTCCCTTGGGGCGATTAGTCCCAGTGCTGGGCATTTGCGTCGGTGAGCGAACCTGGCGGATCGGGCACCACGCAGAATGCCAGGCCGGCCGGGTCGCGCATGATCCACCAATCCTCGACTTTCTCGACCCGCTTGCCGCCGAGTGCCTCGAGCCTGGCGACCTCAGCGTCGACGTCATCGGTGTGAAAGTCCAGGTGCAACCGGGCCGGGCCATCGCCAGTACGCTGCACCAGCATCCAGGCCTGCTGGCCGTGCAGTTGCGCCCAGTGATAGGCCGGATGCCCAGGGACAGGCGGAAACGGCTGGCCGATAGCCGCTCGCCAGAAGTCGAGTTCGCCGTCGTGATCTGGGTCGGGCACATCGATGACAACCATGCACAATCTGCTGTAGTGGCTCACGGACAGATAACCTAGCCTGACCGGCGGGTATCGTGTCGCCACGTGAACGCTCACGGCCACCAACTGCGGCTGTTCAACACCCTGACCCGCGAAGTCGACGAGTTCAGGCCGGCCATGCCGGGCGAGGTCGGGATGTACTCATGCGGGCCGACCGTCTACGCCGACCAGCACATCGGCAACATGCGCACCTACGTGTTCGCGGACACCCTCAAGCGCGCGCTGATGTTCAAGGGCATGAAGGTCAGGCACGTCATCAACATCACCGACGTCGGCCACCTGACCTCGGACGCTGACTCCGGCGACGACAAGCTAGAGGTCGCCGCGCGGCGCGAGCATCGCAGCGCGTGGGAGATCGCGGCCGACTACACCGCCGAGTTCAAGACCGACCTGCGGCGGCTCCGCGTGATCGAGCCCGACGTCTGGTGCAAGGCAACCGATCACATCGAGCACATGATCAGATTCGCGACCGCGCTCGACGACCGCGGCTGGTGCTACCAGATCCCGTCCGGGCTTTATTTCGACACGTCAAAAGATGGCAGCTACGGCGAGCTGGCCAGGCTCGGCCTAGCCGGCCAGCTCCACGGCGCGCGGGTTGAGGTCGCCCTGGGCAAGCGGAGAGGCAGCGACTTCGCCGTCTGGCGCACCTCAGCGCCCGGCGAGAACCGGCAGATGGAATGGGACTCACCGTGGGGACGTGGCGCGCCTGGCTGGCACCTGGAGTGCTCGGTGATGTCGATCGAGTACCTGGGCCAGCATTTCGACATCCACACCGGCGGCGTCGACCACATTCCCGTGCATCACACCAACGAGATCGCGCAGAGTGAGGCCTACCTCGCCGATGGACGGCCATGGGTGGGCTGGTGGCTGCATGGCGAGTTCATCAACCTGCGCGGAGCCAAGATCTCCAAGTCGACCGGCGGAGGAGTGCTCGTCCGCGACCTGATCGATCGCGGCTACCACCCGCTGACCTACAGGTACCTGCTGCTGCAGGCGCACTACCGCAGCCAGACCGACTTCAGCTGGGACGCGATGAGCGGCGCGAAGACCGGATTGCGCAGGCTGCTCGACCGGTTCGCTGCAGCCAGGCCCGCTGTCGCCGGCTCAGCGCGGGCCGAGCTCGGACCAGCGGCGCTAGCCCATCTCGCGGCGTTCGACCAAGCCGTCTGTGACGATCTCGGCACGCCCAAGGCCCTCGCGGCGGTGGCGGCAGCGGCCCGGGACGAGAGCCTCAGCGACGCCGAGCTCACCGCACTCGCCGCCAGGTTCGACGAAGTGCTTGGCATCGGACTGGCTGACCTAACCCCAGCGGACCTCGATCTAGCGCCAAGCGACGCGCAGGCCAGCGCCGGCGAGATCGACGACCTCGTAGCCGAACGGAGCAAGGCCAGGAGGCAGAAAGATTTCGCCACGTCGGACCAGCTCCGCCAGAGGCTGGCCGAGTTCGGGGTGACCGTCGATGACCACGCCGACGGCGCGTCGTCTTGGCGCTGGACCACGGACGACCGGTGATTTGCCCGAGCGCGGCCGCCGGGCAGGGTAGCCAATTCGACCCCTGGGGTAGATTTCAGCTTATGAAGAAGCTGATCGAGTTGCTGTTGTGCTTCATCCATCCACTGGCTGTCGTGCTCATCTGGATTGACTTGGCAACTCGCCGTGACATGTCATCTGGCGCCAAGCTCGCCTGGGCAATCTTCTGCATTATCCCGCTGATTCCGTTCGTGTACGTGCTCACGACTGGCGATCTCTGGTGAGATAACCGGTTGATATGGCACGTAGTTTTGACGATCTGGTCAAGGAGGCCGTCGCCGCCGACGTCGAAGGCTGGGACTTCTCCTGGCTTAACGGCAGGGCCACCGAGGAGCGCCCGTCCTGGGGCTACGCGAAGATGATGGCCAAGCGCATGGCGGCGGCCACAGCCGCGCTTGACATCCAGACCGGAGGCGGCGAAGTCCTGGCCAGCGTTCCCAAGTTTCCCGCGCTTACGGTCGCGACCGAATCGTGGCCGCCCAACGTCGCGCGCGCTACCCGGCGGCTGCATCCGCTGGGTGTCGCGGTCGTGGCGCATGACGACGCCGAACCGTTGCCGTTCGCGGACGACGCGTTCGACCTGGTAGTCAGCCGCCATCCCGTTGACGTCGCGTGGCCGGAGGTCGCCAGGGCGCTGAGGCCAGGCGGCAGGTACTTCTCCCAGCAGGTCGGCCCCCGCAGCGTCGGCGAGCTGACCGAGTTCCTGATGGGCCCGCAGCCTGGCGGCACGATCGAGCGTGAGCCTGGACTGGCGATGGCGGCGGCGCAGGCGGCCGGGCTCACCGTTACCGACCTGCGCGCCGAGTCGCTCCGCACCGAATTCTTCGATGTCGGCGCGGTCATTTACTTTCTGCGCAAAGTGATATGGATCGTGCCCGGGTTTACCGTTGACGGTTACCGCGCCAAGCTCAAGAGCCTGCACGACCAGATAGCCGATCGTGGGCCTTTCGTCGCGACCACGAGACGGTTCCTCATTGAAGCGGTGAAACCTCAGGAACGCATCCGAGGCTGATCCCGAAATGCTCGCGGTAGGCGGCAAGCACGGCTGAGTCGGTCGGCAGGCTCTCTTCAGTACGCGTTCCTTGGCTGGTGCGAATCAGCGTGCGGCCGCTGATCGAGATCCTGCCGTCTGGCGTCAGCCGCGAGCAGATCGTGGCTGTCCTGAAGTGGGACTGCGGCGACGTCTGCTGCCACCAGCAGGTCGGAACGAAGTCCGCCAGAGCCCGCTCGCGCGGCTCGACCAGGTACTGGGGCTGGCCGTCCCTGGCTACCTCAACGTCGCCGGCTTCGGTGCGGGTGAGCCGGAATGTGCCACCCGGGTCGGATTGCTCGGCCTTGTCGTCAAGCCGGAGCGGATACACGCTGTGAGTGCCGAACCCGACGTCGGCCAGCCAGGGGCCGGTTCCGTCGGCAGCGGTCACTATCAGCGCCATGTGGTCGAACGGCGGTCCCAAGCCGTCCTCACCGTAGACCTTGGCGCCCACTCGGTGCACGCTGGCGCCGAGCGCCTCAAGCAGCAGCGCGAAGGCCCCGTTCAGTTCGTAGCAGAATCCGCCGCGGCGCCGAGCAACGATCTTGCCGAGCAGGTCGGCCTCATCGAGCGAGATCGGCTCGGGCAGGTGAATGCTCAGGTTCTCGAACGGCACGGTCAGCAGGTGCGCCTTGTGCAGGTCATGCAATCCTGCCTGGTCGGCGCTCATCGAGCTGGCTAGCCCGATTCGCTCAAGGTAGGCCCCGACTGCCTGGTCGTTCAGCATCGAAAGTTCTTCCTGTGAGAGTGTCGATTCCACGGGAGGCGTTCGTAGCGATGGTAGAAGGCGGGAACGAGCCCGCCCGGGGAAGGGAGAACGCCATGACGCAGTATCTGCTGGCAGTGCACCACGACGACCAGCCTCCGCTGTCGCCAGAAGACATGCAGCAATCATTCAAGGACGTGGACGCGCTCAACAGCGAACTGCAGGCGGCAGGCGCCTGGGTGTTCGCTGGCGGCCTGCACCCGCCAGCGACCGCGACCGTGGTACGGGTCGACGACGGCAAGGTGATCACGACCGACGGCCCGTTCGCCGAGACCAAGGAGCAGCTCGGCGGGTTCTGGGTCATCGAGGCCGCCGACCTTGACGCCGCGCTCGGCTGGGCAGCAAAGGCCACCGTCGCGTGCCGGCTGCCGGTCGAGGTCCGCCCGTTCGAAGAGGGCTAGAAGGCCCGACCAGTGCCGGTCACCGCAGATGAGATCGACCGCCACTTCCGGCGCGAGTACGGCCGGTGCGTTGCTACCCTGGTCCGCTTCTTCGGCGACATCGACATCGCCGAAGAAGCGGTACAGGAGGCGTTCACGATTGCCGCAGACCGCTGGCCGACGACCGGCTTGCCGCCGAACCCCGGCGCCTGGATCACCGTCACGGCCAAGAACCGCGCCATCGACGCGCTGCGCCGGGAAGCCTCACGCGAAGACCGCCACGCGCAGGCCGCGCTTATCTACGCACGTGACGAGCAGGAAGAAAACGCGATGTACGAGACCACGGGGAAGGACGGGCAGGTGGAGGACGACAGGCTGCGGCTGATCTTCACCTGCTGCCACCCTGCTCTTGCGCGAACCGCGCAGGTAGCGCTGACCTTGCGGCTGCTCGGGGGCCTGCAGACACCGGAGATCGCGAGAGCGTTCCTCGTACCCGAGGCCACGATGGCGCAGCGCATCGTCCGCGCCAAGCGCAAGATCAAGGCGGCGGCGATCCCATACCGGGTACCCGGGGACGCCGAACTGCCTGACCGTCTCGAGGCCGTGCTCTCCGTCATTTACCTGATATTCAACGAGGGATACGTCGCTTCTGAGGGCGGTGCGCTGGTCAGGGATGACCTGTGCGCCGAGGCGATCAGGCTGGCCAGGCTGCTGGCCGAGCTGATGCCCGATGAGCCAGAGGTGCTCGGGCTGCTCGCGTTGCTGCTGCTCACTCACTCCAGGCGGGCGGCACGCATCGACACCGGCGGTTCGCTCGTGCTGCTGCCCGACCAGGACCGCTCGCTCTGGGATCGCGAACTCATCGCCGAAGGCCAGGACCTTGTCCGTGCTTGCTTGCGGCGCAATATGCCTGGCCCTTACCAGATCCAGGCCGCGATCAACGCCGTCCATAGCGACGCCGCCGACGCCCCGGCGACCGACTGGGGTCAGATCCTGCGGCTCTACGATCAGTTGCTTGCTTGCGCCCCGACCCAGGTGGTCGCGCTCAACCGGGCCGTCGCGCTGGCCGAAGTCGACGGCCCCCAGGCTGGACTTGCCGCGGTCGATGAGCTCAATTTGATCGGTTACCACCCGTTCCACGCCGCCCGGGCCGACCTTCTCGTCAGGCTCGGCCAGCCGGCCGCGGCCGTAGCCGAGTACGAGGCCGCGCTCGCCGCCACAGGCAACGCCGCCGAGCGGAGGTTCCTCGAGCAGCGCAAGCTGACGGCTGCCCGGCTGGCTGGCTAGCCTTCACCGGGTCGAGCGCTCGCGTTTACCCGCAGTCCACCGTCAGGGCAGCAGCGTCCGCGATCATTGAAGGCGGTGCTGAAGGGGGGAACGATGCTGACCGGCGGGCCGTCGCCCGAGCAGGTGCACCTGCAGTTCGGCGCGGACGCCGCGTCCCAGATCGCCGTTTCCTGGGCGGCGCAGGCCGCGGTCGCCAGGCCACGGCTGAGGTTCAGCCAGGTCAGCGGCGGGCCCGTGGGGGAGGTGAACGCCGCCGAGCGCGGTTACACGGACGCGCTGACCGGCGAGACCGTCTACACCTATCACGCGAAGATCGACTCACTCGAGCCGGACACCTGCTACGGCTACGAGGTACTGCACGACGGAGCGCCTCCGGCCTGCGGCACCTTCCGCACGGGTCCGCGCGGCCGGTCGGGCCGGTTCAGGTTCACCAGCGTCGGTGACCAGTCGATCCCGGCGCCGGTCGGGCTCGGGCTCGGCCCGAACTCACCGAATGCCGGGTTCGTCGTCGACGCGATCGATGCGCTCGATCCGCTGTTCAACCTGGCCAACGGCGACCTGTGCTACGGCAACAGCACCGACCAGCCGGTCGCGACGTGGAGGTCTTACTTCGCGAACATCACCAGGTCAGCCAGCTTCCGGCCGTGGATGCCCGCGCTCGGCAACCACGAGAACGAAACCGGGAACGGCCCGCACGGCTTTCTGTCGTACCTGACCAGGTTCGAGCTGCCAGGCAACGGCGCGCCTGAGTTCGCTGGCAATTGGTACGCGTTCACTGTCGGCTCGGTGCTCATTGTGTCGTTGAGCAATGACGACGTCTGCCTGCAGGATGCCGGGTTCAGCTCGTATCGCCGCGACCACGTGCCCGGGTATGACGCCTCCGGTGCCGACCCGTACATCCGCGGGTACAGCCGCGGGCTTCAGGAGCGCTGGCTCACCCGTGTGCTATCGGCGGCCAGCCGGTCCGACGAGATTGACTGGATCGTGGTGTGCATGCACCAGGTCGCGATGTCGTCGGCCCACTTCAACGGCGCCGACCTGGGGATCAGGCAGCACTGGCTGCCGCTGTTCGACGCTTACGGCGTCGACCTGGTACTCGCCGGCCACGAACATCACTTCGAGCGCACCTTCCCGGTCCGCGGCACGCTCGGCGGCGAGTTGCTAACCCCGGCACCCCGCGGCAGTGACCGCGCCGAGATGGACACGAGCCAGGGCACCGTGCACCTGACGATCGGCGGTGGCGGGCACCCGTACAACTCGCCCGGCCGCAGGCTGCACGGACCGGGGGAAGGTGTCGTGATCACAGGCGTGGCCGACGGCGACCCGCACCATCAAAGGCGGGCTGTCCTTGTCGCCGAGCCCGCGCCGTGGTCGGCCTACGCGGACGAGCGGCCGGCCTTCGGCTTCGCTGCCTTCGACGTCGTGCCTGCCGAGCGGGGCGGCACCACGTCGATCACCGTCACCTACTACAGCGCGGCACCCGGTTCGGCCGACTACATGCCGCACGACACGTTCGTGCTCCGCAAGCGAGTCCGTGACGAGCCGGCCGGACAATGGACAGATGATCTATGTCGACCCGGAGCGGTTCGAAGAACTGGTCGCTAGCGCGCTCGATTCGCTGCCAGAACAACTGGGCGAGATGATGCGCAACGTCGCTGTGACCGTCGAGCACAATCCGGGCCCGCATGGCCTGCTCGGCCTGTACCAGGGCATACCGCTGACCAGCCGAACGTCGAGTTACGCCGGGGTGCTGCCCGATCGCATCACGATCTACCGGCAGGCCATCTGCGCGATCTGCTGGTCCGAGGCGGAGGTGGCCGAGCAGGTACGCAAGACAGTCGTGCACGAGGTCGGCCACCACTTCGGCATCAGCGACGAAAGGCTGGAAGAACTCGGCTGGTGACTGGCTGTGCGTGTAGTGCACCTTGCCGCCGCTGATCCCGGCCGCGGCCACCTTGATCACCTGCGTGCCCGTCGACTTCGCGGCGTCGGGGCCGCCACACAAAGTAGTTCTTGTTGGCAGCTGGCTGATGCTTAGCCGGCGATGCCCCGTGGCAGGCGTGTGATCGTAATTGAAGTCAGCGCGAGGTCGCTGACCAGCGCGCTGATGACCGCTTCGCCGTCGATAGCGCCGCAGCTGAACAGGTCGATGGCGACGAGGCCTTCCTCGGGCCAGGTGTGCACGCTCAGGTGCGACTCGGCCAGTATCAGCACCAGCGTGATCGCGCCGTTGGGGAACACCACGTCGGAGGCTTCGAGCACGTGACCGCCGCCCGCCTCGACGGCAGCTACCGCCACGGCGGACAGCGTGGCCAGGTCGTGGACTCCGGAGTCGGGCCTGCTGCGGCCGTCGACCGCATAGAGCAGCTTCGGCGAGACCGCCTCATGCCGCCGCAGCTCCGTGTACCTGCTGGCCGGTTCCATACCGGGCATGATGTGGGAGGATACCGTGACACCCCGCGAGGCGAAGAATCAGCATGGACATAGACGCGATCGTGACC
>Ga0126381_100009264_pt1 | contig 11053 bp, 9 predicted proteins | sample PanSoiMetPlot_28_FD_96465 | JGI IMG/M metagenome (GOLD analysis project Ga0126381, IMG submission 96465) | Tropical forest soil microbial communities from Panama - MetaG Plot_28 | ecosystem: Environmental > Terrestrial > Soil > Tropical forest > Bulk soil | place: Panama | collected 2016-02-17
CGCCCAGCGCGCCAGCCGCTGCCAGCCGAATTCCGGGTGCCAGCCGAGGCGGCGCGCCAGCGGCGCGAAGCATTTCTCGCCGACCGCGCGCAGGCCGCTTTCGGCCCCGAGATGATTGACCAGGACGATTTCGCCGCCTGGCCGGGTGACGCGCGCGAACTCATCGAGCGTCGCCTCCGGATCTGGCACCGCCGTAATCACATATTGCGCCACCACCACGTCGAAAGCGGCTTCGGCAAATGCGAGATGCTGCGCATCCATCACGGCGAGCCCATGGACATTGCCAAGCCGGCGCTCGGCGACGCGGGCTTTGGCTTTGCGCAGCATCGGCGCCGACAGGTCCACACCAATGAGCCGATTTGCCGAGGAATAATCCGGCAGGGACAACCCGGTGCCGACTCCGACTTCCAGGATGCGCCCGCCGACCTGCTCGGCCGCGGCGACCGCCGCTTTGCGGCCGCGTTCGAACACCGCGCCGAACACGAAGTCATAGATCGGCGCCCAGCGCGCATAGGCCTTGGCGACGACCGCATTGTCGAGCTGATCGGCCATTGCTAGAGGTCAGCGCCTCATGCGGAGGCCATCACGACTATCAGCGTGGCGGCAGTTTTCCGAAGCGCCCATGCGCGGATTATCGCGTGGCGGCGAAGGCCGCCTCGGCGGCGCCGATGGCGCGCGCCAGCGGCATGGTGCCGGCGATGACCCCGCCGCCGAGCACGCGCGCCTGGCCCGCCGGGGCCTCATAGAACACGCAGGCCTGTCCGGGCGACACGCCATCTTCACCCTCGATCAGCTCGATTTCAAAACCATCGGCGCCGCGGCGGAGCCAAGCGGCCTGTGGTGCACGCGTCGAGCGGACCTTGACATGGATTTCGGGATGATCGCTGACCGCTTCCTCGATTGTGCGATCGCCCAGCCAGTTCACGTCGCGGAGCCGAATGCGACTGGTCCGCAACGCTTCGCGCGGGCCGACCAGTACGCGGCGCGACGCCGCGTCGAGACGTATGACATAGAGCGGGGAACCAGTGGCGACGCCAAGCCCACGCCGCTGACCGACAGTGAAGTGAATAATGCCGTCATGGCGGCCGAGCACGCGGCCATCCAGATCGACGATCTCGCCGGGTCCGGCGGCGCCAGGACGCAGCCGTTCGATCACATCGGCATAACGGCCGTTTGGCACGAAACAGATGTCCTGGCTGTCCTGTTTGTCGGCGACCGTGAGGCCGAAGCGGCGGGCCAAATCGCGGGTCTCCGCTTTCGTGCGATCGCCCAATGGAAAACGCAACAGATCGAGCTGCGCGCGCGTCGTCGCGAACAGGAAATAGCTCTGATCGCGCTCGGCCTCGCGGGCGCGGTAGAGCGCGCGGCGCCCGTCGGCCAGCCGGCGCGACGCCACATAGTGGCCGGTTGCCAATACTGCAGCGCCGAGTTCGCGCGCAGTCACCAAGAGATCGCGAAATTTGATCGCCTGGTTGCACTCGACGCACGGCACCGGGGTCTCACCGGCCACATAGCTCTCGGCGAACCGGTCGATGACCGCCTCTTTGAAGCGCTGCTCGTAGTCGAGCACGTAATGGGGAATGCCGATCCGAGCGGCCACAGACCGGGCATCGTGAATGTCGCGGCCGGCGCAGCAGGCACCTTTGCGATGGGTCGCTGCGCCATGGTCGTAGAGCTGGAGCGTGATGCCGACGACGTCATAGCCCTCCTCGGCCAACAGCGCCGCCGTTACCGAGGAATCGACGCCGCCCGACATTGCCACAACCACCCGCGTCTGCGACGGCGGTCCTTCGAGATCGAGCGTGTTCAAGGCCATAGGAGCAGACATAGGAAGGGAACGTCCTGCGGCGATCAATATCCGTAAGTTAAGGACTACGAGCCAAGCACCGAGCCAAGCAGGGCCAAGCACCAGGCCAAGTGTGGCGGCGAGCGCGGCGGCATTATCGTCCGACGCCACAGCGCTGGCCGATAGCCTTTACTATAGGCGGCGCGGTCCTGCTCCGCCATGGCGGCGCCGCGGCCGATCTCACGGCAGGCGTTAACGTGCTGAAAAGAAGTTACCCGTTGCGCGCCCGAGCGCACGCAAATACTGGCCGAAAATGCCGCGAAAATGGGGATTCCGCTTAGGCAAATCTTAAGTCGGGTCCCGTAGATTGGCCCGCTGTAGAGTTGTCGAGTACGCGAGAGTTCCTATGACTGAACCCCATCGCCCGAGGGTTAAATATGTGATCGGGCCGGACGGCTCGCCCCTGACTGTTGCCGATCTGCCGGCGCCTGGGACGAAACGTTGGGTCATTCGCCGCAAAGCCGAAGTCGTTGCCGCCGTCCGGGGCGGGTTGCTGTCGCTTGAAGAGGCCTGCAGCCGCTATACGTTGACGGTTGAAGAGTTCCTCTCTTGGCAATACTCCATCGACCAGCACGGCCTTGCCGGATTGCGCACGACGCGCATTCAGCAATATCGCCAATAGCCGGCAGCGCGCTGTGTTCGGCGCGCCTCCGATTGGTTTCGCAACGCGCAGATCTGGCGCGTTAACTCGCCGCTAACCATGGTGCGGGCAAAGCTTGGCGCGGGCGCGCAATCTCGCCGCATGCTGGCGTACCCGGCGCCAGGGAGGACGTCGGCTATGGCCAATGTGATCGGTTTGGTCGGCCGTACCGTCGCCGAAGTGGAACGCGATCTGATCCTCGAAACGCTGCGGCATTGCCTTGGCAACCGCACGCGAGCCGCCGCCGTGCTGGGAATTTCCATCCGCACGCTACGCAACAAGCTCAATGATTATGCCGCCGCTGGCGTCGCGGTGACGCGGCCCGAAACCGAGCCGGAGCGGGCGAATAGCGGGTTGCGAATTGCGAGTTGAGAACAGCGCTGACCGTTCTGGCACTCGCTACGCACGATTTGTCCGTTGTGTCACGTCGTGGCGTCGCCACCGTCCACCATAATCGTCTCCACCTCCCCGGCGCCGGCACGGCGGAACGCGGCCGCTTCGTCGTATTCCTTCGACGTGAAGCAGGCGACGCCCTGATCGAAAGTGGGAAATTCGATCACCACGAAGCGCTGGAATTTGTGCGGCCCTTCCATGACCTGAAAGCGGCCGCCGCGGGCCAAGACCTTGCCGCCGTATTTGGCAATGATCGCCGGCACGCGGTCGGTGTATTTTTTGTACTCCGCCGGATCGTTGATCTTGGAACGCGCGATCCAATAGGCTGACATTGTTTGGCTCTCTCGACGGGTCATTCCGGATCGACGCGAAGCGTCGAGTCCGCAATCCATATTCATGAACCGTGGTTATGGATTCCGGGCTCCTCGCTTTCGCTCGGCCTCGGAATGACGATGGCAAAGATCACTCGGCGGCGCGGCGCGCGGCGACGATCTGGTCGGCGGTGCGGCCGGTTAGTTCGGCCATGTGATCGAATTTGAACGTGAAAGTTCCGGCGCCGGCCGTGGCCGACCGAATCTCGACGATAAGATCGCCGATCTCCGCTTCCGGCATTTTGGCGCGGACCACATCCCAGCCGTCCCAGCCCTCGCGCGTATCAAATCCAAGGATTTGCCCGCGCCGACTCGACATCAAGGCATTGATCTTCGCCGTCGCCTCGTTCGGACAGACGATCTCCACGAGATGAATGGGTTCAAGGAGCACCGGCTGGCATTGCGGCAAGCCCTCGGTGATGCCGATCCGGCCGGCGGTGCGAAATGCCATGTCCGATGAATCGACCGTGTGATACGAGCCGTCGATCAGAGCAACGCTGAGATCGACCACTGGGAATCCCAGTGGGCCATGTTTGAGCGCGTCGATGACGCCCTCCTCCACCGAAGGAATATAATTTCGCGGCACCACCCCGCCGGTGATCCGCTCCTGGAATGTAAATCCGGCGCCGCGCGGCAGCGGCTTGATCTCGAGCACTACATCGCCGTATTGACCGTGACCGCCGGATTGTTTCTTGTGCCGGCCGCGCTGAGTGATCGATTTACGGATCGTTTCGCGATAACCGACGCTCGGTGAGCGCCGCTCGATGGCCACGCCGTAGCGGTCACCCAAACGTTCGGTAGCGACTCGCAAATGCATCTCGCCCTGGCCCCACAGCACCACTTCGTGGGTTTCCGGATTGTGCACGATGGTGATCGAAGGATCTTCTTCGGCGAGCTTGGTGAGGGCCTGACCGAGCTTGACATCGTCTTTGCGTTCTTTCGCAGTGATGGCGATGGCCAGCACCGGTGGATAAGGCGCAACCTTGGGCAGCGCGGTGTGCGGTTGTTTACCGGCCGATAGTGTGTCGCCGGTTTTGGCTTTTTCCAGTTTGGCGAAGGCGACGATCTCGCCCGCCGTTGCGGGGCCGCGTTTCTCGTTAGTTAGACCGAGCACCTTGAACACGCCGGCAACGCGTCCGGCTTCATCGTCGCCGGTTAGGAACGTGGTGCCATCGCCGGCTTGGCCGGCGAGCGTCCGCACGACCGACATTTTGCCGCCGTGGGCGGTGTGCAGCGTTTTCAGCACATAGGCGACGGCGTCGCCGCCCTGTTTCACACCGAGCCGTTTAGCGGTCTCTGCCGCGCCGGGCGACTCATGGCGGAGCGCCTTGAGGAGGCGCAAAACGCCGTTGGCGCGCGCCGCTGTGCCCATCAGCACCGGGCAGACAAATCCGTCGCGCAATTCGCGAGTGAGGTCGTCGAACACCTTGTCGCGCGGCGGCTGAATGTCTTCGAGCAGCTGCTCCATCAGCTCGTCGTCGTGATCGGCCAACGTTTCCAGCATTGAAAACCGCGCGGTCTTTTCCAGGTCGGCGGCGTCGCCTTCGAGCGGCACGACTTGCGAGGGAGCGTATTCCTTGTAAACGAACGCGCGTTCCAGCGCCAAATCGACAAAGCCGCTGATGATGTCGCCGGAGAAGGTCGGGATTTGCCGCAAAATCAACTTGGTGCGCGACGCTGGCTGCAACAGATTGAGCACATCGCGCACGCCGGCATTGGCCTTGTCGATCTTGTTGACGAACAAAATGCGCGGAATTTTCCAGTCTTCGAGTTCACGCAGAATGAGCTGCAGCTGCGGAACCTTTTTTTCGTCCATTTCGCAGACGACGACGGCGACGTCGATGGCCGGCAGCACCGCCCGCATATCGTGAACAAACTCTACCGAGCCGGGACAATCGACAAAGGTGTAATTATCGCCCATGAATTTCGTGGTGGCGACCGTCAGCTCGACGCTCATACGATGATGGCGCGCCTCTTTGCTGGCGTCGCCGACGGTATTGCCGGCTTCGATCGTGCCCTGTCGCGCTATGGCGCCCGTGCGGGCGAGGATCGCTTCGAGCAACGTCGTCTTGCCGCTCTGGAACGGACCGACCAGAGCGACGCAGCGCGGACCCACCGCGCGTGTGCCATTGCCGCCATTTGTTGCCATTGAAAACCTCCCGCGCCGCCTCCCGCAGGCGGACCGGTCATTTGGCGCGGACCGCGGGGGAGTTATTGTTTGAAGGGTAAGCTATCGTTTCAGTGCTGGCGGGGGTGGGTCAAGAGGCGCGACAGCGCGCCTCGCGCTGCGCGCCGAAAACTGCCACGCCCACCCACCGGAGAGTGCAGCCTTGCGCAGCCGCGCCACAACGAGGCGCGGCTGAGAGTCAAAGATTGAACTGATGGGAGGCGCGAATTACCGCGCTTCGCCAAGTTACTGCGCCAAATGCAGTTCCAGCGCGCCGATGCCGGCGGCCACATTGAGTCCGACCTGCCCCTGCACCGACAGCGGCTGCAGCGCGACCGAGTGGTTGGACCCACCGATCAGCACGTTGGCGCCGAGGCCCGCGGCAAGCGTAGCTTCGGCAGTCGCGCCGGCATAGGTCCCGGTCAGCATCCCGGCATAGCGATTCGTGTCGGCGAACACACCCCAGACCATTGCGCTCCCGGCGGTGAAGCCGACGTCCACGCCGACCCGTGTCATGGTGCCGGTATAGGCTTCGGGCGGACCCCCATCCGGCTGGAAGTTGCAGTTCACATTGCGCTGCGAAGCCACGACCAAGCCGACGCCGGCTGAAATCGAGCAGGCGAGCGTGCCGACCTGCACCCGCCTCGGCTGCGCATCGGCCGGAACAGTCGCGATCGCCGCCACTGCCGCTGCTCCGACGAGCGCGGACACCATACCCCTGCACGCCATATCTCTACTTGCTCCCTCACACGAACCTGGATGGGCCCTTATCATTATTGTAGGGGAGAACGCCGCCCACGTCTCGCCCCGTTTCACGCATGATTAAAATGCGTTCTTAGAAAAACCCCAAGGACTCGCAGCCTTTACCGGCCGAAAAACTGCCCTTGGCGCGCTTATTCGGGAGATCGATGATATGCACTGAGCCGTCGCCCTGGCAGGCGACGAACAGTTCGTCGGCGCGGAACGCCATGTCCATCGGCTGCGATCCCACCCTGATCGCGGTCTGCTCGCGAAATGACGGATCAATCAAGCTGACCGTGTCGCTGTTGAGACTGGTCACGGCGAGAAGGCTGTTGTCCGGCGCGTAGCGCGCGATCTGCGCCGGCTTTGGCACATCCTTGAGCCTAACCTCATCGTGCAGCCGGCCAGCCACGGTGTCGATCAAGAACAAAGTTGGCTGCGCATCGTCCACGGCGATCACGGTGCGGCCGTCAGGAGCACTGGCGATGCCGGCGAGCGGCCGCGGCGTCTTGATCTTGCCCAGCAATTTGCGCTTTGGCAGGTCGATCACGGAGACCGTGCCGTCCTCCTCGTTCTCGGTATAGAGACGTTGCCCGTCCGGCGCGATGATCAGCCGATGGCCGTTGGTCGAGCCGGAGTCGATGGCGTCGACGACTTTGTTGCTGGCGCGATCGATGACCGCCACCACCGCCGAATTTTCGCAAGTGATGTAGATCAGCCCATCCGGCCCGAGCTTGAGGGTATGCGGCGCGATGTAGGGGCGCAGATCGATCGTGTCGATATGCGCGCGCTTGTGCAGATCGAAAACGCAGAGATGGTGCTGCGGATTGGGATTGCGGCCGTGAATGCCATCGCCGAAGATCGGCACATAAGCGCGACCGGTTTCCGGCACCACCAACAATTCATGCACGGTGGGCGGGAAGCCTTCGATCACCACCTCGGTCGCATAAGTCTGCGGATTGAGAAATAGGACTTTGGTTCCGATCTTGTCGACCGCGATCATCCCATGTGAGTTGTGGCGAGCCATCGTCTCTTCCCTTCACCGGCATGGATAATCTATGCCGTCATGCTTGCGCTTGTCTGCCTTCGCGCTGACGCGCTTCGGCGATTGATGCCCGCCATTTCTCGCGCAGCAAGCGAAGGCGGGTCGCGGGTCTGCACGTCTTGGACGAGGACAAGATGATGAAGACGTGGTTGGCCGGGACAAGCCCGGCCATGGCGGCTACGATGAAATGTCATGGGAGACTTTGTAATGAATGCCGTTGCCGGTCGGAATATGAAATTTGTCGGTCGCACCGACCAAGGCGGCCGGGGCGATGGCGTCCAGGTGATGGTCAATCGCGGCTTCGCTTACATTGGCCACGGGTTCTCCAATGGAATCACCGTGATCGACGTGCGTGACGCCAAACATCCCAAACCGGTGAATTTCCTCCCGTGTCCGCCAAACACCCGCGCGCATCACCTGCAGACCCATGGGGACCTGCTGCTCGCGGTCAACGGCCCCAGCGTCTGGACCATGCAGGTCAGTCAGGAGGCGTATTTTTCCGGAACATCGGCGGCGGCACTGGAGGGGCAGAAATTTACCGGCGGCCTGCGCATCTTCGATATTTCGCGCGGCGAGGCGCCGCGCGAAATCGCGTTTCTGCCACTGGGTGGGTTGGGACCGCACCGCATCTGGTATGTCGGCGGCCAGTACGCCTATGTGTCGGTGCATCTGCCCGAGTTTTCCGATCATGTGTTGGTGATCGTGGACATGGCGGAGCCGACCAAACCGCAGGTGGTCGGCAAATTTTGGCTGCCCGGGATGTGGACGGCCGGCGGCGAGGCGCCGACCTGGCCCAAAGGCAAGCGCTATGCGCTGCATCATGCTTTGGTCGCCGGCAATCTCGCTTTTGGCGCATGGCGCGACGGCGGCTTGAGCGTGGTCGATGTCGCCGATCCGCAAAAGCCGAGAATGATTGCTTACCGCAACTGGGACCCGCCGTTCGGCGGCGGCACGCATTCGCCATTGCCGCTGCCCGATCGCAATCTGCTCGTCGTCGCCGACGAGGCCAATTTCGCCGATTGCAAACTCGGCCTGCGCTACATCTGGATCTTCGACATTCGCGAGCCGTCGAACCCAGTGAGCATTGCGACCATGCCGATTCCCGACGAAGCCGATTACTGCAGGAAGGGCGGCAATTTCGGACCACATAATCTGTGGGAGAACCGGCCCGGCGCGTTTCAAAGTTCGCGCGTCATTTTCGCCACCCTGCACAATGCCGGCGTTCGCGCCTATGACATCGCCAATCCATTCGCGCCGCGCGAAATCGGCTACTTCGTGCCGCCCAACCCCGAGCGTATGTACGATCCACGCCCCAACCGACCCAAAGTCGTTCAGTCCGCCGATTGTTTCGTCGATGCGCAGGGTATGATGTATGTGACCGACACCAATGCCGGGCTGTACATTTTGCAGTTCGAAGCCGCTTAGGCGGAACTAAACGGCTTATGATTGCGATCGCGGCGGTCCGCATTGACAGCGGCGCTTCGGCCTTTCACAGTTGAACTGATAGAGCCGCCCAAGGGGCTGAACAAGCGGCCGAACAAGCGGATGGGGAGGACGACATGGCCCAGACAATCGAAGCCTTTGTTGGTACGGCGCTCGACGAAGCGAAGATTTCGCCGCTGCATCGCCGCGTCATCGCGCTGATCGCCGCCGGCTACTTTTTCGATGTCATCGACTTTACCATCCTCGGCTCGATCATCCCCTTCATCATCAAGTCCAGATTCACGACGCCGGGCGAAGCCGCGGCAATCGGCAGTGCCACCATCTTCGGCATGTTCCTTGGGACCGCCGGACAAGGTGAGCTCAGTGACCGTTTCGGCCGGCGCTTCATCTATCAGTTCAATCTTTTGTTGTTCGGCATCTTCACGATCCTCGGCGCGCTTTCCCCTAACGTGACGGTGCTCGTGATCTGCCGCTTCATTGCCGGCCTCGGCCTCGGCGCCGAACAGCCGCTCTGTTTTGCTTATGCCGGCGAATACTCGCCCAAACGCATCCGCGGCCGTATCCTGGCCATTATCCATTTTATCGGCGGCGCCATGGTGTGGCCGATCGGCACCGCGCTCGCACTCTGGTTCGGCAGCATGTTTGACTCGGCCGACCATGTGTGGCGCGGCGTTTGGCTCGTCATCGGCGTCGGCGCGCTGATCGTCTGGGTATTTCGCTTCACACTGCCGGAATCGCCGCGTTATTTGGCGACCCATGGCAGAGGCGAGCACGCACTGCAGGTGCTCAGCCGGCTTGAGATTGCTGGGCCGACGCAGCCGCTCGCGGCGTCCGCCGCCAGCAACACTAAGAGCGATCCGATTCTACTTGTATTCCGCATGTTTCCGAGGCGGGTGATCGCCGGCATGATCTGCTTCACCGCCTTCTTCGGCATCGCTGTCGGACTCGGCGCCTGGCTGCCGAACATCATGAACGCCAAGGGCTTCTCGATCACCAAGTCCCTTCAATACACGCTGGTGATGAATTTCGCGGTGCCGACCGCGAGCGTCTTCATGATGTATGCGCTCGACAAGTTCGGCCGCAAGATCACATCGGTTTGCGCCTTCATCGGTGCCGGTGTGATGGCGATCGTGTTCGGCAATGCCGGCACACCGGCCGAGCTGATGATTGCCGGTTTCATCATGGTGTTTTTCGTGCAGGTCGCCGGCAATTCGATGCAGATTTTTGCCTCGGAAGTGTTCCCGACCAATGCACGGGCATCGGGCTTCGGGCTGGCTGCCGGCGTCGGCCGGCTGGCGACCGCTTTCATTCTGCCGACGATCCTCTGGGTGCAGAACGGCTTTGGCCTCACCACCGTGTTCGTCTGCCTCGCCATCCTGCTGTTCATCGCTGCGGTATCGGTGACCCAGCTCGGTCCCGAGGCGCGTCAGAAGGGATTGGACGAGCTCGCGCCGCCGACAGGGTGATACACTGTCCGGTCATTGCGATGAGCCAAGCGACGAAGCAGTCCAGAACAATTATTACTTGCTGGATTGCTTCGCTTCGCTCGCAATGACGAAAGCCAATTAGGCCAACCGCATTTACTGCAGATTGCCGCAGAAGCGCTGGATGCGCGTGCAGGCCTCTTCCAGCGCGCTGGTCGCGGTCGCATAGGAAATGCGGAACGATTGCCCCACGCCGAACGGCGTGCCCTGCACCACCGCGACGCCCTCGGCTTCCAAGAGCTCGGTGACAAAGTCCTCGTCGGTCGCGAGTTTCTTGCCGGTCGGCGCCATCTTGCCCATGGTGCCGGCGCACGACGGATAAACGTAGAATGCGCCCTCCGGCTTTGGGCATTGGATGCCGCGCGCCTGATTGAGCATCGAGACGCACAGATCGCGCCGCTCCTTGAAGATCTTGTTGTGCTTGGCGATGAAGTCCTTTGGGCCGTCGAGTGCTTCGACCGCCGCCCACTGCGCTACCGCCGTCGGATTGGACGTCGACTGCGACTGAATCATCGCCATCGCCTTGATCAGGTTCTTCGGTCCGCCGCCAAATCCGATGCGCCAGCCGGTCATGCAATAAGTCTTCGACACGCCGGTCACCGTGAGCGTGCGCTCATAGAGCCGCGGCTCGAGCTGCGCCGGCGAGTAGAACTGAAAGTCGTCGTAGACCAGGTGCTCGTACATGTCGTCGCTCATGACATGAACGTGCGGATGGCGCAGCAGCACGTCGGTCACCGCTTTCAGCTCGTTTTTCGTGTAAGCGGCGCCGGTCGGGTTGGACGGCGAGTTGAAGATGATCCACTTGGTCTTCGGCGTGATCACCTTTTCCAGCTGCTCCGGCTTCATCTTGTAGCCGGTCGCCATGGTGGTGACGACCTCGACCGGCGTGCTGCCGGCCAAGAGCACCATGTCAGGATAGCTCA
>Ga0126381_100009265_pt1 | contig 11053 bp, 9 predicted proteins | sample PanSoiMetPlot_28_FD_96465 | JGI IMG/M metagenome (GOLD analysis project Ga0126381, IMG submission 96465) | Tropical forest soil microbial communities from Panama - MetaG Plot_28 | ecosystem: Environmental > Terrestrial > Soil > Tropical forest > Bulk soil | place: Panama | collected 2016-02-17
TCCGGCGATTCTGGCAGCGGCTCGAGGATGCGGGTCGTGCGGGAGGCCGGAACGCTGAACTCGCTCTGCTCACGTCGCTGGTGAGTGGAAGCTCTGGAGCCGGGGCCGGCAAGGGTTCCGCGCGTGACATTCTGAGAGAGCTGTTTGATCTAGACGCGGCACGAATAGACAACGGCAAAACCATGAGTGCTCTCCAGGGTTCAGGTCTCGGAATAGCAGACGACGTGGATAGGCTCGTTCGACCCTACGCTGAGCACTGCAAGCGACAGGGCGAGGGTATGACGTCGGAGCTCGTCTGATGAGTGCCACCCCTTCGCCCGCGCCAGGCAGGAGCGTGACCGATCGCCGCATCCTCGGCCGGCTAGGGTGGCAAGTCAGCGCCGTCGGCTACGGGATGTGGAGTATGGGTGGAGATGTGAGCGGCTGGACGGGCGGCTCCGACGCGGAGCACCGGGTGGCCTTGCAGGAGGCGGTCTCGCTCGGCTGCAACTTCTTCGACACCGCCTGGATCTACGGCCGGGGGCACAGCGAGACGCTGCTCGGCGAGCTCCTCCGTGCCAATCCCGGTCGAAGAATCTACTGTGCGACCAAGCTTCCCCCAAAGGATCGACACTGGCCGTCCTCGCGCGAATCGAAGCTCGAGGACGTCTTTCCTCCGGATCACATCAAGGAATACGCCGAGAAGAGTTTGAAGAACGTCGGTGTAGCCTGCATCGATCTCCTGCAGTTTCATGTGTGGGAAGATGCGTGGGCCAACGATGAGCGCTGGCAGCGGGCGATCGACGACTTGAAGTCCCAGGGCATGATCACGGGGGTGGGCATCAGCGTCAACCGGTGGGAGCCCTGGAATGGATTGGCAGCGCTCCGCACCGGGCTCATCGACACCGTCCAGGTGATCTACAACATATTCGACCAGGCTCCAGAAGATGAGCTCTTCGTCTTCTGCAAGGAGCGATCAATTGGAGTTATCGCACGGGTGCCCCTTGATGAGGGTTCGCTGACCGGAGCGCTCACCCGCGATTCTCGATGGCCGAAGGACGATTTTCGTGCCATGTACTTCGGACCGGAGAATCTTCCGGAGACGATTCGGCGCATCGAGGCGCTCAAGAGGATCGTTCCCGTATCCATGACCTTGCCCGAGATGGCGCTACGATTCATTCTCACCAATCCGCTGGTAGGTGCCGTCATTCCCGGCATGCGAAAGGTTGCGCATGTTCGTGCCAACATGGCGACGGGCGACGGGAGATCATTGTCCAGTGGTCTGCTGGAAGAGCTGCGGGCGCATCGATGGGATCGAGAACCGGCGCCGTGGTCAGACTGAAGGAGGAGTTTCCCCCCGGGGTCGAAGCGCCCCCTTGGCCTTCTGGCCTCACCGAAGCCCTCGAGGACCTCAGCCGCCAGGAAGGGGTCAGCCTCTTCGTGGTTCTCCTCGCCGCCTTCAAGGCGCTGCTGTTTCGCTACACGGCCCAGGAAGATATAAAAGTCGAGGCGGCTGAGATCAACGAGCCGAAGGTCGGAAACACTGGGGAGCTCGGTGACCTCGACAGGCCTACGCTGGTCATTCGCATCGACCTCGCGGGCGATCCCACGTTTCGAGAGCTGATCCAGCGAGTACGCGCGGCACTCGCCGACGCCCCGTCCCTGCGACCTATGCCCTCCGATGACCAGCACGATATGCTCGGCCCTCTCCCGGGCCATGGGCGGCGGTTTCGCGCCGGCTTCGAATTCGGAGACCTGCCTTCGGACCGGCCCGTGACGGGCACGCCTGATCTTCTCCTGCGTATCTCCCGTGACGCTGGAAACCTCCGTAGCGCGCTTTGGCCCAGCGAATCGCTCGATCAGGCGATGCGAGAGGCCGTGCTGGGACATTTCCAGGTCCTCCTCGAGGGGGTGGTTGCCGAGCCCACCGTATGTCTTTCTAGGCTTCCTCTCCTTACCGAAGGCGAACGCCGCCAGCTGCTCGTCGAATGGAGCGGCGCTCAGGTGCATCTCCCGGAATCGGGGAAATGCATTCACCAGCTGTTCGAAGATGAGGCGCGACGGGTACCTGATGCGCTGGCCGTAGTGGCCCCCGACGGCACGCTCACCTATGCGGAGCTCAACCGTCGAGCCAACGCACTCGCGCGCCAACTGCGAGTCCTCGGGGTAGGGCCCGAGACCCTCGTCGGGCTCTGTGTGGAGCGGTCGCTCGAGATGCTCACGGGAATACTCGGCATTCTCAAGGCGGGGGGAGCCTACGTTCCACTCGATCCCGCGTACCCGGCCGAGCGGCTCGCGTTCATGCTGAAAGATGCGAGGGTGCCGGTGCTGCTGACCCAGACTCCGCTGGTCAGCGGTCTTCCTCGGCACGAGGCGCACATCCTATGCATCGACGCTCTTCCAAAGGAAGCCAGCCGCGGAGAAGACGAGAATGTCGACAGCGGCGTGACTCCGGAAAATCTCGCCTATGTCATCTACACGTCGGGATCTACGGGAACTCCCAAGGGGGCGCTGACTACGCACCGGTCCATGGTGAAGTATGCCAAGGTGGCCACCCTCCGGTTTGGGGTCGAGCCGGGTGATCGAATCTTGCAGTTCTGCTCGATCAGCTTCGACATCAGCGTGGAGGAGATCTTCCTCTGTCTGACCCGCGGCGGCACGTTAGTTCTGAGAACGCCTGAGATGCTCGGATCGGTGTCTGCCTTTCTCCAGGAATCTGAACGGTTAGATATCAGCGTGCTGAGCTTGCCCACGGCATTCTGGCATGAGATCGTGGCTCGTCTCGGCGAAGAAGTCGTCGCTCTCCCTCCTTCGCTGGGGCTCGTGATCATTGGCGGCGAGCGGGTGCAGCCTGAGCGGCTTGCCCGCTGGAGCGCTCATGTTGGTCGGCGGCCTCGGCTCTTGAATACCTACGGATTGACTGAAGCCTCCGTCCTCTCCACGATGTACGACCTGACGGGTCTCGAGCCGCCGAAACCCGGCGAAGCGAGAGACGTTCCCATCGGCCGTCCCGTCGACGGTGTCGAGACCTATGTGTTGGATCAGCACCTTCAGCCGGTTCCCATCGGCGTGCCGGGCGAGCTGTGCATCGGAGGGATGCATCTGGCGAGGGGCTATCTGAATTCGCCCGTCGCGACGGCGGAACGCTTTGTGTCCAATCCCTTCGCCTCCTCCGTGTCCGGCGCGGACGATTTACCCGGCAGGCTGTATCGTACCGGCGATCTCGTGCGCTACCGGCGAGATGGCCAGATCGAATACATCGGCCGGATCGACCAGCAGGTGAAGGTCCGTGGGTTCCGGGTCGAGCCTGGCGAGATCGAAGCGTTGCTGAACCAGCATCCGGGGGTGGGCGAGACCGCGGTCGTGGTGCATCGGGACCACATGGATCGCAACGTCCTCGCCGCATACGTCGTGCCGGAGGCGGGAAGAAGTCTCGTCGACGACGATCTACGTGCCTTCCTCAAGGAGAGGCTGCCCGACTACATGATCCCGTCCGCATTCGTGATGTTGGACACGCTCCCCCTCTCCCCGAACGGCAAGGTGGATCGAGCCGCGCTACCGGCCCCGACTTCGGTGTCCGAGACGAGGGACCCGACGGCGGAGCCTCGGACCGAGGTGGAACGCCTCATCGCGGAAGCCTGGCAGGAAGCCCTCCAGATCCGCGGCGTGAGCGTCCACGACAACTTCTTCGACCTCGGAGGGTATTCGCTCCTGTTGATGGGCGTCATTGAGCGGATCGGGAACAAGCTAGGCGTCAACCTCCTGCCGGACGACTTCGCGGTACAGACCCTAGGGCAGGTCGCCGCGATGTGCGAGGAGCAGATGACGGCCGCAGCGAGACCTGCCCCCGCCAGTTTCTTGCGGCGGATGCTTCGAGTGATCCGTGGCCGGTAACGTCGAGGCCTTCTTCTTCGGCGATCCCTCGACGCAGCTCTTCGGTTGCCACCATCCGCCAAGCTCGGGGACGAGTGATTACGGTGCCGTGCTCTGCTACCCCGTGGGTCAGGAATACATCCGGACCCACCGGCTGTACCGGTTCCTGGCGCGTCGGCTGAGCGACGCTGGATTCCACGTGCTGCGGTTCGACTACTTCGGTACGGGTGATTCCGCCAGCGATTTCGGGGAAGCTCGCCTAGATCACTGGGTCGGCAACACCGTGACGGCGCTCGGTGAGCTTCGGCGTCGCTTCGGGGTGCGCCACACCTTCGCGGCCGGGCTTCGCCTCGGAGCCACCATCGCCCTCTTGGCCGCCATCAGGCGCGGCGAGGTGGACGGGCTCGTCCTCTGGGACCCAGTGACGAGCGGCCCCGCGTACGTAAACGACATCATTGCTGACGAGAGCCAGCAACTGTACACGTCGATACCCAAGGACTACGGCAACAGGGCAAGCAGCTGGCAACCGACGGAGATCGTGGGATTTCCCATGACCGACGCCATGTACCAGGATCTCACGACGCTGGATCTCTTGAGCGTGCCACGCGTAGCCGCGCGCCGGACTCTGTTGGTCGACAGCAGCGAAGACGCGGTTCAGGAGAAGTTCCGAAGCCAGCTCGAGGGCACTGGCGCCGCCGTGCGTTTCGAGCATATTCCGCATCCCAAGACGTGGACGCAGGACCCCTACAAGACGGTATTGCCGAGCAAGATCATCGACCGCGTGGGACGCTGGGCGGGGGATCGAGAGGGGTGAAGGAAGAAGCCATCCACTTCGGAGCATCGAAGACGCTGGTCGGAATCGCCACTGACCCGTCCGCCGGCGGAAGCACACGGCCGGCCGTCGTCCTGCTCAACTCCGGGATCATCCATCACGTCGGGCCCAACCGCCTCTACGTGACCTTGGCACGTCGCCTCGCCGAGGCGGGATTCATCACACTCCGCTTCGATCTCTCCGGTATCGGAGATAGTAGCATTCGCAGGGACAACGTTCCGTTCGAACGAAGCTCGGTCCTCGAAACCCAGGAAGCCATGGCCTATCTGACGGCGAGCCGGGGCATAGACCGCTTCCTACTCGCCGGCATCTGCACTGGAGCCGTAGTGGCCTACCACACGGCGCACGCCGACGCTCGGGTGCTGGGCACCGTGCTGATCAATGGCCAGGGCTACATTCCGGAGTCCGAGGAGGCCATCCACGCCTACTTGGCCACGCGCCGCCGCCGCCGCTACTACCTCCGGCGCGCCCTGTACAACAGGGAGAGCTGGCGCCGGCTGGCCATGGGCCGCGTCGGGTACGGCGAGATTCTGAGCGCGCTAGGCTTCCGGCGCGAGGGGCGACGCCGTGTAAAAGACCTGCCGAATACCAAGGCGGGCGAGGTTGCCAATGGATTCCGCGGCCTCGCCGATAGAGGGACGGAAATGCTGTTTCTCTACTCCGCGGGCGATCCAGGCATCGAAGAGCTTGATCTCATCCTCGAAGGTGATGTGCCCTCGCTGACCTCTCGGAAGGGCGTGCAGTGCCGCGTCGTGGAGAAGGCCGACCATATGTTCACCGCGCTGGCGAGCCAGGAGGAGTTCTTACGTCAGATCGAAGACTGGTTGCAGGAGGTCACAGAGAGACGCGCGCTGTCACATCGCCCACGATGATATGGCTTTGTAGCAACTACGGAAGAATGACCAAGATCTGTTGGACAAGCCGTAGAGCTTGGGTCAGGTTCTGCACGGACTGGCTGATGTATTCGGGGCGGGGCGCGTTCGTATTATCCACGGCATATCTCGACAGATTCCAGGCCTGCTCTGCTCGCTTTTGCGCCAGAACCAACATGGGATCTTTGTAGGTTTGCTGCTGGATGGCGACGCCCATGCCCCATTGCGCAGCACGGATTAACGCATAGGCATGATGGGCGCTCCCTTTCAACGCGGGATCGATGGGAGCGGTGTCATCGGGAGACAGAGCTTGAATGTCGCGGAGATTCTTTCTGGTAAGTTGAGTATATTGGAGAAGTTGGGCCTTGAAGACCGCGGGATCCTTGCTTGGTTGGGTGTCGTCTTGGGCATGAACAGGGCTCGCCATGAGCACGAGACCGAGCAGGCTGGCCAGCACTATAGTGAAGCGAGATCGGAATCTCATACCGCTATTCTCCCACCGTTGTGCCGTGAAGGACAAGCAGCCAGAGGTCACGGCATGACATTCCTCGTATCCGAGCAATTCTAGTTGAGGCGTGCTCACCATGAGGCACGCCCTGTTCGTAGCCTATCACTATCCGCCCGAGAGCAGCAGCAGCGGGGTGCTCCGGACATTGAAGTATACGCGCTATCTCGGCAGATTCGGATGGCGAGTGACTGTACTAACGCTCAACCGGGAAGCCTACCAGGTGACGGATCCCAAACTCGAAGAGCAGGTTCCGCCGGATGTGCGTGTGGTCCGAACCCCGTTCATCGACGTCAAGAGGCATTTGGCCATCCGGGGGAGCTACCCTTCCTTTCTGGCCATTCCCGATCGCTGGTCCGGATGGTGGCCGTGGGCGGTGGCGGCGGGCCGAAGGGTGCTGAGGAGGGACCCGGTCGATGTGGTCTATTCGACGAGCCCGCACGCGACCGCACACCTCATCGCGCTGAGCCTCGCTGGGCGTGCGAAGCTTCACTGGGTCGCAGACTTCCGTGATCCATGGTACGAAGAGCCGCCAGAGCCAGGCACAACCCGCATCGGCCATGTCGCCGCGCGGATGCTGGAGCGCCTCGTGGCCGGACGTGCCGACCTGATCGTGGCGAGCACGACGCGCCTCCGGAACACGCTCGCAGCACGATATCCAAGGCAATCGCCGGAGAAGTTCCTCGCTATCCCCAACGGCTATGATGAGGCGGATTTCTCGAGTGTGCTCGGATCATCGGCGTCTTCTCCCGACGAGTTGCTGATCGTGCATGCCGGGAGTCTCAGTGAGAGGTTTCGTGACCCGCGGCCAGTGTTCGAGGCGGTGCATCGAGCGGCCCAGACCGGACTTGTGGATCCCTCACGAATCCGCTTTCGATTCCTGGGCGGCGGCCCATTCGGTGAGTCGGCAGAAATGAAGGAGGCGGTCAAGGACGCCGGGCTCATCGCGAGAGTCGAATTCCTTCCCCGGGTTTCGTATCAGGCATCTCTGACGGAACTGGGTCGAGCGAGCATACTCCTGCTGCTTCAAGCTTCAAAGGACACCGTGGATCTCGTCCCCGCCAAGTTGTTCGAATACCTCAGAGCGGGGCGTCCCGTACTAGCTCTTGCGCCGCTTGGGGCCACCGCGGAAGTATTGAACGACACTAGGGGAGGATGGGTGGTGGATCCGTCCGACATGGACAGCCTCCGCGACGCCATCGTCACCGCCTATCGAGCGTGGACAAGCGGCGATCTCTCTCGGTTGACCGCTACGTCTGCCACGTTGGGGCAATATAACCGCGCGTACTTGGCTGGCGTCCTCGCCGAACACTTCGAGGCCCTCCTCGGGCGGCGTCGCGAAACCTGAACTTCCGTCTTGAAGAGGTCGACAGTCCTGGCCGCACGGGAGCTCCCCAGCATCGACGAGTGCGATCGCCGCTGGCTGTACCAGGTCACGGTCGCACCATACGTCTTTCTGACCGACGCGGGGGTGACTCGTGCCGGCCTGCCGGCCAATCAGACGGCCGACCGCGATGTCGAGCGGGCGTGGTTCTCTCCGCCCTGCTGGCCGCGCGGACGCGTCCGGTGCACATGGCCGCCGAGAGGCTGCTCTTCGGCCCTAGCACGCACGGCGAAGCGGTGATCCGGCGCAAGGCCGACATCCCGCTCATCGTGCTGCCAGGAGGAAACGAGTGACGGCAAGGCCGTTCGAACGCATCTTCGCCCCGGAGGACCAGCGAGCGTTCGCGCAGCTTTCGGGAGATGCCAACTCCCTGCACGTCGACCCGGTGGCGGCGCAGCGGACGCCGTTTGGCACCGCGCACGCGCTGCCACTGCCCCGTCTGCCGCGCCTGCGCACCGATCAAACGCTCGGCTTCCTCGGCGAGCGCGCCCCGGAGCCTGAGCAGGTCATCCTGAGCGCCCTGCGTAGGATGCTGCGATCCGACGTGTAGCCGAGCGCGCAGACGCGGCAACTGATTCGGTACCTTTCTTATTCTCTGCGGCAAAGAAAGAGCCCTAGACCACTTGCGCATTACCAATTTCTAGAGTGAGAGCACCAGCGTCGTGAGGCCGGCGGAACTTAGGCGAATGAAACGCGACGTACTTTCATTCTAGAGCTTTTCACGGAGGACTCGCAGGATGTCGCTATAGGAAAGCATAGCTTCTATCTCTGCCACGGTAAAGGCAATCTGGAAGTCCTGTTCGAGGCAGAGACAGAGATTGATGTGAGCTTGCGAGTCCCAGGACTCGATAGTATCCATGGCGGTATGGCCGTCGATGGCCTGCGGATCTAGATCGAGTACGTCCCCCATGATTTCTTTCACCTTCTGTTCCATGGCCCTACCCTGTCTCCGCGACTACCTTCATCCACTTCGGGTATTGGATCCCGCCGGTCGCGAGGTCGAGACTCCATGCCGCCTCTTCGGTACTGTCGCTCGGATGAGACTGGAATCCGTGTCTCTCGTACAGATCGCGGGCCGGAGCGTTCTTGGCGGTGGGCACGATGCGCCCGCGAATTCGCCGGGCACCTCGTTGGGCAGCGTACTCGCTAACGTGGGCGAGCATGGCCGTTTCTACGGTCCGCCCGATGACCCGGCAGCTGAGAAGGAGCGTATCGATCTCCACCTCGCTTTCAGAGGCATGCGCCATCATGACACCAACTATGCCGTTATCGCCGAACCGATCCCGCACCCGCACCGTCTTGACGAGGTTGTCAGGATCGGCGCAGCGCTCGAGTACCTCGGCCTCGGAGTATCGAATCGTCGTCACGTTGAACTGATTGGTCTTCTGAGTCAACTGGGCGGCGCGAGCGACCGAGGAATTGTCCACGAGAGCGAATGTCACTTCCATCTCGAGGCGGCGATAGAAGTCCTCGAGCGAGTCGCTCTGCGCCCGAAGCTCTTCAGCTTGGTCGCGCTGCTCGTAGAGCTCGGCGCGACGCAAGTCCTCTGTAGACACGCTGAGCGAGTCGAAATAGCCCGGCTCGAGCAGTGCGCGGACGAAGTGTTCGGGTTGTGGGGGTAAGGGCAACACCGTTACGGCCGGCAGGGCATGGGCGACCTCATCGCATTCGGCCGGATTGTCGTCCACATACACGATGTGGTCCGGGGCAATGTTGAGATGGGCGGCGATCTCCGAGACCGACTGGCTCTTGGCATTCCAGCCGACTCGAACGACAGAAAAGTCGTCCCTGCGAAGGATCATGTGGTTGTTCGAAGCAAAAACCTCGTCGACATCGGCTGGATTGTTCTTGCTCGCGATGGCGAGAATCACGCCCCTCTGGCGGAGCCCCCGCACGGCACGTTGAAAATCGACAAAGGCGCTCCCAGGATACTCGGGACCCAGGGCAATTCCTTGAGGGCCCTCTTCACCGACCACACCGCCCCAGAGAGTGTTGTCCAGATCGAGAACGAGACACTTCTTGGTTTTGCCGATGAGGGCACGGAGGAACTTCAGATACTCGCGGGCAAGTTCCGGAAGTGCACCTCGGGCAATGGGAGCCCTTGCGTAAAAAGCCATACGGTCGTCGTACCAGGAAAGGGCGCCGGTGCGCTGCACGAGTCCTGCGTAGTCGACCGTATGAATCCCCCGCGACTCCCGGCATACGCGGCCGAGATGGGTATTTAGCGCGGACACAAGATCGGCCTGGGAGGGTCCTGCCTCTCCGTCCAGGATGCCCAGCCGGCGCCAGATGGGCGGGGCGAAGTTATGAATGAGAAGAGTCGCCGCCGAACGCTCTCGAAAGACCTCGGCAAGGTTCGCGAGCTCGCGCCCGGCTTCTGTTACCGTCGCATTGAGATCCGCCGCGTCCGGGATGTCGTGGCGGTAGACATCAGGTACAAGGTCCTTGCCCTCCAGAGCCAGAACAACTGCGTCCGGGGCGAAGGCGTAGAGGGCGCTGTCGCGGTTCAAGATGTCCTGCCGGAACTGACCGAAGCCGGCCTGATAGAGTTCGACGCGGAGTCCGTCGAGAAAGCCGAGGGCGATCAGCGCATCGTGAATGAACTCGATCGAGAATGATGACAAAAGCGCTACGCGCACCGACGTGAGCGACAGCCGCTCGGGAGAGGATTTGTCAACGGCATGACGTATGAAGCTGGCGGCGGCTAAGAGCGGATTCTTGCTGAGGAGGCTTCGCCCGCTCCGCGTCGCCTCGACCAGGTCACCAGCTTCGAGCGCGGCCTGGAAGGCGTGGCGCATCTCTCCTAGGGACGTGTCAGCTCTCATAACAGTAGACTCCCTGGGCAGCGAGACTTTTGGCCGCCGCCATCATGTCTCTGGCTTCGAGGAGAAACATGTCCAGCTCGCCTAGTCGTGCTTCCGCCCACGAGCCATGATCCTTGATCACGGGCGCGAGCTTGAGGAGATTGCGACGTCGCGACAGGGCCGGATCGAAGAGGCGCGTCTTCGACGTGACCATGGTGCCGGTCTCGTCGCAGCTCTGCAAGATGAAATCGTCTTTTGTGAAAGGGGAGACAGGCATCAGTGGCTCGAGCACCTCCTCGATGTAGTGAAAGAAGGTTGCGGACCGTATGTCTGTCCCGAGCAGGAGAATCCGCCCATCGACCTCGAGAAGCCGGGCGAAGGGGGAACCCGCGCCACATGGTGTGCGGGCAAGATGATGATCGACCAGCATCTCGCTCGCACGCGCCCCCCACGCGGCCACCGGGTGCGTAGGATGAACGCTCCGAATCACCCCGGGGGATCGGCGGAAGAGTTCTGTGAGAAGTCCCATCTGCGAGGGCGTGCGGCGCGCATCGAACATGGAGCTGCGAGAAACATAGTCGACAGCAGTACCGGAAAATGGCATGGTTGGCATCAGGAGAGTTCCCTGCGTACCGACGGCCTCCTGTAACACGCGTACCACGTCGCTTGGCTTGCCGGAGAAACCGGCAAAACGATCGAAGCTGCTGTGTACCATCAAGATATCAGCCGGTTTGATTCCCAGCTGGCGAAGAGCCCCTCCGAGCTGCTCGGCCCCGAAGGCGCGCCAGCGACGAACGTACGCCA
>Ga0126381_100009266_pt1 | contig 11052 bp, 7 predicted proteins | sample PanSoiMetPlot_28_FD_96465 | JGI IMG/M metagenome (GOLD analysis project Ga0126381, IMG submission 96465) | Tropical forest soil microbial communities from Panama - MetaG Plot_28 | ecosystem: Environmental > Terrestrial > Soil > Tropical forest > Bulk soil | place: Panama | collected 2016-02-17
ACCGTAAAATAATCCACACCTTGCTCAGCCTATTCAATTAACGTGTCACGATAAATTTCCCAAGTCAGTTCCTCCGGACGACCGCCGACTTTCTCCACGGCTTGATAAATAGGCACCGTGCCGATGGGTACAGGCGAATTGCGAATAATCCATTCGCGCGTGGCATGAATGTTTTTGCCAGTGCTCAGATCCATGACGGTGTCAGCGCCCCATTTCGTCGCCCAACGCATCTTTTCGACTTCTTCCTCGATTGACGATGCCACAGCGCTGTTGCCGATGTTGGCGTTGACCTTTACCAGGAAATTGCGGCCGATGATCATCGGCTCCGACTCCGGATGATTAATGTTCGCCGGGATGATCGCTCGCCCTCGCGCCACTTCGGTTCGAACAAACTCCGGTGTGATCTCGGCTGGGATGTTGGCACCAAACGAGTTTCCGCAGTGCTGATAAACGAGATCGTTTCGGGCGGAGATATGAGCTACGAAGGAAGAATTAAGAGGTGGTGAATCTACCCTTTTGAAACTCACTCGCTGCCCGCGCTCGTTCGCTGCTACCTTTGCAGCTTTACCTTCTATGTCGCGAGTCCCACTCGCTCCATTCTTCCTCTCTCCTTCTTCCTTCTGACTTTGCAATCCATGATTCTCACGGATTGCAATAAATTCCATCTCGGGCGTGATGATTCCTTGGCGCGCGTACCAAAGCTGAGTGACTGGATGATTTGCCGAAGCGCGCAGCGGTCTGCGCTTCGGCAAATTTGAGGGTCCAGAGCTGAGAGTTGAGGGTTTCTGGTTTCTTCCATCCTTGTTACTTCCGCCGCGCTTGACCAAATGCTCCGCGTGAGCGGCAGAAAGCCATCCATCATCGATCGGCTGAACTTTACGTCCATCGCATCGTTCCACGTCCCCGCGATCTTCGATCCATTTTGCACGCAGTTGCGGTAATCCTCGCGTAACATCGCAGCGAAATTCCGGATCGCCCCACGGACCGCTCGTATCGTAAACGAGCACCGGCTCGTTCACTTCGATTTCGCCCTTCAGCGACTTTGTCGGCGCGAGCGAAATTTCTCGGAATGGCACCCGAATGTCGGGATGAATTTTGCCGCTGACGTAGATTCTACGTGAATTTGGCAACGGCTTTTCGGCAGAATGAACCGAATCTACAAAATTTTCCCCGTTCAAGCTTTCTAAGGTCATTTTGTCTATTTTGTTGATTTTGTCTGAAATAAAAACGCCATGCGCGGAATCACGCATGGCTGGCTTCCTGCGTCGGCATTACCCGCATCAGGTTCAAGGGGTTCGACCGACGATTTGCGCCGATCATCTCAGCCAAGCGGCTCCCCCGCACTTAATTCTCAACCAGAATAAGGGCCACACCCGGCGAAGTCAACGCAACCAGCTGCGGCTGTATGGTGCACGCTTCGGCCATAACCCGGCAGTGCCATCGGCGATCCCGCGTGCCTCACGGAACAATAGGGGCTGCCTCAAGAGAAACTCTTCGCGAAGGAGTTGACGTCTGCTGCGGCGAAAGAAACGCAGATTCGCCAACGAGGCTGATCAAACTTGCATCTGCTTCTTTCATCTGCCCCTCCTCAATGACGGGTTCAATCGGCGCAGATTTGATTTCTTGGCGATAATCTGCGACGAGCATTGGCGGCTGTTTCTTCACGCTCAAGGCGCGATAGCTCTCGATCCCTATCCCGATCGCCGCCGACAGCTTGCCTCGCCAATCTTTATTCGCGATCAATTTGCCTTCACCGCGCTCCGTGAGGAAGCCGCCTTCGATCAGCACTGCCGGCACTTTTGTCAGACGCAGGACAGCAAATCGGGCGCGTTTGATGCCGCGGTCGTACTCCGGAATATGACCGAGCAGCGAATGATAAATGCAAGCCGAGAGCGCCATGCTTTGTGCGTCGACAGCGCTGCCGGGTTGCATATTGAAAGAACTCGAAGTCAGCGCGGTGTCCGATGTCGACGGCGCCCCGCGCGGCGTAAATGAAAAAATTTCGAACCCGATAGCGTTCGGATCGTCATTCGTCGCATTGAAATGAATGCTGACGAAAATCGAATCGTGCGCGGCATTGGCGATCTGCGCGCGCACTTCCAACGGCACAAAATAATCGGCCTCGCGAGTCATGATCACACGCAGTCCTTTCGCCTGCAAAAGCGGGCGCAGTTTTCGCGCGACATCGAGTGCAAAATCCTTTTCATATCCGTAGCGGCTCACCTGTCCCTTGTCGTGACCGCCATGCCCCGGATCGAGAACAACAGTCTCGACCTTGCCAACATTTGGAACGCGGTGCGGACGCACTAGCGGCTCGATGGTTTTGGCCACGTCAGTCCGCGCGACCAGAAATTGTCCGTCCTGCTCGATTAATGGGAAGCACAGCCAACTGCGCGCGCCGTGAATCATTGCTTCGCGGCTGCCGCTTACAAACTCCAGTGGATGCTTGACTGTCTCGAACTGAATTTTATCGCCCGTCGCAGCGACGCCCGCCGGCAAGCCGTAAAACCGAGAAATGTTATCGACGCTCAGATAATCATGACCGCTTACTTTGATGATCTGCCAATCGCTGCCAGCAAAAGCCAATGTCGGTGCGATGGCCAAGGAAGCGCAGACAAATACCAGAGCCAAACAACGCTTCACCGGGAAGAGCATGCGTGCGCTATGCTACCAAAAACCGAATATATCTCAAGGAGCGGCGGCGCGTGGGTGAGGTAGAAGGCGATGCGGGGACGCGTGTGCACTCCAAAAGCTCCCGCGAAACTGAACGGCGCTTCCGATGGATTTCGTACGAAGTGTTGTGAGAGTGCGATGCGTCTTCGCATCGCTTTGAGTTTCTCAATGTCGTCGCTCCTACAAACTTGAAAACAGAGAACCGCGTCGCAGAATCAATTGACTTCTTGCTTTTTCGCGCTAAAAACCGGAAATGTTTTTGCCTGCTCGACGCACTACCGACGCCTGGATCGCATTAGTCCTACTGGGTTTGACGCCGTTTTCCGCAATAGCAGTTTCCCCTGTCAAAAAATTTCCAAAGTGTTGCGTCTGGCGCGTTGTCAATTCCGAAGCGCCGTTTTACTTGGTGGGCTCGATTCATGCGCTCAGCAAAAAAGATTATCCGCTCCCCTCGCCCTACGAACTCGCGCTAAGGAACAGCACGCGCTTTGTTTTTGAATTCGATCCAACCCGGGCCGCCGAATTCGAAAAGAAATTTGAGGCAGCCGCCAAATATCCGCCGGGACAAGACATCCGCTCGAAGATTGATCCAGCGCTGCTGGCTTGGCTGCGCGAAAATATTTTTACCATGAGGACGGAACCTCGCCGCGGAAAGCGGGCACAAGTTGCAGGCTTCGACAGCGAGCTCCGCTATAAACCATGGTGGATTGCGCAGCACCTTGCCGCCCCAGCCAGCTACAGCAAGAGCTCAGCCTCGCATGGATTAGACAATTACTTCGTAGACCATGCGAAAATATCGGGAAAAGAGATAGCAGGCCTCGAGTCAGTGGATGAACACGTAGCCGTTCTTGGCGGATTGTCAGATCGCGATGGCGAATTCATGCTGCGGGATGCTCTCACTCAGCCGGAAGATGGCGCAAAAGATTTCAGCAGAATGTACAAAGCATGGCGCAGAGGCGATACCGATGCACTTTGGGCAGGTGACGCGCGACTGCGCAGCCAGGCGCCCAGGATCGCGGCTCGGTTTGTCGATGATCGCAATGTGAAATGGGTTCCACGAATCGAGGCGGAACTGAAAACTGGCAAGCCGACTGCGATTGTCGCGGGCGCGCTTCATTTCTCCGGGCCGCGCAGTGTCATTACGCTTTTGCAAAAACGCGGCTACCAAATCGAGCAATTGTAGCAGCGGTCTTGCGAATCCCGCTGTAAGGAAGCTGCCGTTGCCGCCGGCGGTTCAACAGAACTGCGTTTGAGAGGTCTAATTCGCATTAAACAATCCGCAATCACTTACCGGCTCGTTTCAAAATCATGAACTCATTTGTCCCGATTAGCATTTCGCTTTTTTGTGCCATTGGTCTACTTGCCGCACCGCAGCCCCAGCAAAGCCCACCGCCACTCGATCCGAAGAACATGGATATGTCGGTGAAGCCTGGTGACGATTTTTTTCGCTATGCCAATGGTGAATGGATCAAGCGGACCGAGATCCCGCCGGAATATTCCAGATGGGGCGCGTTCAATGAGCTGATTGAGCGTAACAACGACGCGCTACATACGATTGCCGAGAAGGCGTCGAAAACCCCAGTCGACGCGAAGCTCGCGCCCGAGACACAAAAGGTGGGCGACTATTACGCCAGCGGAATGGATGAAAAGACGATAGAAGCAATGCGCACCAAGCCGTTACAAGACGAGTTCAACAAGATCGAGGCGATCAAAGACCGACAGGATGTGCTCGCTGAGATAGCCCACCTCCACAGCATCGGCGTAAACGCGTTTTTCAATTTTGGCGCTGGTCAGGACGCGAAGGACAGCACACGTGATATCGCGCAGGCAGTGCAGGGTGGACTCGGCATGCCAGATCGCGATTACTACACGAAGCAGGATCCTGACATGAAAGAGAAGCGCGAGAAGTACGTCGCGCACGTGACCAAGATGCTGACTTTGTTGGGTACGCCGGCGGAAAAGGCGTCCGAAGACGCGAAAAAGATTATGGCGTTGGAGACAAAACTGGCCGAAGCGTCGCGCACCCGAGTGGAGCTACGCGACCCGATCAAGAACTACAACAAGATGGGGATGCGGCAGCTGCAGGACTTGACGCCAGATTGGAACTGGAGCGATTACTTTAAGAAGATCAATCTGGTCGAGCCCGGGGACATCAACGTGCATCAGCCGGAGTTTTTCAAAGCGGCCAACGACTTGTTTGAATCGATACCACTCGACGATTGGAAGGCGTACCTGCGCTGGCATTTGATCGAGGCCGCAGCGCCTTATCTTTCCAAAGATTTCGTCGACGAAGAGTTCGACTTTAACGAGCGTACGTTGCGAGGCACGCAGCAGATCAAACCGCGGTGGGAACGAGTGATCACTTCGGAGGATGGCGAAATCGGCGAAGCACTCGGAAAGTTGTATGTTGGTTTTTATTTTCCACCGGAGGCAAAAGCGCGCGCACTCGAGCTCGTGAACAATTTGAAGGAGGCGCTCGCCGATCGAATCAAGACTCTAGACTGGATGGACGAGCCGACGAAACAGCAAGCATTGAAAAAGCTGGCTGCCTTCACGGTCAAAATCGGTTATCCCGACAAGTGGCTCGATTATTCCTTGCTGCAGATCGACCGCGGCCCCTACGTGCTGAACGCGGTGCGCGCCGAGAAATTTGAAGCCGACCGCGACGTGCAGAAGATCGGCAAGCCAGTTGATCGCACCGACTGGGGGATGACGCCGCCTACGGTGAACGCGTACTACAATTCAAACATGAATGAGATCGTGTTTCCTGCCGGCATTCTGCAGCCGCCATTTTTCTACGCGAATGCGGACGACGCGGTGAACTACGGCGCGATCGGCGCCGTCATCGGCCATGAAATGACACACGGCTTCGACGATCAAGGACGTCAGTTCGATGCTGCAGGCAATTTGCGCGACTGGTGGTCTAAACAATCAGCGGAAGAATACAACAAGCGGCGCAAAGCAGTTGTCGATCAATATTCTGCTTACGAGCCGCTGCCGCGCTTACATGTAAATGGCGACCTCACACAGGGCGAAAACATCGCGGATATTGGTGGAGTCAAACTCGCCTATGCCGCGTTGCAAAAGGCGCTCGACAAACATCCCGAGGAGCGCACGAAGAAAATCGACGGACTCACGCCTGAGCAACGGTTCTTCCTTTCCTTCGCCGCGATCTGGCGGTCAAAGATTCGCGACGAAGACCAAAAGCTTCGACTCACCACCGACCCGCATTCGCCAGCGCAGTTTCGTGTGGATGGTCCGTTATCCAACATGCCGGAGTTTCAGCAGGCATTTAATATCCCTGACGGGTCGCCGATGATCCGGCCCGCGGACAAGCGTGTGAACATTTGGTAGCGGCGCTTCGCCGAACCGCGCGCGATTGAGGTCAATCGCCCCTACCGGATCTTGCCGCCCCAGCTCAGAATCTTGGCTTTGGTGCCAGCGGCTTCGGCTTCCTTGATGTTGCCAGCGCGATTGTAAAACAGCGAGAGACTGGTCCAGCCGATTTGGTCGTTTGGTTTTAGCTCAACGGCTTTTTTGCCGGCTTCGATTGCTTCGTCCAAGCGGCCCAGTTTCATCAGCGCCATGCCGAGCGCGTGCCAGCCGTCGAAGAAATCGGGCGCGATCTCAACGCACCGTCGGTACTTTGCCACTGCGCTTTCCAGATCGCCGACGGCGAGATCACCGCTCGCGTCGTCAAAGATTTCCTCAGGCGTTTGCTCCATCGACGTCAGGTCTGCCCCTAAATTCGCGCCATTACAAACCTAGCCCTTGCGAGATTGAAGCTCGGCAGCCTGTTGGCGGTCGTGCAGCCATTCGTACAAAACGATGCGCTCTTTGTTATCGAGAAGTCTTTTCTCAAACGCTGCCTTCTTCTCGCCAGAATTTGTGTCCGCAAATGGCTCTCGTTTTTCCAAAATCGCGATGAATCCGTTTTCACCCGACGGAAGAAAATCGCTGATCTCGCCGGCATTCAGGAAAGCCACAGCTTCTTTTACCGCCGGAAGATCGGGTGGTTCATTCTTAGCTTCCTTGCTTTCGGGTTTTATTTTTTCCTCCTCGATTAGCGAAAACGGAGCGAGTTTCTCCGGCTTTACGCCAGCCTTTTGAAAGGCTGCTTCAAGTCCTGCTCCTGAAGTAGGTTTCGTCGCCTCTCGGAGCTGATTCGCCATCTCAGCGCCTTTCGTCGACATCAACTCACGCGCCCGCGACTTCTTAATCGCGTCCACGATTTTCGGTTTCGCTTCTTCGACTGTGAGAGGGCGCGCCTCGGTAATTCCGCTCAGATGCAAAATGTAAAATCCGTCCGCCACCTGGATCGGATCGCTGTTCGGCTCCTGCGCCGATAATTTAAAAGCCGTGGCACCAAGCTTGGGGTCCATTTTCAACCGCGGATCGGGCGCCTGTGCCGTGAATTCGCCGCTCTCCTGTACTGGCAACTGAAATTTGCCAGCGGCCTGTTTGAAATCCGCGCCTTTCTCTAACAACGCTTGCGTGAAATCGGTTGCGCGATCAGAGAGTTTCTGCAAAGCCTCGATCCGTTCTTTGCCCGTCAACTTCTTTTGCTCCTCAGTCAGGCCTAGCTGAACAAACTGCACACTGCGTTTTTCCTCGGATTTAAGCTCGGCCTTGTGCGCATCGTAATGCTTTTGCACATCTTCATCGCTAACAGTGATGCTCTTATCAAAATCAGCCGACCGAAATCGAATGACGCTCACATAAAACTGGTCGTAGCCCCGCTGAAAATTTTCGTCGAGTTCACCTTTAGAAATTGTTATTCCCGTCGCCAGGAGCTTCTTGATTTCCTCGAGGCAAAGCTGATCCCGAACCAGCTGCTCGATATGCTCTTCGCCGAGCCCCATCGGGGCTAACCCGTTCCGCACAAAATCGCTGAACTTGTTCATATCGAAGCCGGACTCACTCTGAAAAACCGGCAACTTGCGAACAACATCGGCGATTTCAGAAGCGCTTGGGCGCAGACCGAGCCGGTCAGCCTCATGCCGCAAGACAATGAGATCAACGGCAAATGTCCCATATCCCGCGTTGCCTGGTTGTCTGAGCGACAACGTTTCCCAAAAATCCGACATTCCGAGGGCTTGGGCGAGGCCCCCAAGGCGGGCGTTCCTATCAATCTCGATTTGAGTAAGCGTACGGCCATAAATCTGGCCAACGTCGCCTCGCCCCATCGCGCCGTAGTCCGGCGTCCTGACAAAATAGAAGACGAAAGGGATGGCCAGAATGGCGATCACGATCATCAGCCAGTCTTTGTGCCTACGCAGTAACTTCATCATAGGGATGAAAATTAGCGGCGGCGAAGCTCAGCCGCAAATACTGTAGCCGCCGCCCCCGTGGGCGGCGTCGTGTATTCGACGTAGTGCTTCGCTTCGCAACCCGGCTTCGCAGCGCCACGGCGCCGGAGGCAGCGAAGCGGCTACAGCTTGCTCGCCGTTTCCTGAATTATTTCCCATGCCTTCCGCAGATGTTCTTCCGTAGTCAGTACGTTTCCAAAACCAATCCGCATCACTGTTCGGCCGCACAGTTTTGTCTGCGTGAGATAGGCGCGTCCGGAGGCATTGATGCGCTCCACGATCTCGCTGTTGAATTGGTCGATTTGATCTTTGTGGGCGCGAACAAAGCGAAAACAAACCACGCCCATGCTGACCGGTGCGGCGAGCTCGAAGCAATTGTCGCTCTTGATCCAGCCGGCGAGCAGGTTTGCCAAGCGGATTTGTTCGCGCAAGCGCGCAAGGATTCCGGCGCGGCCCAGCAAGCGCCAGATTACCCATGCTTTGAGAGCGCGGAATCTTCGGCCAAGCTGGATCCCGTAATCCATGTAGTTCTTTTCTCCTTCGATGGTGTCACCGCGCAGCACTTCGGGCACGAGCGTGAACACGCGGCGCAAACGTTCGAGGTCGCGCACGTAAAGGACGCTGAAATCGAGCGGCACAAAGAGCGTCTTGTGCGGATTGATTACAATCGAGTCAGCCATGTCCCATCCTCTGCTTACCCATTTGTATTCCGGCAACATGGCGAACGCGCCGCCGTAAGCGCCATCGATGTGCAGCCACATTCTTTGTTCCCGGCAAATCTTCGCAATCTCTGGGATCAGATCGACGCTTGCGGTCGAGGTCGTGCCCACTGTGGCAATGACCGCGAGGGGTTTGACATTGTCGCGAACGTCGCGCGTAATCGCTTTGCGCAGCTCATTCAGATCCATCCGAAAGTCCGAATCGCTCGGAACACGGCGCACGTTTTCTTCGCCAATCCCAAGTGTGATTGCGGCTTTTTCGGCCGCGCTGTGCGCTTCATCGGAAGTGTAAATGCGAAAGCGCGGCAGCTCGCGATTGGTCAGGCCAAGTTTTCTCGTGGACCGCGCGGCTTCTTCGCGCGCGGCCGCGAGCGCATGCATGATTCCCACTGAAGCGGTGTCGTAAACCACTCCGCCAAACTCGCCCGGCAACCCGAGCCATTGCCGCAGCCAATCGATGACGACTGTTTCGAGCTCCGTCGCCGCCGGACAGGTGCGCCATGTCATCGCGTTCACGTTCAACGGCGCGCTGAGAATTTCGCCGAGAATTCCCGACGCGGTCATCGTCCAGCCAAAATAGCCAAGGAACATCGGATGACTCCAATGCACCATGCCAGGAACGATAAGGCGATCGACGTCGCTGAGAATTCTCTCGAATGGCTCGCCTTCTTCCGGCGGCTGAGCAGGGAGCCGGGCACGAATCGCACCGGGCTTCTCGTCAGGCGCGACGGGTAGTGTCTCGATATTTTCCCGGAAATCCGCGATCCAATCGGCCAGCGCGTGAAGTTGCTTGCGGAAAATTTCTGGCGGCGTGTCGCCGAGTGATTCTCGATCTTTCATTGCTTTCGATATCATTAACACCCTGCTTTAGCTGGGTGTTGGACCGCAGATTAGCTGGCCTAACCGCTTCAGCGGTTTCCGGGTAACGGTAAAAACCGCTAAAGCGGTTACTCGCATCACTACTCTCTGGTCTCACGTCGCTCAAGCGACGTGTTAATAAGAGAAGGGGAACACTTCAAAACGCAAAACCGAAACTGAAATGGAACGCGCCGAAGTCTTCGAATTGGTGCGGATCGGGATTGACACCATAATCGAGGCGAATCGGGCCAACGGGAAGCTTGTAACGCAGCCCTGCGCCGATCGCATAGCGCATGTCGTTTAGCCCGATGTCCTCGGATGTCGGCAAGAGATTTCCGGCATCAGTAAATATTGCGCCCTGTAATTCGCCGAAAATCGGAAAGGTGTATTCCGCATTGAAGACTGTGTAGAACTCGCCACCAACGGGGTGACCGTGGTTGTCGTGCGGGCCGAGATCCCGTTCCCCGAAGCTGCGGACGGTTGTCGCGCCACCGATAAAGAAGCGTTCGTCAATCGGAATAGCGGTCGCTTCGTCCGCACCGCTCGTCGTAAGCGAATGAATAATTCCGACGCGTGCGCCGAACGCGATGGATGATTGGTGCAACCAACGCTGGAAACCGCTCTCGGCCGGCTGATCCTCAACGACTCCTGGCGTAAGCGGCTTCGGTCCAAATGGAAGATAGTAGCCAACGCGCATTGTGCCTCGAATAAATTCAATGTCGCTCCCCAGCGCGCTCGAGGCCATATCCAGCGTATTGGCCACCAGAAAACCGCGCGGATTCACGTACGGACTCTCACGCAAATCGAGTGTGTTGGTGAGCCCGATCGTGTCTACCTGATACTGTCTTGGGCCAAGGAGGAAATCCGGTCTGATCTCCGAGTCAGTTATCTTGACGTGGCGCGGCGAAAAAAACAGCGATACCTCGTCATTTTTTGTGATCTTACGGCTGAGCTCGAATCGTCCGCCTAACTCGAATTTCGAGTAGCCATCGTAATCAAATGTCAGAGCGAAGGCTCGCGCTGTGAAAACAAAATCAGTATCAAGAAAGAACGGGTCCTGGTACAGAACTTCGCCTCGATAACTTCGCTGCGAGATCTCGATCATTGCTGAGCCGTTGCGGCCCGTGCCGAACAGATCGCGATCGGCAACTTGCACGCCGGCGAGTGCGCCTTCATATGTATCAAAACCGGCCCAAAAACCGAACTCTTTGCTCTTGGCTTCTTGCGCCGAGATGTCGAGTCGCAAAAGATGTCCGTCGACTGGCACCGGCTTGATTTGCAGCACATTAAACAGGCCGGTTTTCATCAGCGTGCGAAACCGCTCGTCGAGAACGTCCGGGCTGTATGTTTTACCCTGCAATCGAGCGAATCGTTTCGTCACAAAGCTGGGATGCAGCCGAGTCAGACCCGTAACTGTCGTCCCATCGAAGTGGTAAACGGGTCCCGGCGAGATCGTGATCTGCACCGGCACTTGCCCGCCGACTGCTTCTTCA
>Ga0126381_100009267_pt1 | contig 11052 bp, 6 predicted proteins | sample PanSoiMetPlot_28_FD_96465 | JGI IMG/M metagenome (GOLD analysis project Ga0126381, IMG submission 96465) | Tropical forest soil microbial communities from Panama - MetaG Plot_28 | ecosystem: Environmental > Terrestrial > Soil > Tropical forest > Bulk soil | place: Panama | collected 2016-02-17
CCCGGCCCTCGGAAGATCACGCCGTTCGTGGCAGTCTTCGGATCGTTCTTCGTAAGCTTCACGCCGCCTTTGGTTAGGTTGAGCGTATAGACGGGCAACTCGCGCCGATCGGGATGAGCAGCAAACTGGAACCGCTGGGCCAGAAGCTTCTTGAGCATTGTCCGCAATTGCTCCTGGTTCGGTTGGCCTTCTCCGTCGACTTTTGCCGTAATGTCATAGCGCTCTTGCGACGTCCAAGTCGGCGCGCCGAGAATCTGGTGCGGATGAAGGTCGTAGGCAAACCTGATGAGGTCCGCCACGGGCATATTGATTACCTGAAGATTAATTTTCTCTACACGGATGCCTTGGCCCTGCATATCGGGACGGCTTCGCTTGATGGTGGCAACCTCGAAGGCGGGGTCGGCCCCGCCTTTCGTTAATTGAGGAGGAGCCGGAGCCTTCGGAAGCGGCCATTCCTCTTCCGGCGTTACCTTCTTCATGTTCCACGGCGCGGGAACGGAGAAGCCTTTGACCGTGCCGGTCATTGCCGTCGAATCGGCGTTGAGCTTGCCTTCGTATTCGGCCCCGATTCCGGGGATCTTCATCTTTACGGTCGAGCCTTGCACGGTCAGCGTGCCGGGAAAGACCAGGTACGTCTGATCGATCGAATAGAAGTTAGCTTTGATCAGCCCTCCTTCGGGAGGCGAAATCTTTAAGACCGTGCGGAGCACCTGCTGGGTGTCAGGGTTCTTGACCGACCCCTGCCATGTCCCCGCGACGTTCTGGCCGTGCAAAGCGCTAGTCACCAGGAGCGCCGATACGATTAGACGACTGATCATGCGTCCCTCCCTCGGGGCGCCATCAAACCGGCACGCCCAGAACTAACCTGTCCCAATGAGCCTGCGCCACCCAAATACCAAGGAAAACACCGACCGTGCTTTCGATCCTGACCTGTGGCACAGGCTTTAGCCTGTGATGCCAACCACAAGCGTCACCTCATAATACGTTGCGCCCAAATCTTCGTTCCGTTCCAAAAGTAAAACGGCGCGAGAGCCGAAGCCCCCGCGCCGTAATTTGAACAATCCTCTAAGGTTTAGAACGAGAACCGGACAATAAGCTGCCCCGCACGCTGGCTTCCCAACGCGGTCGCATTTCTCAGATTCCCAAAGCTTCCGAAACCCGAGATATACCGCCCATCGGCCGATTTCTGCAGAGTATTTGCAGCTCCCACCGGACTGAACGCGATGGAAGGCGCAGGGAGGAAGGAACGGTTGAACACGTTCGCGAACTCCATGCGGATCTGGAAATTGTAGCGTTCCTTGATCCTGAAGTTCTTAGCCAGATTCGCCGATTCCGAAGGACGCCGAGGGGCGCGGAAGAACGCGTAAGTGGACGTGTCCGCGGTCCAGGTCGCATCCGGAATGGTCTGCCAGGCATCGGGATTCAACACCACGGTCTTCTCAGGATCGAAGCAGTGGCAGTTGATGTCGATGGGATCCGTATGATGAGTCCCGCTGTAGTCGGTCCAATCGGTCGACCACGGATTCATGTAGCTTCCGTCGGCGTTCTTCTTGAGCTGCGCTGAACCGGGACCCCGGCCGAGCCAGCGGCTAACCGCGTTTGTGGAACCCGAGAGCGGACGGCCCATATAAGCGCCGGTTTGGTAGTACATCGCGGCGGAAAGTCCCCAACCACCGATGAACTGGGAAACGATCTTGTTCGAGAGAACCGGGACGCCCTTCACATAAGGCGTGGTGTAGTCGAACGTAATACGCAAAACCTGCGGAGGATTGGCTCCGACAACGTCCTTACCGACGGAGCGGTTGAACACGTCCGGAGAGCTGATGGACTGAAGGTTCTTGGAGAACGTGTAGTTCACGTTCGCCGACAAGCCGTGCGAGAACCGCTTCACGAGCTGAAGCTGCACCGAATCGTACCAGGACTTGCCTAGCGGCGAAACCGGCGAGATCACGCTCGAAAACTGCGGGAACGGCTTGATGGCCTGGAGAACGGTCTGAACGAACGGACCTGAGGTCGGGAAGCCCGCATAGGGCACCCCAACACCGCGAGCGGCTAATGTCGCCAACTGGCTCTGAGTCAGCCGGTTCCACTGCGTATTGAGCAGGTTCGCGTCATCGAGATTGCCGACCGTGAACCCGTAGTGTTGCAGAAGCTGGGGAGAAACCGCGTTCAAGTCCTGGAATCCGACTGCCAGAGCCGAACCGCCGGTGGATGCCCAAATGTTGCGGTTGCCGATGTAAGCAGCTTCCACAACCAGGTCACGCGTCAGCTCGCGCTGCACGGTCAGGTTCCACTGGTAAGTGCGATCCGGACGGCCGGAGTTCGGATCGACAAAGTTGACTCCCCCTTGGAGCGCGTTTACCGTGCCCGGAACGAATCCGAAGCCCGGATCGAAGACAGGCCACTGCGGGTTGTACTTCGACGGGATACCACCCTGCAGCCGGAAGTCGTCGAAGCCGTTCTGCAAGGTCGGCGTCACAACGCTGTTGATAATTCCCTGCGGAGTGATGGGCGTGTAGCCGTAAGCGATGCCGAAGCCGCCGCGAACCACAGTCTTGGGGTTCACCGACCATGCCACGCCCAGGCGAGGAGCAAGAGCGTAGGGATAGTTATTTGCGAAGTTGCAATTGCAATTCGCTTCATAGATATAAGCGCCCAGACGTCCGCCCGCGTTTGGATTCGGAGTCGTCGGGCTGAATGCCGCGGTGCGGCCGAAGTCTTCCTTCGTATAGGTGCCATAATCCCAGCGCAAGCCGTAATCAATGGTCAAGTTACGCCGGATGCGCCAGGTGTCCTGGATATATACGCCCGTTTGCGATTTCGTACGTCGATAGTCCGCGGGATAGCTCAAGGTCAAGCTCGTGACGCTGCCCATCAGCCAGTTGGCGAAGGGAAAGCCAACGTTAGTGTTGCCTGAGAAGCCAGTGAGGCCGTCAAGCGAAGGCTGCCACGTGACGCCGTTGCCGGTCTGGAGTCCGGCTGTCGCCTGCCCAAACGAGAAAGTTCCCGATGAGTTAGCGGTGGATATCGTCACGAGATAGTCCTTGCGGAAATCGGCTCCGAACTTGTAGGTATGGTTCCCGCGGATCCAGGTCAAGCTCGCCGAGGTCGAAGGATGACGCTCCGGGCTCGAGGACTGTGGCGGAGGCCCGAGAACGTTCATACCGCCGATCTGAGGAGTAGTTACGGTCGTCGCATTCATGCGCGGAAATGTCTGGTTGAGCACGGCTCCCGTGAGACCGATATCGCTCGCGGCATTGTAATTTGTAGTCACCGCGCAGTTGCAGAAGTTGAACTCCTGGAATCCGACGCCCCAGTGGAAAATCATCGTCGGACGAACGGTCCAGTCATAGTTCAGGCGGAACGTCGGCGAAGCCTCGAAAGTGCCTGCATTGCCCGTGATCGGCTCCGGGAAACCTTCCCCCAAACCCAGCGCCTGGACGGGCGACTCGGTGTGATTGTCCACCCATGTGAAAGAGAGACGCATGGCCGACGTGAGATTCTGGTCGACCTTCACCGCTGGCGACCGCGTGATGCGGGTTCCGCGGAAAGGATTGAAGTAGTTGCTGGTCAGGATTCCCGCTGCGGCGTTGGGCCCTTGAGGCAGCGGAACGTACTTCTGGAGAATCGCCGCCGACACCTTGTCAATCTGCGAAGCCGGGATCATGTTGTTCGGATACGGCGAACGAATCGTCACCTGAGTTCCAGGGGTGCAGTTGGCGGATCCAGCCGGACAGACAACCTGACGCGTTGAACTCGGGTCGAAGATCGTGCCCAGAAGAATCGTATTGCCGAGTGGGTCCTTATAGTCGGCGCCATTGATCTTGAGCGTCGTATTGCCGGACGCTTTGATCAGACCGGAGAAGTCCCCGGAGCGGTACGCCGCGGTGGGAACCGTAGGTGGCGTGAAATCGGTCTGGTGCAACTGGTAATCGCGATATTGTTCCCAGTTAAAGAAGAAGAACGTCTTGCCCGCACCGTTGTAGACTTTCGGAATTCTCACCGGGCCGCCGAAGTTGAATCCGTAATCGTGACGGCGGATGCGATTGCGCGTGGTTCGCGGCGTCATCCGAGTTGAGAACGTCGTTGACGATGTAGTCGTAAGCCGTGCCGTGGTACGAATTCGTACCCGACTTGATCACCTGATTGAACACCGCACCCGAAACCGAACCATATTCCGCGTTGAAGTTGCTGGACTGAATAGCGACTTCCTGGATCGCGTCCGGACTTACGTTGTTGCGCGTCGTAATCGTGACAGCGCCCGCGTTGGTGACGATTTCCCCGTCAACGCGATACTGATTGCTCGCCTGAGGAAGACCGTTGATGCGCGGCGCGAAACCGGAACCGCTTTGATTCACGCTTCCCGGAAGCGTATATGCCAGCGCCAGCGGATCGCGTATGAAGGTTCCAACCGGCAGCACGGGCAAATTCTGAATCTGCTGAGGTACGATGTCGCGGGTTGTCGCCCCGCTTTCGGTCTGGAGAGCCGTTGATTCCGCCGTAACCGTGACGGATTCATTCGGTGCACCGACTTCCATAGCGATGTCCAGGCGTAGTACTTGGGCGGCGGCTATAGTAACATTTTCCTGCCGAAACGTCTTAAAGCCAGGAAGAGTTACCGTAACGATATATTTTCCGACGGGCATCTGAGGAATCGTGTAAAGCCCCGTCTGCGACGTTGTCCCTGCGAATTTCGTATCCGTCTCGATATTCGTAGCGCTGACCGGGGCGCCTGCTACCACGGCTCCCGAAGGATCGGAAACGATCCCACTCAACGTTCCAGCGGCCGTCTGCGCGTGGATCAATCCGCATGTTAAGAGACACAATAAGCCTAAAAGTGTGTACTTAGATTTCACCTCTGACAAACCCTTTCCTGAAGTTAGAAAACTAACCAACTATCTGTCGGTTAACGTTTTGTGACTATATCTTCTAGCAGGGACCATTGTCAAGACAGGTGAATCCAGTACCAAGAAAGACTGATAATTAAGGCTTTTTTATCCGCTTCGCGGGACGGTGATAGATCAATTTCTGTGGGACCCCGGATTTTTGTATCCCGAGGCGCCTTCAATGGGGAGCCCGTTCCAAGGATCAGGATGCCAGCAAGCTCAAACCTGACCTGTGGCACAGGCTTTAGCCTGTGATCCTTGGAATTACGTTATCTCTTGAGCGCGAGAAAGCTCTCGCCTAGTGGTGCCCTGCAGCCCGAATCACGGTCTTCGCCCGCTCCGGCTCACTCTGCTTCCGCTCCATCACCTTCTCCGAAAGCCGCTCGACCTCCCGAGCCTTCTCCCCCACCCGAGCCAGATCCCGATCCTTGAACTCCGGCAGCACTTCTTTGGTGAACAGCTCGATCGAAGAACACAAAAGCTCGTGCGGAATCTTCCCCGCCTGCGAAAGGCAAACCACCTGATCGATCCCGACGTCTTCAAACTCCCGTAACCGCTCCCGCAGCATCTCCGGAGTTCCCACTGCGTCCTGAAGGACCCCATCGGGCGATTCGAACTTCTTCGGATGATTCTTGAACTCGTCCCAAATATCCGTCACCCCCGGCTCATGCTCTCCGAAGAAAGCATAATGCCCCAGGCCGTACATGAAGAAGCCATAGTTCTCCATCCCGACATGCTCCATCCGGTTCGCATCGCGATCGCACAAGAACGGACACGTAATCGCGACCTGCGGATTGATCGCATAGCCGATCGGCACGCACTCCTCTTCGAGCGTCCGATAATAATCCTGCACCCATTGCCGAGCCTGCTCCGGCCCAATAAACGAAAACGTCAGCGCGCCCACGCCCAGCCGCGCAGCCTGCAAAATCGATTCCCTGCGCGAGCAAGCCATCCACAACGGCGGATGCGGCTTCTGCAAAGGCTTGGGAACCACATTGCGCGATGCCATCTTCACGTACTTGCCGTCCACGCCCGTAAAAGGGTCTTCCACCAGCATGCGAATCGCCGTACGGAACCCCTCGATCATCATGTCTTTCTTTTCATCTTGCGGAACACGAAATCCGCCGAGTTCCGTCTCCGAAGCTCCCGCGCCCGCGCCGAATTCCACGCGCCCGTCGCTCACCAGATCAAGCGTCGCAATCCTCTCCGCTACGCGGGCCGGATGATTGATGAACGGCGGCATGTGCACGATGCCATGCCCAATCCGCACGTTCTTCGTACGCTGGCTGCAAGCCGCCAAAAACACTTCCGGGGCCGAGGAATGCGCGTACTCTTCTAAGAAGTGATGTTCCGTCGCCCAGATGTAGTCATAGCCGCCTTTATCGGAAAGCTCGACCTGCTCCAACGCGTTCTTGAGGAGCTTATGCTCCGACTCGCCATTCCATGGACGCGGAAGCTGATGCTCGTAAAATCCGCCGAACTTCATATATAGATATGACCCTCTTAACGTGCAGAGCAGGGCGATGGAGCCCAACCAGCCGAATCGGCCTGCCTGCGAAAATGAGTGCTGGTAATGAAAGGCCCTGTCAAGTAAACGGGATCCTCCACTGTGGTTTGAAGAATCAGCCATTGCACGCTATCAGGTTCGGTGACCACGTCGTAATACTCAGTGACAGTAGTCTTATCGCTGTAAGGCACGCCGTTCTTGCGAAGATATCCCGGCTTCAAGTTCGTCGTGACGACCTTGAGCGACCCTCGCGGAGCCGGAGCAGCGCCCCCACGCCCTGGGGCGGCGAGCCCATCCCAAGTCGCGACCGAAGTTCCTTGTAAACTCGGCTCCGCGGCAGCCGGGGCGCCGAATCTCAATTCCCGAGTCTGCGTGCCCGCATCCGTCTCCACCTTAAGCGCATTATCACCATCCCAAGTAATATGGAGCCGCGTTGGCAGCCGCATCAACCCGCCGGCGCCATAGGCTTTACACGAATTGCCCGCCGCTTCATCCTTCGCCGGATCCCACTCATTCGCGACTCTGCGCCCCTCGCCATTCAACGGCACACTCGCCGTGTCACCCTTAGCGGGAGTCACCATGCGATAGCGCCAGTCTTCCGTGACGATCGAAACCCAATACCCGGTAAGGTCAATGGGAGCTTGAGCCTTAGGCGTCCTCTGCGGAACAGCCCCCCTCTGCGGAGCCTGCGCAAACACAGCTCCCGCCGACACAAACATCAATGCAAACACAAAACGCAAACGATTCTGCATAAGCCCATGTAGTGCAGATTGGTAATCTGCGGCGGATTGGCAATCCGCCCTTTCAAAGGCCCAATCATACCAGACCCCTTTGCTACTCTAAACGCGCATGGTTGCGAATGCGTTAGTCACTGAAATCGAAGCCCGAGCCGCATCCTTCCCGAAGCCAAATACAAAACCCCTAAGAACACTCCGCCGCGAATACTCCAAACGACTAGCCGCCACGCCCGCCGCACAAGTAATCACAATCGCGACCGCACTAATCGAAAATCGCCGAGTCCACCGCTTCGTCGGAGACGAGCTAATCGCCACCCACCCCGCCACGATGTCCCTCGTAAACCTGGCCCTTCTGAAGCGCCTGGGCAAAGGCATGTGCACCTGGGATCAAGTAGACTGCTTCGCGTGTTACCTCTCCGGCCCCGCCTGGCGCGAAGGACAAATCAAAGACGCCGCAGTGATCCAGTGGGCGAATTCAAAAGACCGCTGGTGGCGCCGGGCAGCCTTGGTAAGCACCGTTCCGCTCAACTTGAAAGCCCGAGGAGGCCAAGGCGACGCAACCCGCACCCTCCGCATTTGCAAGCTCCTGCTGGAGGACCGCGACGACATGGTTGTCAAAGCCCTCTCCTGGGCCCTTCGTGCTCTAGCCGTGCGCGATCCGAAAGCAGTCGAAGCTTTCCTCAAAGAGCACAAACCCCGCCTGGCATCCCGCGTACTTCGCGAAGTGAATCACAAACTCACCACCGGCCTCAAGAACCCAAAAAATTCTACCGTGGGAAAGGCTTCAGCCGGTCGCTCTTACCCGAAGTGCTAACGGCTCTCCCACGCGGAATGTAATGAAACCGGACCAGGTAAACGTTCTCGCCCCGCCCATGCTTGGCGACCTTCAACAAATCAATCACGCCTAAAAACCCCGACTCCACGGCTAGCTGGTGCGTAATATCCTGAATCGCAATCTCCTCAATAGAGTCGATCTCGATCTCCCCATCCTCCATCGCATAGCGTTTGCCGACGGTCACGTTAGGCCGTTGCCAAATCCGCACGCTAACGGTAATCGCGCCCGATTTCACCCCCTCGCGAAGCCGTTTCGTGAAAACCATTAAAAGCTATGTAGTGCAGGATGGCATCCTGCGGCGGATTGGCAATCCGCCCCTTCAAAGAGTATTATCCGCTCAGAAAGTAACCCGAGCCACCAACGTCCCCTGCCGCTCGCCCGACACGACTCCAGTGGTATTGATCGTCCCGAACCCGCTTGTATATCGACCATCCGGGGCCCTCTGCAGAGTCGCATTCCGAACCGTGCTCGGGTTCACGTAAGTCCCCGCGGTAGTATTCAACATCAGCGTCCGGTTGAAGATGTTGTTAAACTCCGCGCGAATCGAAAAGCTGACGCTCTCCTTGATCCGGAACGTCCGCCCGAGGCTCGCAAGCTCCGAAGGCCGCCGCTGGTAGCGGAAGTCATTGTAGTAAGCGGCCGACGGACTGAACTGCCCATTCGGAGTATCGGTCCACGCGGCGGGATTCAACACCACCGTCGAGCTTGGATCGAAGCAATGACAGTTCAAATCCTGCAAGAACAACGGTACTCCCGGCACCCGGGTCGCCCAAGTCCCGCGCAGAAGAGTGCTCGTGTTGTTGTTGCTGATGTTCGCGGGAGTCGGAATCGGAAGCCCGCTCGCATATTGCAGTACCGCGCCCAGCGTCCAGTCTTTGACCGCATACTTGAATAGCTTGCCCGGCCCCCAACTCGGGGTCGCATAGTTGAACGCCAAGGTCATCACATTGGGCCGTGATGACGCCGAAAGCTGCTTGTTGTTATCGCGATTAAACACGTCATTAATTAGCCCGAGCCCCGTGTAATCCTCGGCCCCGAGCTGAAGCTCCTGCGAGTGCGTGTAGGTCCAGTTCGCGTCCAACCCATGCGAGAAGCGCTTGGTCGCCTTAAGCTGGATCGCGTTATACCAGGTTTTCCCCAACGGAGCCCCGGTGGGAGTCAGCACGCTCGAAAACTGCGGGAATGGCCGCAGCGATTGAGCTACCGTGGAAGTCGCCGGAAATCCCGCATACGGAAGCTTGTTCTGAAAACGGCCCGCTGCCGCGCTGTTGAGTTGCGCCGCAAGAATCGTGCGATCCGCGGGATTGCTCCAATCCAGCCCGAAGTTGTTCTTCAAGTAATCCGGCGTGAGCGCGTTGTAATCCACCAGCGTATTGCTTCTCCACCACACGCCCATGTTGCCGATGTAAGCCGCGTCCAGCAGTAAGTCTTTCCCAAGCTGGTGCTGAATTCCGAAGCTCCATTGCCAGAGCCGCGCCGGACGTCCATAATTCTGATCGACCACGGGCGGCGCTCCCGACGTTCCCGAACTCGGGAACAATCCCGCGCGCAGATCCGGCCAAACAGGCTTCAGCGGAATACCCTGGCTCAGAATCATCGACGGATCTCCAAAGTTAGGATTCACAGCCGTTGCGTTGGCGCCCGCCGCACCCTGCCCTCCGCCCTGCGACATCGAATAGCTCAGCCCGAATGCGCCTCGCAAAACGGTGTTCGTCAGCAAATGATAAGAAGCGCCAATGCGCGGAGCATAAGCCCACGGATAGTTATGCGCAAAATTGCAATTGCAAGTCGCTTCAAAGATCGTCGCGCCCGGATGGCCTCCCGCGGTCGGATTCGGCAACGTCGGCGAGAAGCTCGGAGAACGTCCGTACTGCTCGCGTGGATAAGTGAACATATCCCATCGCAGTCCGTAATCGAGCGTCAGCTTGCGCGTAACCTTCCATGTGTCTTGCGCGTACCACGCGTACAATCCACGTCCACCCCGAGTATTTGCCGGCTGCGCAAGCGTCACCGAACTCACTCGCCCCAGCAACAAACTTGCGTACGGAAATCCGGCGAACAGCCCCTGTAGCGCTTGGCCCTGGAAAAACGAGTTGTTCGTCTGATCCTGGCTGAACGTAAAGTTGCCGCTCGTGTTTGTCACAGCCGCCGTCGGATAGCCGTCAATACGAACTTCCGTTCCGAACTTAAGCGCATGGTTGTCGCGGACCCAACTCAGGCTCAAGTTGCCCGTGGGCCTCTGTAGCAGCGCGCGCACCTGGCCCGTGAGAGGACCCATCACCGACATGCCGCCAAGGCTGTTCGGCCCAAGCGACGATGTGAAGACAGGGACGCGGGCCCCGTTGTTCGGACCAAGTGTGCCGCCCGTGATACCGAGCACTCCGGCCATATCAAAATTCGTGATCGGAGCGGTATCTCTAAAATCATTGACGATATAACCTGCTCCAAAGTGCAGAAGCATTCGCGGCGTAAGAGTGTAGTCCAGGTTCCCGCGCCACGTGCGCGAGTAGATGTACGTGCCGCGCGTTTGCGTGATGGTATCCGGGAATCCTTCCGACAGCGCGAACCCGCCCGGCGAATACTCTACTTCCGTCGTCGTCGACGAGTAGTAGAACGAAATCCTCAAAGCCTGGTTGAATGAGTGATCCACCTTGATCGATGGAATCGGCGTCACACGATTGCTCGGAAACGGATTCACAAAGTTGTTGATCAGTTGGTTCGGTCCGCCGAGATTCGGCAGCGGAATTTCATTCTGAAGCTTCACCGCTGAAGGATCGAAGCGCGTCAACGGAATCTTGTTCCCGGGAAACTGCAACCGCGCACGCGTTCCGTTGGGAGCAATCGTCTCCGTTAGAGGGTCGAAAATCATACCTTCCTTCATCGCCTGCCCCAACCCGTCCGTCGCCAAAGCCCCGGTAAACGATCGCCCGCTCAGCAGCCCCGAAAAATCGCCGCTGCGATAAGCGAGCGTCGGCACCGTCGTCACCTGATTGCTGACAATCGTCGACTCGCGAAACTGCTCGTACGCGAAAAAGAAGAACGTTTTGTTGGTCCCGTTATAGACCTTCGGAATCCGAACCGGCCCGC
>Ga0126381_100009268_pt1 | contig 11051 bp, 4 predicted proteins | sample PanSoiMetPlot_28_FD_96465 | JGI IMG/M metagenome (GOLD analysis project Ga0126381, IMG submission 96465) | Tropical forest soil microbial communities from Panama - MetaG Plot_28 | ecosystem: Environmental > Terrestrial > Soil > Tropical forest > Bulk soil | place: Panama | collected 2016-02-17
GAGGAGCGCGACCAAAAAAGACTTTCGAGCACTTCAACCACAATCCACCAGTCGTAGGGCTGGAAGGCCGTTTCTGGACACGGGGGCGGCGCACCCGGAGTTTCACTCAGGGCTGGTTTCAGACGGGCCGCAAGCGGCGCGGCACTCGGCGTCTGCGTCTGCTGCGAGTCTCGAGTCCGGCGCGGTTCAGCGTCCTGACCGTATTGGGCGGTCAGAATTTCCCATTCTGGCTTCGAACTGGCGAGGAGTGCTTGTCCTGATTTGGATCTCTGGTTCTCTTGTGTGTTTCGTACGCATGACGGTCGTGACGCTGCGGCTTCGTGCCTTGATTCGTCGTGCTGTTCCGGTAGATTCCATTCCGATTGGCTCACGATTGCGGTGGCTATGTCACGATCTCGGAATTCGCAGCGACATTACTGTTCTCGCCAGCAACGAAATCGATGTCCCCATCGCCGCGGGCGTATTCGATCCGAAGATTGTGCTGTCTGCCGAGAGTGCAAGTTGGGATGAGACGCGGCGGACCTCCGTTCTCTGCCATGAGCTGGCGCACATCAAGAGGCTGGACGCGCTTACTCAGTTCATATCGGGAACTGCTGCGGGGCTGTATTGGTTCAATCCTTTGGTATGGATCGCAATCCGCGGCGTGCGTCTGGAACGGGAACGCGCCTGCGACGATTACGTGCTCGCCCGCGGGACGCCTGCCTCCGACTATGCCCATGCATTGCTCGAAATCGTGTCCAGCCTTCATCGTGCACAGCCTGTGGCGGCGTTGGCCATGGCGAGGCGGTCGCAACTGGAAGGACGCGTTCTGGCGCTGCTGAACCCGAAGATCAGGCATTCGATGCTCAGGCGGGGTCCAGCGGTGGCGCTCATCGCAGGCATGATTGCGGTGGCACTGCCACTCGCTGCCGCGAAGTTGCAGGAGCGGGCTCCTGAATTACGTACTGCATCTTCGGTAGCTCCGGCAGTTGCAATCGGCGAAGCACCCGCGTACTCACAGACGGGCAACGTCGTCGAACCAGACACGCGTGGAGAGGTTCAAGGCGCACTTGAGGGCGGAATCGAGGGAGGAGTTCCTGGTGGTATCGAAAACGGAATTAAAGATGGAGTCGAAGGCGGAGTAAAAGATGGAGTGCGAGACGGTGTCAGAGAAGGCGTGGGCGCCGGATTTGGTACAGGCTCGGGGGAGATCGGCATGCCTGTTTATCCACGGGCCACGACATTTGAGCACCAGGACGGACGCGGTACCGTTTCACTCACCGGAGGTGCGCACGTTCACCAGCTGCAGGCCGGCGCGTATCTCTCGCAAGACAATCCGGAGAAGATTCTTCAGTTCTATCGCGAACGCTTGAACAACTATGGCCAGGTCATTGAGTGTGCGAACGGCGCGAACACGCAAGTAGATGTCGAGTTGAACGATGCCAGCATGAGAACGCCATCCGCCTGCCGTCCCAATGAGTTTGCAGCCGGTGGTCGCGAACTGAAGGTTGATGGTGCCGAGCGACGGATCGTCGTTGCCCTGCCGCATAACAGCGGCTCGGAGATCGCGTTAGTGCGCTACGAACTGGCTTCCGGCTCCGGCGACAACGCCTGGCTTCAAGCGCAGACCTCCTCGTCAAGCTTCGACTGTTTCGATGGGCAAAACCCGAAGAGCACGAACATCAGCAACCACAGCCATGATGGGTATCAAACGTGGACAGCATCGTGGTCAGGCGGCGACTGCAACATCGATGTTCATTCCTCCGGCAAAGTTCGCTTCAACCCCGAAGCGAGCGAAATTGAGACCATCACACCTGGCGGGTTCTTCGAAGTAAACGAGCGTAAGGGTGACACGCTGCGGCGGCTACGAGTGGAGCCTTCGACCAACGTACAATTGAGTTACACGTACAAGGTCAACGGCCAGCAGCAGGAGTTCGATGCTGCAGCTCGCATCTGGTTTTCCAATTTCCTCGTGGGGCTAGAGCGATCCACCGGCTTTGCTGCAGAGAGCCGCGTGCCTTCTTTACTCAAGAAAGGGGGACCACAAGCGGTGCTGGATGAAATCGGGAAACTCCAGTCCGACTATGTGAGGCAGGTTTACTTCATTAAGTTGTTCGAGAATGCCACTCTTCCCGGGCCGATGCTCGTGAAGGCGCTGGATGAGACCCGAGCCGAAATTTCTACGGATTACAGCCTGGCACAAGTGCTGCTCACGATAGCGCAGCGTTACGATCTAAACGACGAAGCGCAACGTGCAGCTTTCCTCAATGGGGCGAACAAGCTGCATACGGACTACGAGCACTCCCGCGTGCTCATCGAGCTGCTCAAGCGTCCAAACCTTTCTCCGCAGATCCTGCGTGCTGCTCTCGAATCGGCCAAAACCATCAGCACGGATTATGAGAAGAGCCGCATACTGACGACGCTTGCCGGCCTGAGCACATTTGACGAGAGCGCGATCAATACATACCTCGAGCTCGCCAACTCTATCGGCACGGACTACGAGCGCTCCCGCAGCCTGATGGCGTTGATGGAACATCAGAAGCTGAGTTCCGCGGCAATGAGTCAGATACTCAAATCAGCGTCCACAATTCGGACTGACTATGAGAAGTCCCGAATCCTGCTTGCTCTGGAGCAATCGAACAATTTCGACGAGAAGCAGATCGCAACGTATCTGGCGCTTGTGGATTCTGTCGGTACCGACTATGAGCGTTCTCGCGATCTACTCGCGCTGATGCACGATCACAAGCTACTCAACGATTCGATTGCCAAGATCATCTCCGAGACGCAGAGGATCGAAACAGACTACGAGAAGGCTCGCGTTCTTACTGATGTTGCGCAGCGTTACCCGATTCAAGGAGCACTTCGCGACGCTTACATCAAGGCAGCAGATTCGATTGGAACGGAGTATGACCGCAATCGCACGTTGGCTGCGATTAAAAAGCGAGAGATGATCTAGCGACTAAGCTGCAGCTTCGACGCCAGGCCAGCAGCTACTAGGCTCTTCATCAGCTCAAGGGAGAGCTGGAAGAGACTACGGTCTCTTGTCCGGAATCTCCAGATAATGACTGGCCAGGTTAGCGGCGACTCTCGGTGCAGCACGATGGATGGATCTCCGCCTTAAGCCAGCTTGAGCGGTGCATCCTACCCGGCCAGGGTTTCTCGACGCTAAAGTGTTTCTCGGTGCTAGTACAGAACGACAGCAGTTGTTATTCGTGTTACCGTTATCCGCCGACAAAATGACGAGTTGAAACTTTCCGTTCAGCCCGCCGCTACGTTTGGGACTCTGGATCAAGCACACCGGTGGCGCTCATGCTAAATTCCTATCCGTGGATTCCAGTGACGCGAAGCGACTCGCTGAAATAGTGGCAGCATCGCTCGATCAGGAAGGCGGTACCCGTGAACTCCCCCGGATGGCGTACAAGAGTCGCACCCAGTTCTATCGGGTGTTCCGAGCGTTAATCGAGGAAACACCCGGAGAAATGAGGCGCCGGCTGCTGCTTGAACGGGCGGCGTGGCGGGTGTCCCGCACGACGGTTTCAATCACCGAAATAGCGCTGGACGCCGACTACGGATCGCTGGAAGCCTTTACCCGAGCATTCCGCCGGGCGTTCGGCGCGTCGCCCAGCGTCTACCGTCGCATGGGCGAGACCTACTATCCCCTTCCGGCGCCGAATTCGATTCACTTCGGGGCCCCGATTGAAATTGCTAAAGGAGCATGTATGGATCTCTTTGACCTTTTCGCTGGACATGACACGTGGCACACGGAGCAATTGCTCCAAGCCGCTAAGAGCTTGACCAACGCGCAGCTCGATAGTCCACTCAAGAATCCCGTCCAAGTGGTCCCGTGGGATACGCCTGACCAGACCCTGCGCGAGATCCTGGACCGCATCGTGCGGACCAAGGAAGTCTGGACCGCTGCTCTCACCGGAGGCGCCTTGCCTGACCTCAGCCCGGCGGCAACGGAGAGCCAGACACCGGAGTGTATGCTGGAGCGGCTGCAAAAAACCGACGCCGAGTTTCAGAAAATCTTGCGCGGCGTCCGCGATCGCGGCACCTGGACCGACACCTTCGTCGATAAGTACTGTGAGCCCCCGGAAACGTTCAGCTTTGGTGGGATGTTCGCGCACCTTATCACGTTCAATTCGTACCGCCGTCTGCTGGCGCTGGACGCCTTGCGTAGCTTAGGTGCCAGGATTAAGGGATCAGGCTGTCCGATGGATTATGAGCGCGTGCTCTCGGAGACCGGTGTGGTTGACTAGTTGCACCGGCCGATCCAATCACTTCCAGCCGTAAAAGCGGCCACTTTTGGATGAGAGAGAGCGCGCGCGAGGGAAAGAGAGAAAGAAAGATAATGCAGAAGTACAGCGGCGTTGTCGGCGTATCGGATCATGGCGGTTGGGCGGTGCTGGTAACGGTGGGGCGTGATGGGACTCTCTTGGACCGCCGGCGCGTAGATCTTGTGGACGGAAGCTTGCCGAAGCTTCCTCACCACAGCGAAGGTCAAAGGCTCCCGCTTGATGAGGCTGTGGAGTTAGTAGAGCGCGTGCGGCTGTCGGCGGAGAGGCACGCGGTGCTTGCCCTGGAAGCTGTCACGATGGCGGTCCCGCGTATCCTTGGTGTTGCCCTCCGCAAGTTCCAGCCGCTTCCACCGACGATAGCCGAGCGAATCAAGGAGTACCGTGCGCAGAACGTAGCCGACTGGGTGATGTACCGCAGGGCTCTGGCCTCAGCGGCCGAAGCGCGAGGTTGGCCCGTCGAATGGTACGACGCAAAGAAGGTATTGGGTGCGGCGGGAGAGGCGTTACGCGTTGATAATTTCAACGCTCATTTCCTCCGCGTGCGCAGAGTCGTCGGCCCGCCATGGGACCAGGATCACAAGCTCGCAATGGCGGCGGCCATCGCCACAGCGAAGGCGCTTGTGGAGTAGCGCCCGAAGCGGTCTTCCATGTTCTTCGGCTGAACGCGGCACTCCCTCCTCTGAGGTTCAGAACAAAGCTCTTGACAAGGGCAGAGATTGGGTGCTTTCTTGGAGCGATTAGAATGCATTCGGAATAAATCGAAAGTGATGCTCCCCAGTAATACAAAGAAAAGGGCAACAGGCAGTCAAACTGGCCCTTTCAGGCTGGAAGGCGCCCACAGCTCCATCGTCGTCCAAGGTTTCGAAATCCGGAGTTTTCTCTGCTCTCCAAACGACGAAAGTCCCGTCGGCATCGACTTTGAAGGTTCCGGCGTCAAAATTGGATTACGCTGAAGGTCCTCGCGTCAACAGCAATGGGCAAATCAATATAGGAGCTTACGAACCATAACGAGCAATGAATTTCAGGTTTTGAAACTGATCGTTGGTCGAGTTTCGGGGACTCATGAAATGTAAGGTTGCTGCCGTCCTGCTTTGTTGTCTCGTGAGTTGGGCGCGCCGACAGCCGACAAATCCCGACGTTCTCTGACCTTCGCCTGAAAAAGGCAGCGACTCGAACTGGAGAAAACGAGTGTAGTGTCGCACGAAAAAAGGCACGATCGAGTACTGGGCGTTGATCAACCAATCTGCCGGCGTGACTTCCTGAATTCAACTCTGCTGGCTACCGGTGGTGTCTTGCTCGGCCCGCTCACCCCACAGCAACTGCTGGCCTCCGGCACAGAGGACTGGACCGGCTACGGCGGCATCGGAGATTACGCCAATTCGAACGGAAACACGCTCGAGGTGATGAGCGCGGGCCACCAGATTCGCGATCGCGTCTTTGAATCACTGCCGCCGGACATAATCGACACCGGCGAGGTATTCGATTGCGTTGTGGTAGGCGGAGGAGTCAGCGGCCTTTCCGCGGCGGTGTTTTTCCAGACGTATTCCGGCGCGAAGCTCACCTGTTTGGTTCTAGAGAATCATCCTGTGTTCGGAGGTGAGGCCAAGCGAAATGAGTTCATGGTGGATGGCGAGCGCATCATGGGGCCGCAGGGAGCCGATCACTTCCAGGTGCCATTGCCGCACAGCTTCATGGCGAGATTTTTTGAGCTGATTGGCCTGAATTGGCGTGAGTTCGAGTATCAGAAATGGAGTAGCTCCTCTCCTGAAATTCCGGTGGGAAACAGTTTCGAAGATGCGAGAGGTCCCATCGGGTTTTACTTTGGAGCGAAGTTTGGTCAAAAACCGGGCATGTGGCTGATCGATCCATGGAAGAAAAAGCTGCAAGGCGCGCCAATTTCGGAGAGGATGCGCTCTGAACTGCTCCGATACAACCAACAACAAAAGCCGGGCTTGCCCTTTGCCTATCCTGGCGACGAGAAGTCGCGGCTGCTGGATAGCGTCACGATCGAGCGCTATTTGATGGACACTTACGGCTTGAGCCGCGAAACCATTCAAACCTTCATGGCCGAGGAAGGCGGTGGATTCGGAGCGGGACCGGACGTGGTTTCCGCGTACTGCATCTATGCCTTCGATGTGGATCGTTCCATGGATGAGCCTTCACTCTCGTTCCCCGGCGGAAATGATGGAATCGCACGGCACATGACGAAGAGACTCATCCGCGACTCGATTTCCGGTCCCGACTCGATGGAGGCCGTCTGCCGCAACCAAATCAATTTTCAGGCGCTGGATCGCCCCGCTCAGCCGGTGAGAATCCGACTGGCCAGCACCGCGGTGTGGGTGCAGCATGAAGGCGATCCGACTGCATCGAACTTCGTCACCATTGCTTATACCCGCGGCGGCAAGCTATACCGGATTAAAGCGCGATCCGTCGTCATGGCGGGAGGTTGCTGGACCACAAAGCGGGTGATTCGCGACCTGCCTGCCACCCATCGAGAGGCGTACGATCAGTTCTATCGTTCGCCGTGCATGATGGCGAATGTAGCTCTGCGCAATTGGCGGTTTCTCTACAAATTGGGTATCTCGGGATGTCAGTGGTTTGAAGGCTTGGGCAGCTTTACCGCAGTTCGGAAGCTGCCGACATTTTCGACGGACACTAAAACGATCGGTCCTGACACTCCCGTTGTGCTCACGCTCAAAGTTCTTTTTCCCCGGTACGGTCTGCCGCTTCAGCAGCAGGGCGATTTGGGACGCGCGCAACTCCTGACCACGCCCTTCCGCGAGTACGAGCGCCAGATCCGCACACAACTGACCGAGATGTTCTCCACTTCCGGGTTCGATGCCGCTCGCGACATCGCCGGCATCGTTCTGAACCGCTGGGGGCATGCATACGTAAGCCCGCAGCCCGGATTTTTCTTCGGCAGCGACCGGATTCCCCCGGCGCGGGCCATTTTGCGCGCCGCACCCTTCGGACGAATCGCGTTCGCGAATACAGACCTATCCGGCACGCCAGACCATCGGACCGCCATCGCTGAAGCGCATCGCGCTGTCAGCCAACTGCTCGATCAGGTGCTGCTGCGATAGGAGGAAAGGTGATCAGCTGTAGGCAATGGGTATGAGCGCTAGGATTCGCAATGGGCGCTTGCGTGTATCCGCAAACGAGTGGAGCTTCCAACGCAAATGCAGAAGCAGGATCCCAAGCCAGTTCGAAGCCGCAGCCATTGGCACTTGCCCAATACGAACCCACCAGCATGCTTCATGCTTAGGAAATACACGTCGGTCGCGCTTCTTTTCCCGTTATCGACGTGCACACGCGTATTACGGTTTTCGGCAAGATCAAAAACGGGTGGCACCGGCGGCGCAACGCACCTAGCTCGGCTCGCCGGCGAACTTGTTGCCGTGATGGACCGCAGCAATATTCACGCGATGGTAATCTTTCCGGGGCTACGATGAGGGTCTTTCTGAAGTATCGACAAAATACGATCAGGCCTTTCCTGGACGCTTCTACAGCTTCATCGAGCCATGCTACTTGAGATTCCTCGAGGCTGACTACCCGCGTATTCGGGCCGATGCGCCACTTGGGTCGCGTCGATTCTTCGACCGCTATCAGGATCGGCTCTGTTTGGAACCGATGCAACGCCACAGGGCGATGCATCTCCGCAGCGGATTTTCAACCATACGTTGTCCGAGATTTATTACGGGTTCCTCGAAACCGAAGATGAATATTTCGATTACTCTCCGGCCAAGGTGCCGCCGCAAGGACGTTGGCGGATTTACGGCATCGGGCGGCCGCACGCGATTCTGGAAAAGAGTCTGCCAACCGTAGCGCAGCCCGGTTATCACAGCCCACTGGATGGGATTTGAGAGTCGTTCGCACGCATTCTGGCGTGCGGGTGAGAGGCCACCGTTGATGTCTCAAGTCTGACCACAGGCTTTCGCGTATTTACGCAGCACCACTCCGATGTGATGCCGGATTATTTCGGACGGCAGGGGGCGCAGAACTCCGGCGCGAATCGCCTCGTATTCTCCCGGCAAGTACTGGCTGATAAGCGCCAGCGCTGGAGAACGAGCAGCCAGGTTTCCGGTAAGAAGCTTGATCTGTGCTTCCACTGCCGGATCGAACCAGTAATATCGGCAGCGATCACTGTAGCTGAAAAAGCGAGAGAAGCGGAGTTGATCCTGATCGCCATCGTAGTAATCGCGCCAGTGGCTGGGGTTGCGTAGCATGGCCGCTTCCAAGGCTTCACGAATGGACGAGACCCGCTCAGCTTTTCCCCGCATCATCTCTTCCTCGATCGCAGAAAGCGCAAAGACCACCTCGCGAAAGGCAAACGTCAGCTCCGGGCCTACTTTGAGAATGGCAAAGTGATCCTCGACCAAATGTCTGAGACTGGAAGGGAGTTGGTAATCAGTCGAATGAGCTTCATAAACGAGTTGCGGCGTTTCAGGCAGTGCCGAACTCAGAGGCCTGGCCTTGCACCGGTCGTAGTCGAAGACTTTCCACTCACCGAACTCAACTCCGGGCTGCACGACCAGCCCAATCACCCGCTCCCATGCAGGCTTCAATCCGCGCACGGCAAAGGCCCGCTTAAATGCCTCCAGACTGGACTGCACCTGTGCGGTCGAAGTAACCGACAATGATTCTTCCGCCGCTGACTGGCCTCCAGGCGAGGGCACTTCTGTTCCCACGACATACAATAATGGCGGTGAATTCGCCGGCAGCTCACGAAAAGCGTTCTCGGCCGTTTCACACAATGCGGCAGCGCGCTCCGCAATGGTTCGCTCGTCGGGGCCCGGTGCAGAATCATCGCCACAAGCCATGCTGGCATCGAGATGAATTTTCAGATAGCCCGCCAACACGCACGCTCGAACCAGTTCGTGCGCTTTATTCATGGCACTCGAGACAGATTCATGTCGCCAGGGAAACGGGCCGAGATGATCGCCCCCCAACAGAATTCGATCGTCGGAGAGTCCAGCGCTTCGCCCCAACTCTCGAACAAACCTCGCAAATTGGTGCGGAGTCTGGCCGGTATACCCTCCCAGTGGATTAACCTGGCTCGAAGTTGATTCGACGTGCAAAATTGACCCATTCTCACGCGCCTCGACAGCCGACGCTGCGATCACATCCGGGTGTGCCGAACACACGGCGTACACGCCGAGGGCTTCTGATGAACGGTTTCGCCGAATGATGTCTCGCAGGTGCGCGCCGGGATGGGATGATTGAGGCAGATCCTTGGGTTCGATGCTCACAACCACTACTTTCATATACCTTCGCAGCTTTCTGCAACACCGCTGTCGCAGCGGATCCAATTGACGGGCGGCGATGCGATTGAAGGTTGGCGCGACCGGCTTAAATTCTTATCCTCGAACCATTGGTCCGAGCAGATGGTGCTTGACACCGCTCAAACTGAACAGTAAAAGTACGTAATCAAATGAAATAATAAGTAATCCTTCGAAACATGGGTCCAGACTCCTTGCCACATTCCGAGCGTCCTCGCGTTCGTCAGGACTCCGAAAGGCCGAACAATGAGCATTCACACGAAAGCCCCCGCCGTTTTAGTGGCGATCGTCACATGTATCTGCTGTCTTCTCTGCGCGCCGTCGTCTGCAGTGGATGACTTGCGTGATTCTCTGCAGGCAAGAACCATCGGTGTAGCCGTCAATGCCACCGACGGAGCTTATTCGATCTTTGATCCTGCTTCGAAGAAGCCGATCTTCCACGCTGCTGTTGCTGCGCAAATCGATCACCGTTGGATCAAATCGAACGACTATCCCCATCACTCGATCCGGCGCGAAGCTACCGCCGACGATCTCGGCTCCACACAGTCGATCACCATTACAAACGAGGGTCTTGCGAACCAGCCAGACCTGATTTGTGCGCTGCATCTGCACTCGGACCCTGAATTTGTAACCATTAGCGTAACCTTGAAGAACACCGGAACTCGGGCTACGACTGTGCAGGTGATCCGCAACGTCGACGCGGCAGGATCTCTGGACCTCGGCGGGAGCGACGCAGACGATCGGGTGCTCTCTGACAGCTTCAGCGAAGACCGGCCGGGGATGGTGATCCATGATTTGCCGGACGCGACAAACGGAATGCATCGCGCAGTCGGCAGCCAACTGATCTACAACCGCCACTCAAAACGAGATCTCTTCCTCGGAACGCTAACCTCAGAAAAATTCTTGACCGTTCTTCGTCTTAATGTGGAAAAAGGTCGCATTGTCTCCTACGAGGTAGACTCGACGGGAACCACTGAATTAGAGAAAGAGAATTCATTACAAGATTCCGCGCCGGAGGATCAAATTGAATTGAGCCTACCGCTTGCGCCGGGCGCGGAACTGTCTTCGGAGCGATTGTTGTTCAGCACGGGAGCGGACTACTTAAACCAACTTGAAAATTATGGAAGCCTGATCCGAACGCTTCACCATCCGCGCGTGGTCAACCGCACTCCTGCGGGATGGTGGAGTTGGACCGCATTTTATTTTGGCCTGAATCAGGGAACGGCCCTGACGAATGCGACCTGGCTGGCGGAGAACTTGAAGGATCTGGGCTACAACTTCTTTCACATCGATGAGGGATACCAATATGCCCGCGGCGAATACACCACTCCCGACGCAACTTTTTTCCCCGTTGGCATGCGCGTCCTTGAGCGAAAAATCGCAGCCCTGGGGTTAACTCCCGGAATCTGGACCGCTCCTTTCGAGGTCTCCGAACGAGCCTGGGTGTATGAAAACCATAAAGACTGGCTTGTACACAATGCGGCAGGTCAACCTA
>Ga0126381_100009269_pt1 | contig 11050 bp, 10 predicted proteins | sample PanSoiMetPlot_28_FD_96465 | JGI IMG/M metagenome (GOLD analysis project Ga0126381, IMG submission 96465) | Tropical forest soil microbial communities from Panama - MetaG Plot_28 | ecosystem: Environmental > Terrestrial > Soil > Tropical forest > Bulk soil | place: Panama | collected 2016-02-17
GAAGCGCCGCCCGATCTCGGCGTTGACGAGGCGGCGGATGAGCTAGCCCGCGCGGTCGAGTCGGGCCGGATGGCCCTGCGGGACGTCGATGACGCCCGGGCCGCGATCATCGCCTGCTACGTCGCGATGGAGCAGACGCTGGCCGAAGCCGGAACCGCCAGGGGCGCCGCGGAAACACCGGACGAGCTGCTGGTCAGAGCCGTCGCCGCAGGCCTGGTGCCCCAGCGCCCGGCCGCGCTGCTCACCGGGCTTTTCTACGAGGCGCGCTACTCGACGCACTACATGCCGACATCGAAGCGCGACCAAGCCGAGCGCGCGCTCGCCGGTATCGCGGCCGACCTGCCTACGGGCGAGCCCGCATGACGTCACAGCCCGGTCGCCAGCGTTGGGCGGCGGCGCGCCGTGAGGTGACGGTCGCAGCATGCCTGGTGGTCGCGCTGACCACCGCCGCGTGGCTGCTGTTCGGCGCGGCGACCGCGGGCATCGTCACGCTGATCTGCGTGGCGCTCGGCCTGGTCGCCATGCGAACGCTGATCGAGCCGCATGCCGAGCCACCAGTCCAGATGGACACCTACTACGACCTTCCGACGCTGACGTTCGGCGGTTTCTGGCGTACACAGTTCGAGCTGAGCGCTGGCACCAAGTCGCTGAGCGCGTGGGACCTGAATACCAAGCGCAGGATGCAGAACTTGCTCGCCGCCCGGCTGTCGGAACGGCACGGGATCAGCCTGTTCGGCGAGCCCGACGCGGCCAGGCGCGCGTTCATCGGCACCAGCCGCAGGCCGGATTTGTGGTATTGGGTCGATCCCCAGCGTCCGACACCGCCAGACGCCAGCACACACCCTGGCATTCCGCCAAGAACGCTCGCCGCCTTGATTCAACGACTGGAGCAACTGTGACCGACGACAGCCTGACCCCGGCGCAGACCGCTGAGCGCTGCGGTGCCGTGCTCGACGAGCTCGAACGCGCGATCATCGGTCAGCGCCGGGCGCTAGAGCTAGTGCTCGCCGGCATCCTGGCAGGCAGCCACATCTTGCTCGAGGACCTGCCGGGCCTCGGCAAGACGCTGACCGCCAGGTCGTTCGCGCGGGTACTCGGCTTGGACTTCGCCAGGATCCAGTTCACCCCCGACCTGCTGCCATCAGACGTTGTCGGCGCGCCGCTGTACGACCAGCGCACCGGCGAGATGGTGTTCAGGCCTGGCCCGGTCTTCACCCAGCTGCTGCTCGCCGACGAGATCAACAGGACGCCGCCCAAGACCCAGGCCGCGCTGCTCGAGGCCATGGGCGAAGGCCAGGTGAGCGTGGACGGCCAGACCAGGCTGCTGCCGACACCGTTCATCGTGCTGGCCACGGCCAATCCCATCGAGTACGAGGGCACCTACGACCTGCCCGAGGCCCAGCTCGACCGGTTCGGCATGCGGCTGCGGTTCGGCTACCTGCGGGGCGAAGACGAGGTGCAGATGCTGCAGCGCCGGATCGACCGAGCCGCGGCGGAGGTCACGCTCACGCGACTGACCGGGCCAGCCGAGCTGCTCGCCATGCGCCGCTCGCTCGAGCTCGTCGAGGTGACACCAGACCTGCTCGAGTACGTCGTCGCCTTGATCGGCGCTACCCGCACGCACCCGCAGATCCAGGTTGGCGCCAGCCCGCGCGGCGGCCTGTTCATTCTGCAGCTGGCCCGCGGTCACGCGGTGCTGCGCGGCCGCGACTACGTGGTGCCTGACGACGTCAAGGCCATCGGCGTGGCGGCGCTCGGGCACAGGATCACCCTGCGGCCCGAACTGTGGGCACGCAAGGTAAGCGCCGACGACGTCATTGCCCGTGTCCTGGCCAACGTGCCGGTGCCGCGGACCGACCCGGTGGCTCCCGTTTCTGGCTGATCAGTGAAGACATTGGCAGAAAGAAACGTCGGGCTCACGGCCGGCCCGCGTCGGGAGCTGCCGATCTCATGGCAGCTATCGGGCCACGCGCGCCGGCTGGCCACGCTCGCGATCGCCGGGCTACTTTTCGCGGTGATCACCAGGCGCGCAGAGTTCGCCGGCCTGGCCGCCCCGGCGCTGCTCATGCTGATCGGCTACGGCGCCGACAAGCCATCGAGCATCGCAGCCGAGCTCGGCACCGGCAATGAGCTGATGACAGAGGGCGAACAGGGCGCAGTACTGCTCAGGCTCACCGGCCTCGACGCCGCCCAGGCACGCGTCCGGCTGCGCCCGGCGCCGTGGATCACCGCGGGCGACGCTGAGCTTGGCGACGACGGCTGGTACCGGATCCCGTTCGTGCCGCACCGGTGGGGTGTCAGGCCCGTGGGCACCGTCGAGGTCAGGGTGTGGGATCGATGGCGGCTGACCGACTGCCGGCTGACCGTCAGCCTGGCCCCGGTCACGTGCCAGCCGCAGCCGGCCGTGCTCGATTCGCTTGTGGTGCTCAGCAAGCTGCCCGCGCGGCTTGGCGAGCACACCTCGCGCCGTCCGGGCGAAGGCATCGAGTTCGCCGGCGTGCGCGACTTCGTGCCAGGCGACCGGCAGCGGCGGATCAACTGGCCGGCCACGACCAGGCGCGGCACGCTGCAGCTGAACGTCTTCACCGCCGAACGAGCCCAGGCCGTGGTCGTTCTCATGGATGTCAGCACCGATGTCGGCGAGCCAGGACGCAGCTCGGCTGATCTCGCGGTGAGAGCGGCGGCAGGCACGGCGATTCGATACCTGGCGGCAAGAGACCGGGTTGGCTTGATCAGTTTCGGTCGTCGCCTGCAATGGATCGCGCCGGCTGCCGGGCGGCGGCAAGCCGATCGGATCATGAACTTGATCATGACAACCTCGACCGCCGGCCACCCGCTCGAGATGGTGTCCGCGCTGCCGCATACGGCGCTGCCGCCCGGCGCGCTGATCGTCGTGTTCAGCCCCCTGCTAAGCCTGCGACTCATCGAGGCCCTGCGGGAGCTGCGCGAGCGAGGGTTCGCTGTCATCGTGGTGGACGTGCTGATTGCCCAGCCCGACGCCGGCACCGGGCGGCTACGTGCCTTCGCCGAGATGGCGCGCCGGATCTGGCGGATGGAGCAGGAGGCGATCAGGTTCTCGCTGCGCGAGATCGGCATTCCCGTGGTCGCCTGGGACGGGCAGGCGCCGCTCGACGAACCGCTGGCGCCTTATACCCGGCGTCCCGTGGTCAACCGGTGAGGGGTGAACCGCTGAGGAACCTGCGATCGCTGCTCGCTGTGAGCCTGGTCGCGGCAGGGACGCTGGCCTGGGCGGCGTTGCCGATGGCCGGAGCCAGAGCCGGGGCCAAGCCAACCCTTATCGCGGCGATCTGCTGTGCTGTGCTCGGGCTGGCCAGACTCGCGACCGCCGGTCATGACCCGCACGCATCGGCTGCTGACGCCTCCGGGCTGCCCAGCGACAAGCTCTACATGTCCGCACCGGAGCGGCTGCGGCGGCAGGTGATCGACGCGCTGCACGCGCTGCCGTGGGCGCAGCTAATGATCGTGGCCGTGATCGGGCTCGAAGCGCTGCATCCGCGCAGGCCATGGCACACAGCCGTGCTCGGTATCGTGCTGCTCGGCTACCTGGTGGCGCTGCAGGTGGCCGAGAGCGGCGCGCGACTTGCCGCGTTCTCACCGCAGGTGCCGCTCATCGCCGCTGGCATCGCGCTCGTCGCTCTCTCTGTCGGAGCCGCCGCGTTGCCCGCCTCGTCCGGATCCGGTTCTGGCTGGATCGCGGTGCTCGCCGCGGTCGCGGCGATCGTGGCGGCCGCGCTCGCGCTACCGGTATAGCTCGCCAGGTAAGCGCTGCTGCCGCGGCTGCGGCGGCTGCGGCTGGTCGGCGAATGGCCATGCGGTGTAGGTGGCTCCGGACCTGCCGCCTGAGCGCGGCCGGCCCTGGCTGTTGCGCTTGCCGATCTCGGCTAGCCAGCTGACCGTGGCCGCGGCGACCAGCAGAATGGCGCAGATGGCGCTGACCGCACTCACCCAGTGCCAGCGTTGGGCCCAGAAGATGCTCGCGTCCCACAGGAAGTGCACGACAACGAGCGGTATCACGCTGCCGGTGCGCAAGAACAACCAGACGAATATCGCCGCCCACACTGCTATCCCGACGACACCGGGCCCGTAGTAGTCGTGGTACGAACAGCGCAGCACCACGGCTACAGCTAGGATTTCGGCCAGCGGACGGCCTGCCTGCCTGAGCGTGGTCACCACGAACGCGAGCACCACGGTTTCCTCGACCACCCCGGCGGCTAGCGATGAGGCGGTCGTGTACATCAGGTAGCTGTTGTCCTGTGTGACTGGCTGGGCGAGATGGCCGGTGGCCAGAGCCTGGGTAATCGCGGCACCGACCACAAGCGCCACGATGGCCCAGACCCCCATGCGGAACGCTGCGGCAACCGCCACGCCCCCACCGGCCCTTCGCGGCAGCCCGAGGCCGAGCGTCCGTAGCGTGATGCCACGCCTGCTCGACAGCAGGACGGTGACGGCGACGGCGAGTCCCGCCATCGTCAGTTGTCCGATCGTCGCCGGCGTGAACACGGCCCAGCTGCCCGAGGGCGCAGGGTATCTGCGGGTGAGAGTCTCTCCGCCGGCGACGATGCCGGCCGCGAAGAACGCCAGGAAAACGCCGAGCACCTCAATGTAGGCCCGGCGGGGCGATATCGGGCGTGCCGGCGGCGGCTTCTGAATCGACCACCAGTGCGGCCGGGCTGGCTTGCCGATCGGCTCTGGCCAGTCGTCCGGGTTCGGCTCATCGGTCGCGGACCGTTGATCGACGGGCCAGGGGATCCCGGGCCGCGGGCTGGCGGGCCGCCGGCTGCCGGGCGCAGTACCAGTGGATGCCGGCCCTGCCGGATCTTGGTTAGCCGACTCCGAGGCCGCGGACCCAGCGCTCACCCATTCAGTGCTCATGACAGGACTCGCTCATCTGCTGGGCTCGCTGGCCAGCGGGCTCGCTTCCATGCGAGCCCGCTTATCTACCTGCCGCATACCCCTGCATGCCGCGCGCATTCGCCCCCGCGTAAAGCATCCCTCGGTCCCTGGTCACCGCGCTGATCCGGCCGAGAGACCAATCGGGCGACACCGTCACTTCGTGCCCGCGGTCGCGAAGCTCGCCGATCGCCTCACCGCTATGCCGCGCCTCCACGGTCAGTGATCTGGGCTGGGCACCCCTCGGGTAGAACGACGACGGGAAGTGGTCGGTGTGGAAGGCCGGCGCATCGATGGCTTCCTGCAGGTTCATGCCGAACACCACGTGGTTGATGAAGAACCCCATCGTCCACTGGTCCTGCTGATCGCCGCCTGGGGTGCCGAACGCCATGTAGGGCTCGCCGCCGCGGAGCACCAGGCCGGGCGACAGCGTCGTACGCGGTCGCCGGCCAGGAGCTAGCGAGCTGGCGAATCCCGGGGTCAGCGCGAACATCTGCGCCCTGGTGCCCAGGCAGAAGCCGAGGCCGGGGACGATCGGCGAGCTCTGCAGCCAGCCGCCGCTGGGGGTCGCCGACACCAGGTTGCCAAGTCGGTCAGCGATGTCGAGGTGACAAGTGTCGCCAGGCCCGAGCGCCGTCGAGGTCAGCGTCGGGTCGCCCGCACTCGCCGCGGCCTGGCCGGCCCCGTCGTCGGCGCCGTGGCCGGTGTGGATGCCCGCACCGCAGCCAGCGGCGAGCCCGAACGCGGTGAGCGCGTAACCCGGCAGCGCCGGCGCGCGTCCGCACGGCGAGCCTGGAAGCAGGTCAGCGCGCGCCTGGTCGCCGACCAGCTCTCGGCGTGCCTGCGCGTATTCGGCGTCGAGCAGCCCGGCGAGCGGCACGTCGGTCGCCCGGGGATCGCCATACCAGGCCTCCCGGTCGGCGAAGGCCAGCTTCGCGCACTCGGTCACGGTATGGATCAGATCCGCGCTGCGTGCTCCCATCGCGGCCAGGTCGAAGCCGTCGAGCAGGCTGAGCTGCTGCAGGAACACCGGACCCTGCCCCCACGGACCCGTCTTGCAGACGGTAAGCCCGGCGTATTCGAAGGTGACCGGCGACTCCACGGTCGACCGCCAGCTCGCCATGTCGGCGCCGGTCAGCAGGCCGCGGTTTCGGCGGCCGGTGAGGTCCATCACCTCGGCGCTGCTGAGGTAGGCGTCGATCGCCTCGGCGACGAACCCCTCGTACCAGGCGCGCCTGGCCGCCTCGATCTGGGTTTCGCGGTCCCCGCTCGAAGCCTCGGCTTCCTCAAGCACCCTGGCGTAGGTCGCCGCGAGCGCGCCGTTGACGAACCTGCTACCCGGGGCCGGCGCTCCGCCGGCGAGGTAGATCTCCGCCGACGTCGGCCAGTGGTCGGTGAACGTCCGCGTCATCGCCCCGATCGTGCCGCTCGCGCCCGCGAGCAGCGGGTGCCCGTCGGCGGCGTAGCCGATCGCGTAGCTCATCACGTCGCGCAGGCGCAGGGTGCCATACCGGGCGAGCAGCAGCATCCAGGTGCCGAAGGCGGCTGGCACGGTCGCGGCGAGCAGCCCGTTGCCGGGGATGAGGTCGATGCCGAGCGATTCGAATGCGGCTATGGTCGCCGCGGCCGGCGCGGTGCCCTGGCCGTCGAGCACGAATGTCTCGCCGGTCGCCGCGTCGTGCCCGATGACGGGCACCTCTCCGCCGGGTCCGTTCAGGTGCGGCTCGACGACCTGCAGCACCAAGCCGGTGGCGACCGCTGCGTCGAACGCGTTCCCGCCTGCCTCGAGCACCGCCATGCCCGCGGCCGATGCCAGCCAGTGCGTCGATGCCACCATCCCAAATGTGCCTGCTAGCTGCGGTCTTGTGGTGAACTGTTGGTTAAACGCCACGCCACTCCGATCCCTGCGTTCGACTTCAAATGCGAGCTACCTTGGGCATACCCGCACACACTGGTCTCAGTCGTCGTCCGCGAAACTACCCTAAAAAGGACTATTGCTAAATGCCAATCGCAGCATCTGTTGCGCGTCGGCTGCTCGCCTTGGCTGCGCTCGGGCCTGTCGCAGCGATCGCCGCTGCGTGCGGGACCCCATCGAGCAGTAGTTCCGCAGCGGGCACAGGGAGCACGGTGCCGGCGGTCGCGACGCCCTCATCGGGCGGAGCGCCGTCCACGTCGCGTGCTGAATCGACTCCGGCCGACCCGGCCGAGTGCGCGACCGCCGCGCTGCGCGTGAGGATCGGGCCGAGCAACGGCGCCGCAGGGACCATCTACTACGACATCGTGTTCACCAACGCCAGCAGCACGACTTGTTTTCTGCAGGGTTACCCGGGCGTCTCGCTGGTCAGCGCAGGCGATGCTTCAGGCAGCCAGATCGGTGCCGACGCGAAGCGCGACCCGGTGGCCCCGCCGGTGCAGGTAGTTCTTGCCGCCGGGCAGACCGCGCACGCTGTGCTCGGCGTCACTGAAGCCGGCAACTTCGCGGCGTCGAAGTGCAACCCGGTGACGGCGCATTGGCTCAGGGTCTTCCCGCCTGACCAGACGGCGGCGGCGTACGCTCCATTCACCACCCAGACATGCGCGTCCACTTCGCTGCCGACGATGCGCATCACCACGATCAGCTCAGGAGCCTGAGACGGAGCGCCAGCTTGGCCGCCTAGCCTGGCGGGCCCGGTGAACGAATCCGGCCTGCCGGCCACCGGCCTGCGCCCGGGTGCGATCGTCGCGGGATACCGGCTGGAGGAGCGCATCGGCCGTGGCGGCATGGCCGTGGTGTACCGGGCGGTGGACGAGCGTCTCGGCCGCCCAGTCGCACTGAAGATCCTCTCCCCCGGGCTGACCGCGGACGGCGCGTTCCGCGTCAGGTTCATCAACGAGTCGCGAGCGGCGGCTACCGTCGAACATCCGCACATCATCCCGGTCTATGAGGCGGGTGAGGCGGCGGGGTTGCTCTTCATCGCCATGCGCTACGTGCGCGGCGGCGACGCCCGGTCGCTGCTGCGGCGCATCGGGCCGCTCCCAGCCGACCGAGCCTGGAGCATCGTCACCCAGGTGGCCGCCGCGCTCGATGCAGCGCACGGGCACGGGCTCGTGCATCGCGACGTCAAGCCGGGCAACATGCTTCTCGACGCCAGCAGCGGCGCGGCCGGCGCCGACCTCGCCGATCACGTGTACCTCACCGACTTCGGCATCAGCAAGCAGGCTCAGTCGGCTGGCCTGACGGTGACCGGGCAGATACTCGGCACGCTTGACTACGCCGCCCCTGAGCAAATCGAGGGCCGGGAAGTGGACGGAAGGACCGACCTGTACTCGCTGGCGTGCTCGGTGTTCGAGCTGCTCGGCGGCACGCCACCGTTCCGGCGCAGCCAGGGTCCCGCGCTGATATACGCGCACCTGTCAACACCACCGCCCCCGGTCACCGCGGGCAGGCCCGACCTGCCGCCGGCCGCCGACCGGGTCATCGCCAAGGCCATGGCCAAAGCCGCCGACGAGCGGTACGCGAGCTGCGCGGAGTTCGCCGCCGACCTCGGCCGCGCGCTGAGGCTGGTCGCTGGCCGGATCGAGGCGGTCGGCCAGGGCCTGCTGCCGCCGGTGGCCACCACGAAGGTTCACCAGAGGCCCGAGCCGCTGCCCGAGGTCCGCGCACCCGCCCCGCGGGTCAAGCCGGTCAAGCCGAGGATGCCGCCAGGCGGGCTCGCCAGGCCGCCTGGCACTGAACCGCCGACGCGGAAGCGCGAACCTTAACCGCACTCCGGGCGCTGCTGGCTGGCAGGCGACCCGATAGGTTGCGGCCTATGGCTGACATCAATCCGAGGCTGCGCGCCGTATTCGACATGTCCGTTTCCGAAGTTCGCGAGTACAGCGGCAGGCATGAGTACGACGGCAAGATTCAGGACCTCTCCCCCGATGGCGTGGGTGCCGGCCTCCGCCGAATGGCTGCGGCCGAAGCAGAAGCAAATGGCGCCTGGAAGATCGACGACGAGCACGACGACGCCCAACTGCGCGTCTTTACCGAGTCAGCCAAGGTCGCTTATGCCGAGCTTGAGCAGCACCGGAGCAATCCCTACTACCACATCGCCAACATGGACCTAGCCTGCTACGACCGCGAATACGCCGCGCCGCAGGTGCGCGCGAGCGCCCGGGCCGAGCACCTCGCCGCCTGGCCAGAGGCCGTAGACATGGCGATCTCGTCGCTCGACCAGGTTCCGGCGCCGGTGGCCACCGCGCTCGCCACCGCCGTGCAGGGGCTTGCGGCCGGCATTCCGGCTGACGCTGACGAGCGGTCCAGGCAAGCCGCGCTCGCTGCGCACGCCCGGCTGGTTGGTCACATGGATCAGGCCGCCAAGCACGGGCGTCCAGATGCCGCGCTCGGAAGCGCGGCCCTGACCAGGCTGATGAGCAGCAGCGAGGGCATCGATCTCGATCTCGGCAAGCTCGCCGAACGGGCCGACGCCGAGCGTGACCGGCTGACGGCCAGGCTCGCCGAGAGCTGCGCGATGATCGACCCGAGCAGGCCAGCGCTGGACGTCGCGCGCGAACTTGTCCGCCATCATCCCGACGCCGATGGCGTGCTCGCGGCGGCCACCATCTGGACAGAGCGGGTCATCGACTTCACCAGGCAGGCGAACCTGGTCCCCTACCAGGACGGCGAGTGCCTGGTCGCGCTGGCGCCTGAGTCGCGTCGCTGGGCGATGGCCATGATGGCGACGGCTGCCCCCGGCGAACCGGAGGCGCCCTCGATGTACTACATCACCCCGCCCGACCCGCGCTGGCCAGAGAACGAGGCCCAGGAGTGGCTCGAGGTGTTCAGCGACACGACGCTGCCGGGCATCACCGCGCACGAGGTCGCGCCCGGCCACTTCTCCCACGGCAGGGCCATCCTGCGGGCGCCGACCGAGATCAGGCGCACGCTTCACTCGGCCGCCTTTGTCGAAGGCTGGGCCCACTACGCCGAGGAGGTCTGCGTCGAAGAGGGTTTCTGCGCCGACGATCCGCGCTTCGCCGTCGGCGTCTGGCTGGAAGCGCTGGTCAGGGTGACAAGGCTGGCCTGCGCCATCGGCTTGCACACGGCCGGGATGACGGTAGCCGACTGCGCGGCGCGGTTCGAGTCAGACACGGCCCTGCTCGGCCAGGCAGCGCTGTCCGAGGCGACCAGGGCTACCTTCGACCCGACCTACGGGCGCTACACCTGGGGCAAGCTGGAGATCATGGACCTGCGCGACGCGGCGAGGAGGGCATGGGGCAGCGACTTTTCGCTGCTAAGGTTCCACGCCGCGATGCTGGATCTCGGTTCCCCGCCACTCGGCCTGCTCAACACCGCGATCCAGCGCGGCTAGCGGGCCAGGCACCTCAGACCGCCGGTAGGGTTCGAACATGACCGACTTGGACGATCTCGACGCGCTCTCCTCCCGTGAGCTGCACGACCTGGCCGTACACCGGGCCAGGCACCATCTCGACGTCGGATTCTTGTGGGAGCTGCTCAGGGCCCTGCCTGCCGGCGAGGCGGTAGCCGGCCACCCGGATCACGCGCAGGCTGACGCGCTCAAGCTGTCGGCGCTGATCGGGGACGCGCTCGACGCCGACGACACCAGCATCGAAGACGCGCTGCGGCCGCTCTACCTGGACTACCTCAACAAGCACCGCGCCGATCTGCCCGCGCTGCTGCGCGAGCGGGAGCGGTCAGCCGATCACTAGGACACGCAAAGGCCCTGGCCAGCCGTCGGCTGGGCAGGGCCTTTTATTGCGTCGCAGGTCACGCCTGCAGGACGGCCTCGATCTCGAGATGGATGTCGACCTTGTCGGCGACGACGACGCCGCCGCCCTCAATGGCCGCGTTCCAGGTCACGCCGAAGTCGGCCCTGTTGATCTGGCCGGTAGCGGTAAAGCCCGCCCGCGTGCCGCCGTACGCGTCAGGACCGAAGCCGTTGAGTTCGAGCTTCAGCGGAACGCGGCGGGTGACGCCCTTAAGCGTTAGCTCACCATCGAGCACGTAGTCGCCGCCATCGGCACGAATCCCGGCTGACCGGTAGGTCATCTGCGGGTGGTTGTCGGTGTCGAAGAAGTCAGGCGAGCGCAAGTGGCCGTCACGCTGCTCGCTCCCGGTGTCGATCGAAGCAAGGTCGATCTCGGCGGTCACCGCCGA
>Ga0126381_100009270_pt1 | contig 11050 bp, 21 predicted proteins | sample PanSoiMetPlot_28_FD_96465 | JGI IMG/M metagenome (GOLD analysis project Ga0126381, IMG submission 96465) | Tropical forest soil microbial communities from Panama - MetaG Plot_28 | ecosystem: Environmental > Terrestrial > Soil > Tropical forest > Bulk soil | place: Panama | collected 2016-02-17
CCGTGCGACCTGCTGGAGCGCGAAACGTCTGACCCGCTAAGGGTCCGCGCTTCGGTGTGTAGGTGTCCCCGCGTGGAGCCGCCATAAGGCGTCGATAACCTCTTTCTTATTCGAAATAACAACCGAATAAGGAAAGAGGTTCGAGCGCTATACGCCGTATTGACGGTCGGCTAAGGAGTCCCTTAGAATGAAGGCGAAGGCTGGATTTAGACACCCGACCTTCAATCCCTTCTGTGACGGGCGGGGGTGACACCCCGCTCGTACTTCTTGGCTCGACCGCTCGAACCTGAGAGCCTCTGTTCGGTTGGGTCAAGGGTACCGCGCTCGGGGGCTGGCTGTCCAGCCCACCCCGCGAGCGGGTGCGCGGCGGGGGACCAACAGACAGACGGAAACAGTCGAAGACAGACGCTTACGAGCGTGCTTATTTGCCTGCTTACGGGGGTCTTATGGTCTTCCCGCCGTCGCCTGTACCTGCTCCAGACAATCAGCTTGTCCCCGACACGACGTACGCGGCTGACAAGCCCTTCGATCTGAAGCAGGCGGCTATCACGCACGCACGCCGACGTTGGTTCGACGTTGCTGACATCGGTACGGTGACACCGCCGTACCTCGTTACGCCAGGCTTAGCAGCAGGCGCGACGCAACGTATCCAGTTCGATCACCGACCCGATATCGTGGTCGTGTCGATCCTGGCGACTGCTGTTACGTCGTCTGCGCATGTCTTTATGGGCGACCCTGGCGGGCCGCCTATCCGACTGGGCGACGGCGGTTATTGCATCGTGCCAGGCCCCGAAGCAGGCGTTATCAGTATCACTAACACGGGTTCGACGCTGCTTTACGGGACCGTTATCGCGATGGCAGGCTATCTCAATCTGCCTGACCTTATGGTGTTTTGCGGTGGTTCGCCAGGTCAGCTACCGTGATAAGCGACTTTTTAGCTGCGGCTAAAAGAGGCGACAAGAGTTTCTTATTCGACGCTTATGCGTATGGAGGAAAGAGCTTATGGCGCGTAAAACGCTGCGCGACGACGACGGTAACGAGTACGATGTCGATTTGCCTGACGACGATAAAAAATCTGACGACGACGACGACGACGACGACACCATCTACATCGACGCGGAAGACATCGAATGGCTGAAGCGCAAGCGGCTGGAAGAATCGGAGTCGAATCGGAAGTCAGCGACGGGTACGTCGAGCCAGAAGACGGACAAGGGCAAAGTCGTGCGGATTCGAGCGAAACAAGACAATACGGGCGGTTCCGCGCAACGCGCAGCCAGCGGGCAGAAGAGTCGCAAGCGGGTGCTGAAGCTGGCGTAACCGAATCCACTATCGGCGTCGAGCAGCCCTTACCGCGCACTCGACGCTGTTCGATCTGCGGGCAAACGGGACACCGCGCGACGACGTGCCCGAATGCGGGTTCGACCGATGTCGCGACCCGTGCCCGCAAGACACCCGACAAGCAGCAGGTCGGCTTACTCGGCCCTATGATGGTCGGCACGATGAATTACTGTGTCGCGGTGTCGTGGGGTCCAGAATGCGGGCTTACGGACCTTGAAGGCAAAATGCTTATGCCTTCGGTTCAGCGCGTGTTCGAGCGCTTACCCGCTGAAGCTGCACAGAAGGCTGCAATCTTCATCGACCCCGCAGTAATCCTTACCGTAATGTTTATGTGGGGCAAACGCATCTACTCAGTCCAACGCGCAAAGGCTATCGAGCAGTACGCGGTCAAGCCTGCCGAAGCTGCGCGAGCGGCGGGTTATTCGGGATACGAGTACAACACGAATGGTAGCTCGCCCGCACAGGTCGCCGAGAGTCAGGTACAACCGCCTGAGTCGAACGGTTACGGCGCACCCGATCACATCGTTAGGGGGTTCGATAACAATGTCTGACACGCCTACTCCGCAATCGCTTAGCAGCGTTTTTGACGACGTTATGGTGACGCCTGCGCAGGGCGCCGAAATTCTCCAGTATTTCATGCGCGGGCTGTCGGACCCGACCCTGCTCGCGGCGCTGCGTGACAGCGTCGATGCGCTGCTCTACAATGGAAGTGCGCCCGCGTCGAAACCCGCGACGGCGCCTGTGACGACTAGCACGTCAAGCACGACCACGTCAAGCAAAACCACGTAAACAGATATGGTGTTCAAAGACGACTCGACACCCGAACAGTTGCGTGCAGCCGCAATCGAGCGGTTGACCGAGCTTTGCCCCGCGCAGATGCGCCCGCTCTTCTCACCGATCATTCAACAGCAGATCGGCGGCATGGCTGACAATCAGGTCGCAGAGCTTATGGGCGACGTTGACAAAGTCTTAGCGATGGCGCAAACGGGGGATACTGACGGCGTTATGGGCATCGCTAAGCATTGGGGCGCGACCGATGCGCAGATCGAGTATTTCATTCCCGCGCTAGGCTGGAATGGCAAAGCCTGACCTGCTTATCCATTCGTGGCAGCGAGTTGCCTTCACTGGCAAGACGGGGTCAGGGAAGACGTTTGCCGCGCGTTATCTGCTTCAGCCCATTCGGCGGCTAATCGTTATCGACCCAAAAATGCAGATCATCACCGACTCTAAATGGCGAGTCGAACCGCCGACGAACGACGCGATAAAAGCGCTCAAAAAAGGCGAGTACGCGCGGATCGTGCATTGGGAACCGCCCGCTATCGACAGCGAAGGATTTCCAGTGTGGGATTCGATATTCGAGTTCGCGTGGGAGCTTGGCGATGTCGTTATCTACATCGACGAAATGTACTCCGTGGCGAAAAACGGTCGGCTATCGTATCCGTTGCGACGACTCTACACGCAGGGTAGATTCCCGCTTATCGGAGTGTGGGCAAGCACTCAGCGACCGTCATTCGTGCCGCTTGAGATGTTTAGCGAAGCGGAATGGGCTTTTACCTTCACGCTTCGAATGGTGGGGGACCGCAAGAAAGTCGCGCAGTCGCTTGGGTTCGATCAGATTCAAGAGCCTATCCGCGACGAACACGGTTTTTGGGTCGCGTACACTACGTGGCCTGAACCGTTGTACTTCCGTCAGCTAGATGCGACATCGCAAAATGCCATGCAACGAGCGGCACAGGACGCGCCCGCTAACGCCGTCGTATGAGCCGCTTATTTTGTTTCTTATTCTGCGGGAAGGGAGGGATAAGACACTGCGATGGAAGTCGATATGGCTGACGTAAAACCGACGTTCCTATCGTGGGTAACGGTCGGTATCATGTCCGTTACGTTCATCGTGTTGATGAAGTACGTAACGACAAAGTACCCCGTGCCAGGTCTAACGCAATTCTTCGCCGCTGCTTAGCAACCACTTGGGGGAGTTGGTAGGTAGGCACCAATGCATCCATTACAGACAGCATTCACGGACAGTTACGAAGTCCCGTGTCCACATTGCGCGGACAGCAAAGCTCTTGTGACGATCACAAGACAGCGCGGGGGCGCCATCATCGACGTGCGCTTACGTTGTCCTTCGCCGTTCTCGTCGGACTTCGCAGACAGCCAGCTTGCTCCGATACCTATAAAACAGGAGTAAAGCCTTATGGCTGGCGGATTCGCTGTCAATACCCGCCGTAAAATTCTTCCGCTCACGGGCGTTATCACGCGCCCGACGGGCGGCGGTACGTGGGGACCGTTTACACTTCCAAAAACGGGTCTGCTCGCGCGGCTGTATCTTGCTCTTCGCGGCAACATCGCGGGCACGCTAACGAACCCTAATCCGCTCGGGCAGGCGTCCCTTATCTCGCGCTTCCGATTGCAGGCGAACTCAGGTCTTGACATTGTCAATATCTCGGGCGCGAGCTTGCAGTACATGCTGCGCGAGACTATCGAGTCCGAATACATCGACCCGTTCGGGCAATCGACGGCGCGTAACGCCGTCGCTGCGGGCGCGTTCAACATCGACGCGATTATTCCCGTAGCGGTCAATATGCGCGACCCGAGCGGGCTTATCATGTTGCAAAACGAACAGACCATCGTGAACTGTTACATCGACTGGACGCCTGACGCGAGTGTCGCGAACGGCGCTACGGTGACGCTTACGACGGGCAATCTGTTCATGGAAATCTTCACCGTCCCGCCCGACCCGCAGGACTGGCCGAACCTCAACATCGTGCATCAACTGCTCGAAGACCAGCAGCAGGTTAGCGCGAATGGCGATTTTCCTTATAACTGGCCGCGCGGCAACACGTACATGCAGATATTGCACGGCTGCGGGATTGGTGCGGCAGGCGCCGACGCGTTTACCAAGGTCGCCGTGCGAGTCAATCAGTCCGACTATCTGCAAAACACTGACCCGAGCTATCTCGATCTCGAACACCGTTTGTTCCGTGGTCGTCCGCGACCTGGCGGCGCAATCCTTATCGACCTGGCTGGAAGCTCGGGATTGGGCAACTACGCTTTGGCTCGCGACCTGCTCAATAGTGCGCTTGTGACGGACCTTGCGACCGTTATCACGGTTAGCAACGCGCCACAAACGCTCTACACCGTGCGTCGTCAACTTCTTACGCTGACCTAAGCGATTTTCTTATTCTGCCGTAAGAAGGAGATAAGACACAGATGTCGATGAATTGGGCAGACCTGTATGGAATGCCGAGCGACCTGTCAGCAACCGTTGCGCCGACAAGCGTAATCGGTCCGAATCAAGGGTCGGTCGTTCCGCCCACGGGTAAAACCGCGCCGAGTGCGGCAGCGGGCGGTCAAACGACGGGCGTAGCGTTCTCTTGGATCGGGCTTATCCTGCTGCTTATCGTGTGGCGCGTTCTCGCGGAGTACGCCAAGTGATACAGCCTGGCACGGAAACGAACCCCGTATTTCCTTGGAATCCTGGCGGGGGTGCTATGCCAAACCTTAGCGCAATCGGGCAGACAAAGATCATGGGCGTAGACGGAATCACAATCACCATCGGCGCGGTGGTGGTTGTGATCGCGCTCTTTATGCTCTTCAATGTGATGTCGAAGAAGAGGCGCTGACATGATGATGATTGGCGTTGTTATCGTGCTTATCGCCGTCTATTTCATCTTCCTGAAGAAGTAAAATCGCGCCTTAGCTGCGGCTAAGCCGCGAAGGATGGAGAGATGTCCGATACCGTTACAAAGATCATCGAAGGCACCTTCACGGTGCTTATCCTCATGTGGGTGCTGACCCACGCGACCGAATTCGGGCAGGTCGCGCAGTCGATGGGCAACGTGTATACGCAGGGCGTTCAGGCGCTTAGTCCGATGGGCGCGACGAACCCGACGTACCACTGAGTGGCCCGAACGTGACACTGCAAGCACGCTTGACGGACGGATAAAAGAATGCCGACCGCCCAACAAACCGCGCTGTCGCGGACGCAAGGCGCGACGACAGTCTTCGCGCAAGGCACGTTACCGCGCCCGCCCATTTCACCCGATGGCGTGATCGTGTCGGCTGCGCCTGTCTCGCAGCCCACGCCAGGACTCGGGCGGCGCACGATCATGTTCCGCCCGCCGATGCATCGCGACGAATCCGATAACTCGGCTGACGGATTTCGACGTATTCGACCGATCACCGCACCCTTACCGCCAGTCGGTGAGGCTGCTCGACGCGACCCGCACATTCCCGACCCGTACCCGTCAAGCTCGAAACAGCCGACCGACCAGCAGTACGCGAGTCCGCGCACGCCTGCGGTCGGCTTTCGCGGGCGCCCGTGGCACGTCGGGGGTGGTGTCAATTCGAATGGCGGGTATCCAGCCGCACTCACCTACGTAAAATACATCGGCGGGGTGATGGCGCGGACCTTAGCGAAAAACTTCCAAGCGGGTAATATCGACGCTATCTGGCGACTCGGCGGCATTAGCTTGCCACCATCCAGCCCGCCAGGATTCGGTTACAACGGCTTTATTGGCGACTCGCAAACGCTCTGGCCTGACAACCCGCAAGTGTACCTGCGTAACCCTGGCGTGATTCCGTTGACACAGGGTCCGACGTTCTGGCGTTACGCGCCTGGCGGCGGGATTCAACCGCTCGGCCCATCTATCGGAGACATCGGCAACATGCAACCCGCTGCGCTGTCGTCGTGAATCAACTCGAATTCTTCCTTATGGGTTTGCTTGTCGTGTGGGTTACGGGCACGGGCAAGCTCGCGGCGCTATGGGCAGCGTTACGCTCCGACCCGACAGGCGGCGGCGCGAATCCGAATCCCGCGCCGCCGAGCGGATCGACCACGCCTGGCTCGACGTACACAGGTCCAGACGGGAAGCTTTACGTGGTCGGACCTGACGGTCAGCCGTTACAGGTTATGGGGTGAGTGACGAATGAGTTCGAACGCGCCTGCGGGCGCCGCGTCGATTCCCTTCCCGATGCTCGTACTCGCGGCTATCGTCGTCGGCGCGGGCATCTTCTACGTGAGCCAGTACGACTCGACAAGTGGCTGGCTGCTCGCGGGTCTTATCCTGCTCGCTATCGCATTCGCCTATCCGACGATGGCGGGCGAAATCGGAAAGCTCTTTGGAAATTCCGCGACGACGGTATCGAGTCCTAACGCTGCTTCTAATGGGAGCGTTACTGTCGGTCCTACTGGACCCGTTAGCAGCGGCGGCGCAAGTGGCGGAGGCGGGTTCTAACGTGGGCACGTTGAGCGGGTATCTGTCGGGCGCAGACCGTTACAACCTGGCTCGAAACGCGGGCTTCAATTCGTCCGACGCGATTACGATGGCTGCGATTTCCTTACTCGAATGCGGCAACTGTGATATGTCGGCCGTCAACAAGTCGGGCGATTCGAGCTTATGGCAGATCAACGCGATTCACGGGTACTCGGTGTCATGGCTTAGCGACCCTGTAAACTCGGCTGCTGCGGCGTATTCGGTGTGGAAATCTCAGGGCTTTTTCGGGTGGTGTACGTACCCTGGCGGATGCGGCGGCGCGAGTACGATCACCTGGCCCCAATTCAATGCCGCCGTGCAGCAGGTAAAAAATTCCTTAGCAACGCAGGGCGTGGGCGGTACTATTCCATCCGCGCCCGCAGGCACGGATGGAACTTCCGATAGCGGGCAGATATCGGCAGGCAACGAATCGGGTTCGACAGGTCAGACAGGCGGCGGCACGACCACGGGCACGTCAACGGGTTCGACCGCGCCCGCTGGCGGCGTCCAGCTTGCGACCGTTGCGGGATTTCCTGTCAACATTCCAAGCGGGCTTGTGTTGTCGGTAATCGGCGTTATTCTGCTGATTATCGGCGGGGTATTCCTGCTCAGCCAGTCGAACGTAGGACAACGCGCCCAGACGATTTCGACCAATCGCGCGGCTGGCGCACTGGTGACGGCGGTATCCGCGTGATCGGGTTTGCCTTACTCGGGATAGGCGGGCTGCTTATTTGGGCGGCTATGACGGGTCGGGGCGACGCGGTTATCGCAGCGCTCGGCATGGACTTGCCCAACGCTGGCAAGACGCAATCGCTCGGCGGCGGCGCGGGCGGAGGCGGCGGCGGCGGCGGCGGTTCGGGCGGGTTCAGTAACGGCGGCTCGACCGATAGCGGAACGCATCAAGCGATGGATGCGCAGGGTAACGTGTATACCGTCAACTCGACCTACGGCGGCGCTTCGCCAGGTCAGCAGGATGATATGAACCGTTACGCAAACACTATCGGAAACTTTGCAAGCTCGACAAGCTGACCCTTATGTACTTTCTTATTCGAGCTAACGAAGGAGATAAGAACATGCACCCTAGCGTGTGGATTGCGCTCGTCGCGTCAGCCATTATCGGTATGTTGGCTGGCATGTTCACGCTAAAGGCGCTCGGGCAACCGACACCGCTATGACCATGCCCGTAGCCGAAGGCGGTCAACAATCGGGCGGGCACCATTGGCTGCTTATTGCGGGCGCGGGCGTGGGCATCGTGGTGCTTATCATCATGCTTACGCAGTCGGGCGGCACCAGCGGCACGACATCGGCTGGCACGTCAATCAACGCGGCGCTTGGCTCGATTCAAGAACAGAACATGAACATGCTAGGCCAGCTTGGCTTGACTGGCTCGAACCTCAGTAATCAGATCGGAGACGCGTACTCGGGTCTTGGCAATCAGCTTACCAGCGGCTTCGCAGGCGTGAATCAAGGCATCGCGGGCGTCCAGACGCAGCTAACCTCAGTCCAGCAGGCGCTTGTGCAAAATCAAGGCGACCTGCTCAACGAGCTAAACACGATCAATCAAGGCGTTACCGCGAATGGTCAGGGCATCGCCAACATCAGCGGTCAGATCACGACCATGAACACGACGCTCGGGCAGTATTTCAACAACTTGTCAGGTCAGATGACCGCACAAGACAGCGCGATGCAGGCGTACTATCAGAGCTTGCAGGGTCAGATTGCGAACGTCGCGAACCAAACGACCGACCAACAAAACGCGTTGCAATCCGAACTCGGCGCTATCGGACGCTTCCTGAATTGGGAGTGGTACCAACTGCCGAACCGTTACGCGTTGTATATCCCTGGCGAGCAGCCTGGCGGTGCGCAGCAGGGTGCGAACAACGTTATCGGAGTCACCTAAACGTGAGCGTCGGCGTCGTCTTACAGATTGCCAGCGGCACGCAAAAGCAATATCGCGTGCCCGCTGGCTACGAGTCGCCGTCGATCACGGTCTTGAACCCGAACGACGGCGCGGTGTACGTCGCTCGCAATCGCGATGCCGATTCGACTTCGACCGCTGGATGGGATTACAAAGTCCCGTCGCAATCGTACGCGGCGTTGCCAGGTCCGTACGTCACGGCAGGACTGCTCTATCAAGACCTGAGCGGGTCCAACGCGACGGGCGAAATCATCGTTTACGACATCAATACGAGCATCGTTATCCCTGGCTTCCAAGCTATCGGGGTCGCGGGCTTATCGCAGGGTACGAGCGTGGATATTTCGATGGGGGCGCAGCCCCAAAATCCTCCCGCGAACACGGCGCGGCTCTGGATCGACGGGCAAGGCAACCTGAATATTCTTCAGCCCGATGGGACGAACGCGCTGCTTGTCGATACGCTCAACATCCAGGGTCAGGCAATCGCGGGCGACATCTACAACACCATCGGGGACACGCGCATCGGCATTCGCTACGGTCGAAGCGCGCAGGCGTACGACTCGGGCGGGACGCTGAACAACCTTATCAGCGGCGCGAGCAACGTCACGTCGATCTTCGCGATGGACAACAATTACGTGCAAATGACGAATCAGGCGATGTCCCCGTTCGCGACGTTCGACATCCATAACACGAGCTTATACGGTGCTAACGCGTCGTCGGGCTGGCTCTATTTGAATCAGTATCCGTGCTTCGGATGGGACGGCTCGTACTTGCACGCCTACAACAATCTGCTTGTTGACAATGGCTCGTTCTACCTGAACAGCGGGCAGAATATCTTTATGGATTCGTCCCGCTCGTACTACATCACCAACGACACGGGGCAGGGACGCAGCTATTTCGGCACCGTGGGCATGAACGTGCTGTCGTGGGGAAACTTCTGCTTCAACGGTAACCCTGGCATAAATTGGTCATGGAACGGCGGGCAGATCATCGCTACGCACCCCGTTATCAGCGGCGGCGGAATTTTTCTTGTCGCGAACGGTGGCATCGGGTTCAACTGGACGGGCAGCATCCAGGCGACACATACGATGGACGCGCCCGCGTATCTGGCTCGCACGGCGGGTTACGCGTTCTACATGGCTGGCGCCCAAAATTCCTTATATTGGGATAATTCGACCCTGACGCAGTGGGCGAGTGTCGCGAACACGTTTCGCATCACACAGTGGGGCGCGTCGTATTTCGACATGATCCCTACGGGGTCGCACGATGTGCAGGGCAATTCGGCGTGGTTCTCGAATGCGGGCATCTTCGCGAATTTCTTCCAGCCGAACTCGAATAGCGCGGGCTATTTCGTTGGTCCCCAACGTGGCGGCGCGAGTGCTAACGAAGTGTCAGCCATTGCGCACCTGTACGTGCCTGGCACAGTGTGGTGTACGAACGTCAGTTATCTATCGACCATCCGCGCGAAGACGATCGACAGCGTTCTCGACCCGAAGGATGCGCTGGCAATGGTACTCGACCCGCGTGTCGATGCTTATAAATTTCAGTACAACAGCCCCGAAGAAGGAGACGCGAGCGCATCACCCGACAATTACGGATTCACTGCCGAAGACATGCTACAGGTCGTGCCCGAAGCCGTGATGATGGATCATACCGACCCGAACAATCCGCTGCCTGGCGGGCTAGTGATGGTCGAGCTTATTCCTGTCTTGTGGGCAGCCGTGCGACAACTCTACGCTATGGTCGAAGGTGATCAACTTGCAACCCCAACAGATCCCAATTGAATCGCTTATCACGATGATCGGACAACTCTACGTCGAGAAGCAATTCCTGCTTATGCAGATTCAGAATCAGGCTAAGGAAGAGGATAAGAAAGTAGCTAACGGCGTGCATGTCGCGTCGCCGAGCGAAATCGGGAGCGCAATGTGAGTGACGAAACCGCGCAGATCACACAGCTTCAACAACAGCAAGCTCTCTTTACGCAAGCCTTATGCGCCATCCTCCAGGGAAGTTACACAGGTCCAGGCTCGCTCGAAGGACTCGTCTACGCGCTCGACCCCAACCTTCAGGGTACGCTTACGCTAGACCTGCCGATAACGCAAAGTGAAGCCGAGTCACTCCCAAAAGGGTAGACTTCGACCCGAACGAGCCGATGCCCAGGCAATCGCAAAACTGGACATGCTCCGCGTGCAGCCTGGCGTGGGTCGAGAGAGCGACTGGTGCAAACCCGAGCGCATCAGAGCAGTCGGCGGTGCAAGAGATTGGTTATCCGCAGAATATCAATCCTACTTACGGGCTAATGAGTGGGGACGGGCGCGAGCTACGGCGCGTGCTTTGGGAATCTTACGAGTTCGACACGGAACAGAGTTGGCTCAGTTTCGAACAGACCTACAGTGTCGCGCGTGAGCATACGGGCATGATGTCGGGCGGCGCGTGGTACCATTGGGTCGCGATTCGCGGCGTCTCCGATAGCGCCATCTGGATCGCGAATTCAGCGCCTGGCTACAAGGGAATTTATGACACGCTAACGCGCGAGCAATTC
>Ga0126381_100009271_pt1 | contig 11050 bp, 9 predicted proteins | sample PanSoiMetPlot_28_FD_96465 | JGI IMG/M metagenome (GOLD analysis project Ga0126381, IMG submission 96465) | Tropical forest soil microbial communities from Panama - MetaG Plot_28 | ecosystem: Environmental > Terrestrial > Soil > Tropical forest > Bulk soil | place: Panama | collected 2016-02-17
GCTGCGCGCCGCGGTGCTCGGCGCCAATGACGGGCTGGTGTCGAATTTCAGCCTGGTGATGGGGGTTGCCGGGGCGCAGATCAACGGCAAGACCATCCTCTTGACCGGGCTTGCCGGGCTGATCGCCGGCGCCTGTTCGATGGCGATCGGCGAGTGGCTGTCGGTGACCAGCTCGCGCGAGCTGAGCCAGCGGCAGATCGATACCGAAGCCGAGGAACTCAAGACCGCTCCGGAGGAGGAAAAGGAAGAGCTCGTCCTGATCTACCAGGCAAAAGGGCTCGACGAGGCGCAGGCCCGCGCGCTGGCCGACCGGCTGATGGCAAACAAGGACACCGCGCTCGACACGCTATCGCGCGAGGAGCTGGGGATCGACCCCGACGAACTCGGCGGTTCGCCCTGGGCGGCGGCGGGGTCGTCATTCGCGCTGTTTTCGACCGGTGCGATATTCCCGGTCGCACCGTTCTTCTGGCTCGACAGGCTGACGGCGGTCGCGGCCAGCGTCGTGCTGAGCAGTCTCGCACTGATGGCGATCGGCGCCGGCACCTCGCTGTTCACCGGCCGCTCTTTTGCCTATTCGGCGTTGCGCCAACTCTTCGGCGGGCTCGCCGCGGCGGCGATCACCTACGGCATCGGCCGCCTGATCGGCGTGGCCGTAACGGGCTGATCCCGCCCCTCACACCAGCTGCCCAAAGATCACGATCAGCCCGATCACCGAGACCAGCCAGGCGATCGTGCGCAGCCAGGGGATGCCGATGATGTAGAGCAGCCAGTGGGCAAGCCGGCCCCAGAAGAACAATTGCGCGCCGAGCAGGGTCGCCTCGCTCGCCTTTCCGGCGATCTGCGCGATCAACACCAGGCCGATAAATAACGGCAAGCTTTCGAGCATGTTGCGGTGCGCGCGCCGGCTGCGCCCGGCGAACCCGGTGAGCGTTGGCAGGCCCTCGCGATTGCCGGCGAGCATGCCCAGCCCGACCTGCGCCTGCGCGGCCAAAACCGCGACCAGCACCTCGGCGAATGTCAGCACCAGCGTCCACAGCAGCAGCTTCAGATCGGGTGTCATCTTGTCCCCCCGGAATTGACACAAGCAGCGCCGGCTGATCCGGAAACGCGATTATTTTCCGCCGTGCCTGCGTTTTAGGCAACCGCTTCCGCTTGTCGATCCGCCTTTCGCGAGGAACCTCCGGTTGCCCGCTGCGTTGGCAGGTGACGGACGCTGAGGCTGCAATGGGGGCTTGATGACGGCGACAAAGCCGCAACGCATGCCGGAGAAGCTGAACCCCGGAACTATCGGCTTATTTCTCGACGTCGACGGAACCCTGCTCGACATTGCTCCGCGTCCCGATGAGGTAGAGGTCAAGGCCAGTCTGCTGGACGACCTTGCCGCAGTCGAAGACGCCTCGGGCGGTGCAGTAGCCCTGGTCAGCGGCCGTCCGATCGCCGAGCTCGACCGGCTGTTCAGGCCGCTGCGCCTTGCGGCGAGCGGCGTGCACGGCGCGGAACTGCGGCGTCGGCCCGAGGGCGACATCGTCTCGCTGACAAACGGGCGGCTTGGCGACCACGCCTGGCGGGAGTTGTGCCGCCTGCTCACCGAATTCCCCGGTAGCTACGCGGAAAACAAGGGGGTCAGCTTCGCCGTGCACTATCCCGATCCCGGCACCGACGTCGGCCATCTAAAGCAGGCGCTGCTGTTGCTGATGCGACGGATCGCCAAGCCCGACGAGCCGCTGCAGGTGATCGAAGGTCATGCGGTATTCGAGCTGCAGCTGCGCGGCTTCGACAAAGGCCGGGCGATCCGGCGGTTCATGAAGCTGCCGCCGTTTGCCGGCCGCCGCCCGGTATTTATCGGCGACGACCGGATCGACCACGCGGGTTTCGATACGGCGTTGAAGCTTGGCGGCCTCGCCTACTCGGTGGGCATCGAGGTGCCGGGCCTGTCGGGGCGATTTTCCGGCCCCGACGCGGTCCGCCAATGGCTGCACGAGCTCGCCCGATGAGAGCCCCATCGCGACTTGCGGCGCCCGTCGCCAAGGTCAAGCCCGCCAAGATCGGGCCGCGCGAGCACCGCCGCCGACAAGGCGCGCTGACCGCGGCGATGACGCGTCCGAAGGCGGCGCCGGCGGTCCGCGATTTCCGCTCGATCACGGAGCAGGCGCTCGACCTGTCGGTGATCGGCAATTGCCGGATCGCCGCTCTGGTCAACCCGACCGGCCGCATCGTCTGGTGGTGCTTCCCGCGCTTCGATTCGAACCCGGTGTTCTCGCGCCTCCTCGCCGGCGACGAGGAAAAGGGGTTCACCGACATCGTCCTCATCGACATGGTGCGCTCGAAATCCGCCTACATCCGCAACACCGCGGTCGTGGTCACCGAGCTGGAAGACCGGCATGGCGGACGCATCCGCATCACCGATTTCGCGCCGCGCTTCAACCTGTTCGAACGGATTTTCCGCTCGCCGCAGATCATTCGGCGGGTCGAGCCGCTCGCCGGCCTGCCGCGCATCCAGATCCGCGTCAGACCCACGCACGCCTATGGCCGGCCGACGACCGGCCACTCGATCGGCTCGAACCATATCCGCTTTCGCGGCGACGGTGAGGTGCTGCGCATCAGCACCGACGCGCCGCTGTCCTACATCGCGCAGGAAACGGTGTTCCCCCTGACTCGCGCCCTGGCGCTGGTGCTCGGCCCCGACGAGCCGTTCGAAGGAGCGATCGAGCAGACGGCGCGCGAGTTCCAGGACCATACCTGCGACTATTGGCAGACCTGGGTGCGCTCGCTGTCGTTGCCGTTCGAGTGGCAGAGCGCCGTGATCCGCGCGGCGATTACGCTGCAATTGTGCAGCTTCGAGGAAACCGGCGGCATCGTCGCCGCGCACACCACCTCGATCCCCGAGGCACCCAATAGCGGGCGCAACTGGGACTACCGCTTTTGTTGGCTTCGTGACTCCTATTTTGTGGTGCAGGCGCTCAACATGCTGAGCACCACGTGGACCATGGAAGCGTATCTCAACTACGTGACCACCGTCGCCTCGGCGGGCAACGAACCGCTGGGTCCGGTGTACTCGATCGTTCCGGGCGACAGCCTCGAGGAGATCTACGCCGACGGGCTGACGGGATTCCTCAGCATGGGGCCGGTGCGGGTCGGCAACAAGGCGGCGATACAGGTCCAGCACGACGTTTACGGCAGTGTGATCCTGGCCGCGACACAGATGTTCGTCGACGAGCGGCTGCCGCGCATGGGCGACGAAAGCCTGTTCAAGCGATTGGAGCCGGTCGGCGAGGCGGCGTTCGACAATGCGCTGAAACCCGACGCCGGCATTTGGGAATATCGCGGACGCCAGCGCGTGCACACCTATTCCGCCGCGCTGTGCTGGGCGGCCTGCGACCGGCTCGCGCAGATTGCCAACAGCCTCGGCCTCTCGCCGCGCAAGCGCCACTGGGCGAGCCGGGCCAACCGGCTGCGCGGCGAGATCCTGCGCCGCGCCTGGAACGAGAAAAAGGGCGCCTTTGTCGGCGCGCTCAACGAACCGGAACTCGATGCCAGCGTCCTGCGCATCGGCGAGATCGGGCTGGTGCCCGCGACCGATCCGCGCTTCGTGTCGACCTGCGACGCGATCGGCAAGAACCTGCTGCGCAACGGTCGTATCATGCGCTACACCGCCGAGGACGATTTCGGCGCGCCCGAGACGGCGTTTCTCGCCTGCAACTTCTGGTACATCGCAGCGCTCGCCGGCATCGGCCGGCGCGACGAGGCGCGCGAACTCTTCAACGATTTGCTCCACCGCCGCAATTCGTTTGGCCTCCTGTCCGAGGACATCCATCCGCAGACCGGAGCGCTGTGGGGGAACTTCCCGCAGACCTATTCGATGGCAGGCATCATCAATGTCGCGACCCGCCTGTCGGAAAAATGGGAGGACGTCTGGTGCCGCGTCTCGTCGTAGTTTCGAACCGCGTGGCCGTGCCGGATCCGGAGGGACCGCGCCTCGCCGGTGGGCTTGCCGTTGCGGTCAATGCGGCGCTGAAGCATCGCGAGGGGCTGTGGTTCGGCTGGAGCGGCCAGATCAACGACAACGGCGCCGACAACGCCCCGACTATCGTCCAGCGCCGCCAGCGCAGCTTTGTGACGATCGATCTCTCAGCGAACGACTTCCAGGAATACTACAACGGCTTCGCCAACCGCGTGCTGTGGCCGATCCTGCACTATCGGGTCGACCTCGCCGAGTTCACCTCGGTCGAGTTGAGCGGCTATCTGCGGGTCAATGCCCGCTTTGCCGAAGCGCTGTCGCGCTTTATCCGTCCCGACGACTATATCTGGGTGCACGACTACCACCTGCTGGCGCTGGCCAAGGAGCTGCGCGCGCGCGGGCACGTGAACCCGATCGGTTTCTTCCTGCACATTCCCTGCCCGCCGCCCGACATCCTGCTCGCCCTGCCGCAACACGCGGAAACCGTCGGCGCGCTCAGCCATTACGACCTCGTCGGCACCCAGACGCAGCACGACGCCGACAATCTGCGCCGCTATTTCGAGGAGCAGGGCGGCCAGTTCGGCGGCCGCAACCGCAGCTATTTCGATATCGAGGGCCGCCGCGTCAACCTGCGCTCGTTCCCGGTCGGTATCGCCACCAACGTCTACGCCCGCACCGCGCGCACCGCGGTTCGCTCGGATTTTGCCAACGAGGTGCGCGACAGCCTCAACGGCAGAAGCCTCATCCTCGGCGTCGACCGGCTCGATTATTCGAAGGGCATCCCGCACCGCATTCAGGGGTTCGGCCAGTTCCTCGAATCGTTCCCCGACTGGCGCGGGCGCGTCACCTATCTTCAGGTGACGCCGAAATCGCGCTCCGACGTGCCGGAATACGCCGATATCAACCAGACCGTGAACACGCTGATCGGCCAGGTCAACGGGCGCCACGGCGAGCCCGCCTGGACGCCGATCCGCTACGTCAACCGCGCCTATTCGCGCGCTTCGCTGGCCGCGCTCTACCGCATGGCGCGGGTCGGGCTGGTGACGCCGCTGCGCGACGGCATGAACCTCGTGGCCAAGGAATACGTCGCCGCGCAGGACCCGGAAAATCCGGGTGTGCTGGTGCTGTCGCATTTTGCCGGAGCGGCCGAGGAGCTCGATGGCGCGCTCCTGATCAACCCGCACGAGCCCGAGGCGATGGCGGCGGCGATCGACGCGGCGCTGCGGATGCCGCTGGCCGATCGCCAGGCGCGCTGGCGTCGCATGTTCCGCCACCTCGCCGCGCACGATATCGACCGCTGGGCCGAATCCTTTCTCGCCGCGCTCGTCGACAGCCGTCATTCGCCGCGCATCTTCAATAATTTGCGGCAGCTTTTCGCGGTGCGCTGAACCGATTGCCTGCAACAAATCCGGCGGCGGTTCGTCTCTATCGAAGGGACGGGGGCCGCGGAGTCATGGAACGCAATCGCTGGGAGACCGCGCTCCGCTGTCTGGAGATCGCCGTCCATCCCAACACCAGCGACAAAGAGATCGTCGCCGCGGTCAACGGCTTTCGCCGCACCGCCGGCGGCACGCCGCTCACCCGGCTGTATCGCGAATTCGCCGAACTCGAAGCGATCGGCGCGGGACGCGGTGGAAAGGCCTGGCACCTGCTCGATCGGCTCGACCAGTTGCACCAGGAAAACCGCAGATTGCAGCGGCGGATCGCCGAAGCGGAAACCGAGCGCGCGGCGGCCTTACGCCAGCTCCAGGATGTCGAGCGGCGCAACCGCGAGGCCGTCGACGCGCTGCTCGCCGCCGAGCAGCGCGCCGAAACCGCCGATCGGCAACTCGCCGAATTCCGCGGCGCCTATGGCCGCATCTCGGGCGGCCTGCAGACCGAGAACCGCGATCTGCGGCGCGCGCTCGACGAGGCGCGGCGCAACCTCGCGCAACCGATCCACGCCCCGATCGCGCCGTTTCGCGATGCGCTCGACGCTGCCTTGCAGCGGCCGGGCCGACAGGCAGCGCAGGCGGTGCCGGCGGCGAACCCGTCGTGGACCGCGTGAGCCGTTGACGCTCAGCCGGTCTCCATCGGCAAGGCGGGATCGACCGCCCACTCCGACATCGAGGCGTCATAGAGCCTGACGTCGGGATGGCCGAGCATCACCAGCGCGTGCGCGGTCGCGCTCGCGGCGATGCCGCCGCCACAATAGGTGATGACCTTCTTGTCGAAAGCGTGCACCGCGTCGAATTTCGCGCGCAATGCCGCCGGCGGCAGAAACGTGTTGGTCGCCGGGTCGATCAGCCCGACCGTCGGCACATTGACGCTGTCGGCGATGCGTCCGGGGCGACCGTAGGTGTTGCCCCCGGTGCCGGCGTGCTGTGGCGCTTGCAGCGCGTTGATCGTGCATACCGCGCCGTCGCCGATCGCCGCCAGCACGTCATCCTTGTCGGCCATCAGCGGCTTCGCGGGGCGCTCGCTGAATGCCCCGGCGGCGCGCGGCATGGCGGGGCCGGTCTCGGCCGTGCGGCCTTCGCGGGTCCATTTCTGGAAGCCGCCATTGAGCACCGCGGCGTTGTCGAAGCCGTAGCAGCGCAGCACCCACCACACCCGCGTCGCCCATTGCGGATTGGCGGTGCTGTAGGTGACGACCTTGCTGTCGTCGGAGACGCCGAAGCGGCGCATCGCGGCAGCGAACGCCCCTGCCGGCGGCAGCATGAAGCGCAGCTTGGTGCTGCCGGTATTGTCCGAAAGATCGGCCTGCAGATCGACGAACTGCGCACCGGGTATATGGCCCTTTTCAAAGTCTTCGCGGCCGGGCTTGACGGTGTAGGTGATCTTCGGGTCGGGGATCAGATGCGTCGTGCAGTCGAGCACGATGAGTTTCGGATCGCCAAGATGCGCGGCGAGCCAATCGGTCTCGACCAGGTATTCGGGATGGGCATAGCCCGCTGCTGTCGCCATCTTCCGCCTTCCTTTCTTTCAAAGCAGCTCGCTTCAAACCAGTTCGCTCAGTTCAGGTGCGATCGTCGAATAGATGCGGCCCCGCAGCCTTACCACTATTTCCCGGCGTCAGCGGGGAAGGCGTCGGGCGCACCGGCGAGTATTTTCGACAGCGTCCAGCGCGGCTTATTGAGGGACTGTATCTCGTCGATCAGCCAGCGCCCGCCGCTGCGCACCAGGTCATAGTGCAAATCCTGCGGGTCGCCGAGGTTGTCGAACTTCGCCTCGACCGTGGCCGTGTCCTGCGCCTGCGAGACGAGGGTCACCGACAGATCGGCGATCTTCCAGTCCTGGCCGTTGACGATCGGGTCGAAATCGAGCCGACCGACCTCGCCCTTCGCATAGGCCTTGTCGGCCGCGAACAGCTTGCGCAGCCGTGGCGAAAACGGCTGCTTTTCCAACGCCGGCGGCTTGGTGCGCTCGTAGCCGCGATAGAGCCCGCGGACAACCATCACCGGGTCGCCCGGCGTCTGCGCCAGCGCCGCGTCGCCGACGCAAAGCAGCAGCAGGAAAGCGGCAAAAGCGGCGCGCATCATCGCTGCTCCGGTCCGAGCGGGCGCTTTCTGATGCCGGCCCGCAGACGCTGGTAGGCCAATTCGACCGGGTCGCTGACATGGGCGCCGGGCGAGACGACGCACAACACCGTCTCGGCGATCGGCTGAAAATCGGCGCGGAAATGCACGGTCGATTTGAGCGCGAGGATCGGCACCTGCGACGGCTCGACGCCGACATGGCGGAACTGCTCCTGGTCGACCGCCTGGATGCGCGCGGCGGCGAGCACCACGGAAACGCCGCTGTCCTCGTCGGTGATCAGCGCGCACGGCCCGACATGGAACTTGGCGCCGCCGAACATCGGCCCGGTGCCGACAAAATCGCCGCTCGCGACGCGCGCGACACGCCATCTCGCCGCAACCGGCGTCTCGCCGGCATAGCCGATCTTGGCGCCGACCCCGCAGGGGAGCATCGCCCCCTCGCCCACCGCATGCGCCGCAGCCGCCGCCTCGGGATCGACGATCATGCCGAGCACCGCGCCCGCGGCGCGCTGCGCGATCAGCGCGCGCAGCAGACCGACCGTGTCGGAGGTGCCGCCGGCGCCGGGATTGTCCTGGATGTCGGCGAGGACGATCGGCTTTGCCGCAGTCTTCGACAGGCGGATCGCTTCCGCCGCTGCCTCGTCGGCGGTGTAGAGCCGGCCGGCGAATTCCGCCTCCTTGGCGCCGAGCGCGGCGAGCAGGCGGTCGGCCGCCGCGTCGGCGGCTTCCTGGTCGTAGCCATAGACCACCAGCGCCGGTCCGCATTCGGCGATGTCGGCCGGTGGGAAGCCGGGGGTGTGGGTGACGCTGACAATGCCCTGGTTGTGGGTCAACCCCCCTTGGGCCGAGCCGCGCTCGATCTCGTCGAGCAGGTCGAACATGCCCTTGGTCGGCTCCGCCAGGGTGCATTGCCAGACCAGCGGGATCAGGAAGTTGCTCTGGCGGAACGCCTTATAGAGCGGTCGCTTGTCGCGGATGAGGCGGTCGAGCAGCGCCGCGGCGCGGCCGCCGGTTGCCGCCATGTCGACATGCGGGTAGGTGCGGTAGCCGATCATCGCCGAGGCGTGGCGCACCATCGCCGCGGTCATGTTGGTGTGAAAATCGAGGCTGGCGACGATCGGGATGCGCTCGCCGAGCAGCGCCCGGATGCGGCGCAGCAGCTCGCCCTCCCCGTCCTCGTGATGCGCCGCGACCATCGCGCCGTGCAGGTCGAGATAGACGCCGTCGAGCGGCCCTTGGTCATCCTCCGTAGCGGCGGCGAGGTCTTCGAGCATGCCGGCGGCGACGCGCTCGTAGGCCTCCTCATCGACATAGGACGACGGCGGCGCCGAGCACCACGACAGCGGCACGAGATCGTGTCCCAACCCGCGCAGGGTCTCGACCGCGCCGGCGATGGGGATGTTGAACCCGGCGACGGCGTCGAACAGCGCCGACCCGCGGACATAGCCGGGCCAGGCGTCGGCGCGCTCGAAATCGGCCCAGGTCGCGCGCTGCGGCGCAAAGGTATTGGTCTCGTGCTGGAAACCGCCGACCGCGATGCGCGCCATGAAGACTTCCTCTTTTTCGCCGTCAGGCCCGCACCACCATAGCCGGCACAATTTGCTTAATCGATGGCGCTCCGATCTGCTGCATCGTCGCGCGGGTCTCGGCGCGCAGGATTTCGAGCACGCGTTCGACCCCGGGTTGGCCGAATGCCCCGAGCCCCCACAAATAGGGCCTACCGACGCACACGGCGTGCGCCCCCATCGCCAACGCCTTGACGATGTCGGTACCGCGCCGAAAACCGCTATCAACCAAGATTGGGATGCGGCCGGCTACCGCCGCGACGATATCCGGCAAGGCTTCGATTGTCGCGCGACCGCCGTCATCGACACGGCCACCATGGTTCGATACGACGACTCCGTCCACGCCAACATCGACTGCCAGAAGCGCGTCTTCGGGCGCGAGTATGCCTTTGAGGACGAATTTGACCTTGATCGTGTCGCGTAGCCGCTTAACAGAGTCCCAGTTTAGGCTCGGCGTGGCGACACCATTGGCGTCGTGCAGGTCGATGCCAGCGAAATTGGGTTTGCGCGAGAGGTAACCATTGGCGCCATGGCACTCGCCGCAAGCTCGCGCATCCGTGCGCCGCAAACGGATGAAGGTCTCCCACTTCAACGGCGAGACCACGTCGACGGTCAAGGCGATAACGGGCGCACCGGCTGCTTCGGCGCGCTTGACCAACGCGTCGCCGATTTCCGGGCGTTGTGTCGGGTACAGCTGAAACCACACTGGGGCGCCGCGCGCAGCGATCGCATCCTCAATCGAGGTGGTCGCCACGGTCGACAGCATCTCGAGATGATTGCCGACCTTTGCCGCTCTGGCGACGGCGAGCTCGCCGTCCGGGTGAAAGGCGCGGTTGCTGCCGGTCGGCGCGATAGCGATGGGACTGTTATATTTGACACCAAAGATCTCGATGCCGAGATCGACCTGACTGACATCGACGAGACGGCGAGGGCGCAGCTGAAACTTCCCAAAGGCCGTCCGGTCGGCGCGCAACGTGGCTTCGTCGTCCAAGCCCGTGGCCATATAGCCGAAATGCGCCGCCGGCACGTTCTTGCGCATGATCGGCTCGAAATCGAAAACGGAGAGAGCATCCTTGGGATCGCCGATCAGCGCGTCGAGGCTTCGCGGCGCCCATGGCACCGGGTCGAGCGGCCACGAGGCAGGGGGCTGTTGCGCGACAGCGGGCGACCCCGCAAGAAGCGGGCTCGCTGCGAGGAAGTGCAGTACGCGCCTGCGGCTGGCCAACGACGTCATTGTCTCTCAGCCCGTTTGCCGGGACGATGGGGAACTTAGTATATCCGGCCAGAGCAGGCAGGACGCCCGCTTTCGAGGGAGAACCAGCATGGAAACGCGCGCGGCGGTGGCTCACCAAGCGGGGAGGCCGCTCACCATCGAGACGGTGACGCTCGACGGGCCGAAAGCCGGCGAGGTGCTGGTCGAGGTCAAGGCCACCGGCATCTGCCACACCGACGCCTTCACCTTGTCGGGCGGCGACCCGGAAGGGTTGTTTCCGGCGATCCTCGGGCATGAGGGCGCGGGCATCGTCGTCGATATCGGGCCGGGGGTGACGAGCGTCAAAAAAGGCGACCACGTGATCCCGCTCTACACCCCGGAATGCCGGCAATGCGAGAGCTGCCTGTCGCGCAAGACCAACCTCTGCACCGCGATCCGCTCGACCCAGGGCCAGGGGGTGATGCCCGACGGCACCAGCCGGTTTTCGCTCGGCGGCCAGAAAATCCACCACTACATGGGCACGTCGACGTTTGCGAACTTCACCGTGCTGCCCGAGATCGCGGTGGCGAAAATCCGCGAGGACGCGCCGTTCGACAAGGTCTGCTACATCGGTTGCGGCGTCACCACCGGGATCGGCGCGGTCATCAACACCGCCAGGGTCGAGGCCGGCGCCAAGGTGGTCGTGTTCGGGCTCGGCGGGATCGGCCTCAACGTCGTGCAGGGCGCGCGCATGGTCGGCGCCGAGATGATCGTCGGCGTCGACATCAACCCGGCGCGCCGCGCGCTTGCCGAGAAA
>Ga0126381_100009272_pt1 | contig 11049 bp, 11 predicted proteins | sample PanSoiMetPlot_28_FD_96465 | JGI IMG/M metagenome (GOLD analysis project Ga0126381, IMG submission 96465) | Tropical forest soil microbial communities from Panama - MetaG Plot_28 | ecosystem: Environmental > Terrestrial > Soil > Tropical forest > Bulk soil | place: Panama | collected 2016-02-17
GCCCTTGACCTCACAGCCATCAGCCTGTGTTCCGGATCGGGCGCGCTCGACTTGGCCCTTGAACTTGCAGTTCCGGCGCTTCGTCCGCTCTGTTACGTGGAACGGGAAGCCTTCGCCGCCGCGACTTTGGTTCAAGCGATTGAGGCGGGTTATCTGGCTTCGGCGCCTGTATGGTCAGATACCCGCACTTTCCGAGGCCGACGCTTCCGTGGACTCGTGGCTTTCGTCTACGGCGGGATTCCCTGTCAGCCGCACTCAGAAGCCGGGCCAGCCTTGGGCGCCGCCGACGAACGCGACCTGTGGCCTGACGCCCGCCGCATCATCGTCCAGACCGGCGCTTGGGGCGTGTTCCTCGAAAACGTCGGCGGGATGCTCCACACAGGCGGCGCCTATCGCGTTTTCCGAGGATTACGCCGCTTGGGCTATCAGGTTGCGGGAGGATTATTCACGGCGTCAGAAGTTGGCGGCTCGCATGAACGCGAACGCCTGTTCATCCTCGCCGTCCACGACGGCTTGGCCGCCCTCGCCGCCGCGCGATCCCAATTCGACGCTGGCGACGGCTCAGGCGCTCTTGGCGCCCTTGCTGTGGCCGACGCCGACCGAACGGGACCACCGCAGCGTCTACGGCGGCCAGGACACCCACCTGAAGAACAAGCGGCCACTGAGCGAGGCGGCGGGGCGTTGGGCGACGCCGCTGGCGAGCGACGGCGACAAGGGCGCCGCGGGTCAGAAGTTCGGGCGCGGCAATCTCCCGCTGGCCAGTCAGGCGGCCCAATGGGCGACGCCCACGGTCGCGGATACCGAGGGCGGGCGGTTGAGCCGATCCGGGCCGCGCGATGGGGAACTGTTGATCCGTGGTCAGGCCCTAGCGCTGCATTCCCACCTAGACCCGGCGACCTTGCCGGATGGGGCGCCACTCTCGCGCTCTGGCCTCACCTTGAACCCGTTATTTGTGGAAAGCCTTATGAACTGGCCTCCCGGTTGGAGCGCGCTCGCTCTTGGACAACCCACGCCCGTAGCAACCGCTTGGACAGGCTGCGCCTCTTGGGCGGGGGCGTGGTTCCGCTGGCGGCGGCTTATGCGTTCCGCGCTCTTGCGACAGAGCTTGCCCGAACCTCTTCCGGTGCAACTCAGCTTGTTCGGGTAATGCCTGACAACCGCCACAATTACACGATGCACCTAGGGAGTGACACAAATGCACAACAAGCCTAGATTGCACAAAGGGTTAGCCGGGGAACCCCTCATGAGGGATGACCTACCTTCCGCGCCAGCAAGCGTCAGGGCTTTGCCTCGGGATAAGCGCGGCTACCCTGTGCCGTGGTTCGTCTTCATTGATGATGCTGGCGTGCCTGATTTCCGGATCATCGCCCCCGGCAAAGTCGTCACCGCCGTTAAGGAAAAGCGCTGTTGGATTTGCGGCCAGCCGCTAGGGCGGATGCTGGCGTTCGTCATCGGCCCCATGTGCGCGGTGAACCGGATCAGCGCTGAGCCGCCTTCCCATCCGCTGTGCGCTGACTTCGCCGCCAGGGCTTGTCCCTTCCTGACACACCCGCTGGCCAAGCGGAATGAGCGCGACCTTCCACAAAGCGATGGCGTGAAGATCGTCAGCAAACCCCCCGGCGAAATGATCGAACGGAATCCTGGCGTTACCCTTGTGTGGTGGACGCTCCGTTATCGCCTGTTCTTCCAGCCTTCCGGACCCTTGTTCCGTATTGGCACACCTGAGCGCACGCAATGGTTCGCCAGGGGCCGCGAAGCGACTAGGGACGAAGTGATGGATTCCATCAGTACCGGCCTTCCCGTCTTGAAGGAAATGGCCGAGGCCGAAGGTCAAGCCGCACTCAGCGAGCTTGCCGAGGCGTGTCGCCGCGCCTTGCTTCTAGTCCCCGCAGCAGCCTGAAAAGGACGCCTGAATGAACGCTCACGCGAACCATGACCCGTTCCTAGCCAAAGTCGCGCAACGCGACGCAGAGGCCGCCGCCAGAATGAGCGCTCCCACACCCGCCCCGGCTTCCAAGCCGATCCATTCCAGCAAAGCCCAATGGGCGAAGCCGCTCGCCCATCAGCACGCCAATTTCATCCCGGCCCAAAGTTTCCTGGCTTACTCATGGATCGACAAGGACCCTGAGTTGGACATGGTGAAATACGCCATCGAAGAAAGCGGCATGACCCTTGAACAGATCGAACACGAAACCGAAAAAGTCGGTCACAAGGTCAGTCGCTACACCTTGTTGAACTGGTATTTCGGACAGACCAAACGCCCGCAGAACGTGACCATGAGTACCGTCATGGCCATTCTCGGCTGGGAAAGACCTTGGAAACGCAAGGCATAACGATGAACAGGGAGAAACCACCTTTGAACCCGCCTAAGCCAGCGCCCGGCATTGATCCAATCCAAATGGCCCGGTTCCTTGTCATGCCGGGCCTGAACGAACTGATAGACGCCTTCGCCCGCATCCCTGAGGGACCGCTTCGGGCCAGCGTCATCGCACACGCCAGGGTCATCGCGGATCAGTACAGCAACGCGCCGCCCGAATACGCCGCGCCCGATCCGTTGATTGTGGCCGCCCACCTGGCGGGCGCACAGTCCGCGCCGCTGGCGCTAGCGGCGCCCGAGCCGAAGCTTCCCAAGGGCCTTCAGGGTCCCGAAGCCGAAGTGATCCGGCGCCGCAAGAAAGGCCAGCACCCGCAACAAATCCAAGCCGAGACTGGCCACCCACGCGCTGAAGTGGATCGGATCATCGCCGAAGCCAAGAAAGCGGGAGTCGAGTTCCCCAACATTCGAGCGGCCAAGGGTCGCCCGATGGAAACGAAGGTCTGGCATACCAGCCTCGACTCGATGCGCGGCCAGGGTTTGTCCCGCATTCAGGACGCCGCCTTGCGCCGGGGGATCAGCCCTGAGGAATATCTCAGGCGCAAACTTCTCGCCGTCGATATGGCCATGAAGGGCGAGCAGTATCCGGCTATCGAGGCCGCGACCAAAAGCGATCAGAAGACCGTCAGCCTGTGGCTCAGCAACGCCAGGGCGGCGGGGATCAAGGTCCCGTACATGGAACGCGCATACGGAGCCCTGGACGGGGCGCCAGCGGCCACGGACAAATCCCCAGCTACCCTAGCGCCCGAAATCAACGTGATCCGCCCAGCGCGCTTCTATGGGCCGATGGCCGCCATCCAGACCCGCCACCGCTGGATGGTCGAAAAGGCGGCTGAGCGCCGAGGCATGACTCCCGAAGCTTACCTTGACCTTCAGGAGTCGATTGTCCGCCAGCGCGAACAGGGCGTGTCGCCTCAGGTCATCGCCGAACAGACTGGCGAGGGCGACGTGTTCGTCAAGGACACCCTGGCCCACGCCAAGGAACGGGGGGCGATCTATCCACCCGTCAGCCGATGGACCGCCAAACAAGCCAGTTAGGACGCCAGCCATGGATCAAAGGACATTCGAGCAAGCCGCGCACGAAACGGGCGAGTTCACGCTCAGGACCGGACGGGCCTATGTCCATGGGCTTGTGACCATGCTGACCCGCACGGCCAGGGAACTTGACGAACAGTTGCCGCGCACGATCAGCGAGCTAGAGCATCAGGGGATAGACGCCTCATCCTTACGGCTCTTGCAAAGCTACCTTCAGCCGCTCTTACGCAAGAACGGCCACTGAACCCGTTCGGGAGGGGACCGCAGAAACGAAAAGGGCCGCCCGATCCGGGGCGGCCCTTGGCGTGACAGGCGAGTGTTTTTAGGCGGCTTCGTCAGCCCGAACTTCAACCACATAGGGCTTGGCCAGGAAGTCAGCCCAAGCGCTCAGGACCGTGCGACGCGCCCGGATATTGACGCCATGCAGATAAGCCCGCTTGGCCTTGTTGCCGACGACGTGAGCCAAGCACCCTTCCAGGGTTTCATCGTCATACAGCCTGAGCCCGGTTTCCTCGTTAAGCTGTTCCTCGCCCCAGGTCCGGAACGCGCCCCGCAGGCCGTGAACCGAAGCCTCCCGCACGCTCCCGTCATTGCGCACGATCAGGTCCGGATAGGCGACCCGCAGGCGGGCGAGGATTTGAGTCTGTTCCAGCGCCCGGCCCCGCACGGACTTGAAGATCAGGCCCGACTTCGGCGCCGCCCCGTCCTTGAGCGCGAAGCCCTCAGGCATGACCGCCTTGAGGATTTCCAGATGGCGCGGAGTCAGGGGAACGTAGTGCGGTCCGACGTTCTTCACCTTCATCTTCCAAGCGGGGATCGTCCACATGAGCTTGTTCAGGTCGATTTCAGTCCAGTCGGCTTCATAGCCGTTGGCCACCCGCACCGCCGACAACAGCACCCACTCAAGGCAGAAATCGTCATAGCGCACGGTCGCCACCCGCTCAGCGTGAGGCACCCGGCTATCGAAATAGTCCGCCGCGTCCTGATGGGCGCGGATTTTGGCCACAACGCCCGGCATGGACTCCCAACTGATCGTGGCTTGGGAAATCTGGCGCGGCGGGAGGGGACGCAGCTTGTGTTCCCAGCGGCCCTTGAAGTCAGCCGGGTTGCTGGCGTTCTCAGGGATGTGGCCGTTCGCCGCGCACCACTCGAAAAGGCGATGAAGCTGCATCTGAATCCGCGCCGCCTGAGCGCCGGTCTTGGTCCGGTTGCGGATCGCGGTCAGCGCCCTGGCCACGTCATCGCGGGTGATATCGCGCGGCTGCATGGCGGTCAGGCCATCGGTCTTTTCGGGCCTGAGGCCCAACAGCCATTCGCGCTGATACTTCGCCGACTTGACCGGCTGGCTTTCGTTCCACGGCGGCCCGCACGACGGCGCCGCATCCTTGAGAAGTTCGTGCAGGCTTCGCGTATCGACCGCGACCTTGGCCGCCGCCACCGCCTTGCGCTCGCTCTCGCGAACCGCCTTCGGGTCGATACCCTTGTCCAACAGGGTTTCGCATTCGGCCCGCTTAGCGCGGGCGTCACCCAGGTCGATCTTGTGGGCGGACCCGAGGGCCAGTTCGCAAGCCGACTTGTTGAACTGATAGCGATAGAGCCAGGACCGTTGTGCGCCGGTCCCGACGATCAGGTATAGTCCTTCGCCGTCATGAACCTTGCCGGTCGATTTGACGCCGTTGCGCGTCTCGATTTTCGGTTCCGGGCCAAGCAGCGATTTGAAGGTTTTCGGATGGATAGGCATGTCTTTTTTTTCCCCAAAGCGCCCCCCCAAAATCAGGGGGGACAGAACCCTTTGAGGTTGCTTCATAAAACGCCGCGCTACAACTAGCCCCTTGAGAATGCAGGCATTTTGAGGATCGTATGCGAACAAAATCACGCGAAATTATTTTGTCGCCAGAGCGCCAGCCGATTGATTTTGCTGAACTTTCCTGATCTTCCGAAGCCGCTAAAACGCCGATTGACACAAATTGTCGCACCCGTTCAATCCGTAGCGTCGCCCTAGACCGAGCCCCAGCGCGGCGGCCCAAAATCCAGCGCAAAACGCACTAAGCGGAACCGGGAACTTAACCGCTCGATTCGGAGTTGGGCCAGGGTCCGGACCTCAAGCCGGACTGGCCCGGCGCTTCAGCAGCCTGATCGTCGTCCCCCCGACAACGCCGGGCCACTTCCCGCCAGGTGGAAAGCCTTAAAGCTTCTCAAGCGTCTCAGCTTCCGTGAACCGGACCAAGCGAACCGGCTTGCCGGTCGCTTCCGCATGGGCCAGGGCGAACGGACGAAGCGAGTCCGCAACTTTTCGGCTCAGCGTCACCAACGGGATCGGCCCGAGGCTGAAGCCGGGAATGATCGTGGCAACCGGACCCTCACGCCCGTCCGGTTCCTTCACTGCCCACACATACAGTTCTCGCATGGCCCGGACGATGAGCTGAATCGGACGGGCTGGAAATCCGGGCCATGGAAGCCTGAGGCCGGTTTTGGCTACGTGGGTAGCGGGCGGGTCGCGCAAGGGCCGCTGGCGGCCTTCCTGGCGGTGCTACTGGCCAACCCCTTGCAGAAGGCCGCTCAGGTCCGGTTGTGTGTTCCGGTAGGACAAGCCCTGAGACACGCCAGGGATGGGCGGGGGCGCTGGGGGCGACTGACCGCCCGATTGTGAGCCCGTCAACTGGCCAAGCGCCGAAGCCGTAGCGGCGGCGCCGACCGGCGCCCGGCTGGACTGAATGCCGAGGAAAGGCGCCTTGGCGACGGGCGCGGCTGGGGCGCCGCCGTTGGCGATCAGGTTCAACAGGTCTTCCACGTTGTTCTGTGTCGCGGAATTGGCCATGCGCTTCGCGGCAATGGCCGCCAGGGTCAGGGGCGTGGTCCCGCCGTGCGAGGCCGCCGCGCCGCCTGTGTTCAGGATGGTCATGAGGCCGTTCCCTTCGGGAGACATTTTCCCGAACAGCCGCATCAGGTTTTGCACGCTCCCGCCGTTGATGGTCTGGTCAATCGCCGCCTGTTCAGCGTCGGTCCAGTTGCCGATTTGCTGGCGGACCTTGTTCACCGCTTGGCGCGTGGCGTTGTCGATATTGCCGCCTGAGCCTGTTGAAGCGGTCCTGTAACCCGCGTTTTCCAGGGCTTCGGTCAGGGCGTCCATCTTCACGAACCGGGTGTTCGCGTTCCTGGCCTTGGCGATCAGGTTGGCCGCGTTCGCCGGGTCGCCTGTGATGATATCGCTAGGCCCGGCGCCATTGATGAAGCTGTTTATGCCGTCGCTCATGATCTTGCCCATGAACGACTCGCCGGTTTCGCCCGAAGTCCCCACGTCGCGGCGGATCACTTGGCGAAGCTGGTCAAGGCCGGTCAGGTCAAGCGGGTTCCCCGAACTGGCAACGTCGTGAAGCTGGCCAAGCATGGCCGTCGCCTTCGGATGCAGCGCCGGGTTCATCCGAGCCTTCATCAGTTGCGAAGTCATGTCCTTGACCATCCCCTGAAGCCCTTGCGGGCTATAGAGAACGTCCGCTGATTTCGTGGCCGCATAAGCCGCGTTCTTGGCGTCCTGTAGGGTTTGCAGGGCCGCCGCTGGCGTCGGCTTGGGCGGGTACATGCCAGGGTTCGGCGGCGCTATGGCCATCGTGCTAGACGGCTTCACCGCCGCCAGGGCCAAGTTCAGGTCCGAGTTGATTTGTTGCTGAACCTCAGGTTGGGAAAGCTGGCGGCTGGGAACGAAGTGCGGGCCGCCTTGCATTGAGAAGCTTGAGCCTGAGTACATCGGGAGTCCGGTTCGGCTGATCGCTCCGGCTATCGGGTTGGTCACAGCGTTGACGGGGGCGCTGGTCAGCCCGAGAGCGTCCATCAGGATTCCACCTGTTCGGCTCAAGCTCCCGAGTTCAGGCCGCACGTCCCAGATCGGAGGCGGCTTCTGACCAATCGCCGCTGTGTTGATCCGATAGTCTTCGGCCACGTCATGACCGAGTTTCTTGAACGGCGCCGCGAACCCTTGCCACGCATCAGACGCGACCTGACCGACCGCTGACGGCTTGTCAGGCTGAGCGTATTTCGCCCAAGGGCCGCTTGGCCCAGTCCCGTATTTTTCCCAAGGTCCCGCCATCATTGACCGTAAGGCTTAAGGGTTGGCAGACCACCGAGTCCGGGCGGGCCGCCGCCCGGCTGACCTTGACCCGCGCCGCCCGCGCCCGGCTGTGGCGCCTGTTGAACGGGCGACCAACTATGAGGGTCGCTGGCGTCGCCGCCGTGGAACACATAACCGCCGTCAATGTCGCCGATTTGCGGCCCCTTCGGCGCCGCCGCCCGCCCCTGGCCGCCCGCCATCGTCGGCAACCGCTGTTGCAGGCCAAAGGTCTTCACGGCGTCAGCCATGGAACCCCTGTTGTGCATCAGGAAGTCCGTAATGAACGACGCCCGCGAGGCCGCATCCTGAGCTTCGGTTCGCATCCGGTCCGCTATCCCCTGATTGGCGTCAGGGAAGTTCGACGTGTTGGGGAACGCCTGTTTGAAGCCCGGCGCCTCGAAGGACTTGAGCGGACCTGATCCAATCTGGCGCATGTCGGTCCACGTCTGATTGGTTATGCCTTCAAGGTTGGTCAGGCGCGACGCTTGATTGTCGCCGGTCATGGCGTCAGCGGCGCCGCGAATGAGTTTGCCCGGCGATCCAAGGTCAATGTTCGTGAACGGGACTTTCAGGTCCCCGTATCCCCAGCCGGTCGCTGTGCCGCCGTTCTGTTTTTGCAGGCTCATGAACTGATCGGCCCGCCGCGATAATTCCTGTTTGATCATCACGTCTTGCTGAAGTTCGCCCAAGGTCTTTTTGTCAGCTTCGGGCAAGCTATCGAGCATTTGCGGGGAACCGATCACATACCACTTGCCGCCTTTCATGACGGCTTTCTGTCCGGTCTGTGGGTTCGTGGCTGTGGCGCCTTCGGCGAATGGCATGGCTATTTGTCCGGAACGAAGCCCTGAGGCGGCCCGAATTGCGGCGACTCGACTTCCTGACGGCGCTCGCCCGCCTGATGCACGCCGAGTTCACCGCCCGCGATGGCGAGATGGCCAGCCGCGATCCTGTTCTGAATCCCTTCCTGCTTAAGCTGGTCTTGGAATTTGCCGAGGTTCAGCACGTCGTTATAGGTCATGGGCCGTTGGGCGCCCCAGGTGATGTTCCCGTCCGAGTCCGCCGTCCAGCCATAGCCTTCAGCCACGCCGGTCTTCGGCGCCCCCTTGGCGATGGTCTGGCCAGTGACCGGGTTGACGGCGATGGCGTTTTCCCTGAGCGCCAGGGGCGTCGGATGCATGATCTTCTCAGCCGTGGCGAAATCGCCTTTGCGCATCGCCATGTACGCCATCAGCTTTTGTTGGTTGGTCATCCCCATGCCGCCGCCCGTCGCCCCAGCGCCGCCAGCCGCGCCGCCCTGAGCGCCCGCCGCGCCGCCCTCGCCGCCGTCTTTGAACACGTCGCTCATGAGGCCCATTTCCTGCATCATGAGCGCCCGCTGTTGGGCGTTTTCCATGGTCGCCTGAGCGCCCTTCGTGTCGCCCTGAAGGATTTGGCCAAGCGCCATCATCTTGTCGCGGAACAGCACGCCGGTTGTCGGGTCCGGGCTGGTCAGCCGTTGCAGGAAGCCCTTCGGCGCCTCTGGCGTGTCATCCGGCGCCGGGCCTTGGGGCGCCTGTGGCGCAGGCGCCTGAGGGGGCGGCCCGAAACTGATTTGCGACCCGTCCGCCATTTTCAGGTTCGGGTCAGAAAGTCCACGCAACAGGCTGAAGCCTGAAGTTGTCGGGTCGCTGATACCGCCCGAGCCCACACCCGAAGTCGGCGGCGCCGGGCCTTGGGGCGCAGGCGCCGGGCCGCCTTGTGGCAAGCCGCCTGGCGGAAGGACATTCTGCGCAGAGAAGGCTTGCGCCAAGGGCGACAGGGCGCCCGTCGTCATCGGCGGGGGCGTGTACCCGGCTGGGGCGATGAACTTGGACAGGTCTAGGTCATCTAGCAACGCCATGGCTCAGCCTCAGATCGTGGTCTGTTGCGTGTTGGCGACAGTCTGTTGGAACGGCGAGAACAGGCTTCCGAGGCCGCCCGCTGGCGTGAATAGCGACGCGCCCGCCAGCCCGGCGCCGATAGCCTGTAGCAAGCCCGGCTGACTCGTCTGTGTCGTGGTCCCTTGTGTGGAAGACGTTCCGGTCCCGGCTGTGGTCTGGCCCGTATAGAGGGACGGGTTGAGGCCGCTCAACAGGCTCTCAATCTGAGCCTGAAACTGCATCGGGTATTGGGCTTGCGCCGTCTGAAGGTTGGACTGTTCGACGCCAAGTTCGTTCTGGACACCGACGTTCGCCCGTTGCGACGCTTCCTGAGCCGCCGCGATTTGCTGTTGAAGGGCGATATCCTGTGCTTGCTGTTGCTGTTGTTGAAGCGCGATTTGGTTCTGTGTCGTGGCGTTGGTCACGTTCGCCGCGTTCTCAGCCGTGCCGAGGCCGGTCAGCAAGCCGCCCTGTTGCAGCGCCGCCGCCTGATTGGCCGCCTGAGCGGCTTGCCGATTGGCCGCATCCTGAGCCGACATTCCCGCCGCTTGGGTATACATGCCCTGAAGCAAGCCGCCCTGAAGCTGGCCGCGCGCTAGGTCTTGCTGGCCAAGTAGCTGTGCGCTCTGGACGCCATAGCGCGACCCGCCGAAGGCCCCGCCCGCCGCCGCCTGAGCCGCTTCCTGAGCCTGTTGCTGGCCTGCCTGAAGGTCGAACGCCTGAAGCGCCGGGTTGATGATTTGGCTCTGGAACGGGTTGTAATAGGCGCTCAGGTTGTCCAGCACGCTTTGGCCCTGAACCTGAGGGATATTGTTCAGGATGCCGCCCGCCTGACTGTAGGCGCCGGGCAAGGTCAGACCCGCGGCGGATTGAGCCGCCTGACTTTCGAGGGTGGACGGGCCAAGGGCCGCCGCCGCCTGACCGGATTGGATATCGAGCGGATTGAGCCCGAGGCCAGCGGCGCCGGTCATGGCCTGAAGCTGAAGCGCCGACTCTTGCGGGACATAGGCCGAAGGACCGCCAGCCTGAAGGTTGGCGATGGTCCCGGCGGACTGCATCGTCGGGTTCTGAATCCAGCTAGGGACATTGGGCGTGACGGTCTGATTTTGCGCCGTCTGTGTGTTCTGGTTTGTGGTGGTCTTGGTCTTGCTGGACATCAGAGCGTCTTACGCAGCGTGACCGAAAACAGCCGGTAGCCCATCGGCTCCAACAGCTTCCGCCACGCCTCGCGCCCTTCAATCAGGGTTTCGGTACAGCCCATCATGCGGGCCAGGGACTCGATACCCGGCGCCATCTTCAGCAGTTCGGCCACGTCGCCGGTCGCCCAATGCACTTGGAAGACCTTGGCCCCGCCCGGATAGACCTCGATTTGCGCGACCATCGCCGCATTGGCGCCGGGGAAAAAGAACGCACGGCGGCTGGCCACCCGGTTCTCAAGTTCCTCGATTGTCCAATAGCCGTCATCGGTCATGGCTTCGGCGAAGCCGTCGCGAAACCGCGCCCACTGTGACAACAGGGGATCGACCGTCGTGTTCAGGTCGATCAGTTCAGGCTCAGAGCCAGGGGGGTCGAACACTTCACCGTCCATGGCTCAAGGCCCGGTGAACCCGTTCGCGCCAAAGATCAACGCCCGCCGA
>Ga0126381_100009273_pt1 | contig 11049 bp, 12 predicted proteins | sample PanSoiMetPlot_28_FD_96465 | JGI IMG/M metagenome (GOLD analysis project Ga0126381, IMG submission 96465) | Tropical forest soil microbial communities from Panama - MetaG Plot_28 | ecosystem: Environmental > Terrestrial > Soil > Tropical forest > Bulk soil | place: Panama | collected 2016-02-17
CATCGGCCGCCTGGTGCCCGAGGACGTGCTCGGCCTGGTCGGCTACCTGCGCGAGCACGCCGCCGCGGCGTCCTGACAGCCATGGGACACGATGCCATGAACGACGCGGACATCAACTTCTACTTCCGGCAGGTGCTCACCCCCCGTGACGGAAACCGTCTGGGGATAGTTGGCACGGAATGAAGGAGGCCGCGGCGCCCGGCATCAGCGAGCAGGAGATCTGGGACTTTCTCACCGAAGGGACACGAACGGCGCATGTCGCCACAACCAGGTCAGACGGACGCCCTCACGTCAAACCGGTCTGGTTCGTGCTTGACGGGCGGCCCGGGGACTTCCAGTTCCTGTTCACCACCTACGCGGAGTCGGTCAAGGGCCGTGGTCTGCGGCGGAATACCCAGGTCGCGGCGTCGGTCGACGACCCCGCCCCGCCGTACTCCTTCGTCATCATCGAGGGCGCCGCGCAACTCAGCGACCGCCTCGAGGACGTGCGCGCGGCGGCCACCCGGATCGGCGGCCGCTACATGGGCGAGGGTCGCGCCGCCGAGTTCGGGGCCCGCAACGGCGTGCCCGGCGAACTGCTGATCCGGCTGACCCCGGCTCGGATAATTGCCCAGCGGGCAGTATCCGGCTAATAACTCCAGCCGGAGATCGTGATCTTCTGCAGGCCGGGTGATGGGGTGGCGGCTTAAGTGGTGTCTTGGTGAGTGTGCATGCGCAGCCCGCGTTGCGGGTCCCGTGCCCAGTGTTGCCAGGATGATCCGTTGAAGCGGACATAGGAGGCGCTGGCCCGCGGTATCGGATCCAGCTGATGACCGGAACGATGCGGGAGGCCCGTTGCGTGCGTGAACCGCCTGATGTTCGGCTTCACCGACCTAGTGGAAGCTTGCGCCGCTGATGCATCCCCGAGTGTTCTGTGTCTGAGGTCTCGCGGCAGGGGACCTTGATTCCGCTTCGGCGTCGGACTCAGTCCTGGCAGTAATTTCGAGAGCATTGCGGGCACGAGTGTTGGCTCCTACCTGGCGCGCATGGAGCTGACCCCGCTGGGTCTGGCTCGGGCGTGTCCCGGAGTTCACCTTCGCTGCCGGGTCGCGGCGTCCGGGGCGGGGCGGCCGTTGGTCATGCTGGCAGCAGGAATGCCGGCGGGCGGGAAGAAGCCGGCGCGTGCGGCGAAGCATGGGTGAGATTTGTCCATGCGCTGGGAGGCTTGACGATGAAGAGGGCACCGCGGTGACCGCCGGCGTGGGCGGGCGGGTGAGCGATGAGGAGCTTGCCGCGCGGTTCACGGCGGACCCGGAACTGTTCACCGATGTCTACGACCGGTACTTCGGCGCCATCTACCTGTATGTGGCCGGGCGGCTGGGGAGGGGACCGGCTGAGGACCTGGCGGCCGAGACGTTCGCGGTGGCGTTCGGGCAGCGGCACAGGTTCGACCCCGGGCGGGGGGAGCTGCGGCCCTGGCTGTTCGGGATCGCCACCAACCTGATCGCCCGGCACGGGCGGGCGGAGGCCCGCCGCTACCGGGCGCTGGCGCGCGCACCCGGCTGGCCCGCTGTCGAGGGGCCCGAGGACCGGGTTGTGTCGGTGGTGGCTGCCCAGCAGGTGCAGCCGCGGCTGGTGGGGGCGCTGGCCGCCCTGCCCCGGGGTGAGCGCGACGTGGTGCTGCTGGTGGCGCTGAGCCAGCTCAGCTACGAGGAGATCGCGCAGGCCCTCGGAATCTCGCCGGGCACCGTGGGCTCCCGGCTCAGCCGTGCCCGCAGACGGCTCGGCCAGGCAATCGATTAGGAGACGCTCAGTGAACGAGACAGATGAGATGGAGATGCTCGCAACCATTCTTGCCCAGGATGCGCCGTCCAGCGAGACCGTCAGCCGCGGGCGGCAGCGGCTCCAGCAGGTCATCGGCGGCCGGCCGGGTGGCCGCCGCCGCCAGCCTGGCCGGGTGGGAGCTGGCCTCGGCTTCGCTGCGGCCGTGGCGGCCGGGGCGGTGGCGGCCGCGGCCGTGCTCAGCTCGGGCGCCGCGCCCATCGGCCCCGGTGCCGGCCATCACCGGGCGGTGAGGCTGTCCGCCGCCCAGCAGATCCTGCTGACGGCCGCCGCCGCGGCCGCCCGGGCACCGGCCCGGACCGGCGCCTACTGGTATGACAGGCAAACCTGGTCCGGCCCGGGCTACCACGAGACCGTCGAGTTCTGGACCCCCCCCAGCGGCAACCCGCTCTGGGCCAGAGGCAAGCAGAAGACAAACGGCCGCCTTGTGCGGGTCCCGGGCGGCAGGCCCGGATACAACATGTCCGGCGAAATCGACCTGTCCTACCCGCTCGGGCGCGCCATGCTGCGGTGGCGCCGCAAGCTAGGGCAGCGGCCGCCCAAGCCGGCGCAGGTCTTCAACGGTAGGCCAACCCTGGTGAGCTTCGGCCAGCTCCAGAAGCTGCCCACCAGCGCCGCGGCGCTCACGGCGTGGCTCACCGCCTTCAACCGGAACTATGCACGCCAGACGGGTGAGCCCTTCCTGCCCATCCGGGCCGACTTCCTGTCACTGACCAGCCTGATCGCCGAACTGCCGGCCCCGCCTCAGGTCCGCGCCGCCGCGTTCCGCGCCATGGCCACGCTGCCCGGGGTCACCAGCCTCGGCCCGGTCAGCGGCGGCCAGGGCCTGCGGCTGCCCCTGGGGGGGAAGCTGTACGCCACCGTCGTGGTCAACACGGCGACCTCGCAAGTGCGCGCCATCCTCACCATCAACGGTGTGGACGGGCAGGCCAACGGCGTGTCGGACACCGCCCACTGGGTGAGCCGGCTGCCATAGCCGCCAGCCGCAACCGGGGCGAGCCCGGTCCGCACAGGCGCGTCACCCCAGAAAACCAACAACGGAAGGGAAGGTCGGGTGAACAGAAGGGAACCGGGCCAGATGGGCCTGCCGGGGAGCCGCTGGCCGGTGTTGCTGGCGCCACTGGCCGCTGCCGTTGCGGCGGCAGCGGTCATGGCCGGCCCTGCGGCCGCCTCCGGGGCGGCCCACACTCGCGGGGCGGCGTCGCGGGCGAGCCTGGCCCGCCAGGTCATCGCATATGTGACTGCCGGTGCGATCTCGGCGACTGTGACCCCGATCCTGACCGCGACCAACACCGCCCTCCCGCCCATCAAGATCGGACCGTACCCCGGCCCGATCGCGGTCACCCCGGACGGGAAGACTCTCTACGTCGTCAACGGCCCGGGCACGGTGACCCGCATCCACACCGCCACCAACACAGCCTTGCAGCCGATCAAGGTCGGGGCTTTCCCCTCGCGATCGCGATCACCCCGTAGCGCCACGAAGACCTTGTGCGGCCCGGCCGGTCCAAGCCGGGCCGCACAAAGGCACCCACACCGGAACCCATCTACTTACATGGATTCCAGCCAGCCGCCCTACGTGAACGATGGCTCGGCGTCTGGCCGGCCAACCGGCGGGTCTATCTCGCGAAACGGTGTTTGCCGCAGTTGGGTTAGCAGGTCTCGGCGTTTCGGTTCCCTCGAGCAGGGTGGGCGGCATAGTTAGCTGTTCACCCATCAGTGATCAACGGCAGGGCTCATTCGCCGTCGCTGGGCGGCCTGGCCGCCGCGAGGCGCTCGATCGTCTTGCGGAGCCGGACGGCCCGTGCCCCGGGTGTACGCGCCTTGAGCAGGGGCAGGATGACCAGGTACCGGTCGGTCTTGCCGAGCCGGTCGAAGGCGTCTTTCGCGGGCTGGTTCCCGGCGAGCGCGGCGGTGAGGTCGGGCGGGACGGTGGCGTTGCGCTGCGGCTCATAGGCCGCCTGCCATCGGCCGTCGGCCTTGGCGGCGTCGATCTCAGCGACCCCCGGCGCGCGCATGCGCCCGGCCGCGATCAGCGCTTGCGCCCGGTCGACGTTGACCCTCGACCATGAGCTGTTCGGCTTGCGGCGCGAATACCTCTGCAGGAAAAACCCGTCGCTGGCTGACCGGCGCACGCTGTCGATCCAGCCGTAGCACAGCGCCACCTGCCCCGCCTCCGCCGCCGTGATCGACTCGTGCGCCGAGCCCTTCTTGGCGACCTTCACCCACACGCCCTTGGCCTGGTCGTGGTGGGCGGCCAGCCAGGCTTCCCAGCCCGCGGCGTCGGTGAAGGTCAGGGCTTCCTCCACGCCAGCACCTCCAGGTAGTGCCGGATGTACATCACGCCCAGGATGTTCCAAACGGGTCGACCACAAAGGCGGTGACAAACCCGGGACCGCGCTGGAAGTACGGCTCGACGCCCAGCAGCTCGGCGTACCACCACTTGGCCGCCTCCAAGTCCTCCGCCCCCAAGCTGATGGTCGCGAATCCCCGCAGCGCTGCCCCTCGCCCATGCCAGCGACCCTACAACCCCTCGCGGATTCCCCTTTGTGAGCCACTCTTCGCCAGCCATGACTTCCGCCAGCCATGACTCACGTGGCGCAGCGGATGCGGGCGCGACAGGCGATGCGCGGTTACGCAGGACGAGCGCGGCGGCGCCATACGCTACAGATCGGTGATCAACGGCTCCTCCGGCCTGCGCTTGCTGGCCGGAGGACAGCACGGTCCCCACCAAGTGTTACCGGGACATGAAGACGTAGCCCTGCCGCTGGATCTCCAAACAGCGAGGGGCCACCAAGCAGTCTCACCCTCCGCGACAGCGGCTCCGCGCCGGCGACGCGCACATCGCCGCCGCTATGCTCGCTCCGGTCGCCGACACTTTCTGCGTTCATAGCCACGCATATCGGCCCGATCGGGACTGTGGATCTAACCAAGGAGCGTCGTCTCCCATGGCGCTAGCGGAAGGTGAGCTGATCCCATAGCTGTCACGCGACGCAGGTGGAACCTGCCTGTGAGCGCGCTGGCCGGGTGCCGGGACGAGGTGGTGATCGCCACCACATTCGGCTACACCTTCGGCACCGCCGGGCGGGTGATCACCGGCCAGGACGCGACGCCAGCCTGCATTGAGTGGGCCGGCACGCAGGCCCGCCGCAGCTAAGGCATACAAGTATCTATTGACGGCCGTTGGCCGGCTGGCGTGACGGAGGAGACGATGATCCGGGTTCTGGTCGCGGAGGATATGCGGATTCTGCGGGACACGCTGGTCTCGGTATTGAACTTGGAGGAGGACATCGAGGTTGTAGCCCAGGTCGCGGCCGGCGAGCTCATCGTGCCCGTGGCGGTGGCTGAACGTCCTGATCTTGCCGTGCTGGATATCGACATGCCGGGGGTTGACGGCATTACCGCTGCGGCGGAGTTGCATGAACGGCTGCCTTCGTGCCGGGTGGTGATCTTGACGGTGCTGGGGCAGCCCGGGTTGCTGCGCCGGGCGCTCGATGCGCACGTGTCGGGCTTCCTGGTCAAGGACGCTCCGTCGGATGAGTTCATCGGTTCACTGCGCCGGGTTGCTGGGGGAGAGCGGGTGATCGACCCGAAGGTGGCGGTGGCGGCGCTGGAGACGGCAAGCAGTCCGCTGTCGCCGCGTGAGGCCGACGTGCTCCGGCGGTTCGCGGCCGGCGCCGGCCCTGCCGAGATCGCTGCCGAGCTGTTCCTGTCCTATGGCACCGTGCGCAATTACCTGGCCTCGGCGGTGACCAAGCTGGGTGGGCGCAACCGGGTGGACGCTGTGCGGATCGCCTCGGAAGCTGGCTGGCTGTAAGGCCGCGGCATAGGCGACAGCGACACGGCCGGTGCGGTGCAACCTGCCTGACCGGTTCGGTTCGGTCACAGGCTCGCTGGCCGGTCCGCCACCGCGCCTCGGGCTGCCACCGGGGCAGCTGGGATTTCGGCCACGACGTTGAACCAGCAGCCGGCCAGGGCACTGGTGAGGTGGCCTCCCGCGGCCTCGACCCGGGCGGTGAGGTTGGCCAGTCCGTTACCAGCGCGGCCGGCCTGGGCCGGTAGCTCGATGACGCCGTCGTTGCTTATCTGCAGCCGCAGCAACCCAGCCGTGGCGGTCATCTCGATAGTGCAGTGGCTGGCGTGGCTGTGCCGGAGAACGTTGGTGACTGCTTCACGAAGCACGGGCACCAGCACTGCTGTTGCCGCATCGAGGGCAGGAGTTTCGGTAGTGCTGACGGGGGCGTCGATGCCCGCCGATGCCAGCAGTTCGCGGGCTGCCTGGAGCTCGGCCTCGAGCGGCAGGTCGCGGGCTTCGCCGGTCACCAGCCGCATGTCAGCGCGGGCCGCGGCGCAGGTCCGGGCGAGCTCTGCTATCTCGGCGCGTGCTCTGGCGTCATCGCCGCCGATCAGCCGGTTGATCAAGTCGGCCTTGAGCGCGATCGCCGACAAGCCCAGGCCGAGCAGATCGTGGGTATCCCTCGCGACCCGCAGGCGCTCGTCCAGCACGGCCGTGCGGGCCAGCTCACCGCGCAGCACCTCCAGCTGAACGGCCAGCTGAGCCAGCCGCGTCAGCCCGTAGACCAGCAAGCCGAGCACCGCCGCGCCGGCGGTCAGGTAGATGGCCACGCTGATATCTTCGGGGGGCGTCAGCCCCGGTACGGGCTTGGCCGCCAGCAGGGCGGGCACGCTGGCCATCACCGCCGCAAATGCCACCCGGCCGCGCGGGCCCGGAAGCAGCAGCAGCGCTGACCCGGCAAGAAACCCGCACATGACCAGCGGGCGCCAGCCAAGCGCCGGGACCATCGCGTACGTCAAAACCGCCTGAAGGCCCAGCGTGACCGGCCAGCCCCGGGGCCTGCCGCCGCCCGGGGAGGGCCAGGAGTGGCGCAGTTGCAGGGTCACGATCGCGATGGTGTCCGCCACAGCCCAGCCGGTAACGACCGGGGCGAAATGGGCCGTCCCGACGCTGATCACGTTCTGCGCGACATCATTGACGTTCTGGACCGCGAAGGCACCTAGCACGACAACCAGCACTGTCTGGGCGAGCCGGGGGGCCAGCACGACTCCGCCCTCCGGCACCGCGCCGGGCTCCGGCCGGCTCCCGTCACGAAACCGGCCGGTTACCTCCCGCACCTCGGCAAGCGCCCGGCGGGCCGCCACGCCAGCCGCCGCGATGTGCTCGCGAGCCTGCGCCTGACTCCGGGTGATCGCCCCCAGCGCGGCTGCGGCCTGCCCGGCCGCGGCGGCCAGGCGATCACCGACTGCGAGCCGCAGGCTGTCCGCCGCGCGGACCCGCTCGGCAGTGACCGCTGCCTCGGCAAGCTCACCCCGGGCCGCGTGCACCTGAGCGACGAGGCCGGCCAGCCGGGCCAGCCCGAACAAGATCAGCGCGTTGGCGGCGAAGGCGATCAGGACCCAGAGCCCGGCTGACGGCGCGGCAGCGTACGGAAGCCCGACGAGGCCAGCCCGCACGGCTACCTCGGCAACCGCGAGAACCGCTGACGCCAGCCACGAGGCCGGGGACGGCAGCGTCAGCAAGACCAGCCCGGCCAGCCACCCAGACAGCCCAGCGGGCCAGCTGCCGCCGAACAACGCGAATGGCACATACGTCAGCGCCGCCTGGGCGGCCAGCAGCAGCCACCGGTGCCGCAGCCACCACAGCCGGGTCGACGGGATGACATACAGCATGGGCAGGACCACCAGCGCCACTACAAAGGGTCCCTCACCGGGCCCGCCGTCGGCGACGCCATAGCCCGCGTCCGAGATCACCAGCAGGCACAAAACGGCGGCAACAAGCGCCGTCGCCCGCCGTGCCGCAGCACCGCCGCCGGTGGCAGCAAGACCGGCCGTGCGGGCGGGGGCTGCCCGCGCCCAGGTCGTCACGCCATCCTGCCCCTAGCCGCCGCGTGCTTGCGGACGTGCATTCTGCACATCCGGCATGGTGGGTAACCCATGCCAACCTTGTGCCGCTGACACTGGTCCGGCTGATCCAGCTTATTCAAGACTCGAATCATGATCGGAACGACTAGTCGGCGTGGGATGAGCCACGGCAGGGTTGGCGGTGACGCACCTGATCCCGGACGCTGGATGAGCACACGGCTGCGCCTGTACGGTAACCCGCTGCGGCAGGCGTTGTCGGCCAGCACCTGGCGGGCCGCCTGGTACCTGCTGGCCTACCAGCTGGTGGGATGGGTACTGTTCACTGCGGCGGTGACCGCCGCGAGCACGGCAGCCGTGCTCGCGATAACGCTGGCAGGCGTGCCGTTGCTGGTGGCCGCGGCCGGGGTGATCCGGGGGTGCGCCAACGCCGAGCGCGGCCGCCTCCGTGCGGTCCTGGGCGGGCCCGTCGAGGCCAGATACCGCGACGCCGCCGGGCCCGGGTGATGGCGCGGGCGCGGAGCTCCTGGACGGACCCTGCGACCTGGCGCGACGTCGCTTACCTCGCGGGAATGTTCGTCCCGCTGGGAGTCTTGGGATCGCTCGTTCTCGGCGTCTGGCTCACCCTCGCGGCCTGCGTCACGTTGCCGCTGTGGTACTGGGCGCCGTTCCAGCACTACCCGCACGGTGTGATCGTGCACGGTGTGCAGCTCGGCTACTTCCCTCATGGGCCGTCCGGCCCGGGTGCGGCCGGCCTCTACGTCGACACCCTGCCGAAGGCGCTGCTCACCAGCGCCGCCTGCCTGGTCATGTTCGTTCTGTTCAGCTACGTCTTGGTGCTGGCCGCGCGGATGCATGCCTCGGTGGCGCGGGCGCTGCTGCGCCCACCGCAAGACCCGGCGGCCCAGGCGAAGCACCCGCTCCGCCGGCCCCGGCCCAGCAGCTCTCTCCCCTCCATTTAACCCCATCAGGCAGGCGCGGCCCGCCTGCCATCGTCCCAGCATGTACAGCGGAGGCATTGACATGACTGACAAGTGCAATCTCGTAGCCCGCCGCGGCACCGGCTTGCCCGGCGGCCTGGGCGGGCGCCGTCGCACCGGCACCGGTCGCCGACTGGGTGCGGTGGCCGCCGCGGCCCTGGCGCTGGTTTCGGCGGCGGGGCTGTGCGCCTGGGCGGCTGTAGCGCCGGCAGCCGCCGCAGGCCGCCAGCGGGCGCCGGCCGGGCACAGCGGCGTGCTGATCTCTGCTACCCAGATCGCCCGGCTTTCGGAACGGAGCGTGGCCGCGGAACTGCGTAATGCCCGCCTGGGGCCCGGCGATCCGGCGCTCGGTGCCGGCGCGGTCCGGTACGGCGTTGTCGCCTACAGCGTCGTGTACCGGACGGTCAACGCAGCGGGCCAGCCCACCCGCGCCAGCGGCCTGGTGGCCTTCCCCACCAGCCGCGCCCGCCAACTGCAGCTGGTGGATTACGGCCACGGCACCACGGCCTACAAGCTCGACGTGCCCTCCTCTTTCGGGCTCGACGCCAACCGGGACGGGCTGGAGGGCCGCTGGTCCTCTGAGCTGTTCGCCTCGGCCGGCTTCGCCGTCGCCGAGCCCGACTACCTCGGCATGGGCGCCGGGCCCGGCCGCCCCCAGTACATGGTGGCCAACGCCGAGGTGTCCGCTTCCCTGGACCTGCTGCGCGCGGCAAAGACGATCGCCGCCCACCGCGGCGACAAGCTCGCGGCCGGCGTCCTGGTCACCGGATTCTCCCAGGGCGGCGCGGCCGCCATGGCGGTCGGCCGCGCCCTCCAGCACCACACCCTGCCCGGGTTCCACCTGCGCGCGCTGGCCCCCGTATCTGGCCCCTACGACCTGCCCGGCGCCCAGCTGCCCGGGATCTTCAACGGGCAAATCGCCGCCGCCATCGCTCCGTACTATGTCGGCTACACGCTGACCGCCTGGAACCCGCTCTACCACCTGTACCCAGCCCCCAAGGGTGCGTTCCGCCCGCCCTACGCCGCCAACGTGGAAGGGCTGTTTGACGGCACCCACCCCGACCAGCAGATCATCACCGCGCTGCCGCCTCGCCTGCAAGACTTGCTCACGACCAGGTACCTGCGCCTCTTGCAGCACCCCACCGGAGCCCTCAAGGCCGCGCTGATCCGCAACAGCACTTGCACCGGGTGGACGCCACGGGTCCCAGTGCGCCTGTATGCCGCCAGCGGCGACACCACCGTGACTCAGGTCAACGCCCAGAACTGCCGGCAAACCATCCGCGCCCACCACGGCCAGGTCCGCCTAGTCCAGTTGGGCGCGGTCAGCCACAACATCTCCGACTTCCTCGCTCTGCCCAAGATCGTGCGCTGGTTCCACACGTTCCGCTGACCGCATCCATCACAGACGACTCGAAACGCGACGAGGTCCGCACACTCTTGCGGTGGCTGGCCTCCAAGCTCGACGACGATGCACTCGACCATCAGCTCGTGACCCTCAGGTACGAACTCAATGCAGCAACATCCGAGCAGTTCACCGCCGACCTGAACCAACGCGCGGGCGCCCTCGACGCCCCCCGCTGCCGCATCGAGTCGACGAGTAGACGCTCCAGGTAGAGAAGCCTGTCTTGGAGGACCCGGGCAAGACAGCCGCGATCGCCGACCAGGCCATTGTGACTCCCAGCAGTAGGTGGCGGATCCCAATGCAAGTTGGCGGACCGGCTGCCCAGGTCTTCGCCGGGAGTGTGACAGGGATTTTTAGTTGGCCACTGTGGGTCGATAGTTGGCCACCGCAGGCTGTTAGCGACCTCATTATATGACGATCCTGCGGCTGGACTGTGTGGCGACGTTCCGGCAGGGCTCGATGAGCATCCCGTGCCCGAACCGCCACTATGGCCGACCGCGCCCCGTAGCAAGCCCGCTCGACTGCATCCCGGACGGGGCAATCGGTGCGCGGGCGGGGCACCGGGGTGGCCGGCATCGGCCGGCGGTGACCGGCGGTGACCGGCGATGGCCACGACCCGGACCGGGGTAACCGGTGCAAGGCCATCGCTGGCGATGCAGGCGGTCGTACCGTCCGGGGTGACCGCGATGGCAGGGGGGATCCCGGCGGCCGTAATCGCCTTTCCCAGCGGCGCCAGCAGCGGTGTGAACGGGGTGCCCGACCGGCGCCCGAGCCGGTGAGTATTACTCATCCGCGGCGTCGGCCCGGCCGCGCAGAAATGAGTACCCGCTGCTCAGGCCCGGCCGCACCGGCGCCGGTTTGAATGGCTCATCCGCGCGCCGCAGCGGTGCGTGCGATCACGGGGCAACCATTCAAGAAAGGAACGGCCCATCATGTCTAGACTCTTCAACCGTCTCCGGCGAGGCGGCCGCG
>Ga0126381_100009274_pt1 | contig 11049 bp, 15 predicted proteins | sample PanSoiMetPlot_28_FD_96465 | JGI IMG/M metagenome (GOLD analysis project Ga0126381, IMG submission 96465) | Tropical forest soil microbial communities from Panama - MetaG Plot_28 | ecosystem: Environmental > Terrestrial > Soil > Tropical forest > Bulk soil | place: Panama | collected 2016-02-17
TATCGCCAATACCGCCAGTGCGACGAATGTGCGCTTTCGAAGCATTACCTCGACTCTATGAATGTTAGATGCCCGAAGTCAAGGAGCGATGCACACTAAATTGGCCGGATCGTGGGCGTGGGTCTGTAACCCACGTCCCAATGGGGTCAATCCATTGGCAGGCAAGCAGTTGGGACAATTGCGAGGCGGTAGAAGGCGGCAATTGGACCTTGGAAGCGCTAAGTCATTTGCTCGGAGCGACGCACAACATGTCGCGATTGCGGCTTGCCCGTCGTAAGTCATTGCAAATTCAACGGGCGGTCGGGTTCGATCCCCATCGCCCCTACCCTTTGCTTCGAATAATTTAGCAGTTTTGCGAGGCGGCAAAAGGCGGCAATAAGAAAGAGCCTCAAGGGTGGCGCCTTTGGCTCTGGCGAAACGTCGATTCCGGGAACCAACTGGTGCAAGCATTTCTGATTCAGCGCCTGCTGACCTAATGGCCAGCAAGTTCCCTGCGGATCCATTAGCAGACACCGTAGGGATTCTCCTTGTGCAGAAGACTTATTGCTCATGCAACGGGGGCGGAAGTTATCCTGGCAAACCCAACCGCACATTACTTCCGACTTGGCGACTACACGTCCAGAACGATTCTCAATGAACAGGCTTGAGGTAATTTTGAACGGCAAGCTCACCGATTTTTTTCCCCATGGACTTGCCCACAGCGGTCGAATTCCGGTAATGAAGCCCGCCGTAGATTCGCGCCACGGAAACCTCCTCGGCATAGTCAGCGATGCTCGCCCATTTGTGGGTCACCCCCGGTGCCGTCACGCTTGTCATGGTCAGTGGGTTCGGCCCTGTGCCGAATTCTGATTCCAGCACCGCCCTTGCTGCGCCCGAGTTGATGCAGTGCGCGCAAGGGTATTCGGGATGAAGTGGGGTGTCGATCAGTGGCTCCCAGCTTGCATCCCGGGCGGTAGCGTCGTTGCCGTCGATGTCTCCGTTGCGGATGGCGGTAATGGGACGCCAGAAATTGAGAGAGTACTTCGCTTCAAATACCGCAATATAAGAGTCGGCCACAGCCATCTCCACGAGGGCAAACAAGCGAGCATTCTGGCTCAAGCTCCTTCCTGGAGTGGCAGCGAGTTGGCTTACGATGGGATCGAAACTCTGCGGGCCGGTAATGGTCCAGAAACGCGCAATTTCGGTTTGTTCGCTGGTACGCCGTGCGCTCTTCTTTGCCCCGATTTCCTTGATTTCGTTGTAATCGGCCGCCCATTCGGCGCTGCCGAGTGCCGGGGGTGGGGCTGGGTGGAACTGCGATCCGCGTTCCATCACCCAGGGGGTCACGCTTCCCCACTGCATCCCAACCGGCAGAGTTGTGGTGACGTAAGTGCCGGCAGTGGTGGGTGGACGATACGTGTTGGCGGCGTCCGCGCCGTCGGCAGAGCGCCACCCCAAGACCTTGGCCGCCACATCTTCTCCAACAGCGATTCCGGCCACTTTTCCTGGACCATCAGAGATTCGCGCGAGAGAGGCAGCGTAGGCTGTGTCCAAGGCGTTCCTCTGCTCGGGAAAGAGTCGTAACAGCGTCGCGTGCGCGGCGGCGACTCCGGCCGCTTCAGCTGAAGCGCCGGTGGGAGCGGGCACCTTGAACTTGTAGGGCGTGTAGCGCCCTTCAATCGAATTGATCGCGTCGAACATCGATGTGTGAACGATCGCCATCACGCGCGTGCCGGCGAATGGAAGTATTTTGGCTTCCAGCACGCATACTTCGGCCTGCTGGTTCCACTCCGTCACTACGTCGGCGACAGATCGGGAAGGAGTTAAGATCGCGAAACCAAACAGAAGACAAGCGCGAAGTTGAGCGGTGCTCATGGGGGACCTCCTGCCTTGATGCAGATGATTGGACCTACAGAGATCGGAACAGCAAGCCATCCGGAGGTTTAGGGCTGCCGACCAAATACCATCCTTACCACTGACTGGATTCCCGAGGCAACTCGAGCGCGGTATACCTCGCCCATGCCGCCTACTCCGAGCGGCCCCGCAATCTCATAGCTTCGTCTCGGCTCATAATCTCGGTCCATATGCCTCTTGTTCCAGGTGCAAAGCTCGGACCTTTCTCTTGGCTCGACTGCGATCTACACTTACACTCCCGAACTTCACCCGACTGAGATTCGCGCGACAGCGATGGGGATCGCCTCTGCCTGGGGGCGAGTGGGTGCCGTGACCATGCTGTTAGTTTTTGGACGATTCTTTGCGACCCTGGGCAAATCACTATTGTTTCTACTCATCGACCCAGTTCTCATCATTGCCGCAATTGTGGTCCTCTGCTTTGGTCCCTCAACTCGCGGAAAGCCACTTCAAGAGACGTAGCTCGATGCGGCTGGAGAACCACTGTGTGGATGACGGGCCATCCGGAAACAATCCGAGTGTCTTGCCGGACACTTACGCCATTGCGAATCTGGGAAGGGTTTTGTTACAGGCTCTAAGTAGATCGATATACGGGACATTTACAAAACGATAACAAATCAACCCGAATCTTACTTTACGCGAAGCCAATGAAGGCGAGCCCTTCCTCTTTCGCTGATCTTATATCTGAGCGTCCCAGATACAAAGCCCTCTCAATTAGTCCAAATCTCGACAGTCTTTTTAAGTAGGTCCACGCAGCGCGTCGAGGACGATTGGCCAGAGTACCTTTCGAGGTTGAGCACACGACGCGCGTCACCTCTGGTCTTCTCCGGACTACCAAGCCCAGAAGCACGCCCGAAGGACTGTCCTCAAAAAATTCGAGACGGAGGTCGAAAAGGCACCCTTCAAGGGCATTAAGCATAAGTATCAATTCCGCTCTTACGAAGAGCTTCGCGAAATGTACCTGGCCGCACGCAGCTATCGCGCCATCTTTGACAAGTTTTTCGGTTGATCAAAGCTCCGAATCATGACTCAACCGCACGATAACTGATGGGTACGGTGCAAGCGCGCCCTCGGGCCCAAACAAAAACAACGCGGCACCAATAGGCACCATTTGGAATGGGGCGGCGGTGCTACGCCGTTTCCTTTGTTGGGCTTAGAAAGTAGGGATGCAATTTCGATCCCAACCGCCCCTACCAATCATCCCATTTGCTGAGAATGACTTAGCGGTTTCGCGAGGCGGCAAAAGGCGGCGATAAGAAATAGACGAGCCTCATGGGTGGCGCCTTTGGCTCTGCCGAACGCGAAGTTAATTCGTTAATTCGGTTCTTATGTCATGTCATGCCGAATTCCGGGGACGGCGCGATCGAAAAGTACCTACTGGTAGCTGACTTGTTCCGCTTGCGGCCTTCGTGGGTTAATGAGTTGATTTCGGCCGCGATCCACGCGATTAGTGGTTACTCAATTTATTTCGGACGTTGGGCGCCAGGCTTCACCGGCAACGGCGGCCTTTCGACTGTAGGAATCCCTCTTTCCAGGATTGCTTTGCCGCAGACCTCAAGTGTCTTGCAATGGCATTTCGCCTTCAATCTTTTGAGCAACAACTCCATGGTCTTGATCTGCTCTGCTATGGCACTCAAGTCTTCGAGCTTTCGGTTGGCCAGCTTTCGCCAGCGAGCTTCCGCTCGAGTTCCATCCTTGAAGCCAAAGAACAGAGCGCGAATTTCGTCGAGCGTGAAACCCGCCTGCCGCGCGCGCTGCACAACGGCGAGACGATAAAGAACCGTCCTGTCGTAGCGGCGCTGCCCGCTGATTCGTGCGGCAGGCGGAAGTATCCCCATCCGCTCGTAGTAGCGGATGGCGGATGACCTCAAACCAACCTGGCGCGCTACTTCGGAAATGGCTAGCTGGGACATGCAGTTATTCTAGGCCTCGCAAAGCGCGATTGTGAAGGCTGAACTGTTACAGATCTCCCCGGTCGGAATCGAGTCCGCCGCTCTCTTTCCGCAACAGGTTCACCAGCGCTTTTACGCCATCTTCCAGATCTTTTTTGTCTCTGAGTCCAGTTGTCGTTTCAAAATCTTGCCATCGGGGTCGATCAAAAAACTTTGGGGCATGAAGCGCACGCCGCCATATGCATCTGCGGTGGACGAATCTCCCAAAAGAACCCGATATTTGACTCCTCTCTCTTTCGCGAAGGCGACAATGTCTTGCGTAGCGCCGGGGTCGTGCATCGAGATGCCGACCATCTGGAGTCCCTGCGTTCTGTAGTTCTCATCCAGTTCAACGAGCCAGGGCAGGGCTCTGGTGATTCGAACTCTCTGACTGATGCTCTTTGCGATCACAGCTGTCGCCGCTCTTTTGTGCCGCCAATGCTTTTGAAGCAGTCAAGCCAAAAAGCAAGGCAACTGACAGGCCGGCAAAATACATTGAAACCATTCGTCTTCTCCTCACGGTGTTCTCCCTTGTGGGCGCTCCAGGCGCCACAGAGAAGACCTTCGCTATTGAAGTCGACTTCAAGTCAAGCCCTTTTTCACAAGTGAAAAGTACCGCTTGACTTGAAGTCGACTTCAGGCCTTAGCCTGCATTTTGCAGCGCGGCCGGTGGCTTGGACCGGCGTTCATAACGAGGGGCGCTTAAGGAGGCTAGCCGTGAACAAGAGCATGCTGCGGTTGATGTTTACATTCCTTTTTATTTTTTCGTTTGACAAAGCGTTGATGGCGCAATCGACCACGCAGATAGAACACCGAAGTGTCGGTAGGGAACTGGATATCTGGGTCTCGAAGACGGAAGAAGACGTGGTTCCGGCAGCAGATGCCATGCCGGAAGACAAATATGGCTTTACACCCACCGCCGGCAAATTCGAGGGTGTACGGACCTTCGGCGAGGAGGTCAAGCATTTGGCAGCTACGAACTACATACTCGCCTCCGCCGTGCTTGGAGAAAAAACACCTCACGGGGAACGGAACGAAAAAGCGCCGGATTCGTTTAAGTCAAAGTCCGAGATTATCGAGTACTTGAAAAGGTCCTTCGCGTACCTTCATCGAGCCGCCGCCTCAATTGAGGACACCAATCAGACCAGGACAATCGGCGCCGATCGAAGCGCAAGCTGGCTCGCGGAAACGTACGGCTCCGAGGCCCCCGGGGCGTTCAAGGACCGAACACGGCCAGGCTTGATCGTGGATGCGTTGTGCCATTCCTGGGACCACTACGGCCAAATCGTGGAGTACTTGCGAATGAATGGAATTGTGCCGCCCGCCAGCCGTTAAACACCGGCGGGTTGTTGCCAAAAATGGTGCACCAAGAAACATCTTAAATGTCGCTTGCCATAAAGCTGACTTTAAGTCGTACCGTTTTGTTTTCAGACACTCATCAGAGTGACTTTGATCTCTAGGAGAAAATGACCATGAGGATGATGAAGGTGGGATTTGCATTGGTACTTCTGGCAGCGAGCAGCAGTGGTGCCATCGCGCAAACCGGCGGCACTGGCGCTTCGGTAAGCGACTCCGCAAAAGGCATGGGATCCCTGGACGCGGATCGGGAGAAGCAGGCGTTTCGCGTTTTCCTAAAGGACATACAACACCAGATCGTGACCACAGCCGAGGCCATGCCAGCAACAAAATACGAATTCACGCCGGCGGACGGTGAATTTACGGGCGTGCGCACGTTCGCGCGACAAGTGAGACACCTTTCGGCGACCAACCATATTTTGGCAGCCGCTGCTCTAGGGGAAGAAGCTTCAACTGATATCGACGAAAATGGGCCTGAAACAGTGCGGACCAAAGAAGAGGTTCTCGCCTACCTGAATTCATCCTTCGAGCACCTCGGCAGGGCGATCGACGCGGTCGGTGACCCGAAGGTGCAGCTAAAAGCATCTCCAATCTCTCCGCTGCCAGCAACGAAAACAACGCGTTTGGCGCTCATTTCGGAAGCTTTGATTCATGCGTTTAACCATTACGGGCAAATGGTTGAGTACCTGCGAATGAATGGCATTGTGCCGCCGTCGAGCCGTCCGTGAACGCTGCCCCAAGGGCTCTCGAACAGACAGTTACTTGCGAGACTTCGGCGGCCATCTGCCTTTGTTCCGCGCGGAAATTCTCAACGCGGCGAGCCACGACGCCCCCGGCACCTGCCGCGAATTGATGTGCCCTGAGAATCAACCGCCTGATTCCTGGATGAAGGGCTATTCAGAAGTAGTTTCATTTGAACGAAGAACGCGTGACTTGTGGATTTGGGCATTAACTCTGAGTTGTAACAACTCAAGCCGAGGTTGTGGGTTTGTCCCACCGCGTCCCACGGAGTCGATCTTGTTGCTATCGATGCACTTCCTGGATTTTCGAGGCGTTGGAAGGCGGCAATTGGTCTCGAGAACGTCAAATCATTTGCTCAGTGCAACTTGGCCGCATCCCAATCTCGGCTTGCCCTGGTAAATCATTGTTGAATTGGACGGGACATCGGGTTCGATCCCCACCGCCCCTACCAAACCAATTGATTCCACTGTACCTTACTTGCCTGCTTTCTAACAAAACTCAGCTTTCTAACAATTGACCCCCAGTTCACCAGCTTTGTCGAGCGATTCTGCACCGCATTGCGTTGCGCATCGCCGACCACGTGACCGTAGATTCCCACCGTGATTCGCGGGTCAGAGTGCCGCAGTTGCTTCTGCACCACAGCCGGGGTTGCACCGTCTGCCAGCAGAGCACTAGCTGCACCGTGCCTCATCGAATGGAAGCCGCCGCGTGGAATCCTCAAGCTTCTAGCAGCGGATGTAGTTGCTTTTCGCGTAGAGGCCGGAAGCTAGCCAAGGCCTTGATTTCGTTGTCAAAGGTGGGGATCACGTCTAGCCGCGCGATCAGATCCTGGAGGCTTGGCATTTGTTGAAAGATATCGCAATCCTGGTTGGAAGGTCTGTCTCCCTCTATTCAAAACGAATCAGTCGAAACTGCCGGTGGCTCCCTGAAAGCCGTTCTTTGCCTGCTTGTAGAGCCATTTCATCACCCGGGAGATGTCGTAGCAGTACGCGACGTTATATCCGAGCGTGGAAAAGCAGTGAGGCTCGCAACCCTGCTTCATCTCTCTAAGTTGCTGGAGATCGAACTTCTGTTTGCCGACGGTGCCCCAGTCGTAGCTGGCGTTGTACATGGGGAAGCAGGGCGCGAGCGTTCCGTCGGTGCGAATAATCAGCCAGTTTTGCCCTCCTCGGCATCCCCAGTGTTCGGCCTTACCGCGCATAAATTCCTTCATCTTTTGTAAGCGCGGGATGGAATCGACCATCTTGTACCCTTGGCGCTGCTTGTCGATAAGCCAATCAAGCAGATCATCTACAACTGGAAAGTCCTGCGGCCTGATGTAGGTGTCATTTTCGTGCAAGTGTTTGAAATGAGTTTGCTCCATCATTGGAGCCTCGTTTACGTGGAAGGTGAGCGAGACGCCGTGGTTGTGAGCGATCTCGACGAGTTGCTTCACGTCTTCAATGTTGGTGCGGCAAATGTTGGTATTGAAGAATACCGTGTAACCGTACCGATATTGGCGCTTAACCAGATATTCGAAATTTGAGGATACGTGTTCGAACGCCTTTGGGAGACCGGGTTTTTCTTTGATCGCATCAACGGCGAAGTTAATCGTTGCAATTCCCGCATCAGCGAGGCGATCCGTAACGTCTGGCCGGAGAAGGCGCGCATTGGTGGCGAGATACACCCAAAAGTCTTTTTTCGCTGCGTAATAAATGACCTTATGAACGAAATCCGGCCGAAGTAGCGGTTCTCCGCCGGTCGGAGCCAAAACGCGGCAAGGCGTCTTCTCCAGCCAGTCGATCGCCGCACGAGCGGTCTCTTCCGTCATTCCCTTCACGCGATTGTCGTAGGACCAGCAGTAGTGGCAATCCAGGTTGCACTTCCACTCCGTGAATAGATACGCGATGATCGGCTGGAACTCACCTGGGAGGACGCGCGACTTGAAATAAGGTACCATCCAGCCGCGCATACTCTTCAGTATGTGTGAAGCGGGCCAATGTCGCCTTCCGGTAAGCAGCACCCGTTCATGAGCCTCGACATCCGTTCGATCGATACTACGCAGTAGTTCCGGATGCTGAGGAAAGACTGGTTGGGGCAGCGAGTCTGAAGTTGTTGCTATCACCGGCAGGGTAGGCGGATGGGCCGGTTTCTGCTGCAACAGGTCATGGAGTGACACGTCGAGCCGAAACGGGCGAGCAGGAATAGTCGGCAGTGTTTGCTTTAACTCTTCCACCGTTTCCATGTAAGCAGACCTCAGTTTGCGCTTGAACCCTGGTTAATGGCAAGTAGTAGGACAGGATGGTTAGCCGCGGCAGCATCTACCCTGTCGAAATAATTAGATACCGAGACAGAGGGAATGTATACATCTGTTCGAATGGAAGTTGGCGATTCAGTGAAGAAATTCCTTGCATCGAGGCGGGACATTCGAGCATCTATTATCTGGATAAGGTCCGGTGATAGCCAGACGCAGCGCATTCGGCGATTTGGAAAGCCGTGAACTCGCAGCATTGGCATGCATGGTTGCTTTCGACTTTGCCCGTTCTTGGCGGGGCTGGCCTCTTTGTTTCGGCCCTTGTTGATTGTTCGTTTCTTCCACTCCCTCTCGTCACAGACTTGCTGCTGATCGAATTATCGAGTCGTCATCCCGCGCGCATGCCGTATTACGCTGCGATGGCAACTGTGGGTTCGCTGGCCGGATGCATGTGCGTCTACTGGTTGGCGCGCAAAGGCGGCGAAGCTTACTACCGAAAAAGGCAGGGTTACCCTGCCGGGATGATAAGGAGATTCGTGCGAAGATATCCGCTCGCCTGTGTGTTCATCCCGGCGATAGCGCCATTCCCTGTTCCTTTTAAACCGTTCGTTATCGCGCAGGGCGTATTTCAGGTGCCTATATCTGCCTTTTTTGCGGGTACTTTGCTGGGGCGCGGGTGCCTGTTTATAGCGGAAGGGCTGTTTGGGGCGCGTTACGGAGCCGATGCCAAGCGATTCCTGCTGACGCAAAAGTGGGCCTCTGCTGGCGCGCTCGTGGGGATTGTTCTGCTCATTATCGCGATTCGTAAATTCTTTGCTCTGCTAGAGTCAAAACATCCTCAGGCCGATTGAAGTTCGCGGACCCGTCGCTCGAGTTCTGCAGCAATTTCGTGCGGATCCTGCTTCTGCTCAAATCGAACCGGCCTGCCGATCGTCACCCCTACATGCCCGGGACGTGCAATGATCCGACTTCCCTTTTTTAGATCCGCCAAACCGTGGAGGTAGATGGGCACCACGTCGATGTTCAACCTCGTTGCGAGAAGGCCGATTCCTGAACGAAACGATGCCATTTCTCCGTTTGTCGTTTGCCCTTCGGGAAAGACCAAAATATTCCAGCCGCGATCGACGAGGTTTCCGGCAAAATGAAAGCTGCGAAGGAAACCAGATTGCTGAGGTAGCGGGAATACATTGAACAGTGAAATGACGAGCAAGTAGCGCAGTCTCTCCATAAATCTGCCCACGAGCCCTAGGGCTTTTGCGGGACGTCGCATCCTGGCAAGTCTCTCGCCACCCATAGCCGTCGCCAGTCTGTTGCGCATTCGCGGAGGAAGCGCAGGTAGAATCCAAGCGATGTCGAGATACGTCAGGTGATTGGAGATGACGAGCACGGGTCCGCCAAGCCCGCGCAAATGCTCGCGACCACGAACACGGGGTGCGGCAAGGAGGTAGGTGGCTGGCCAGGCAAGCAGGTAGTACACGACCAGCCTAATCCAGGTGACCGGCCAGCTCTGTGGCCAGATTGGATATACGTGTTCGGTGGCCGGAGTCAGGCGCTCGAAAACAAGCTTTTGCAGTTGACCAATGGTGGCAGCGTTTTGAAATTCAATGTCATCTAGCTGCACGTGATAGCGCTGTTCAAGAGCGCTCATTAGCTCGACGCGATCTAGAGAAGTGAGTTCGAGATCGGTCTCGAGCCCTATGTCAGCTCGACCGGACGCGGGCCGCCCGGTGATTTGCCTGATCAGATTTGCTATCGGTTCTGGAGCCGAGCTCACGCCGGACCCGTTGTCGGCAGCTTCGAGCGCGGCACGGATGCGAGGAAGAACTGGCTTCTGGGTTGGAGTTCGCGGAAAGTCAGGCTCCGGCCAAACAATCCACTGCCGTATTTTCTGATAGTCGGCGAGTTGTTGATTTGCGCGCTCAACAAGCGTGGATGGGTCAGCGGCCGACTGCATAAGGAGTGCGGCGGCGGGCACCTCGTCACCATTACGCGGAATCCCGACCACCACACAGTCGCGAATTTCGGACTGGGCTAGCAGCGCTTTTTCTAAATCCTCGGGATACACATTCATGCCCGCAGATGTGACGATAACGTTTTTCCTGCGGCCCTTGAAATACAGCCGACCCGTCTCGTCCCGCTTTGCCATGTCACCCGTACGAAGCCATCCGTCGGCATCGGTTAAAGCTTGTGTCGTGCCCTTCTGCTGATAGGCTTTTGCCACGTTTTCGCCTCGCACCAGAATCTCGCCACCTTCGTCAACGCGGACCTCTATGCCGGGAAAAACTTTGCCGATGGAGCCACGGTCCGAGCGGAAAGGGTGATTCAGGGTGACGAGGGAAGTGGTTTCCGTCATGCCGTACCCTTGTACCACGGCATAACCGAGCCGGTTAAAAAAGGCTTCCGTTGATGGCAGCAAGGCAGCACCACCGGAAATGAACGCCCAGAACTTCCAGCCAAACCGAGAATGAACGCGCCGGAAGCGCCACCAGCGGCGCAGAAAATGCTCATGCTCAGCTAGGGCAAAGCTTTGCTTGAATTGCTGTGTTCTTCCGGCGCGTTCTTCCTCACGGTCCACTTCTCGTTCTAGGGACTCAATAAAGCGGGGCACGGCGACCAGCACCGACACTCGCTCGCGGCTGATTTCGCCAATCAATTCGGCTGGCTTTAGCGATTCGGCAAACAATACCGTGCCGGCCAGAAGTGCCGGGATGAAAATGCCTAGCATTTGACCAAAGATGTGGCTGAGTGGAAGCAGGTTTAGGAATCGTACCGGGTGAACCAACCTTTCATATTTCAGATACTTCTCGATCTCCCGTTGAAGAGGTTCGATATTCGCTAGGACGTTTCCGTGCGAAATCACGACCCCGCGAGGCTCCGCTGTGGTCCCTGAAGTAAAAA
>Ga0126381_100009275_pt1 | contig 11048 bp, 8 predicted proteins | sample PanSoiMetPlot_28_FD_96465 | JGI IMG/M metagenome (GOLD analysis project Ga0126381, IMG submission 96465) | Tropical forest soil microbial communities from Panama - MetaG Plot_28 | ecosystem: Environmental > Terrestrial > Soil > Tropical forest > Bulk soil | place: Panama | collected 2016-02-17
CGTTGTCGGCGATGCGGCGGGCCGTCTCCAGAACCTCGTCCATCAGCTTGTCGGTCGTGCACAGCCGGTTGACCATGCCCCAGTCATAGGCATCCTTGGCCGAGAAGGGGCGGCCGGTGAGGATGATCTCCTTGGCGCGCCGCTCGCCGACCGCGCGCGGCAGGTTCTGCGTGCCGCCGGCGCCGGGCATGATGCCCAGCGTCACCTCGGTCAGCGCAAAGCGCGCCGTCTCGGCGGCGTAGAGAAAGTCGCAGCACAATGCCAACTCGCAGCCGCCGGCATAGGCCGCGCCGTTGACCGCGCCGATGACCGGTACCGGGCAGCCGATAAAGGCGCGCACCGCCCGCTCGAACAAGAGATGCTGCGCCTGCCATGTCTCGTCGGACATGCCGAGGCGCTCCTTGAGGTCGCCGCCGGCGCAGAACGCCTTGTCGCCGGCGCCCGTCATGACGATGCAGCGATAAGAGAGCGGGTCGCCGTTGACCTCGTCGAAAAAATCGAGGAGGTCGCGCCCCATCTGCGTGTTCATCGCGTTGGCGATCTGCGGCCGGTTCAGGGTCAGCAGCACGAGCCCGTCGCCTTTGTCGTCGACCTTCAGTGTCTCGTAGCTGCGGTCCATTCGCCGTGCTCCTGCTCACCCGAAGCCACCACCATACACCGGCGCGGACATCGATGCGCGAGCCCCGCCGTGCGCCGTTTCCGAGTGCGGCAGCGCGAATCAGCGTTCCGCCTTCAGCAAGCTTCCGTCGCTCCGCGCGATTTGGACCGAAACCACAAGCGCTTGTAATTGCCTCGTTTTTTGGCCCCGCAATACGCCTAGATGTTGCGTTTGATGCAGCTTCCCTAAAATTGCGGACAACGTCGCAACCCGGGGATCGCTCGTGTCGTCTGAGCCGGTGGTCATCATCGATGACAGCGCCACCCAACTGAAGATCCTCGAACGGCTCGCCACTTCGATCGGCGGCTGGACCGCTGCTAAGGGGTTCGGCGACGCCGAGGCGGCGCTTGCGTTCTGCCGCGGCACTTCGCCTGCGCTCGTGGTGCTCGCCGCCGCGATGGCGCAGGGAGAGGCCTCGACCGTCATTTACCGGCTGCGCCGCCTCGAAGCCTGCGCCGAGGTTCCGGTCATCGTCATCGGCGCCGAGGAGGATCTCGATTGTCTCGAACGGGCGCGCGAGGCCGGCGCCGCCGACCATCTGCTGCTGCCGATCAATCACCGCGATTTCCGGCTGCGCGTCCGCAGCCTGTTGCGCTCGCAGCGCTCCCGCCCGCGCGGCGCTCCGGAACAGGTACGGCCGGAGCCCGGCCGCGCCGACGGCGAGCGGCGGTCGGACGGGCTGCGCCAGGCGCATGAGATGCTGTTGCGCATCATTGACGCCATTCCGCGCATGATCTGCGTGACCGGCGAGGACGGGCGCTATGTTCTCGTCAACCGGCAATTCGCGTCCTTCGTCGGCATCCGCGCGAGCCGCCTTGTCGGCAAGACGCCGCTCGAGGCGCATGGCGGGCCGATCGCCCGCAGCCTGATGGAAACCGATCCGCTGCTGCTCGCGGGCCGCCCGGCGCCGCTCGCGCTCGAGGAGGAGATCGTCGATCGCGACGGCGAGCCTTGCGTGCTGTTGGGAAGCAAGTCGGTCTTCCACGGCGAGGACGGCGACGATTCGATGGTCGTCACGGTGTGGCTCGACATCACCGAGCGCAAGCGCGCGGAGCGCGAGCTTCTCGCCGCCAAGGAACAGGCCGAGCTCGCCAACCGCAGCAAGACCGAATTCCTCGCCAATATGAGCCATGAGACACGCACGCCGCTGAACGCGATCATCGGCTTTTCGCAGGTCATCGCCGGCGAGATGCTGGGCCCGATCGGCACGCCGAAATATATCGGCTACGCGCACGACATCCTGGTCAGCGCCGAGCATCTGCTCGGCATCATCAACGACATCCTCGACCTGTCGAAGCTCGAAGCCGGCAAGCTCGACCTCGTCGAGGAGGTCGTCGATCTGCCGAAGCTCATCGAGGATCTGCTGCAGCTCGCCGACCCAAAGGCGCGGGCGAGCGAGATCCGCATCGCGCTGCGCTGCGAGGGGGTCATCCCGGCCTTGCGGGCCGATGCGCGCAAGGTCAAGCAGATCGTGCTCAACCTGCTGATCAACGCCGTCAAGTTTAGCCATCCCGGCAGCGAGGTTGCGATCGTCCTGCGCAATCAATTCGGCGCCGCCGTTCTCGAGGTCGTCGATCATGGCATCGGCATGGAGCCTGACGAGATCGTGCTGGCGATGACCCGCTTTGGCCAGGTCGCGAGCGCCTGGACGCGCAAGCATGACGGCACCGGCCTCGGATTGCCCCTCGCGATCGGGCTGACCGAGCTGCATGGCGGCACTCTGACCGTCCGCAGCACGAAGAGCGTCGGCACGATCGTCACGGTGGCCTTTCCGCGCGAGCGTTCGGAGCCGGCGCACGCAGCCGAACAGGGCGGGCTCCGCGTCGTGGCCCAATCCTAGCCGCAGACGTCCGTGGCGGGCTTGCTTCCGGGGCGACTCCGGTCGATGACGCTGCGCCGGCGCGGCGGCTCCCCGGCTGCGTCTTCGGGAGATAGTCCTCGGCCGCATGTCACGGTCGTCGCCATTCTGCTGTCGCTTGTCGCGGCGGCTGTGCCGCTCGCGATCATGTTGCAACCCGAGCTGCGCACCCAGGCGGCGCCGCCGCGGCTCGCCAATTTGCTGCTCGGATTTCTGCTGTCGGCGCCCGCGGCTCTTGGGCTCGCGGCGGCCGTCTCCGGCATGCGGCGGGTGTCGCGCTTCGATGACAATGCGGGCCGTATCTATGAACCGGCTGTGCTGCGCATCCTCGTCGCCGCGCTCTTGTTCAGCCATGCTGCGGTGCTCGGAGCCCTGGCAGGGCCGTCCCCCACCGGCTCGCGAATGCTGCTGACCGCAGAGGCAACGCTCGTCGTCGGGTGGCTGGTGTTGCTGATGCTGATGCTGTGGCCAGGAGTTTCCGGCTGGCTGCGCCGCTGCACGGTCATGCTCGACGCGACGCTGGTTTCACTGTTCCTGCATTTCGGCGGGCAGGAAGCGGCGGGCTGGTACCCGCTTTATCTGCTGCTGATCGCCTATGCCGGCTTTCGCTTCGGAATCGGCGCGTTGGCGGGAAACGCGACCTTTGCCGTTTTCGGTTTTGGCGCCGTCGCGTCGACAACGCCTTTCTGGCAGCAGCAGCCGGCGCTCACCGCCGAATGCGGTTTCGCTTTGCTGCTGTTGCCAGTCCTGGCGCAGGGTCCGGTGCGCGCGATCGCTGAGGCGCGCGCATCGGCGACCGCGGCGGAAAGAGGCAAGAGCCGCTTTGTTTCGGTGCTCGCCGAGAGCCTGCGCGGCACGCTGTTCGGCAGGGTGCATCGCTCGCGCGCCGATCCCGGTGAGCCGGAATTCGGCGATCTGCCGCCGCAGGTCGCCGATATCCTCGATCTGGCGGCGATCGAAGCCGGCACCTACGCGCCGCGCACCGAAACCTTCGACCTGCACAAACTGGTCAACGACGCGCTGCTCGTGGGCCGCGCGATGGCCGAGAGCAAGGGCATTGCGCTGGGCGCCCGCATCGACGCGTATTTGCCGTATCTCCTCCGCGGCTGGCGGCAATCCTTCGATCGCATTCTCGGCAACCTGCTGAGCCACGCGATCGAGACAACCGCCAGCGGTACGGTGCAGCTGCGCCTGTCCATGCTGGACAAGCACGGCGAGCAGGTCCGGCTGGCGCTGACCGTCAAAAGCCTCGGCGATACCGGGCCGCTCATCGCGGCATCCGCGGCAGATCCCTTCACAGGCGATCCGCGCGCCGTCGGACAGCCGATGATCGGGCTGGCGCTGGTCAGGCGCGCGGTCGAGCTGATGGGCGGCGCCCTGACCGCCGATGCGAGCCCGCCGGGTCATGCCCGGCTTACCGCGGAGCTGAGCCTCGCAATCGACAAGGGCTCGGCCGACCCGCCCTTGCAATCCGCCGGATGCCCGGTGCTGATCGTGACTGGCGACAGCGTCTTCGCCGGCAATGTATGCGAGTTCCTCAGCGGCTGGGACGCCCCCGTCTCGTGGATCGGGGAGAGCGACGCGGCGCTCAATTACATCGCCTGGCTCGACCCGGCGGTGCGCGCGGTCCTCGTCGTCGACGGCCGCGCTCGGCCGCTATCCGCGATGAGCTTTGTCGAACGCGCCACAGCGCTCGAAGGCGCCCCGCCCTTTGCCCTTTTTGTTGCCGATCCGGCCCAGATCGCGGCGCTCGCCGAGCTCGAGGATGGCGAGGTTGCCGCCTATCTGCCGGCGCCGCTCGACCCGCATTTACTCGCCAATGCGCTGCACGCTCTGCCGCTGCGGACCGACGCGACAGGACATAAGGCAGGTCCGCAGCTCGTCGCGGGGTCAGATATGGCGGCCGACGATGTGGGGCTGTTGGGCGAGCGTGTGACGCCGATTGCGGCGCATCCGCGTTTCGCCGCCGAGCCGACGCCGATCGTCGATCAGCGCCGCATTGAGGCGTTGCGCGAATTGGGCGGGCATGAGGGGTTTCTCGGCGAGCTGATCGAGACGTTCCGCGCCGATGCGCAGCAGATCATGCGCCGCCTGCAGCGCGCCGCCGCAGTTGCCGATGTCGCGGCGTTTGCGCAGGGGCTGCGCGCGCTCGGCCAGGCGGCCGGCCATATCGGCGCTCTTCCGCTGGCGCAATTGACGGCGTCATTGCGCAGCCTCAACCCGGCGGAGCTCCGCGATCAGGGCAGCCTTCATCTGCAGCGGCTCGAAGCCGAGATCGACCGGCTCGCTGCCGCGCTGCAGCGCTTTGCCGACCCGGCCGAGGCGCATCGGCCCTAGTCGATCAGCACCTCGCGCAGCACGACCCAGCGAGCGAATTTTTCCGGAAAGCCGAGGCGCGCATGCGCCGGGCTCGTCGACGGCAGCGCGAAATAGCGCAATTCCGGGCGGCGGGCGAAATGCCGGTCATAGAGCCGCTGCGCGCCGCTGCCGTTAAACGCAACGGCGCGGATCCCGGGATGCGTGTCGAGCAGCGCGTTTATCGCGTTCGGCGCCTCTCTGGCGATTGTCGTATCGGCGCTCGCGATGCGTTGGGCCGAGGCACAGACATCCCACACCGCAATGTTGCGGTCGCCAAGGGAGCGCACCCGCTCGTCGTAATCCGGCGGCGGCGTCTCGTCGAACAGCGCAAAGACGATCCGCCAGAACAGGTTGCGCGGATGCGCGTAGTACTCGGCGCGCCGCAAAGATTCCTCGCCCGGCAATGTGCCGAGCACGAGAAGCCGCGCGCGGGCGTCGATGATCGGCGGGAAGCTGCGCTTGACGGGCGGAGACGGTGCGGTCAGCCGACGTAGCGCCCGAGACGCACCGCGGTCTGGCCCTTCACGAGCCGCCGCGACGGCATGATCAGCACGCAATCGTCGTAAGGCGTGCGCACCTCGCGTTCGCCGTCATGACCGATCAGTGCGCCCTTCTTCTCCAGCACTTCAAGGCCGCGGAAATCGCCGGCAAAATCGAAGCGGTCGCCGCTTATCGTCACCGCCTCGGTGACCTCGATGACGCGCTGCCGCGGATGCGCATCGAAATCGGGACCGCCGAGCGCCACGTCCTCGCGCCGCACGCAGCCGACGGCGATCAGGAACCGCAATGTTACATCCGTCGCGACTTCAGCGGCGCGGCGCTCCCAATGCTGGCCGCATTCGATCAAGAGCGCCGTCTTTGTCGCGGCAGGATCGCCAAAGCCGCCGTAATCGCGCATGCGTGGTCCGGCCGCGTGGCCCGCATCGCACATGATCAGCTCGGGTATCCCGACCTGCCGCGCCAGGTCGCGCGAGCGCGGCAAGAGGCCGGCCAGCATTAAGGGCGCCGTCGCGTACTGCATCGAATGCAGGTCCAGCAGCAGGTCGGCAGAATCGACGATCGGCCGCATCATGCGGGCCCGCGCCAGCTCCATCGATTGCCGCGGACTGTCGAGCGTCGCCGGGCTCCACAGCCGGTTGAAATCCTCGTCGACATAGCGCGACGCGATCGGATAGCGCGGATCGAACTCGCGATAGGCCATGACATTGTTGAACGCCAATGTCAGACGGCCTCGTCGCGGCCGCACATTCGCGCGGAACAGCCGGTCGAGCGCGATCGCGCCGCAGATCTCGTTGCCATGCGTCAGCGCGGTCACGACGACGTGCGGGCCGGGTTCCGCGGCTTCGAAGGTGGTGACGTAATCGATACCGGTATTGCCGGCGCGATAGGGCTCGATATCGGGCGGAACCAGCTCGACCGTATAGCTCAAATCGGACACGGAATTTCCTGTCAGGGCCGACGACGGCTCCTTGTGTACGGCATCGCGCGCCGCATCACCACCCGGAAAGTAGCTATCCTTTCAACGCGCCAGATCGCTGGCCAGCGAGAACGCCGCGACGTTGTTGGTGTCCTGGCCGCGATAGATCTGCAGGTTTTCGAGCACCCGCTGGACATAGAGGCGGGTCTCGTTGAACGGGATCATCTCGATCCAATCCACCATGCCGATGTCGCGGCCGCGCGGGTCGCCGAATTCGCGCAGCCATTGCCGCACCCGGCCCGGTCCGGCGTTGTAGGCGGCGATCGCCAGCGGATAGGAGCCGCCGAATTCGTCGATCATGCTCTCGATGTAGGAGCGCCCGAGCGTCAGGTTGTAGAGACCGTCGGTGGTCAGCCGGTCGATCGAATAGGGCAGCTGCAGCTTGCTCGCGAGCCCGGCGGCGGTGGCCGGCATCAATTGCATGAGCCCGCGCGCGCCGACCCGGCTCATCGCTTCGCTGTAGAAGCCGCTCTCCTGTCGCACGATCGCGAACAGAAGCGAGCGCTCCGCCGTGCCGCCGCTCGGTAGCGGGGTGACCGGGTAGCCGTGCACCATCAGCGGCGTCCCCGCCTCAATCGAGCGCTTGGCGACCGCGATTGCGAGATCGATCCGGCCCTGCGCCTCGGCGAGACTGGCCAGCATCGCGAAATCGACCGGAGTTTTGGCGATATCGGCCATCTGCATGATGAAACTGCGCGCGCGTTCCCGGTCACCCGCGGCAAACAGGAGCTTTCCGGCGCGAACCAGCTCCTCGCCCTCGAAATGCTTCTGCTCGGCGGCGTTCGGCTGGGGTTCGGGCACCGGGCGGGGCGGGGCGTCTTTGCCGAGCTGGTGTGCCGCGAGCTGGCCATAGAACGTCGCCATGTGCTCGGCGCCGGCTGTGTACCATTTCGCCGCGGTTTCCTTGTCCCCCGCGGCTTCGGCGGCGCGGCCACTCCAATAAGCCGCCCGAGCCTTGCCGTAGGGCGTTGCGACGCGTTCCGAGATGCGGGTGAAGTGGGCGAGGGCGAGCGCCGGGTCCTTGTGGTAGCGGAGCGCGATATAGCCGGTCAGAAATTCGGCTTCCGAGTAAGAGCTGCCGTCCGCGAGCCCATGCTGCTGGGCCAGTTTGTAGGCAGTCTCGGCATTGCCCGTCGCGAGAAGCTGGCGCGTGACGAGCTGCCGTTCGCCCCACCATGCGGTCGGCCGGATCGGGCTATCGGCATGCGCCAGCAGCAACTGCGCCGCGGCGTCATACTGGTTTTTCTTGCGCCGCCACCGGGCCTCCTCGAAGGCGACGCCGGCATCGGAGCGCAATTGCGCCGGCACCTTCGCGAGCAGCGCTTCGCCATTGGCGGCATCGGCGGCGAGCGCCAGGCGCGCCTCCGCCGCGAGTCGGTAATCCGCCGGAACCAGCGGCAGCATATGGCGCGCCGCATCGACATTGCCGTCCCAGATCAGGCGGTCGAGACGTTTCTCATGATCTTCGGCGCGCAGCATTCCCGAATAGCGGGCGTGAAAGCTGCGCTCGTCCGAGACATTGAAATCGCCGTCGATCCAGGCGGCGCGGATCGCCGCCGTGCCGGCCTCGGTCTTGCCGCGGTTGAGCAGGATCTGGGCCGCGCGCGCCTTCCCGACGCCGCCGATCGGCGGGTGGCGCTTCAGCCAATCGGCCGCGACATCGTCGTTCTCGGCCGTGAGCGCTTCCTCGGCCCGCCGCAGCAGTTTCTTCTGCAGCGGCCAATCCGGGTTCTGGTCGATGAAGGCGCCGAGCTCGGCGAAGCGTCCGCCGGTGGTCGGCCGGGTATAATCAAGCCAGCGCACGATCTTGAGCACGAGGCCGCCGTCATTAAGCTGCCCGGCCTTGGCATAGGCTTGCGGCCAGTCGCCGGCGCGCGCCGCCGTGACCGCGGCGAGCGCGGCGGGATCGACGCTGTCTTCGGCCGGGGCGATCGTGGTGGAAGCGGCAAGGATGCCGAATACAATAAACAACAGGCGGAATACTCGCGACAACGCCCACCACTCCTGATTCTTTGAAGAAGGAATTATTTACGGGTTTTGGCGCAGCGCCGCAAGCTTCGCTGTAACGATCGGTAACGCCCGCACCGGTCGAACGGGTTGCCCGGCGCGACGCAACCGGCGGCCGATCGTGCTGTTGAAGCTAGCGCCAGCGGGGTTTATCGTTCGTTTACGCTGCGGCCGCAGCCGGGAGGAAGCCATGTTCAAGGGGTCGCTTGTCGCGTTGATCACCCCGTTCCGAAACGGTGCCGTCGACGAAACTGCGTTTCAGGAACACGTCGCCTGGCAAATCGGCCAGGGGACCCATGGCCTCGTCCCGATCGGGACAACCGGAGAGTGCCCGGCGCTCGAGGAGCACGAGCAGGAGCGCCTGATCAAGCTCTGCGTCGAGGTCGCGAAGGGGCGCGCGCCGGTCATCCCCGGCACCGGCTTCAACTCGACCGCGCATACGATCGCGGCGACGCGGGTCGCGAAGGAAGCGGGCGCCGACGCGGCGCTGATCGTCTGCCCCTACTACAACAAGCCGACGCAGGAAGGCCTCTATCAGCACTTCAAGGCCGTGCACGATACGGTCGATATTCCGATCGTCATCTACAACATCCCGGGGCGCAGCTCGGTCGACATGTCGAACGCGACGATGGCGCGCCTCGCGAAGCTGCCCAACGTCATCGGCGTCAAGGACGCAACGAACGATCTGACCCGCCCGCTCAAGATGCGCGTCGAGATCGGCGATGGCTTCTGCCTCCTGTCGGGCGAGGACGCGACGGCGGTTGCGTATCTCGCGCAGGGTGGCGACGGCGTCATCTCGGTGACGGCGAATGTCGCGCCCCGGTTGCTCTCGGAAATGCACGAGGCGTGGCAGCGCGGCGATGTAAAGACCGTGCGCGAGATCAACGAGCGTCTGATCCCGCTGCATGACGCGCTGTTCGCCGAGACGAGCCCGGCGCCGGTCAAATACGCTGCCTCGCTGCTCGGCCGCTGCACCGCTGAGGTGCGGCAGCCGTTGTGGCAGACGACACCCGAGACTCAGGAGAAGGTGCAGCGGGCGATGCGATCGGCCGGCCTGATCAACTAGCTGGACTTCGCGACAGCCCATCGGGATTGCTTCGCTTCGCTCGCAATGACAGCGAAATGGGTTGTCATTGCGAGCAGCAAAGCGGCGAAGCAATCTCGATGGGAACAGAGTGCCAATAGCTGTCGCGCGCGGGGTTAGCGATGCGGGCGACCGACCGATACGCCGCGCTGAACCGCCGCGCCCGCCACGACTATCTGATCGAGGATACGCTCGAAGCCGGGCTTGTCCTGCACGGCACCGAAGTCAAGTCGCTGCGCCAGGGCGGCGCCAGCATCGCCGAAGCCTATGCCGACGAGCAGGGCGGCGAACTGTTTCTCGTCAACGCCAATATCCCGGAATATAAATCGTCGGCTCATTTCAATCACCAGCCGCGGCGCCCGCGCAAACTCCTGCTGCACAGAAAGCAGATGAACCGGCTCATGGGTGCCGTGAAGCGCGAAGGCGTCACGATCGTGCCGCTCGCGCTTTATTTCAACGAGCGCGGCCGCGCCAAGGTCGAGCTCGGCCTCGCGCACGGCAAGCGCAAGGCCGACCGGCGCCAGGCCGAGCGCGACCGCGATTGGCAGCGCAGCAAGGCACGCCTCTTGCGCTCGCGCGATCTGTAATCGGATTCGGCGCCCACACGATGCGCCGCGCTGCAGCGATCTCTCTGCTGCTCGTCTCAATCCCGAAAACGTCATTCGCGAACGCCGGCATTCCCTTGATCGTCGTCTTTCTGCCGCCGTTGTGGATCGCCTTGCCGGTTGTCATCATTGTCGAGACGATCGTTGTCGCTCGTTTTCTCGGTGTTCCGTTTTGGCGGGCCATTGCGCCTGTAACGGCTGGAAATATCGCCTCGACGATCGGCGGGATCCCGCTGTTGTGGATCATGATCGTGCTGATGCAGCTGCTGCTGCCGCGCCTCGGTATTCCATTTCCGGCGATCGGCTGGCTCCTCCCCTACGAGGAGGACCTGTGGTGGATGGTCCCGGCCGCGCTGATTGTGTTCGCGGTCCCCTGTTTTCTGATTTCCGTCGCGATCGAAGCTCCGATCAACCGGCTCGGTCTATCCGGCATGCGCTCAAAACTGGTCTGGAAGGCGACGATCGCGTCCAATGCCTATAGTTACGCTGTTCTAGCTGTGTTGATCGGCGCGGCGTTGATACTCGATCTCAGGATGGAATGGGCCGAAGTCATCGTGTCGCCGGCTCTAGGCTGGTTCGGCGAGATTCTGTTCAAGTTTGTCCGGTCGCTTCCTCTCAGCGGGTGAGGGTGCTGCGAGCCGTTCGGCGAGGGCGGCGATGACCGCTTCGAACATCGCCGGGGTCAATTTGCCGGTGTTCGTGTTGAGCCGCGAACAGTGATAGCTGTCGGCCACAACAATGCCGTCCGGCAATTCATGCACGGCGCCGTGTGCAAACGGATAGGCCGCGCGCCTCAGCCCTTTCGCCGCCAGCACCGCGTTATGCGCAATCGCGCCCAGTGCGAGGATGGCCCGGAGATTTGGCAATCGCGCGATCTCGGCGACAAGGAAACGGCCGCAGGCCGCGATTTCCGCCGGCTCCGGCCGGTTCTGCGGCGGCACGCAGCGCACCGCGTTGGTGATGCGCGCGCGCTGTAGCCGCAGCCCATCCTGCGGATGCGC
>Ga0126381_100009276_pt1 | contig 11048 bp, 11 predicted proteins | sample PanSoiMetPlot_28_FD_96465 | JGI IMG/M metagenome (GOLD analysis project Ga0126381, IMG submission 96465) | Tropical forest soil microbial communities from Panama - MetaG Plot_28 | ecosystem: Environmental > Terrestrial > Soil > Tropical forest > Bulk soil | place: Panama | collected 2016-02-17
GCGATCAACAAGATCCGTGACGCTCTGGACGATTCGGCGTCGAATCCCCGCTTTGTCGAAACTCTGGCGCGCCGTGGGTATCGTTTCATCGCACCCATCCAGGTTAAAGAGCCCCAAACTCCACCTCTGGACAAACCCGCCACCCCACTGGATGAAACAGATGGCCCTCCAGCTCAATCCACGGAAGCAACACAGCTTCATCCTGAAGTACAAGTGCCAATTCCGCGCCGCAGTCTTACTCGCGCACTCTTCGCACTGATTCAAATAATGTACTTGATTTTTTATGTCGTCGCTCTGTGGCACTGGGAAGGAATGGACGGGCGGACAAGCTCAAGCTTACCCGCGTGGACGCCGTCGGCGATTTTGGTCGTGGTCTGGATGACGGCACTCGTCGGCATACCGCTACGCCTCTACTTGTTGAGTGCCGCTGCCTTCGATCATCGAGGTCTAGGAAGGAACTTTCGCCGCTTATTTCTACTGGTGCTCCCGCTGGATCAACTCTGGTCCGCCGCGCCGCTGATGCTCATACATCAGATTGGCCTTGGTCCCGCATTTGCGGCGATGGCGGCGCTACTTTACGTTCCTTTCTCCGAGAGAACGCTGATCCGCCTGGCGTATTCGTAGGTTGAACGCCCCAACTTGTTTTAGGCCCATCCTGCACGACGAACGGCGACGTGTTACTCCAGATCCGCTCTATCTGGGTTGTAGTAGAAATGAAACCGCAAGGCGAGGTATTGCCCGCCGAATTGCGCCGGTAGAGGCGGAAAGGGATTCGAAGCAGTGATTCCACCCCAGGCAGCACGATCGAGCGACACGTCACCTGAACTGGCGACCCGCTGCAAACCGGCAACTCGCCCATCCTTCAAGATCGCAAACTCGATTGTGACCTTGCCCTTTTTCATGATGGGCGCCTGCGCCGCCTCCGGAATCAAGGTGTACCAGTTATTGCGGACGTCATGGAGAACTCGCTGGAGGTAGGGCCCGAAGTCCACGCCCATCGTGTCGCTGAGTACGTCCAAATTACCGAGAGCGGCGGTCGGTTGCCGTCCCTGCCCGAGCCCGTAGTCTCCGCCTGCTCCGCCTCCGCCGCGAGTGGCCGCAGCAGCGCGAGCCGCCTGCTCGAGCTGAGAATTGGTAGACATCGGCGCACCAAAGACATTCGGCGGCATTTGCAATTTCGCGGTCTGATTACTGCTCGCCGGCGGCGGTGCGGTCTGCGCCTGTTGCTGTGCTGGTTGTGGCGGCTGAGGCTGCGCCGGCGCTGCCTGCGCTTGGACCGGCGGAGAACTAGGCTGTGGCTTTGGGGTCGGAGGTCCCGGCGGTCCGGGTGGTCCGGGAGGCGCGGGGCTGATCAGCTTTTTCAGTTCTTTCCTGTCCAGCTGCGGCTTCTTTGACATCGCTCGGCGATTTTTGTCAGAAATGATGCCAGTATCCGGCCGCTTCGTAACTTGCTGCTCATCGGGGGGCAATTCCAGGTAAGTGAGGTCTTTGCCTTTTGTGGAGTTGTTCGAGGAAACGAGTAGAACCGCTCGGTGAGGAAACCAACTCGCAATGCGCTGGGAATTCCCCAGAGCGATCACCACCGCCAGGTGGACAACCACTGAGATCCAGAAAGCCTCCCGCATGCGCGAACGCGAAACATCGTCCTGGAGCTGCACAAGAAGCTGAGGCACCGCGTCACGGTAAGCGGACTCCCATCGCTGAGCGTCATACAGGTCATGTTCGGAATGCCGTTCCGGCGGATGACCGGGAGTAATGGAACCGCGAGGCGAAATTTGTGTGGTGGACATCGACTACTAGTCATTAGACACAAGCGGCGGGCGTTGGTTGCCAACGAAACTCGTTGCTGAAACTTGCGCGGCGCCTGCGGCCAAATTACTCCTATTGTCGCATCATTAGGCCAATCTGGTAAGGCGCAAAAGGACGAGTACTGTCGGAGTGAACCATTGTAAATTCTTGTAAAGTGGGTGATTACGTGACAAACGCCGCGCGCGCTATTTCTTGAAAATGAGATGTTTCGAGGGCACCGCGACCTTCAATCTGTTTGCTGTTTGTGCTTGTGTCATGTCAGCTGCCGATTCGCAGCCGATCCAAATGCACTTTTTCGCCGTGGCTTGCGATGGTCGAGACGATTTCGAGCGCAACCGCCAACGCCCTCCGGCCATCTGCTAAAGAAACCTTCGGCTGGGACCGACTTCGGACCGCTTCCAGAAAGGAAAGAATTTCCGCACGCAGGGGCCCCTCGACAACAACTTGGGGCTTTGTGACTTTGATCTGTGGATTGGCAGAAGGCTCGCCATCCTGACCGACAGAGAATACCAGCACATCTTGCCGGCCATAATCGACCGAAATGTACTGAGCAGGTTGAAAGAACCGGAGCTTTCTTACTCGTTCCGTTGAAACACGGCTGGCCGTGAAATTGGCCACGCAGCCAGACTCGAACTCCATGCGAACATTAGCGATGTCGACCTTGGAGGACAAAATGGGCAGCCCCACCGCGCGAATTTCCTTGACCGGAGAGTTCACGAAGGCTAGGACAACATCCAGGTCGTGGATCATAAGGTCAAGCACAACATCCACGTCCAGGGAACGTGGCGTGAACACGCTGAGACGGTGGATTTCAAAGAACATGGGTTTCGTGACGACTGATTCGGTGGCGCGCACAGCCGGGTTGAATCGCTCGAGATGCCCGACTTGTGCTAGGCACCCTCGTTCTCGTGCGACCCGAATCAACTCATCCGCCTCGGCAAGCGACGGCGCGAGTGGTTTCTCAATAAGCACATCGATTCCACAATCCATCAGAGCGCGTGCCGCATTCCTATGCTCGGCGGTGGGTACAGCCACTGATGCGGCCTGAACTTCGGGGAAGCTTGTCGTCATTTGCGAGATCGAGCCGAATGCCCGAGCACCGTATGCCTGCGCGACAGCATCTGCTCGTCCGACGTCCGTATCGACCACCGCTGCCAGCCGGACCGGCTGGCCTTCTTGTTGCAACTGGTGGTACACGCGTGCGTGATTGCGTCCAAACGCGCCCACACCAATCACGGCAACGTTGATGCGAGAATTGTCGATCAGATCGGATCTCAATTGTCCAGCGGGATGTTTCGTGCCCGCCTCGTTTGCAAATAGAAAACTGCGCAAGCGAAATTGCTTGCCCGTTCGGTTGCGCTTACGAAAAGTCTCAACCCGTTAACCGCGAGTCCGAGCCGTCCAGAATCACAACTGCTCAGATGATCATTACAGCCCTGCATTGTGTTCCAGCGACTGTACCTTCTTAAGAATCATGATCTGCCCCGCGTGATAGAGTTCGTGCTGAACGATGCCACTGAACATGTAATAGTAGTTGTAGTAAGGCTCTCTTTTGCCAGGCACCTGTTCTTGCAGACGATCATCGGGGAACTCCGAGACTGCCTTGACCAGATCGTCGTGAGTTTTCTTCAACAGTTCGAGAGCACCTCGCCATGCTGCTTCACTCTTATCATCAATCGGCGGAAAATTCTGCTTGTCAGTAAGATTAACCGCGTGTCCAGCGCTTCGGCGGCGAACGGCACCATCCCACGCTGCGATGTGCAGGACAAGCTCCCAGATACTGTGCACGTTTTTGAAGGGATGCGCAGCGGCGATCTGGGCGTTGACTCCGGAGAGAATTTCCATGAGGGCATCGCCTACCCATGCTTCCCCGTAGAAGGCACGACGAATCTGATCAGCTAGTCGAGCAGTTTGAGACATCAAGAACCTCCACATTGCGGCTAATCGATCACCTTATGTGATCGGCAACGATTGCGATTCCGGCTGTGTCGGCGGCATCGATAATTGCTGAAGCTTCCAGCAGTAGGCACTTGCCTGCCTCCAAGGCCAGGCAAGTAGCTCCCGCAGCCTGCATTACTTCTATCGTCTTTGTGCCAACCACCGGAACGTCAAAACGCATGTCCTGATTCGGTTTGGCCATCTTCACCACGGTCAGGGAGCGGCTCAGAGTGGAAGGCAAAGATTCGAACGTTTGCATGATCCTGCCGGCACGCTCAATGGTTTCGTCCGTGCCTTCCATCGCTTCCACGGCGACGCATGCCGACTCCGCAATCACCACTGTTTGTCCAATATCGTAATGCCCAAAGTGACGAGCCACGGTACGCCCGTACTCAATGTTCTTCTTCTCCTGTGCCTCCGGCGGACGGCGGGTCAGGACTCCTGACTTGGCTAGCAAAGGCTCCAACAATGAAGTCGAATTCTCCAGGATGATACCCTCGTCGCCGAGCACTTTAGCGACGGCCCCAAGCAACGCATCTGTGTTGCGCGTTCGCAGAGAGAGCAACAATTTTGCCAATCGCCAGTCTGGCTTGATGGCGGAGAAGATCTGCTTATGCTTGACCTGTCCGGCCATGATCGCGCGGTGTACACCTTCGTGCTTAAAAGTTTCGATAAGCTTCGAGAGTTCGCCCAGCGAGAGCCAGTGAACTGCCGCTGCTCCATGTGACTCAATCTCGGGGAAGGTTTCTTCCTTGATCGCTGCTACTACTACTTCGATGCCCTGCGCCCGGGCAGCATCGAGAACCAGAAAAGGGAATCGCCCGTTGCCGGCTATCAGTCCAAGTCTTTCAATTGAAGGAGTCAATTTACGAACGTGCCCCCGAATCATCGGATCGCTAACGACTACCAAAGACGAAATGCTGACTGCCGACTGAAGATCGACGACTGTCTACTTGATTACTCCCCGTTCTGATTCCTCGATAAAGCGAATCAGCAGGTCGACATCTTCGCCGCGATCCGTCTCTGCCTTCAGCTTTTCGACTGCCTGCGTCGTGTTGAGTTTTGAGGCCAGCAGCGTTTTGAATGCGTGGTGAATCTTGCGAATTCTTTCTTTGCTGTAGCCTCGCCGCTCCAAGCCGACGGCATTGAGACCATAAGCATGAGTGTCACGTGCTGCCGCCGTCTTTGAAAACGGCAACACGTCCTTGGTGACTGTTGTCCCCCCACCAATATAAGAGTGAGCTCCAATTCTCACAAACTGATGCACTGGACATAGCGCTCCCACAACGGCCCACTCTTCTACCGTGACATGGCCTCCCAAGGTGGCGGCGTTGGCCAGGATTACGTGGTCGCCTATCACGCTGTCGTGCGCCACATGCGCATAAGCCATGATCAGCGAGTGGTTCCCAATGCGAGTCAGGCCTCCGCCCTTCACCGTTCCACGATTCACGGTGACGAATTCGCGGATCGTGTTGTGATCGCCGATCTCAAGCCGTGTGGGCTCTCCCTTGTAGCTGATGTCCTGGGGTCCCAATCCGATAGAAGAAAATGGAAAAAAACGATTGTGGGAGCCGATACGGGTTGGACCCTCCATCGCTACGTGCGAGATCAATTCGCAGCACTCCCCTAACTTGACGTTCGGTCCTACTGTGCAAAAAGGGCCAATTGAACACGACGAGGGTACTTCCGCTAGCGAATCGACGATGGCGGTTGGATGGATCGGCATTCTTGGTCTTAGTTGATACCTCGAGTGCGTGCCTAACCGACTTCGGTACTGTCGGTCGCAGGCTGCTGAGTTCGCGAACGAGGCACCAGTTGACACGTTACCGTGGCCTCGGCAACTCGCTTATCACCGACGAACGCCTTGCCCTCCATGCGGACTGCTGTTCCTCGCCATGCCTTCACGTCCACCTCTATTCGCAACTGATCGCCTGGCATGACGGGCCGCCGAAAACGGGCGCGATCAATACCCGTGAATACCATTAACTTGTCATCTCGATCTTCAACCTCGGTCAAGAGCAGGGCACCACCGGCCTGCGCGATGGCTTCTACGATCAGCACGCCCGGCATAATGGGCATGTCAGGAAAGTGCCCCGCAAAAAACGGCTCATTGATGGAAACATTTTTGAGGGCCACAATACGCTGCTTGCGCTCGAGGTCCACGACCCGGTCGATTAGGAGAAAAGGATAGCGGTGCGGAAGAATCCGCTGAATCTCATTGATGTCGAGGGTAGTCTTTCCTGTCGGGGGAGCCTCGGTGGTGGATGGTGCATCACTCATTCTGTGTCTCGGTGAGCGACGATTATACTGTATGCAGCAGTAACAAAATTTGCCGGATGGCGTCTGCTTTTCACAAACGTAGCTGATCCAGAGTTGACTGGCCATCGTACTCAGGTCCAATGAAAAAAAGCCGGAAGCCAAAATCAACCCCTGCACGTAAACAAGCCCCAGTCAGGGTCTCTCCTCGGCTCTCGTACTTTCAAGAGCGGAAGGACGCAATCGTTGAAACGATCCGCCAAATGGTCGAAATCGAGTCGCCGAGTGACGCTAAGGCAGCGGTCGACAAACTTGGGCGCTGGCTTGCCAGCAAGTTCGAGGCACTCGGCGGGCACAGCAAGTTTCATCGCGCGGCCGAGTTCGGCGATCACCTGCAAGTCGACTTTCCTGGACGCGACCGCCGCAAGCCCGTGTTGTTGCTGGGACACATTGATACCGTGTACCCGCTCGGTACGTTGGCGACGATGCCGTGCCGCATCAGCGATGGGCGCCTTTGGGGGCCGGGTGCTCTCGACATGAAGGCCGGCATCGCCTTCATGCTTTACGCGCTCGACTCATTACGCGATCAAGGCGGTACTCTGCCGCGTGCGGTAACAGTATTGCTGGTTTCCGATGAAGAGGTCGGGAGCGATTCCTCTCGTCGCATCACAGAAGAGGTGGCTAAACGCTCTGGAGCTGTTTTAGTGCTGGAACCTTCCTTCGGCTTGCAGGGCGCGTTGAAAACCGCTCGCAAAGGCGTTGGGCAATATCAACTGAAAGTTTCCGGGGTTGCCGCACATTCCGGACTGGATTTCGAAAAAGGTCAAAGCGCGATTCTGGAATTAGCTCGTCAGATCGAGCGCATCTCGAAGTTCACCGATCTCAAGCGTGGGCTGACCGTCAGTGTTGGCCTGGTGCAAGGTGGCACGCGAGCTAATGTGGTTCCCGCCGAAGCTACAGCCACCATCGATGTTCGAATCGCCAAAGTATCGGACGGAACCTCGATTGACCGTAAACTTCATTCACTCAAGCCTGTGAACCGCAAATGCAAACTGCATCTTTCTGGAGGAATCGATCGTCCGCCGCTGGAGCGCAATACCGGAGTAGCATCTCTCTTTCGGAAGGCCTCTGAACTGGCTAAGCCATTCGGCTGGAAGCTGACAGAAGCAGCGGTAGGCGGTGGATCGGACGGCAATCTCACCGCCGCATTGGGCATTCCCACGCTGGACGGTTTAGGCGCAGTTGGGGAAGGGGCGCACGCTCTAAACGAGTCAATTGTTGTCTCGGAATGCCCACGTAGAACCGCTTTGCTGGCCAGTTTGATCGAGGCCTTGTGAGCAGCTTGGAGTGTTTCGCCAGACGCTTTGACTCCCAGTCCGACGTAGCCTAGAATTTGCTGAGGGTATTCTGCACGCTAAATTGCGGGGCAGAAGGCGCGGGGCGAAACCCTTAAGGAGGTCGTTATGCCATTTAAATTGGGTTTGCCTGAGGTACTCATCATCTTAGCTGTCGCCCTACTGATTTTTGGCCCCAGCAAGTTAGCGGATCTCGGAAAAGGTTTGGGCGAGGGGATCAAGAACTTCAAGTCCGCGGTCAAAGACGGCGAGCAGGGGCCCGAGAAGAAATCTTAGTAATTTGTGGCGGTCATATCGCAGCGTGCTGCTTCAGCATGCGATACACCAAGGGTACCGGTAATCCCACCACATTTGAGTAATCACCTTCAATCCTCGAAATCCAGCGGGACGCAATGCCCTGGATCGCATAACCGCCGGCTTTATCCAAGGGCTCTCCGCTTTCAGCGTAAAACCGAAACTCTTCTTCAGTTAGTCGTTCCATTGTGACGAGGGTTGATTCCGAGCGAACATCTTCAAAGGTGGCATCGGTTCCGGACTTACCCATCAAGCACACGCCTGTGATGACCTGATGGGTGCGTCCCGAAAGAAGCCTAAGCATCCGCTCTGCATCATTCTTGTCCTCTGGTTTCGCGAGCATCTGGCCATGGACAACCACGATCGTATCTGCACCGAGCACAAATGCCTCCGGTCTGAGACTCGCAACGGCGCGTGCCTTTTTACGCGCCAATCTTTTCGCACAAGCATCGGGCTGCTCTCCTGGTTCAGGAACTTCTGGCACATTGGTTGGTTGAACCGTGAACTTAATTTGCGCATTACGCAGTAGTTCCTTCCTTCGCGGAGAAGCCGAAGCCAGTATCAGCATGAGGGAGTAAATTTTACCGAAAGCCGAGAAGCCGCCTCATAACAATGAAGTCCGAGAGCTCGCTGAACTGATTCTGAATGGCAGGACGGCGAAATCGTTTCATCCTTCAGCTGGACAGCGCTGCGGAAGCAGGTCTCCAGCTTTCGATCCAACCGTCGAAGCTGCGCAGGGCGAGTTCGCACTGAAGGCGGTGGCGTTGTTTGCGATCTCGAATCTTACTGGCAAGCGCGGGGAGAAGATCGAAAGTTATGTTGGCAGGTTGAAAATTCGCGGGATTGGCATGCGTGATGTAGTGAACCAACGATCCGAACGCGCTGGCGCGCGGGGGCGGGACGGACTCGGACTCGGCCGCGAGCGCCGCGGCGTGAACTCCGGCCATCAACCCGGTCGCGATCGACTCTACGTAGCCTTCTACGCCGCAAATCTGTCCAGCGAAAAGAATGCGCGGACGATTCTTCATTTGCAGAGTTTCTTGCAAAAGGCTGGGCGCATTGATGTATGTGTTGCGATGAATCTGTCCATAGCGCAAGAAGCGAGCATTTTCGAGTCCAGGGATGAGCTGCAAGACGCGAGCCTGCTCGCCAAACTTGAGATGGTTTTGACAGCCAACCAGATTGTAGGAATCGGCTCGCAGGTTTTCCTGCCTGAGCTGCACGACGGCGTAAGGCTGACGTCCAGTCCGGGGATCGCGCAACCCGACCGGCTTCATGGGGCCGAAGCGCAGGGTATCTCGACCCCGACGCGCAATTTCTTCGATTGGCAGGCAGCCCTCGAAGTAATTGAGTCTTTCCCAGTCACGTTTTTCGACGGATTCGGCCGAGAGCAGGGCGTCGTAGAAGCGATCGTACTCGTCCTTGCTCAGGGGACAGTTGACGTAATCCGCGGTGCCTTTGTCGTATCGTGCGGCAAGGTAAACGCGTGACATGTCGATGGAGTCGGCTTCTACGATAGGGCTAATGGAATCAAAAAAAAACAGGTGCGAGCTGCCGCTGAGACCCGCAATTTCCTGACAGAGTGCATCCGAAGTCAGCGGACCGGTAGCGATGATCGTAATTTGGTCGTTGTCGATGTTCGTTACTTCTTCACGCCGAATAGTTATGAGAGGTTCGCTACGGATGGCTTGTGTGATCTTCGCAGCAAACGCGGTCCGATCGACTGCCAGAGCGTGCCCAGCCGGCACGGCGCACTGGCGGGCGATATCGACCAGAAGCGAACCGGCCCGACGCATCTCTTCTTTGAGGAGCCAAGGCGCAGTGTTCTCGCTGTCTGATTTCAAGGAATTGGAGCAGACAAGTTCAGCAAAATCACCAGTCTGGTGCGCTGGAGTTGAGCGTACCGGCCGCATCTCGTAAAGTTCGACGTGAATGCCGCGGCGGGCACATTGCCATGCAGCTTCTGAGCCAGCCAGTCCGGCGCCGATGATTCGAACAGTGTGCATAGGACTAACTATTGTCGGAAGCATCGGATCGGGGGATTTGGGCGTGGTCAGCCGCTCCGAGATCGCTCCCTCCCGACAATGTTTTATTATACGGATGCGAATTCATGTGAGGAGAACATGGCAAGAATTTCGCTAGTCGAACCCGATACTGCGCCGCCAGAGGTAAAAGAAATCTACGAAAAGGTTCTAAAGGGCAAGCCCGCCAATGTGCACAAGGCCATGGCACATCGTCCAGACGTTCTCAAGACTTTTCTGCCTTTCTATGGCAGCGTAGGCCGCTCGCTGGATCGCAAGCTCTACGAGCAAATCTACATTCGCGTTTCGTGGCTCAACGGGTGCAACTATTGCCTGCAGCATCACGTCGCTTCGTCGAAGCGAGTCGGGTTGGGCCGGGAGGACTGGAAAGCCCTAAAGGAAGGTGCCTACGCAGGATTTGGAGAGCAAAACCAGGCAGCGCTTACCTACGCGGAGAAGCTGACGCGCGCATCGAAAGCTGTGATCGATTCTGATATCGCTGCTTTGAAGAAGCACTTCAGCGAGGCGGAAATCGTGGACATTCACCTTCTGGTAGGGCTTGCGAATTTAACCAACCGCTTTACTGATCCACTGGGATTGGAAGTGGAATTCCCGCAGGAGAGCATCTAGAACAAGAGCCCATTTCCCGAAATACCAACTCCCTCAGCAAAGGATCACAACGGTCCCTCAGTAGAGAGCCTTGTAGCCTGCTTTCCTTGCAGTGAATGAGTCTACAGAATCTCCCGATGGTCTCCCACTCGGCGGGTAACGCGCTCGCGATCCAGGTATTCGAGCAAGGGAATGGCGTACTTACGCGAAACACCCGTCAGTTCTTTGAATTGAGCCACATCGATTTTCGCCGACTTGCTTTTTCGCATTGTCAACTGCTGGCGCAGGTTGTCGAGAGCGCTTCGATGGAAGACGAGTTCTTCGGAGACTTTAACCAGCACCTTATCGCGCAGGAGCAGCGTAACGATTTTTTGGGCGCGCATGCGGTCGATCTTCAGGTCGGCAAGGACATCTTTTAGAGCGGGCACAGCGAGTCCTGCCGTCGAAAACGCGCGCGCGATAATTTTCTTGGACTCAGCTTCCTCGTCCTTCAGGGCGACACCCCGGCCGACAAGATGGACAACTTCACCCACGATTCCCAGCTTTTGTGCTTTGACTAACGACTCGAGTGCAGCAGAGAAAACCTCGGGGTGTGCTGCCGAGCTTTCTTGAAGTTCTTTGCGACTGATGCCAGCAACCAATGGATTTTTTTGGTGAAACCGGTCCAGAGTAGCCGTAATCAGGAGCTTCAGCGATTCGAAGGCAGAAGCATGAGTGAATCGGTCTCCAACCCGGACGACTTCGCCTTTTGCTACGGACCCGGAAA
>Ga0126381_100009278_pt1 | contig 11047 bp, 12 predicted proteins | sample PanSoiMetPlot_28_FD_96465 | JGI IMG/M metagenome (GOLD analysis project Ga0126381, IMG submission 96465) | Tropical forest soil microbial communities from Panama - MetaG Plot_28 | ecosystem: Environmental > Terrestrial > Soil > Tropical forest > Bulk soil | place: Panama | collected 2016-02-17
GGGCCGGTCTCATCGGACGAACTTCTGCGATATACGGCCGATCTCGGCGGCGGCCTGCACTTCGCCCACGCGAAGGGTATCCTGCATCGCGACATCAAGCCGGGCAACGCCATGTTCAGCGAGCATGGCGTCCTGAAGCTGGTGGATTTCGGACTGGCGAAGTCCATTCGAACGGACGAGCTCACCAAGACCGGACATTCGGTCGGAACCTTCGGCTACATGGCGCCCGAGCTACTGTGCGGAGAAAGCGCGAGCGTGCGAAGCGACCTCTACGCGCTGGGCGTCGTGCTTTACGAGCTTGCAACCGGCAGGCCGATGTTCGGCGCGAAGGGCATCGGAAATTTAATCGACGAGATTCTGAAATCGCACCCTCCTCCGCTGAACACGCTGCGTTCGGATCTTCCCTTCGGATTTTCGGAAGCTATCGAGCGGGCAACGGCGCGTACTCCTCAGGATCGATTCGGGTCGGTCGCGGAGTTTCTGAGCGCGCTCGGCATCTCCGGGAGTTTTGGCGGCGAACTCAGGACCGTGACTATGGCGGACTTTCCGACGAGAGTTACCGCCACTGCGCGCCGGCGCAAGCTGATCTGGGCGACGGCCGCGATTTTGTCACTGGCTGGCGCGGGGACGGCGGTCTATTTCGCCACTCATCACACTGTGACGAGTCAGGTTCTCGTCGTTCTGCCGTTCGAGAATCTCGGCGGCGATCCGGCGAACCAGGCTTTCTGCGACGGTCTGGAGGAGACAATAACGGCTCTGGTGACAAAAGCGGGGAGCGCGCGAAATCTGCTGGTAATCCCGGCGACCGAAATTCGACGCGATCAGGTGCGTTCCATCGCGCAGGCGCGCAAGGAGTTTAACGCCGATCTGGCGCTTACCGGAAGCGCCCAGAGAAGCGCCGACAACGTCCGAGTGATGCTGGCGCTGGACGACGCCGCCAAAATGCGGCAGATGGACGCCCAGGTGATTTCGGTACCTATGTCTGAAACGGCCAACCTGCAGGACAAGGTGGCCGGGGCCGTGCAGTCCCTTCTCGGTTACGGGCCCTCATCAGCGCCGCAGACGGGCCAGAAGACGCGCAACTCGGCAGCCTACGCGCTCTATCTGGAAGGAACCGGCGCTATCGAGAAACGCGAAGCGGATGCGGCGATTTCGGCGCTGCAGAAGGCGCTCGAAGCCGACCCGAAGTTTGACCTGGCGCGGGCCAAACTGGCGGAGGCCTACTTGTGGAAGAACCGGTTCACGTCCGATCCGAAATGGCTGGCGCTCGCGGACGCAGAGATCAACCGCGCCGCGCAGAACGGGTCGGGACACGAGACCCTGATGGCGCAGGGGATGATTCGTAAGGCGACAGGCGATAACGAGTCCGCGATCGCGCTATTTCGTCAACTCATTACAAGTGAGCCTTCCAATATGGAGGCTTATCAACTGCTGGCCCAGACCCTCGTGTCAGCGGGGCGCCCCGCAGAATCTGAGAGAACGCTGCGGGAAGCATCCCGTCAGAGGCCTGGATATTGGCCGATTCACAATACGCTCGGCCAGTTTTATATGGAAAGGGGCGACCACTCCCGGGCGGAGCAGGAATTGCTCACTGCCCGAGCGCTTGCGCCCAACGTGCCCGTCATCCACTCCAATTTAGGCGCATTGTACTTCGAAATGAACCGATGGGAAGATGCCGCGGCCAGCTTTCGGGCGTCGCTTTCGATCTCGCCCAATGCGCTCGCGCACGCGAATCTGGGGACCGTTTATTACTACCAGAGAAAATACGAGGACTCGGCGCGGGAAGCGAAGGCCTCAACCGAACTGCAGCCGGCGAATCCGGTCAACTGGGGGAATCTCGGTGATGCAGAATGGCAGATTCCGTCGCAGCGGGATGCGGCGCGCAAGGCCTTCGAACAGGCGGCCCTCCGGGCCAGCGAACAGCTCTCGATAAACCCTGCAAACACCTCGCTCCGGTGGACGTACGCCCTGTATCTGGCCAAGATAGGCCGAAAGCCGGAAGCTCTTGCAGAGATCTCGCAGGCTTTGGCGCAAGCTCCTAAAGATCCGGAGGCGCAGTTCTATGCGGCGCGCGTCTACGCTATAGCGGGCGAAACAACCCGCGCCGAAGCAGCACTCAGTGCATGCAAAGCTCTGGGATACAGCAAACAACAAATTGAACGGGAGCCGGACGTTATGGCGCTCGAGAAAGAGAGCAAGAAGCAATGAGCGATTTCCTGATCCAGGTAAGCGCCGAAGCGCAGGGCAGCAAACATTTTAAGGTAACTCTTAAAAACTATCTCGACGGCAGTACAATTCCGCTAACCACGACCATGGAGGTTCAACCTGGCGACAGGCTAGCCTGGAACCTTCAGGTAGTCTCTAACGGCACGGTTTACAATCCTGCATTTCAGGTCAATTTTTTCGGCTCAAGCGGCGCCTCTGATTCGTCATTCTTCGGGCAGTCCGCCATCTCCGCAGCCAGCGGGCAGACGACGCAGTTTTTGACTGTCCTCGCGCTCCAGGAGATTGTTAAGTACACAGTCGTCGCGGACGGCTTCGGGCAGATCCTCGATCCCAAGATTCAGACAGGCGATGGAACGGACGGAATCGGCTTCACTCCGGCGGGCAACATGGCGCCGACATACACCGTTATCTGGAATTATCCCGATACCTATCTGTATTATCAGGCAGGCCAAAATCCCGCGCAGCCTTTCCCCCCAAGTGGGCTGACGGTGAATCTGAAAGACACAGTAGCCTTCGTCGCTAACGTCACAGGCGATCCGCCAACACAAGGGCTGAATGCCGTGTTCGCTTTCGATGCGACTCATTTCTGGATCTCGCCCTTTACCCAATCGCAGCAGGACCTACCGTTTTCGGTTCCACCGAATGCGATTAACGCTTACGAAGTCGTGGATAGAATCGATCCGGCCGGCACGGTGTTTTCATTCAACGGACAGACTGATGACGGCTCGATCGTCTCAGAGACGCGCCAGTTTATTCTGGGGTGATCAAAATGGTTACTGTGTCATTTGATGGCAGAATCGTTGAGCGGGACGACGGTGCTACGATGCACCGGTAAGATGCCCTGGTGGCGGGTTGCGATCCGAGGGACGGCGCAAGGCGTCGGCTTTCGGCCGTTCGTCAAGCGACTAGCCGACAGGCAAGGGCTTTCCGGCTCCGTTTACAACACAGGCGACGCGTCATGATTGAGTTGCAGTGCGCGCAGCATTCCGCCGCCGAATTCGCGCAGGCGGTTCAACGGGAGAAGCCGGTCTGCGCCGATTGCCTGGCGGAAATGCGGGATCCGCGCGATCGCCGCTTCGGCTACGCCTTCACGAACTGCACGAATTGCGGACCGCGCTACACCATCACTCGGCAGATTCCTTATGACCGGGCGAACACGACAATGGCGGATTTTCGAATGTGCTCGGACTGCGAAGCCGAGTACCGAGATCCAGGCGACCGGCGGTTTCACGCAGAACACACGGCTTGTCAGGCCTGCGGCCCGACGCTGAGCGATCGTATCGAACAGGTCGTCGACGCGCTGAGGCGGGATGAGATCGTTGCGGTAAAAAGGCATCGGCGGATTTCAACTTTCGTGCAATGCGTTTTCGGAAGCGGCTTGCGCTCGGCTACGAGAACGCAAACGAAGAAACCGCAAGCCGTTCGCGCTGATGATGCGTGACGCCGCAGTAACTGAAAAATACTGCGTAGTGCGCGCGGGCGAGCGCGACCTCCTGGAAAGTCGCGCGGCCCCAATCGTTCTGCTCGATCTGCGCGAACCCTCCCCGTTTCCGGCAGCCGTCGCGCCCGGCCTGAATCGCATCGGAGTCATGCTTCCGAATACTCCTATGCATCATCAGCTATTTGATGGACCGCTGGAGTGTCTTGTAATGACCAGCGGAAATTTCACGGAGGAACCGATCGAGATCGATAACGATGCGGCGCAGGCGCGGCTTGCGCGCTCGTGGATCGTTTCCTGCTGCACGACCGCTATATCTTCATGCGCGCGGACGATTCGGTGACGCGCTGGTTTGACGATGCTCCGCGGGTCATTCGGAGAGCGCGGGGTTACGCTCCCGAACCAATGGACCTTCGACGTGAGATGGACGAGGTTCTCGGCGTCGGCGCGGAACGTAAGAATGCGTTCTGCCTGACGAAAGGTCAATACGCCATTCTGAGCCAACACATCGGGGATTTTGAAAATCTCGAAACTCAGCGTTTTTTCGAGGAACCCTATGCAATCATCGGGCGTGTCTCGCGCGATGCCCGTTCTGATCGCGCACGATCTGCATCCGAACTATCTCAGCACGCAGTGGGCGATGAGGCAAGCGCAGCCAAAGATCGGCGTGCAGCATCATCACGCCCACATCGCGTCGTGCATGGCGGAGAACGGCCTTCATCAACCGGTGATCGGAATCGCGTCGGACGGCACGGGCTATGGAACCGACGGACAGATCTGGGGTGGGGAATTCCTTATCTGCGATTTTCATGGGTTCCGGCGCGCCGCGCATCTGCCTTACGCGCCGATGGTTGGCGGCGACCGCGCGACGCGGGAATGCTGGCGCGCCGCCGGGGCGCATCTGTTCGATGCCCACTGCGATAAGTACTTTTCCGCGTCGGCAATAATCCGGCACGCTGCGTCCGCATCCTAGTGGAAAACCTTCGACCGGGCGCTTACTCGCTCGACGATACGAACGTCCAGCGCAGGCCGCTTATTCACGCCGTGGCCGCGCTGAGGGAATCTGCCCTCGAAAGCACCGCGAGGGTGAAGCGGCGATGCTGCTGGAGGCCGCGGCCTCCGAATCCCGTTCCGACGCCGTCTGCCATTTTTCAGTCGATCGGCGGGAATCGCCTTACTGGTGGATACGAGACCGATCACCCAAAACATCGCCCGAGAGCGTACTTCCGGGCACAATTCGACGGACATCGCACGGGCATTTCACCGGCCCCAAGGACATATGATGAAAAACGCTCAGCGTCAGTTTGAGAGACGAAATGGGAATCAATGCGGTCTGCCTCAGCGGAGGGAATTTCAGAACGCGGTTCTGTTGTCCGAGGCGCTGCCCCTATTGCGAGCGGAGGGCTTTGAAATATTCCAGCACTCGCGCGTTCCCGCAAACGACGGAGGTGTTTCTGGGACAGGCGGTCATCGCCGCGACGGCTCTCCGGGCGAACCGCCAGGGAAAGGACCTGAACTGATCATGTGCCTTGCGATCCCCGACTGTCGAAGGTCGATTTCGGCGGGGTGACGCGCGAAGCCTGCATGGATTATGTGCCGGACGCCCGCCTGGGCGACTACGTTCTGGTTCACGTGGGCTTCGCGATCAGTAAGGTCGACGAGGAAGAGGCTCGGCGAATCGATCTGCACCGCGGGGACCTCGCGGAAAGCTGCTCGCTGGGATACCGCCCGATGTGTCGGTTCGATTCGTATTACATCTGGCGATGCGTGGCGTAATTCGACTACATCCTGCGCCTGGATGAAGACTGCACACCGACGCGAATGTTTGCTACGTGACGCGGGCGGCCTCTTGGAATCAGCCGGCTGTGCAGCGCTTTCTTACGCGGCAATCTACAACCGCAACTTCATCCGATATCGGTGGGGCGATCTGCCGGTCCTGGGAGGCGCTCTGAACATGTTCGCGAACCTTATCGGGTCTACCGGATTTCCAAAGTGGGGTACCGGACCAAAGTCACGGATTCAGGGCTGAACCCGAAGAGTGAACCATTATTCCAGAATCCCTTTTACAGCCGCGACCGGAGCGGGCAAACTCATTTCGCCGAGGCGCTGTCTCAGATCGATCTCGATATTCCGTGAGATGGCCGTCAAAGGAGTACCGTACACGAGACTGCTGAAGGGGTCCTCCAGATTTCGGCCAATGCGGTCGATGATCAGCAGGCCAGTCGAAATCAGCAGCGTCATCAGCGGGGTGAATACTCCGAACTCTTCGACCACCACGAGCGGCAGAAGCATGCAGTAGATGTGAATGAATAACGCCGGGTAGTAATCGTATTGCCGGGGAAAGGGCGTGTTCCGGATGCGTTCGCAGCCGCCCTGTACGTTTGTGATTTCCGTCAAGGCACGATTGAGAGCGTCCAGCCGCAACTCGGTCAGCAGTCCGTCATCGGCCGCTTCCACGATCCGCTGGCCCATACGATGCAGGATGGCCGCCGGGACGTTGATCTGAGATAAGAGATCCTGCCCCGATACCTGTTCCAAGAGCGATTTCGTCTCTTCAGCGAAGGGTTCCTGCCTGAGGTGGTGACGAAGCGCGTGCACATAGGCAATCTGCCAGCGCACCATCTCCTCTCCGAATTGCTCGACCGAGCCCGCATCGCGCACCGAAGCGCGCGGGTAAGAGGTCACCATTCTTGCCCATGAGCGGGACTGGTTCACCAGCGCGCCCCAGAGGGTTCTGGCTTCCCACCAACGTGAGTAAGCGGAGCTGGTACGAAAGCCAAGAAAAATGCTCAGGACCGCTCCGAACATGCTCAGGGACACGCTGGGAACGGAGAAAACCCCTTCACGATGTCCGCGAAGATACAGCAGGACGACCCCGAATGAAAACAAGAGCGAAGCCGCCACGGGCTTGGCGACCTGCGCGAACATCCCGCGCCAGGAAGGTCGGTAGCTAACGATCATCGCGCGGGCAGTTAGGTTGCGGCTCTCCGGCGAGCCGGGCGCTTCGCCGGTATCAAGGGGGAATCGAGCAGCACGAACCGCTCCTGCTCGCCGTCATAATTCCAGATTTCGCCCGCGTGGATCTTATACATCCAGTACAGTTCGAGATCGCCACGCCGGGACGACGCCATCGTGGGATGCGTCTCCAGGTTTCCGAGCTGCGCGACCACCTCTTCGGCAGGCTCGTCCAGAAACTGGTTCTCTTTCAGGCTCGAATGGTGCTCCGGGGCGATCTGCCTGGCTGACTGAGCATTTGGGAGCAAGACGGAGACAGCCTGCAGGCCGACGACCTTTTCCGGATGCATCAGGCCCCTTTCATCGCGCCGCAATCGGAATGGCCGCGGGTGACGACTGACGTGATCTGGAGCGCTCCGACCGCGTACTCGATGACCGCCGCAACACTGCCGGGCATCTCGCCATACGGCGGTATGTCACTCTGGCCTGGATCAGCCTGTTGGTTTTTGCGTCCGTCGGGGTCCATCAACTTCGATGCCAAGTGGCTGACGCGTCGGCCGGCGCTGCTGCTGCATTATTTTGCAGTCCACCAACGATCTCGCACGGTCAAAATCTGGTATCTCAATAGCGTGACGACAATAGCCGCGACCAAAAATAAAAGATTTGTCGCGTGCTCGTCCGGCATCTTACCCCTGAGCCCGACTTGGGCATTTCGGGAAGGCAGAGGCAGGGGACTTCCGACCAAAGCGACCCGAGAAATGTGATTCAGAAAGAGGAGTTGCAAATGAAGGCAATTCGCATCGTTCTTCCGGTCCTGATATTCGCGGCCGGGAGCTTTGCCCAGGACGTGCGTTATAACTACGCCTCGGGTACGAATTATTCCAAATACCACACCTATCGGTGGTCGCCCTGCAAAGGAGCGGATCAACTGGACCAGATCCAAGATCAACAGGTTAAAGCGGCCATCGACGCTGAGCTTACGAAAAAAGGGCTTCAGAGAACCGAGGCTGAAAATGCGGATCTGGTTGTTTGCTATCAGGTTTCCGTCGGGCAGGAGAAGCAGTTCACCACATTCGACAGCGGATGGGGTCCGGGACCGGGATGGGGCCGCGGGTGGTACGGCTATGGCGGCGGTGGCGGAATCAGCACGACAACCAGTTCAACAATACAGATCGGTCAGCTGGACTTTGACATGTACGATGCGGCCGCGAAGCAGTTGGTCTGGCGCGGCACTGCCTCCAAGACGCTGGATCCGAAAGCGAAACCAGAGAAGCGCCAGAAGAATCTCGCCAAAGCTTGCGCGAAACTGTTCAAGAACTATCCTCCGCCCGTCAAAGGTTGAATTCCATCCCCTGTAGGCCGACGTCAGGCGGCCCGCTTTTGCGGGCTTCCTGACGGTCCCGCCCGTTTGATCTCCGATCGCCGGCCTCGGCGGATATTGTTCTAGAATAAAACAAATCATGAAGATACGCGATATCCGTGCTACTACGGTCACGGTACCGCTTGAGGCGCCGCTGCGCCACGCGAACGGATGCCACTGGGGCCGTTTTGTTCGGACTATTGTCGAAGTCGAGACAGACGATGGGCTGATCGGTCTCGGAGAGATGGGCGGCGGCGGCGAATCTGCCGAAGCAATCTTCCGCGCCATGAAGACGTATCTGGTCGGGCACGACCCGGCCCGTTTGGAGGAGATGCGTTTCCTCATCGCGAACCCGACGGCATCCCTTTATAACAACCGCACCCAGGTTCTTGCGGCGCTGGAATTCGCTTGCCTCGATATTCTCGGGCAGGCGTGGAGCGTTCCGGTTTGCGACATTCTCGGCGGGCGGCTTCGTGACCGCATCCCGTTCGCAGCTTATTGCTTCTGGCGGTATCCGAATCCACGCACAGGCGAGGGCGAGGTACGGACGATCGATCAGGTCGTCGCGAACGCGCTCGAACTGAAGAAGCGTTTCGGTTTCACCACCCATAAGATGAAGGCCGGCGTCTTCCCGCAGGATTATGAACTGGAGGCGTACAAGGCGTTAGCCGCTGCGCTGCCGGGCGATTCGTACCGGTTCGATCCGAACGGCGTGTGGTCTACCGAGCAGGCGATTCGCTTTGGGCAGGCGATCGAGGGTATCCGTAATGATTATCTGGAAGACCCGGTATTCGGTCTGCATGGGATGCGCCGGACGCGTGAAATGATCCGCGTGCCGCTCGCAACGAATACCGTTGTTGTGAATTTCGAGCAACTGGCGCAGAACGTTCTGGATACCGCGGTAGATGTCATCCTGCTCGACACGACGTTCTGGGGCGGAATTCGCCCCTGCGTCAAAGCCGCAGGAGTCTGCGAGACTTTTCAACTCGGGGTTGCGGTCCATTCCTCCGGCGAACTCGGCATTCAGCTCGCGACGATGCTGCACCTGGGCGCGGTTCTGCCGAATCTCTCCTTCGCGGCAGACGCGCATTATCATCACCTCACCGACGACATCATCGAGGGCGGCCTGATGCCTTACGAGAACGGAGCGATCCGCGTGCCGAATGGCCCGGGGCTGGGAGTCAGGCTGAATCGCGATAAGCTCGCCGAGTACAGCGAGCTTTATGAGCGTCTCGGCGGCTATCCATACGACCAGGATCCGGGACGTCCGGGATGGACCCCGATTCTGCCGAACACGCGATTTGCAGATCCGAGGGACGACCGGCCCGTGAAAGTGCCTTTCTAAAGAATGTCCTCGCGTTTTGATCTCAGCGGCCGGGTCGCCGTGGTTATCGGGGGGACTTCGGGAATCGGACAGGCGATCGCCAGAGGGCTTGAGGAGCACGGCGCGAAGTCCGTTGCGGCCGGACGGCGGTCGCAGGATTGGCAAATAGACGTGGCGGACCGATCGAAAGTCGACGCGCTGCGCGATCGAGTGCTCGCGGAATTCGGCTCGGTGGACATTCTGGTCAACGCTGCGGGTTATACGTTCCGGAAGCCGACGGAATTGGTGTGCGAAGAGCAATGGCGCGGGTTGATCGATACCGGGTTGACGGGCGCGTTGCGAGCGTGCCAGTCATTCCATACGGCCCTGAAAGATAGCGGTCACGGCCGCGTGATTAACATCGCGTCTTTGAGCTCTCATGTGGCGTTTTTTGAGGTTGCGGCTTATAGCGCCGCGAAAACGGGACTTCTCTCTCTCACCCGCAGCCTCGCCGTCGAGTGGGCGCGCGACGGGATCTGCGTCAACGCGATCGCTCCCGGCTTATTTCCGACGGAACTGAATTCACCGCTGATCCTGGGTACCCCGCGCGGGGCCGAACTGCTGCAGCGAACTCCGATGGCGCGCTTTGGGAAGCCTGAGGAATTGATCGGAGCGGCGGTTCTGCTAGCTTCGGATGCGTCCAGCTTTCTGACTGGACAATGTATTACCGTGGATGGCGGATTTCTCGCCTCGGGAGTCAATCAATGAAGACTCTGCTCCTGCTACTCTCCGCAGCCTTGTGGCTTCAGGCGGAGTCTGGGTATGATGCGTGGCTTCGCTATGCTCCCGTCAAACTGGCCCGGCCGCTGCCTGCCGTGGTTTTCGCGACGGGGGACTCGAAATCGCTGATCGCCGCACGGGACGAAGTTGTGCGCGGCGTCCGGGGGATGACGGCGCGAACCCTTCGTATTGAATCTGTGTTGCCGAAAGAGGAAGCGATCGTTCTCGGCCCGATAGACCAGATGCGCCGCCTGTTTCCGCAGGCCGGGTGGAATCAGTCCCTCGATCCTGATGCCTTTTGGCTTCGGTCGGTGACGTCGGGTGGCGTGAAATTCATTGCGGTAACTGGAGGCAGCGACCGGGGCGTTCTCTATGGCGCGTTTGCGCTTCTTCGGAAGATCGCATCGGGTGACCCCGTCGTGGCTCTCCATGAGAAACAAACGCCGTACGCTCCGATTCGCTGGGTCAATCAGTGGGATAACCTCGACGGCTCGATTGAGCGCGGATACGGCGGCCGATCGATTTTTTGGGAGGGTGGTCACGCACGTCAGGACCTCAGCCGCGTCTCCGATTACGGCCGCATGCTTGCGTCTCTAGGGATCAACGGCGCAACCATCGACAACGTGAATGCGGACAAGCGTCTGCTTTCGGATGAGTACATCCCGCAGGTCGCGCGAATAGCCGAGGCGTTTCGTCCCTGGGGAGTGCGTATTGCGCTCTCGGTTGACTTCGGTAGCCCACAGTCTTTAGGCGGCCTGAACACCTTCGATCCTCTTGATCCCAAAGTCGCCGCCTGGTGGAAGCAGCGGGCCGACGCCATCTACGCCGCAATTCCCGATCTGGCCGGATTCGTTCTCAAAGCCGATTCGGAAGGGCGCGTGGGTCCTTCGGCGTACAAGCGAACTCATGCGGATGCGGCGAACGTCGTCGCTCGCGCGCTCGCGCCGCACAACGGCGTTCTGCTTTACCGGGGCTTTGTCTATGA
>Ga0126381_100009279_pt1 | contig 11047 bp, 11 predicted proteins | sample PanSoiMetPlot_28_FD_96465 | JGI IMG/M metagenome (GOLD analysis project Ga0126381, IMG submission 96465) | Tropical forest soil microbial communities from Panama - MetaG Plot_28 | ecosystem: Environmental > Terrestrial > Soil > Tropical forest > Bulk soil | place: Panama | collected 2016-02-17
CTGCCGCATGATCCTTCGAAGCTCGTTATGCTCGGCAGCGCCAATGCCAGCGTCTATTTCTGCGTGGTGCGCGCCGATGCGCCGGTCAAATCCTTCGCGCAGGCCTTTGCGCAGGAGGTGATCATCGGCACCAGCGGCGAAGGCGCCTCGTTACGCGACTTTCCGATCGTGCTCGTCAATGTGCTCGGCGTGAAGCTGCGCCTCATCGGCGGCTATGCGGGCAGCCGCGAGGTCGTCCTGGCGATGGACCGCAACGAGGTGCAGGGCATGTGCGGCATGGACTGGTCGAGCATGTGGACGCAGCAGCGCAACTGGATCGAGAGCGGCTTCGTGCGCCTGCTCGCGCAGGAGGACCTGCATGGCCATCCCTATATGAACCGGATCGGCGTGCCGCTCACCATCTCCTTCGCCAAGACCGACGAGCAGCGGCAGGTCTTGGAGATGATCTACAGCCAGAACCTCTTCGGCCGCCCGTATTTCCTGCCGCCCGGTGTTCCGGCGGAGCGCGTCGCGGCCTTGCGCAGGGCGCTGGCGGAGGCGCTCGCCGACAGCGCGCTCCTCGCGGATGCGCAAATGTCCGGGCTGGATATCGGCCCGATGGGCGGGGAGGAGCTGCAGGCGCTGGTGGCGCGCCTGTACGCGTCGCCGCGAGGTATCATCGAGCGGGCGAAGGAGGCGTTGATCTACAAACCGCCGGCCAAATAGGAGAGACGCATGCAGCATGATCGTCGCGACTTCCTTAAGCTCGGCCTTGCGGGCGCTGCCGGTCTTCTGCCGCTGGCGCCTGCTGCCGCTCACGCACAGACAGGAGACAAGCCTTTGCGCAGGTCCAATCGATACGAAGACTCGATCATCTCCGAGCGAAAGCCGTTCGTGTGGCCGGGCAACAAGACGCTCGCGGTCTGGATCGCCCCCAATGTCGAGGTCTGGAACTATGAATCCCCCGAGGGACAGGCGGTCTCGCCCAACACCAAGCGGATCGTGCCGGATGTCGTCAATTATGCCTGGCGCGAGTACGGCCTGCGGGTCGGGCTCTGGCGTATCGCCGATGTGCTCGATGCCGCCGGCGTCAAGGCGACCATCGCGCTGAACTCGCTCGTCTGCGAGCACTATCCGCGGGCCATCGGCGAGATGAAGAAGCGCGGCTGGGAGTTCATGGGCCACGGCACCACCAATAGCGAAAGCCTCGCCGGGCTCGGCCTCGAGAAGGAGCGGGAAACGATCCGCGCGGTGCTCAAGACGATCGAGCAATCGACGGACACCCGGCCGCGCGGCTGGCTCGGCTCCGGCCTCGCCGAGACCTACAATACGCTCGATATTCTCGCCGAGGAGGGCGTGATCTATTGCGGCGACTGGAACAACGACGACCAGCCCTATGCCATGAAGGTCAAGAGCGGCAAGCTGTTCTCCATCCCCTATTGCATGGAGATCAACGACATCCCGCTCTACATCCGCAAGGGCTATACCGGCGAGCAGTACTATCGCTCGGTCATCGATCAGTTCGAGACGCTCTACGCCGACAGCGAGAAGCAGCCGCGGGTGATGGGCATTCCGCTGCATCCGATGATCTCGGGCCAGCCCTTGCGTATCAAATATCTGCAGCGCGCGATCGCCGAGATCAAAAGCCATGAGCGAGTCTGGTTCGCGACCGGCAGCGAGATCATCGATGCCTATCAGCGCCTGGCGTGATCTCTCGAAGGCGGCCTCGGCGGTCGGGGTGCTCGTCTTCGCGGCCGTGCCAGCGGCCGCGAAGGATGATTCGGTCGCCGGCTTCTATGCCGGCCGGACCGTTCAGGCGATCGTAGGCTACACGCCCGGATCGACCTTCGAGTTCTATCTGCGCACCTTGGTCAATCACCTCGCCCGGCACGTGCCGGGCAATCCCACGATCATCATTCAGCACATGCCGGGCGCCGGCTCGCTCAAGGCGACGGCTTATCTGGCGAGCGTGGCACCCAAGGATGGATCGGTCTTCGGCGTCATCAATCCGGTCAACAGCATCGAGCCGTTGCTCGATCCGGCGAACGCCCGGTTCGATCCGCGCACCTTCATGTGGCTTGGTAGCCTCAACTCGGAAATCTCGACCTGCGCGTTCTGGCGTAAGGATTTGAAAACGCTTGCCGACCTGCGGCGACGCGAGGTCGTGGTCGGATCGACCGGCCCGTCATCGGGCTCGACCGTCGATGCGCGCATGCTGGGTCCGCTCACCGGCATCAATTTCAAGATCGTGACGAGCTATGCCAACCTGGCCGAGGTTCGGCTCGCCGCCGAGCGCGGCGAGGTCGACGGACATTGCGGGCTGCAGGTCTCCGCCATCAAGGGTCTGGTTTGGGATGACTTCCGGGCCGGACGATTCTCGGTGCCGGTGCAGATGGGGCTGCACAAGCATCCCGACCTGCCCGATGTCCCCAACGCCTATGACCTTGCGGCCTCCGACGAGGACCGGGCGCTCTTTCGTCTCAACTTCGGACCGTGGTCCTATGGGCGTCCCATCATGGCGCCCCCGGGCACTGCAATTGATCGCGTCCAGGCGCTTCGACAAGCCTTCACGGATACGCTGTCTGATCCGCAGTTCGTCGCCGAAGCGCAGAAGCTGAACATGGAAATTCAGCCCACCACACCGGAGATTATCGAGAGGACCGTGGCTGATATCTATCGGACGCCGCCGCCGGTGGTGGAGCGGGCGCGCGTCATGCTCGGCGTTCAGAACCGGTAGCCGGCGGGGCTTTCGGGCGGCCGGGAAAATGCCTATCATCGCCGGCAATCAAGAACGCCGGCGATCGGCCGGAGCAAAAGCGGGAGAACGCCGATGCACCGCGCGCAGCCCAGAACCATCGTGCTTGTGTTTGCGGCTTGCCTTGGAACGTCCGCGGCCTCCGGCCAGCCCGTTGCTTCCGCCTCCAGCGGCAAGGAGCTCGTCGGCATGCAGCTCTTCAATCAGCACTGCCGGGTGTGCCACACCAAGCCGCTGTTGACGGCCGTGCAGTATGGCCCGGTACTGTCGCAAAACTCGCTCGGCGGCGACGCGCAGGCTTTGCATGACTTCATCGCCAACGGCGCGCCGCGCATGCCGGGCTTCAAGTATTCCTTCGACCCCGCACAGATCGATGCGGTCGTCGCTTATCTCAAGACCGTGCCGACGCCCCCGCCGGCAAACCCATGAAGGTTCGGCGATGAACGCGTCTTCGGGCTCAGATCGAAAGGGACGCACGGCCTCTCACTCCTTCTCCCTGGACGGGAGAAGGGGGGATGAGGGGCCCGGCGTCGCAATACGGACACACCCCCTCACTCCAGCCGCTCCCATACGGGGAGAGGTGTGAAACGCCGTGCTTGCCTCACACAGTGATAGAGGCTCGTGATTGGATCAAAGGAGAATCACCATGCGCTACGCACAGGTTCTCTCGACGAGTGTTGCGGCCATTGCGTTGTTTGCTTACGCGGCGGCGCCGGCGCGCGCGGCCGACGAGCTTCTGAGTGGCGCCATCAAATCCGCGAGCGGCGAGGCGCTCGGTGGGATCACGGTGTCGGCGAAGTCCGAGGGCGGCACAATCACCACCACGGTCTTCACCGATGAAGCCGGCAACTACTACTTTCCGCCGCTGCCTGCCGGCAAATACAAAGTTTGGGCGCAGGCCTTGAGCTTTGCCACCGCCAAAGGCGAGGTCGATCTCAGCGCCAACGCCAGGCGCGACTTCATGCTCGCGGCGATGAACGATCCGGAGCGCACCTTCCAGCAGTTGCCGGGCAATCTCGTTCTCTCGGGGCTGCCAGAGGCGACGCCGGAAGATCAGCGCATGAAGCGGATCGTGCGCACGGTGTGCACCGGCTGCCACACCGCGAGCTTCCCGCTGCAGCACCGCTTCGACGAAGCCGGCTGGAACGCCATCATTGAGCTGATGAAGAACGTCAACGTCTACGGCGTCTATGTGGGCAAGGAGCGCGCTCCCTCAGGTATTCTCGACTTCCACCAGAAGGAGCTTGCCGCGTATCTGGCGCGCGCCCGCGGCCCGGGCCAGACCTCGATGCAGGTCAAGCTCGACCCACGCCCGACCGGCGAGGCGGCGCGCGCGGTTTTCCGCGAGTACGACATGCCGCTCGATCCCGATGTGAATCTACCGGCCAACTTCGTGCAGAACGACGGCAGCGACTGGTCGATGGGAACGCCCTCGATCCTGATCCCGGGCTGGGGCGTGCACGATGCCTGGCTCGATCTCACCGGCAATGTCTGGTTCACCTGCAATATTCCAAACAAGCGCACGACCGTCGGCCACCTCGACACCAAGACCGGCGAGGTCAAGCTCATCAAGGTGCCGGGCGCCAACGGGCTTGCGGCGGGCGCCCATGGCATGACCCGCGATCCCGAAGGCTTCCTCTGGTTCAATGTCAATCCGGGCCGCGGCGGCATCGCCAAGCTCGATCCCAAGACCGACAAGGTCGAGGTCTTCCTGCCGCCGACCGGCATGTCGCCGACGGGCGGCGCCACCACGGTCGACTTCGACGGCAAGGGCATGATCTGGTCGTCGTCGCCGGACGGCGCGCTGCGCTTCGATCCGAAGACGCAGACCTTCACCGAGTTCAAGTCGGTCACCTACAAGACGCCGAACGGCACCGGCGTGACCTATGGGGCGGCGGCCGACCGCGAGGGCAACGGCTACTGGGCCGAGATGGTGCTCGACACGGTGGGCGTCGGCGACGGCGCAAGCGGCAAGGCTTCGGAGATCAAGCTCTCTCCAGTCAAGAGCCAGGCCGATATCCTCACCACCGAGGAGCGCAAGTTCTACGAGACCTACAGCCAGCCCGACTTCAACTCGCCGCTGCCCTGGGCGCAGGGCCCGCGCCGCATGGGCACCGACAAGAACGGCGACGTGCTGTGGGTCGGCAACTCCTGGGGCGCCAATCTGGCCCGCATCGACACCAAGACCCACGAGACCACCTACGTGCCGCTGCCCGGCGAGCAGCAGCCCTACCACGTGACGGTCGACCGCAACCACAATGCCTGGACCAACATCTGGGGCGCCGACCGGGTCATGCGCTACGACCCCAAGACGTCGAGCTGGACCGCCTTCGACCTGCCGACCCGCGGCGCCGAGCCGCGCTATGTGTCGCTGCTCGAGCGCGACGGGCAGCCCACGCAGGTGGTGCTGCCGTATTTCCGCGGCCGAAAGGTCGCGGTGATGACCTTGCGCAGCGAGGCCGATGTGGCGGCGCTGAAGGCGCAGACGGCGGCGCAGTGACCCTTAACCTCCCACCTGACCCGCGAAGCGGGTCGGGTGGGGGTGAGGCCACAAACTGACACTTCGCCACGCGGAGAGGCGGGACCCCGGCTCGCTTCGCACCCCACCCTCCCCATAGCGCGTCGAAGACGCGCGTTGACGCGCTTTTGCGGGGGAGGGAAAGGGACGACTTACACGCCCGGGATCGGCATCACTTCGAGCACCTCGACCGAGCCGCCGGGGACGTGGAAATGCGGGTGCCCTTCGAACATCTTGGCGGCGGCGTCGTGCGTCTCCGCTTGCACGATCGAATAGCCGGTGACGTCGTTTCGTGTATCGGACGCGCCGCTGGCGGTGATCTTCTTGGTCTTGCCGAGCGGGGCGCCGAGCTCGACGATCGATCTCTCGTGCTGCTTTGCCCATTTCATCCAGAGCTCCATGCCGGCTTTGGCCTGCTCGGGGCCTGCCTTCTTCATGTGTTCCTTCATCTGCTCGATGGCCGATGCGGGTGCGAGATAGAGCGCTACAAATTTCTTCATGTGCTATCTCCTGCGTTGAGGGGCACGGCCTTGTAATGCCGCGTTGGCGTGGCTTCAATGTGCGGGGTTTTCACCAAGAGGTCGCGCCATCCGTCGTTTCGGTGTAACATTTGCGCGAGCCGGGAGATCAGGCGATGGCCCATTTCTCGATCGCGCATGTCCTGCGGCTGCGGGACGGCACGTATGCGGTGCGCTCCGCCGACTACCCGGAATGCGAGGGGCGCGACGTGCAGGTGTGGCCCGCGCGCGAGAAATTCCGTGCCGCCCTGTCGGAGCATGTGAGCGGTATGATCGAGCAGGGCGAGCTGCCGCCGGCGCTCTATCCCTCGCTCGACGAGGCGCAATCGAAGTTCGGCGCGCATTGCCGGATGCAGCTCGCGGCCCAGGATCGGCAGCCGAACACCTTCGACTACGCAGTGATCGTCAATCTGGAGCTGCCGCGCATCGAGACCGAACGCCTTGCTGCGCTGCGGGTCGGCAAGCTCCTTCCCGAGAGCGGGCTTTAGAGCATGATCCCGAAAAGTGGGCACCGGTTTTCGCAACGGCTTGTCCCCGCGAATGCAGGGATCATGCTCCACCAATAACGCCCGCTCCACTCCGATAGGACCCGTCATGCTCACGCCCTTCTTCATCGTCGCCTTCCTGTTCTACGTCTTGGTCGCGATACGCGTGCTGCGTCAATACGAGCGCGGCGTGGTGTTCAGGCTCGGAAAATTCGCCGGCGTGCGTGGGCCCGGCGTGGCGGTGGTGCTGGTTCCGTTCGAGCAGATGGTGCGCGTGTCGCTGCGCGTCGTCACCATGCAGATTCCCTCACAGAAGATCATCACCAAGGACAACGTCTCGATCGACATCGCGGCCGTGGCCTACTATCACATCTCCAATCCGGAGCGCTCGGTGATCGCGATCGAGAACGTCTACAATGCGATCAGCCAGATCAGCCAGACCACGGTGCGCAACGTGGTCGGCCGCTTCAGCCTCGATCAGCTTCTGTCCGACACGGCAACCATCAACGAGCAGATCAAGAACGTCATCGATCAGCACACCGAGCCCTGGGGCACGCAGGTGACGGCGGTCGAGATCAAGGACATCATGCTGCCCGACAACATGCAGCGCGCCATGGCCAAGGAAGCCGAGGCAGAGCGCGAGCGGCGTGCCAAGATCGTGGCGGCGGAGGGCGAGTATCAGGCCGCGGTCAAGCTCGGCCAGGCAGCCGACATCATCAGCCAGCACCCGGTTGCACTGCAGCTGCGCACGCTGCAGACCATGGCGGAGATATCGGTCGAGAAGAACTCCACCATCATCTTCCCCGCGCAGTTCATGACGACCGTGCAGGACGCGATCGCCACCCTGGCCAGGGATTCATCGACGCCTCCGGCGTCGGGCTAGAGCAGGCCGCTCAGCCCCAGCGCCGGCAGCAACCGCTGCAGCACAGCCAGCACGCAGATCAGCACGACCAGGATCTTGAGCAGATTGGCGAGCCGCCCGTCGCGGACGAATTTCTCGATGAGATAAAAGCAGATTGCGCCGACGACGACGATGATCAGCACATTGATCAAGAGCGCGAGCATTTGCGAAGACCCCCTCATGGCAGGCTCAGAAACGCATTATGGCAGCAAAATTGCCGACCGTCGCGGCTCGGTGCAGAGATAACGGAATTTTTCGGCCCTCATCCTGAGCCGGCGCGAAGCGCCGTCTCGAAGGATGGCCGTGGGCAACGCGCTCGCCTGCGGCCATCCTTCGAGACGCATTGCTGCGCGATGCTCCTCAGGATGAGGGTTTCGAGGCGCTAGTTTCGAGGCGCTAGATATGCCCAATCGCCGCCGCCCCGATCACAGCGCCCCACACGGCGGCCGCGGCGAGGCCGAGCAGGATCAGCGCCAGGAAGAGCGCCAGCGCGAGCAGCGCGCCGTCCTCCTCGATATAGGCAAGTGCGACCAGTGCCACCACAAACGCGGGCGGTATGTTGGCCAGCGGCAGCGGCGCGAGCAGCACAAGGCACGCGAGCAGCAGCATGACAACGCCGATGGCCGGCATGGCGGTGCCGAAGAGTGCCGGCCAGCGCGGGCGCACGACCCGTTCGAGATATTTCAGGATCAGGATCGCCTGCCGGCTCATGCCCACGAGGTAGCGGGTGGGCAGCGGGCGGGCTGCGATCACCCGCGGGAACACCGGGCCGTGGCGGCCGGCGCACATCTGCGCGGCCAGGATCACCAGCAGCAGGCCGGGCACGATCGAGCCCACCGGCACCATCGCCAGCACCGCGAGGAGCAGCATGATGATTCCGAAGGAGCGGTCCGGCAGGCTCGCAATGAGCCAGTCCAAGGTGAAGTGCTCGGGCGGCGTGTCGTTGACAAGTGCCTGCAGCACCTCGGAGGTCGGAACGTGTGCATCCGTACCCGGCGCCGGCTTGGTCGGCTCAGGCGGCCGCATCGTCAATTCGTCGAGCAACATTGTGCGCTCTGAAGTGGAAGTGCGCTCTGAAACATGGCCGGGGGCACATTAGCCCATCGCCGTGGCGCAAGGGCGGCGCACCATGCGGCGGTTCGCCACCCCTGCCGGCCCGGCCGGAATGGGAACCAAAGGCGTGTCAGGTTTCAGCGGTCGCGGCGGCCTCGCCTGCAGTGGCCTGCGCTGCAGCAGCCGCTACGGCGGTGGGCGGCGCATCGGCGAGGGCCCGGCCTCGGCTTTAGGCCAGTTTCCGTTGCAGGGCGCGCAGACCTTGCGCTGCCCGCGCCCGCGGTTTGGGCCTACGTCGCCGCAATGGGGACGGCGCGTCCGGCTTTGGCGGCACCGCGCGCTTCCCAAAGGTCATTGCATCCTCGCATCCTCAATTCTTGAGTCCGGCCTATACCCATTATGCGCTGCGAAACGCTATCCCGCATGCGCTGCGAAACGCTATCCCGCCTGGGAGGCGAGGTCGCAAGAGCGCCAAACGGTCTTCGGCAAAGCTTTACCGATTCAAGTAAAGTCTGAGCTAACGAGCCGCAAAACCCGCCGAGCCAGTCCTCGGCGGGCTTCAACTTTGGTCCGACAACGTATCGGGCTGCCCGGGAATTTCTTAGAGCATGATCCCGAAAAGGTCCCCGCGCGTGCGCCGCGAATGCGGGGATCATGCTCCACCAATAATTAGAGCAAGATCACGGTTCGAAGAAACGTGATCCTGCTCTGAGGCGGCATCGCGCGGTCAGCGCGCATGAATGCTGACGCCGGGAGCATCGAGTTCGAAGCCGCGCCGGTGGTCGCGGTCACGATAATCGCGATCGTGGTCGCGATGGAAGCGCTCGCGCACCAGCTCGTCGCGATCGCGCTCCTCGAAGCAGCGCGTACGGCAGAAGTTGTCGCGGCAGACCTCGCGGCACACGCGCGCGACCGGCTGCACCAGCCGCAGCGCGTTGGCTTCGTTGCTCAAGCTCACCCCCGCGCCAGCGCTCGCCTGGCCGAGCGGCGCGCTCGAAAGCGCGATGGTGGATACCGCCAACAGAAGAACATGTCGCATTGCAGAGCTCCCTGGTTTCTCTCCCGGGCCCTTTAACTCACGAGCGCGGCATTGGTTCCGGCCGAGCGAGCAACAAACGCGTGTGTTTGTTTCGTCGCGGGAACCTTGGCGGATGCCGTGCATTATAGCTGTGACCGGCCGTCGTTTTCCTCCCCATGCTCGGCCGGGAGATCTCGGGCGTGGCCGGCGATCGGCCGCGCCCGAGTTGATTCTTGTCCGCTCCGCGCGATATCCAACTTTGGCGCGGACTTCCGTTCGGCCGGATTGCAGGCTAATCAGGGCGATGCGGGCATGTCCGGCCCGGGAAGCAAGCGTGGAGGAGCAATCGTCATGCATGGTTTTGAACGCGCCGGCTTGATCGCGGCCGCTCTGGTGCTGGCGATCGCCGGCCCGGGCGTCGCGCAGACGGCGGAGCAGTTCTACAAAGGCAAGCTCCTCGATCTCGAGATCGGCTATCCGACCGGCGGCAGCAATGACGCCTATGGGCGGCTCCTCGCCAATCATCTCGGCAAGCACATACCGGGCGCGCCGACCATCGTGCCGCGCAACACGCCGGGCGCCGGCAGCTTCCTGGCCGTCAACCGCGTCTATGCCAACCTGCCCAAGGACGGCAGCGTGATTGCGCTAGGCGCACCGACGCTCGCGCTCGACGAGCGGCTCGGCTCGCAAGGCGTGCGCTTCAAGACCGCTGAGCTCAACTTCATCGGCCGCGTCGATTCCCTCGTCAACATCGTGATGATGTGGAAGACCTCGAAGGTGAAATCGATCGCGGACGCGCAGAGGATGGAATCGACGCTCTCGGGCACCGGGGCCGGCTCGACCGTCTCGATCTATCCGACTGTCCTCAACAATGTGATCGGCACCAAGTTCAAGCTGGTGATGGGTTACCGCGGCTCGAACGAGGCGATGCTCGCCATGGAGCGCGGCGAGGTCGAGGGCCATTCTACCGCCTGGTCGGCCGTGAAGGTCGCCAAGCCCGATTGGCTGCGCGACAAGACCGTCACCTTGATCGTGCAGTTTGCGCTGCAGCGCCATCCCGAGCTGCCCGACATCCCGACCGCCGTCGAACTCGCCCGCAACGACGAGGAGCGCGCGGTGCTCTCAGCCGTCATGAATGCGAGCGAGGTCGGTACCGCTTTCTTCACCACCCCCGGCGTCCCGCCCGAGCGCCTCGCGGTGCTGCGCCGTGCTTTCGATGAGACCATGCGGGACCCGGAATTCCTGGCCGAGGCCGAGCGCCTACGGCTCGGCGTCACGCCGATGCGCGGCGAGGAGGTGCAGAAGCTCGTGGCGCAGGTCTCGGGCCTGAGCCCGGCGCTACTCGAGCGCGTGCGCGCCGTCTATCCGGCCGCGGGCGCGAATTGAAGAGCCGATCTACCCGACAACTGCCGCCTCACCCCATCCCTCTCCCCGTCGGGGCGAGGGAGGGGATTGCTGCACGCATGCGGCTCTATTCGCTTTTACATGAGGTTGTTTGACAAACTAGGCTTCGAGCGCTGGAGTCTGGGCCTCGGCTGAAGGCATGCTTGCCCCGGCGTGATGTCCGGTGGCGCTTGTCAGCCGCCGCGGCGCTCGGCATCGCTTATCAGACCGGCGTGGTGATCGACCAAGACGTGGACACCGTCGGAACATTCCCGGCCTCCTCGCACCCCGCATCATTTATCCCCTGGCGGTCACCGCGCCCCCAGCAATCCTGCTGTCGCATCCTGTATCGCGTTCCTTCGATCGCAGGCTGTGGAGCCCGCCTTCGGGCTGCGGGGTTTTGCAAGCTTCAGGTGCCGCCGGGTGAAGGACGTCGA
>Ga0126381_100009281_pt1 | contig 11045 bp, 9 predicted proteins | sample PanSoiMetPlot_28_FD_96465 | JGI IMG/M metagenome (GOLD analysis project Ga0126381, IMG submission 96465) | Tropical forest soil microbial communities from Panama - MetaG Plot_28 | ecosystem: Environmental > Terrestrial > Soil > Tropical forest > Bulk soil | place: Panama | collected 2016-02-17
CTTTCCGGCTCGTACGACAGGCGGCGTGACGCGGAGCCGCTCAGCGACGAAGGTCTCGCGCGTTGCACCAAATTGAATCTGCTCATCATGGGCGCAGACGACGTCGTGGCGAAATTCGTCACTTCGCTGTGGCCGCACTTCTTGGCGCCCCACGTTGTGCGGCGTCGCGGCGAGCAGCTTCGGCTGACGCCGCCATCACGGCCGGCCGGCACGATCCTCGTGTACGACGTGCACACCCTGACACTCCGGGACCAGGACGCGTTGCATCGCTGGATGAACGCCGGAAACGACCGAACCCGTGTCGTCAGCACCACCACGCAGTCTCTGATGCCGGTGGTGGAGACCGGTGCCTTCAACGACTACCTGTACTATCGCCTCAACGTGTTGACGCTCGATCTGAGGTCGCCTGTCGCACAGTAGATTTAGCTGGGAGACAGGGATTCGGCGCTCAAGAGCGACGAGCGAAGCGAGTCGATCTGCGCAGGAAGCCGTGCCGCAGACAACGAGCTGAGGTTCCGAGCGAAGCGCGTCACACACCGCTAATATGAGCGCCTTTGCGCGGACCGTCACGATGCGCATAGGCGCCAGCGCTCATCTTGCTCCTGCGCCGCGACCCCGCCCTCCTTCGCAGATAGCGGCATAAGAGCGTGATTAGTTCTTCTGCGATCACACCGGTCGACAGATCCTCCGGACGCTCCACGGCGGCGCGATGCAAGATGGCGCCGGACGCGGTCGAGATCATCCAGAGCGCCAGATCCAGGTCGCGGACGTCGGCGTCCGACGCCTGAAGGAACCGTCGCATCGCATCGAATATCGGTGCGTCGATCGCGGCGACCTCGCGATACCCCAACGCCGGCATCTCCTCGGTGAAGATCCGATGCAGCCGAGGCGCGTGCGCATGTCCCGCCACGCCTACAAACACGAGCTTGCGGATCGTGGATTCGAGTCCCCCCGCCGTGTGCTCGGCGAGCACCTGACGCAACGCCGCCCGCTGGTCGGCGCCGTGCCGCCGACGCAGTTCAGCCACGATCGCGTCCTTTCCCGGAAAGTACTGGTAGAGCGACGCGATGTTGACGCCGGCGCGCTCCGCGATTCGATTCGTCGTGAGTTTCGCGTACCCGTCCCGAAGCAAAATGTCAGTCGTCGCCTCGAGCAGCGCCTCTACGGTCGCGCGCGATCGCTCCTGTCGCGGCGTTTTTCTGGGCGAAAGCCTTCGTGTGCTCATCGGCCGTTCGGCGTCTGGAAATGCAAGCTGACACAATATAAGCAATTGCTTACATTATGTCCATGACGAATGCACACGTTTCCCTCCAGCGTCGCGTTGTTCGAGCCACCCAAGCAGGCGGGCCAGAGGTCCTCTCCATCGCGGTCGAGGATCTTCGGCCGCTGAAGATCGGCGAAGCGCTCGTTCGTGTCGAAGCCGCCGGCCTCAACCACATCGACAGCCTCGTCCGGTCGGGAGCCTACTCGATTCGTTTTGCGTTTCCGTTTGACGTCGGAGTGGAGGGCGCCGGCACCGTCATGGCCGTCGGCCCCGGCGTTGCGATGCTGCCGGGGACTCGGGTGTGCTGGACGGCTGTCCTCGGATCGTGCGCGACCTACGTCATCGCGCCGGTGCAGATGTTGGCGGAGTTGCCAGAGGGACTCAGTGTCGACGCGGGCGCCGCTCTTGCGCACGCGGCAGTCACGGCCGCGGGGCTGATTCGTCACTGTCCCATAGCAGAGGGACAGACCGCCGTCGTTTGGGGCGCCGCGGGCGCGGTCGGACGACTGCTCGTCGCGTTGCTCGCCGCTCGCCGTGTCGCGGTTATCGGCATCGCGAGCGGTGCGCGCGCGGACGCAGCGCGCGCAGCAGGCGCGGCTCAGATCATCGATCGTTCTACCGCCGACGTGGTCGAAAACGTCCGCCGGCACACCGGCGGGCGCGGCGCGGCGGCGGTCTTCGATCCGGTCGGCGCCGCGACGTACGAGGCGAATCTGCGTCTCCTCGGACCGCGCGGCTATCTGGTGAACTACGGACAGCTCTCGGGCGCTCTTCCGGATATCGGCTTGGCCGAGTTGATGGAGGCAGGATCGATCTTCGTCACGAAGTACGGCCCGCGGGCAGGGCTGGTTCGATCCGAGGACGTGTCGCCTTTCATCGCGGAAGCGCTCGCGCTCGCGACCACGCGGCCGCTGGTCAGTAACATCGCCGCGCGACTGCCGCTGAATCAGGTCGCAGTCGCGTATCGCGCGCTTGACTCCGGAGTACCCGGCAAGGTTCTGGTCCTGCCGCATGCGGGCCACGACTCGGGGCACGGCGCGACATGGTGATCGCGATCCGGTTCCGACCAAATGGCCGCCCCAATGAGCAAGGCCGTCACGAACGCCACATGGTGCCGACGGTCTAGCCCGAGAGTTCTAGAGTGAAATCACCTGCGCTGGAAGTGATTGAAAATAACAGCGATTTTCTGTGGCTGGGAGGCAGGGATTCGGCGCTTAAGAGCGACGAGCGAAGCGAGTCGATCAGCGCAGGAAGCCGTGCCGACCAGACAACGAGCGAGGTTTTCCGAGCGAGTTGGCTGGGAGGCAGGGATTCGAACCCCGATACCGTGGTCCAGAGCCACGTGTCCTACCGTTGGACGACCTCCCAAATGAGGGGCTTGCCCTGAGCGAGGCACTGAAGGCCACGCCGAGTCGAAGGGCGCGAAACTCTAAGTATATCGCGCCAGCCGCGCGAGCACACGCGGCCGTCCGACGAGCGCGACGACCTCGAACAGCCCGGGGCTGACAGTCGAGCCGGTGACAGCGACGCGGACCGCGTGAATCAACGCCCCGGCCTTGATGCCGCGCGCGTCGGCGACCTTCCGCAGCGATGCCTCGGTGGACACGACGTCGAACTCCGGCAGCGCTGACCACTCGTCCGCAAGCGCGCGCAGATGTCCGGTCATCCCTTCCGCGCGCAGATGTTTCTGTACGGCCGCCTCGTCGTACTGCACGTCCTCCCTGAAAAAGAACGCGCCCTGCGACGCGAAATCAGAAAGCCGCCTCGCGCGCGGCACGAGCAGCGCGAGCACCGCGGAGAACCACGCACGTCTCGTCGTCACGAGATCGTCCGACCACAGACCCGAGGCTTCGAACGACGGCTTGAGCCGCTGCGCGAGCTCCATCGGCGCCAGCCGCGCCAGATGCTGCTGGTTGAACCAGTCGAGCTTGTCGGCATTAAATACGGCGTTGCCGCCGCTAATGCCATCGAGATCGAAGATCTGCGCGAGCTCGTCGCGTGAGAAGACTTCACGGTCGCCCTTGCCTGGCGACCATCCGAGGAGCGCGAGAAAATTCAGCATCGCCTCGGGAAGATAGCCCTGATTCGCGTACTCCATGACGGACGTGGCGCCGTGACGCTTGCTCAGCCGCTTCTTGTCCGCGCCAAGAATCAGCGGCACGTGCGCGAACTTCGGGAGCGGTGCGCCCAGCGCCTGATACAACAGAATCTGCTTCGGCGTATTGGAGATGTGATCGTCCCCTCGCACGACATGCGTCATCCCCATCTCCACATCGTCGGTGACGACCGACAGGTGGTACGTCGGGTGGCCGTCGGATCGCAGGATGACGAAGTCTTCGATCAGCGCAGCGTCGAAGTCGATGGGACCCTTGACGATGTCGTCGACGCGGACGGCGCCTGAAGGCACCTTGAAACGCACAGCCCGCGGCGTCCCCGCTTTTTCGCGAGCCTCAATCTCCTCGCGCGACAGGCCGACACAGATCCGCTCGTACTTGTATTCCGGATTTCCTTCACGCCGTGCCTTGAGCTCCTCCGGCGTGCAATAGCAGTGGTAGGCATGGCCGCCGGCGACCAGTTGCTCCGCGGCGGCGAGATACTTCGCCTGACGCTGCGACTGAAAATACGGCGCGTGCGGACCGGCCACCATCGGCCCTTCGTCCCAATCGAGGCCAAGCCAGCGCAGTCCGTCGAGAATGCCGTCGACCATCGACTCCGACGAGCGCTCGACATCGGTGTCTTCGATGCGCAGCACGAACACGCCGCCGTGGCGACGAGCGAACAGCCAGTTGAAGAGTGCGGTGCGGGCGCCGCCGATGTGGAGATAACCTGTCGGAGAGGGCGCGAAGCGGACGCGAGGCGAAGACACAACCCTGAATTGTAGTTAAACTCTGGAACGCATGGCGTCCGCCATCTCCACTCGAACAGTCCGCAGGACCTCCACGCATGAGACGCGGACGCTCTCGTGCGACATCTGCGTCGTCGGCGCCGGCATCTCGGGCGTTGCAGCCGCGCTCGAAGCGGCGCGCCTCGGGCGAAAAGTTGTTATCGTCGACGCCGCTCCAGCGCTCGGCGGCCAGGCCATCGGATCGATCATCGGCACCATCATCGGCTTATATACACACGGACCCACGCCGTATCAGATCACGCATCTTGTCGCTGACGATCTGATCCGCGATCTCGACGCGGAAGGATCGCTCTATCGCCGGGAATCGATGACGCACACCGTCACGTTCCTCTACGACGAGGTCCGCCTCGGACGCTGGATGGAAACGCAGATCGCGAACGCCGGCATCACGTCGATTGTGGGTGCGGTGCTGACGTCCGTCACGTTCGCGAACCGCCGCGTGCAGCATGTCGAGTTCGCGACGAGGTTCGGCGCCGTTCGCATCGAAGCCACCGGGTACGTCGACGCATCAGGAGACGCGAGCCTCTGCTACGAAGCCGGTTGCGAAGTCCGCGAACCGGACGCACCCATCTACGGCTCCATGAATTTTCTGATCGAAGGCTACGACACCGCTGCCGCGGAGGCGATGAGCATCAAGGACGTACACGCGCGGCTGACGGAGGTCGGTGCGAAGTACGGGCTCGTGCGCCACGACGGTTTCCTGATGCATTTTCCCGGCAAGAACTTCATGCTCGCCAACGTCACGCACTTCGAGACGCCGCTCGATCCGCTGGCGACGGGACGCATGGTCGTCGAGGGACGCACGCAGGCCGACAACGTCATCCGATTCCTTCGCGCTGAGTTTCCGCACATCTTCAACGGCGCGAAAGTACGAACGTACGGCAATCCTGGAATCCGTCAGACCCGGTGGATCGCGAGCCAGCGCCAGCTCACGCTTGACGACATCAAAAGCGGCAATCGTCCGGCCGACGCGGCGGCGCGGTGTGCATGGTGGGTCGAACTGCACGACGCGAAAGACCTGGTCCACTGGGAGCAGTTCCCACCAGACCACGTTTATTACATCCCGCTCGGCTGTATGACTCCGAAGGACGCCGACAACGTCGTCGCTGCGGGACGCGCCGTAGACGGCGACGTCTACGCGCTCTCAGCGATCCGCGTGATGGGGCCGTGTATCGCGATGGGCGCGGCAGCCGCGCACGCGCTCGATCTCGCGGGAAGCCGCGCCGTGAAAGACATCGAGCTGACGGAATTTCAGCGGCGGTTGACGGACAACCTCGACCGCCGGGATTAGCCCCGATCGATCAAGGAAATCCGCGCAACCAGATCTTCGTGCAACACCCTCATGAGCCGCCGGGTCTCGTCGTCGCCGTCCTTGATCTCCTTGCGCACAGCGACGAATTCCGCGCGGACCTCCTCGCGGAACCGCGCGATTTCTCCGCGGACATCCGAGAATTCCCCGCGGACTTCCTTGCGAAACTCAGCGACCTGCACGACAACTGCGGTTACCTGAGTTTCAAGCGTCCCGACCCGCTCCGGTAATTCCCGTAACTCGTTCTCTAGCAACGTCACACGCTCCTCGAGCGACTTCGTTTGCATCCGCTCACGCTCCTCATCGAATCCCGAAGTGCGAGGAACGTGCCGACGACGGTAGCATCGTCGCCGGAAGCGAGCAACACCGAATAGAATCCCGACATGCGAAAGTTCATTGCGATCGTGATCCTGGGCCTGTCGGCATCGGCATTGGTCGCGCAACAGCCATCGTGGGATCAGCAGTTTCGCGATTCGATCAGAGCCGACAACATCGGCGCGAACATGCAGCGGCTCGCCGCGCGTCCACATCACGTCGGCTCGCCGTACAGCAAAGACAACGCGGAATGGATGCTCGCGCAGTTCAAGGCCTGGGGATGGGACGCGCAGATCGAGAGGTTCGACGTCCTCTTCCCCACGCCAAAGGAACGCGTGCTCGAAATGACCGCGCCAACACACTTCGTCGCCAAGCTCGACGAGTCGGTCGTGGCGGTCGATCCCACCAGCGGACAGAAAATCGAGCAGCTGCCGTCCTACAACGCCTATTCGATTGACGGCGACGTCACCGCGCCGCTCGTCTATGTGAACTACGGGCGCGTGGAAGACTACCAGCAGCTCGAGCGGCTCGGCATCTCCGCGCGCGGCGCCATCGTCATCGTCCGTTACGGGCAGATCTTTCGCGGTGTGAAGGTGAAGATCGCCGGTGAGCACGGAGCCGTTGGCTGCCTCATCTACTCCGATCCGAGAGACGATGGATATTTCGGCGGCGCTGTGTTTCCGAACGGCCCGATGCGGCCGAGCGACGGCGTGCAGCGAGGATCGGTCGAAGATCTCGCGACGGCCGCGGGCGATCCGCTCACGCCAGGGTATGGCAGCGTGCCGGGCGCGCCGCGAATCGCGATGCGCGATTCGACGATCATCACGAAGATCCCTGTATTGCCGATCTCGTACGGCGACGCGCAGCCGATGCTCGCAGCGCTCGGCGGCCGGATGGCTCCAGTCGAATGGCGCGGCGCGCTCCCGATTCCGTATCACATCGGGGATGGCAGCCGGACGCTCGTCCATCTGAAGGTCTCCTTCAACTGGGAACAGAAGCCGCTGTGGGATGTCATCGCCAAGATTCCGGGATCGACATTCCCCGACGAGTGGATCGTCCGCGGCAACCATCACGACGGGTGGGTCAACGGCGCGCAGGATCCGATCAGCGGCATGGCGCCAGAGCTCGAAGAAGCGCGCGCGTTCGGCGAACTCCGAAAACGCGGCTGGCAGCCGAAGCGGACGATCATCTACGCGTCGTGGGACGGAGAGGAACCCGGGCTCCTCGGATCGACTGAGTGGGTCGAACAGCACGAGAAGGACCTTCGTGAACATGCGGTCGCGTACATCAACAGCGACGGCAACGGCCGCGGCTTCATCACGGCGCAGGGCTCGCATACGCTCGAGCGGTTCATGAACGGCGTGGCACGCGACATCAACGATCCGGAAACGAACGTCAGCGTGCTGAAGCGCCGGCAGGCTCTCGCTATCCAGCGTGGCACGCCGGACGATCGCCGAGAATTGCGCGAGCGCGCCGACCTGCGGCTGGGCGCGCTTGGATCGGGTTCCGACTACACGCCGTTCATCCAGCACGCCGGTATCGCGTCGATTCAGATCGGCTTCGGCGACGAAGACGAGGACGGCATCTATCATTCGATCTACGACGACTACTACTTCTTCACGCACTTCCTCGACACCGACTTCATGTACGGGCGTGCGCTCGCGCAGACAGCTGGCACCGCCGTGATGCGTCTGGCCGACGCCGACGTCGTCCCCTTCGAGTTCACCGATTTCGCGGACACGGTGCAGAAGTACGACCGTGAACTGAAGGAACTCCTGAGCAGGAAACAGGACGAGATCCGCGAACGGAATCGTCAGATCAACGATGGAGTGTTCGCGGCGATGCGCGACCCACGGAAGCCGGTGCCGGTTCCGAAGATCGAAACCGTGCCGCCAGCCATCAACTTCGCGCCGCTCGACAACGCGATCACAGCGCTCGCGGACGCGGCGCGCCGGTATGACAGAAGCCTCTCCATAGCCCGCGCGACCGTCACGTCCGATCGGAGCTCGCTCGTCGCGCTCAACGCGAAGCTGCGCCAAGCCGAAATCCAACTGATCGACAACGACGGGCTCTTCCGACGGCCGTGGTACCGCCATCTCGTATATGCGCCGGGGTATTACACGGGCTACGGCGTGAAGACGATACCCGGGGTGCGGGAAGGGATCGAAGACGGCCGTTACGCTGACGCGGAAATGGAAGTCACGCGCGTTGCCCGGGCCCTCTCTCGACTGACAGCGTTGGTCGACTCGGCGTCAGCAGGCCTCGAGCGGTTCGCGCACTGATCAGCCGCGATCGGCTCGATGCGCTCGACTTGTGCGAAGATACGCCCGCCCAAGGAGAGCCTCATGAAGAAAGCACTGCTGGCCACTGCCCTGTTCATGGTTGCCGCGCTCGGACTTCGCGCGCAGCAGCCGCCGCCCGCTGCGCCGGCGCGCGCGGTGACGATCACCCCCGTCACCGATGCGATGCTGCAGAACCCCGATCCGAACGAATGGCTGATGTGGCGACGGACGCTCAATGGCTGGGGATTCAGTCCGCTCGATCAGCTCAAGAAAACGAACGTCAAAGACCTGCGCATGGTGTGGACGCACGGGCTGACGGCCGGCATTCAAGAGGGCACGCCGCTCGTCCACAACGGCGTCATGTTCATTCCGAATCCCGGCGACGACATCATGGCCGTCGACGCGAAGACGGGAGATCTGATCTGGGAATACAAGCGGAAGCTGCCGGAGGGCGTCCGAGGCAAGACCAACCGCGCGATGGCCATGTGGGGCACGACGCTGATCAATTCGAGCAGCGACAACTTCATCTACGCGATCGACATGGCGACGGGAAAACTCGTGTGGGAAACGCCCGTGCTGAATCCGAAGATGCGCGCGCCGACGAGCGGCGGCCCGATCATCGCAAACGGCAAGGTGATCACCGGACGTCAGTGTCAGCCCGACGCAACCCGCGACTCGTGCGTCGTCACCGCGCACGACGCGAAGACTGGCAAGGAACTGTGGCGGTTCCACACGATCCCGGGACCTGGTGAACCTGGCGACGAGTCGTGGGGCGGCGTGCCGATGGAGCAGCGCTGGCACGTCGGCACGTGGATGGTGCCGAGCTACGATCCCGAATTGAATCTCGTCATCATCGGGACATCGGTGACAATTCCTGCGCCGAAGTTCACGCTCGCCGGCGCCGACAAACAATACCTCTTCCACAACTGCACGCTCGCCATCAACGCCGACACAGGCAAGCTGGTCTGGTACTACCAGCACATCGTCGATCACTGGGATATGGATCATCCCTTCGAGCGGCTGCTCGTCGACACAGTCGTCGCGCCGAGCGCGTCGGAGGTCCGCTGGATTAACCCGAAGGTCCGGCCCGGCGAACGGCGCAAGGTCGTCACCGGCATTCCTGGGAAAACGGGCGTCGTCTACACGCTCGATCGGCAGACTGGCGAATTCCTCTGGGCGCGGCCGACCGTCGCGCAGAACGTGATCAGCAACATCGATCCGTCGACGGGGAGGGTCACCGTCAATCCCGAAGTCATCTTCACTCACTTGAACGACGAGCGCTTCGTCTGCCCCGGCAGCAACGGCGGCAAGAACTGGCCGGCCGGCGCCTACAGCCCACTTACAAACACTATGTATATGCCGTTGCAGAATCTCTGCATGACGGCGACGACCACGACGGACCAGCGCGACCCGTCGAAGGTGTACGGCATCAGCATGAAGCCGGAGTTTGCGATTGGTGCGGACAAGGTCGGCACCGTGTGGGCGATTGCGGCCGACACCGGAAAGACGATGTGGAAACATGAGCAGCGCGCCGGCACGCTGTCGCTCGTGGCGACCGGCGGCGGACTGATCTTCGGCGGCGACGCGAACGGCCGGTTCAAGGCATACGACGACAAGACTGGACAAGTTCTCTGGGAGACGATCATCGGATCGGCATCGAGCGGCTATCCGATCACATACTCGGTTGGCGGCAAACAATACGTCGCGATCATCACGGGACCGTCGCTCGCCGCCCAGACCGACGAGCGGCAGACACCAGAGTACACACCGGCGAACGCGCCGAACATCTTCGTGTTCGCGCTTCCCTAGTATGCCGTTCTTCGCCTGGCTCGAATCGACGGCGGCAAGCGAATGGGTTCGCGGATCGCCGTCGCTCTTTGCTTTTCCAGCGATTCTGTCGTGCCACACCGTCGGAATGGGACTGGCCGCGGGCATCAACGCGGCGATCGCGTTTCGCATTCTCGGCGTGGCGCCGAGCGTCCCCGTCGGAGAGATGCGCAAGTTTCTCCCGGCCATGTGGTTCGGCTTCTGGCTGAACTTCTTCTCGGGCATCGGGCTTCTGATCGGCTATCCGACGAAGGCGCTGACAAACCCCGACTTCTACTTGAAGCTCACGCTGATTGCCGGCGGCGTGTGGCTCGTGGGCCGAATCAGCAAACGGCTGGACGATTTCCCGAAGTCGCTTGCTGTCTGGTCGCTCATATGCTGGGGCGGCGCGATTACCTCTGGACGCCTGCTCGCGTACACGTACCGACACTTGCTCGCAGGCATGTAGAACGGCTCAAGGCGAGGCTGAAGGCTGATGGCGAACTTCCAGGTCTGGCTCGTTCACTGGCTGGCGCATGCGGCGCCGCCGATCGCGACGTTCATGCGATCGAAGTGGGGCTGGCCGATGGCCGAGAGCATTCATTTCCTCGGCCTGTCGATGCTCGTCGGCTGCGTCGGCTTGTTCGATCTGCGGTTGCTCGGAATGGCGAAGCGGATTCCCATCGCCGCGCTGCACAAGCTGATTCCGTGGGGACTGCTTGGATTCGCGATCAACGTCACGAGCGGCTCGCTGTTCCTGCTGACCGAGCCGGATCAGTACATCTACAACCCGTCGTTCCAGTTCAAGGTGCTCTTCATCATGCTCGCGGGAGCGAACGCATTGTTGTTCTACGCGACGTCGTGGGGCCGCGCAACCGCGGACAACGCGATTCCGGATGCGCCGAAAGCCGCAAAGCTCGCGGCCGCGATCTCTCTCAGCCTGTGGATCGGAGTGATCGTGTGCGGGAGGCTGCTGACGTTCTTCCGTCCCGGCGACTGCCCCGCCTCAGGACCGGGGATCATCGCCGACTGTACGCCTAGAATGCGATAACTAAGAAACCACGAAGACACGAAATTCCACGAAGATCACGAAGACTCTTTGGGAAAACCCAAAAAGGCTTCGTGTACCTTCGTGCTCTTTGTGACTTCGTGGTTTCTCAGTTA
>Ga0126381_100009282_pt1 | contig 11044 bp, 10 predicted proteins | sample PanSoiMetPlot_28_FD_96465 | JGI IMG/M metagenome (GOLD analysis project Ga0126381, IMG submission 96465) | Tropical forest soil microbial communities from Panama - MetaG Plot_28 | ecosystem: Environmental > Terrestrial > Soil > Tropical forest > Bulk soil | place: Panama | collected 2016-02-17
CTGCGCCCGGACCAGACGGTGGTGGAGATCTGGCCAGGGCGTGGCTGGTATATGGAGATCCTGGCGCCATACCTGCACGACCGCGGCAAATACTACGCGGCGATCGAGGCTGCCGATGTCGATGGGGCGCCGAAGGAAGCCAAGGACAATGCGGCCTACCTGCGCAAGAAAATCGCCGACGACCCCGCTCACTATGGAGCGGTGATCGTCACCGAGTTATACCCTCCGCAGCTCACCGAGATCTGCCCGCCAGGCACCGCTGATGTCGTGTTGACGTTTCGCAACGTACATAACTGGATGGTGACCGGAGATCAGCAGGCCCAGTTCGATGCGTTTTTCAAAGCCCTGAAGCCCGGCGGCGTGCTCGGAGTAGTCGAGCACCGCGCCAAACCGGGAGCCACTCCCGATGAGATGGGCAAGTCGGGATACGTTGACGAGGCCTACGTCAAGAAGCTGGCCACTACTGCCGGCTTTCGCTTCGACGCGGAATCTCCGATCAACGACAATCCGAAGGACACGAAGGACTATCCCGAAGGCGTATGGACCTTGCCGCCGACGCTCGCGCTCGGCGACAAGGATCGGGCGAAGTACCTTGCCATTGGTGAGTCCGATCGGATGACGTTGCGGTTCGTGAAGCCCGGCAAGTAGTCGTCGAGGAATTCGACCCTGCCGCGGGCATCGCATTGATCAAGCTGTAGCTGTTGCGGCGCTGACACCGGTCCTAGAAAGCACCGGCGGGTCGAATCTCGACCCGCCGGCCAAGCCACGGAGCAGGACGCCGGGGGGAAGGCGCCTGCCCCGATCCGAGGTTGGCATGACAGCAGCAGCGGCATAGCGAATCAATGCGACGATGGTATTAGGTGTTGGTATCGAAGTCGCTCAGGATGACCGCACTTGATGGAGCGCGGCTAACACCTTAGCGGGCGTCATCGGCACCGAACGAAGCCGTGCTCCCGTGGCATCGAAGATCGCATTGGCGAGGGCTGCCGGCACCACCGATGCGGTCGGTTCGCCGGCACCCCACGGCACTTGCGTCGGCCTGTCGATCAGGTCGATGGCCACCAGCGGAACATCGGGGAACTTCAGGATCGGATAGCTCGCCCAATCGACGCTCGTCACGCGTGACCGATCGAACTGCAGCTCCTCGAGCAGCGTACGGCTGGTGGTCTGCACGACGTTGCCTTCGATCTGGTTCCGCAGGCCGTCCGGATTGATGATCTGGCCGCAGTCGTGGGCGACGTAGAATTTGTCCGCGGTCACCTTGCCCGATTCCTTGTCGACCGCCACATCGGCAACAATGCCCACATAGGTGCGATAGAGCTCGTACTTGACGTACGAAAGGCCGCGGCCCTTGACCACAGCACCGTCCCCGCGGGCCGGCGAGCGTCGTGGCTTCCAGTCGGACAATGTCGCCAGCCGGTGCAGGAGCTCGGTCCCGCGCGGATCTTTCAGGTTTTGCAGACGGAATTCCAGCGGGTCTGCGCCGATCATCACGATGAGCTCGTCCAGAAAGCCCTCGTTTGCGAACGTGTTCTGCAGGCGGCCCGGCGCGCGAATCCAGGATGGCCGGAATGGAGTTTGGGAAAGCCAGCGCGCGCGGGCCGCGATATTCGGAATGGTGTACGGGATTCCCAGCGACTGGCTGATGTTACCCGGGAACGCCACCGCCTCATGCGGTAACTCCGCAAGCTCAGCGGCGAGCAGTGGCACCGCCGTCTCCTTCGGCTTGTGAGGGATAAAGGCCTCGGATTCCCAGCTCAGCACGCGGTTATCGTGGTCGATGGCAGCGCGCAGGTCGATCAGTGTGGGCGGCCCTTTCGGGTCCCATCCGTGCTCGTCCTGCCGCATCCACTGTACGCGCACCGGCAAGCCGGTGTGCTTCGCCAAGAGAGCGGCATCCGCCGCGGCATCTTCGTGGCCGTTGCGACCATAGCAACCGGCACCTTCAACGTAGATGCAGCGCACGTCTGCGGGCTGCATGCCGAGCATGTTGGCCAGCTGCTGGCGCAGCAGATGTGTTTGCTGGGAAGCGCTCCACACCGTGAGCTTGCCAGCCTGGTACTGCGCTACGGCACAGGAGGGACCGATCGAGCCGTGCGTATGTATGGCGAAATCGTAGCTCGCGGATACGAGCCGCGCGCCCGGGGTCTTCATCGCCGCGGCGCTGTCACCGACCTTCTGTACGTCTTCGACAGTCACAACTTCCGTGCCGCGGACGTAGTCCCAGAGCTTCGCTTCCTCCGGCAAACCCTGCCAGTCCGACCAGGTGCTCTCGATCGCGCCGCTGGCCCTGATGGCCGCCCACTCGCTGCGGGCGAGCACCGCCAGAAAGTTCTCGATCCGCACCGCGCGCAGATAGCCAGGAATCTGGCGCGCTTTCGTATCACTCCATGTGAGGAGCGAGGCCTTTACTGCGCGCGGCCGGATAACGCGAGCGTGGACCATTCCCTGGACCTTGAAATCCTGCATGTACGTGAATTGCCCCGTTACCTTGGCCGGCACGTCCCGTCGCGCAACGGCAGTGCCGACGATGGTGTAGTCCTTTGGAGCTTTCAGCGGCGCCTTGGCATCGAGCTTCAGATTCAGGTTGCGGCCGCCAACGAGCTCCGCGTAGCTCCAGCCCTTGCCCGCGGCGGCGGACGAAATCACTCCATCTTTGACCGTGAGCGCCTCCTTCGATACGCCGTGGGTCTTCGCGACCTCCGCGAGCAACGCCTCACGCGCGGTTGCGGCGGCTTGCCGGATCTGCATGCCACCGTTCTGGATGGAAAGGCTACCCCAGGTAATGCCCTGGTCCGGTGTCAGCGCCGTGTCCCCCTGAATCACGGTGACGTGATCGAACGGTACGGACAACTCCTCGGCGGCGATCTGAGTCAACGCAGTCTCCAGTCCCGTGCCCAGATCGACCTTGCCGGAATACACGGTGACCCGGCCGCGAGCATCGATGGCAAGGAAGCCGTCGACCTCATCGGCGGCGACCGTCTTGGGGGTGGATTCGGCTGCGGTGGTCGCCGACCGGGAGCGGCTGAACGCAAAAGTGACGACCAGCGCACCGCCAGTCTTCAGGACGTCACGCCGCGATACATCCACTCTTGTTCGCCTCACGCCATCATGTCGGCTGCGCGCTTGACGGCGCGCAGGATGCGCACGTGCGTACCGCACCGGCAGAGGTTTTCCGCCAGCGCCGTGCGGATCTGTTCATCGCTTGGATGGGGTGTGGTCCGCAGGAGCGCCGCTGCCTGCATGATCATGCCGTTGATGCAGTAGCCGCATTGCACCGCCTGCTCGGCGATGAATGCCTCCTGCAGCGGATGCAGATGCGTCGGGGTACCCAGCCCCTCGAGCGTGACGACCGTGCGACCGGCGACTGCGGACATTGGTATGACGCAGGAGCGCACTGCGGCGCCTTCGAGGTGGACGGTACAGGCACCGCACTGCGCAAGTCCGCAGCCAAAGCGCGGCCCGCGCAGAGACAGGTTGTCTCGCAGTGCGTAAAGCAACGGCATCTGCGCATCGTCGGTCGAGATCGATGCCGGCCTGCCGTTGAGCTTGAATGAGATTTTCATACACAGGCCGCGCGGAATAGTCGGGCGGTGTGGCCGCGCTGCGCTCGCAGCGCAATGCTTTCTATGTCTTCGCTTTTTGCGTCCAGGAACTGCACCAACCCGTGGCCTTGACGGCCTTGCCGGGGAAGAGCAGGCAGGGTCCCTGGGTGGAGTCGGCGGTCCCCTGATAGAGCTGGCAAGTCCCGCATCTGCTGCCCGGCTTGGCGTCGGATGCCTTGCTGGCGTCGCTGACGTACCTGAGCGCCTTCGCCGTCGGATCATCCGGAGCGACCAGGGGCAGCTCGGCCGCGCTGGCCACGCGCAACGGTATTCCAACTGCGGGAATCAGGGCCACGCCCAAAGTGAGCTTTTTGAGCAGACGGCGGCGTGATTCATCAATGACGTGGCTCATGGGATCTTCCCCAAAACCAAAAAACACGACACGGCATCGGCGCCGAGGCAACACACGTTAACAAAATGAAATCAAAGCGGCAGAAAAATATCGATTGGACGATGGTATCGGACGATCGTGAGCTCGGCAGTTACCCGCACGAGAGGGCGGGGTGGCTGCGTATACCATCGTGCAATGGATTCGCTACAACGGACCTGATGTGATGTTTGATCCGCATGACGTTTGTTTCAGGCGCGAATACCTGGAGGAGTTACGACCATGCCCACAATCAAAGCCAAAGACGGCACCACCATCTATTACAAGGACTGGGGTACCGGTAAGCCGGTAGCCTTCTCTCACGGGTGGCCGCTGGATGCGGACGCCTGGGACGCGCAGATGCTGTTTCTGGGTCAGCAAGGGTATCGGGTCATCGCCCACGATCGCCGCGGACACGGTCGATCAGAGCAGACCTGGGGCGGCAATGACATGGATACATACGCCGACGATGTAGCGACCTTGTTCGAGGCGCTCAATCTTCGCGATGTCACGTTCATCGGCCACTCTACGGGCGGCGGTGAGGTCGCTCGCTACCTTGGCAGGCATGGCACCTCACGCGTCTCAAAAGCCGTGCTCATGAGCGCAGTGCCGCCGATCATGTTGAAAAGTGAGAGTAATCCCGAAGGCACGCCGCTCAAGGCTTTCGATGACATCCGTCGAAACATCGTCGCGAATCGTTCGCAGTTCTGGCGCGATCTGGCAGTGCCGTTCTACGGCTATAACCGCCCGAATGCGAAGCCTTCACAAGGGGTCATCGAGGAATTTTGGCTTCAGGGAATGCTTGGCAGCATCAAGGCGCATTTCGATTGCGTCAAGGCATTCTCAGAGACTGATTTCACGAAGGACCTGAAGGAGATCGATATTCCGGTGCTCGTTTTGCACGGTGACGATGACCAGATCGTTCCCATCGATGATGCGGGGCGCAAGTCCGTCAAGTTGCTGAAGAAGGGGACCCTCAAAGTTATCCCCGGTGCCCCACACGGCATGGCCACCGTGATGGCCGACCAGATCAACAGTGAGCTGCTAGCGTTCATTCGAGGATAGCGGACAGGCGGCGGTGGCCCATTTTGCCGATCCAATTGCGCCCACCGCCGCCGTATCGCACCAAACGCGACGGCCGTTTGCATTGCAATCGGTCTAATCCTGGATCTCGAGTGCCGAGCCCTTGTGCAATGCGACGTGGTCGGTCTTATCGCTTTTGATTTCGTACTGCGGCTCGTCGGTGCTCGCGTGGTGAACGTAGCCCTTCCAGTTCACGTCCCTGGTGTGAACTGCGATTACGGTACCGCTCACGTGGCCTGCTTCAGAGTTCCAGGTTACGTGATCGCCAATCTTGAATTTTCGCGACACGAGCGCGCCTCCAAACATCGGTAGCGGTGGGCACGACGATACCATCGTCTAATTGGCCCAGCTCCAGCCGTCAGGTGTGATCCGAACTCAGGCTTGTGCAGTACCGGTGAAGTGAGAGGGGGCGTTCGTGGTCACGCTTACCGTCAATGGCGAAAGCCGTACCGTCGAGGTCCCTCCCGATATGCCGCTGTTGTGGGTATTGCGCGATGTGCTCGGTCTCACCGGCACCAAGTTCGGCTGTGGCATGGCCCTGTGTGGCGCCTGTACGGTGCATCTGGATGGTAAGCCCGTCCGCTCGTGCCTCCTTCCAATGAGCGCGGTCGGCACGCACGCGATCACGACCATCGAGGCGATCGGCAATACGCCGAATGGCGCGAAAGTGCAGAAAGCCTGGTTGGATCTGGAGGTCATACAGTGCGGCTATTGTCAGTCGGGCCAGATCATGTCGGCGACCGCTCTGCTCGACGCCACTCCTCATCCCGAGGATGCCGACATCGATGCCGCGATGGCCGGCAACATTTGTCGATGCGGCACTTATGTGCGCATCCGGGAGGCCATCAAGCACGCCGCGGCTGAGGGCTGATCCTCGTGACCGAGGAACGCAGCCTGACGCGTCGAAGGTTCGTGGGGTTGACCGGTGCCGCGGTGTTCGTCCTGGGGTTCTATGGACCCATGCGCAGGACCAGCCACGCTGCTGCCGCCACGAGCGTTGTTCCGAACGCATTCATCAGAATCGATCGGCAGGGTGAAGTCACTCTCGTCATACCTCAGGCGGAGATGGGTCAGGCGGTTTACACCTCCCTTTCGATGATCCTGGCAGAGGAACTGGATGCCGACTGGAGTCATGTGCGGGTCGAACCCGCGCCGCCCGATGAGAAGCACTATGCCAATCCGGAGCTGGGGATCCAGGCTACCGGCAACTCGAACTCGATCCGCGCCTGGTGGAAACCGCTGCGCAAAGCCGGCGCGGGCACGCGTGCCTGCTTCGTCGAGGCGGCTGCGCACGCCTGGGGCGTGCCTGCCGGTGAGTGTCGCACTGAGAACAGCACTGTTTTTCACGACCGCACCGCCCGCAAGGTTGCCTATGGCGCTTTGGTTGACCGCGCCGCCGCCATCGAGGCTCCGAAGGACCCGCCTCTCAAGAACGTCAATGACTTTCGCTTGATCGGGCGATCGTTGAAACGGCTGGACACGCCCGACAAGACCAACGGCAAAGCCACTTACGGCATCGACGTCAGGCTACCGGGAATGAAATTCGCCACGCTGGCTGCGAGCCCGGTGCTCGGCGGGAAGGTAGTCCGCGTTGATGACCATCGGGCGAAAGCAGTTCCTGGCGTGCAGCAGATCGTAGTACTCGACGATCTCGTCGCGGTGGTTGCCGATCACATGTGGGCGGCCAAGTCCGGCCTCGAGGCGCTGGATATAACCTGGGACGACGGCCCTAATGGCGAAGTGACGAGCGACCTCATCTGGTCCCGGCTGCGCCAGGCCAGCCTTCGGGATGGCGCGGTGGCAAAAGAGGTCGGGGATGTCGCGACGGCGCTTGGAAGCAGCGTCCCGGCAGGCGAAGTCGTGAACGCCACCTACGAGATGCCGCTGCTGGCACACGCGTGCATGGAGCCGATGAACTGCACGGTCCACGTCAGGGCAAACTCCGCCGAGGCGTGGATCGGGACCCAGGTGCTGGAACGGGTGCACGCCGCGGTGGCCAAAGGCGCCGAGCTGCCCGAAAGCCAGGTCACCGCGCACAATCATTTGATTGGCGGGGGCTTCGGCCGGCGGCTGGAGCCGGACATGGCCTACAGTGCGGCGCGGATTGCGAAACACGTCGATGGGCCTGTAAAGGTCGTCTGGACGCGCGAAGAAGACATCCGACACGATATCTACCGGCCCGCCTACCACAACTATCTTTGGGCGCGGCTCGAGGGCGATCGCATCACGGCCTGGAAGCACCGCGTATCGGGGTCCTCGATAATCGCGCGCTTTTTGCCGCCCGGCTTCCAGAAGGGAGTGGACCCCGACGGCGTCGATTCTGCGCAGAACATCCCTTACGACATCCCCCATCTTCGCGTCGAGTTCAACCGCGAAGAGCCACCAGGAGTGATCACCGGATTCTGGCGCGGTGTCGGTCCGAACAACACCGTGTTCGCCATAGAGAGTTTCATGGACGAGCTGGCGCACAAGGCGGGAAAGGATCCGATCGCCTTTCGCATCGCCCACCTCGCTAAGACTCCGCGCCTGAGAGCGGCGCTCGAATTGGTGCGCGACAAATCGGGCTGGGGCACGCCACTGCCCCCCCATTGCGGACGGGGGGTCTCGGCCCAGACGTCCTTTGGGAGCTTCGTTGCCTGCGTGGTGGAGTGCGAGGTGGGTGAGGCGGGCGATGTGAAGTTCCGCCGGGTTACCACGACCGTCGACACCGGCATCGCCGTGAATCCCGACACCATCATCGCGCAGCTGCAGGGCGGCCACGTCTATGGCCTGACGGCGGCGCTCTACGGGGAGGTCACGCTGCAGAAGGGTCGCGTGCAACAGTCGAATTTCCACGACTACCGAGTGCTGCGCATCGACCAGACGCCGCCACTCGATGTGCACCTGATAAAGAGTCAGGAGGCGCCGGGGGGCATCGGCGAAACGGGCACCGTCTGCTCAATCCCGGCGCTGAGGAACGCCATCTACGCTGCGACCGGCGTGCCGCTACGCCGCATGCCCATTGACCGGAAGCTGATCTCGAGGAGCCGCAGCACGTGAGTCAGCTACCACCTCGCTCACGGCGCTGGCTCATCGGCGGGCTCGCAGTACTGGTGATCGTTGCCCTTGCCGCGTGGATCTTGCTGCCGCCGCGAGCGCTGAGCTTTGCGGGCGGACGTACAGTGAGCCTGTCGAGCTATACGGGGGCAAATCCGACAGGAGTCCCCGCGGAGCTGCAATCAGCGGATCTGATCGCGCGCGGCAGGTATCTGACGCAGGCCGCGGACTGCGAGGTTTGCCATACCCGTGAAGGCGGCCAGCCGTTCGCCGGCGGGCGGGCGTTCAAGACGCCCTTCGGCGTGCTCTATTCACCAAACATTACCGCCGATGACGAGACCGGGATCGGCGCGTGGACCGATTCGGACTTCCTGCGTGCAGTGCACAAGGGAATCGCCAGAAATGGCGAGCGGCTGTACCCGGCATTCCCGTATGAATCCTACACACTGCTCACTGACGACGACGTTCGCGCGATAAAGACCTACCTCTTCAGTCGTCCGGCGGTGCATGCGATCGCACCAGCCAACGGTCTGCGATTCCCTTTCAACCAGCGGTGGCTGATGGGAATCTGGGCCGGGTTCTACAATCCGGATCAGCGATTCAGGCCGCACGCCGACCGGAGCGCGGAATGGAACCGCGGAGCGTACCTGGCCGAAGCCCTGGCACATTGCGGTGATTGTCATACGCCGAGAAATCTCGCCCAGGCGCCCGACAATCGCCGCAAGTTCGCGGGAGCCCTGACCGCAGGCTGGCGCGCTTACAACATCACAGCAGATCCGGCTTCCGGCATCGCGGCCTGGAGCGACGACGAGCTCGCTCAGTATCTGCGCTCAGGGCATGCTGACCGACACGGGCCAGCCGCCGGACCGATGGCGGAGGAGATTGACGTATCGACGGGCTCCCTGACGCCCGCTGATCTGCGCGCACTGATCGTCTATCTGCGCAGCATACCGCCGCATCAGTCGCAGGATCTGCCGGCTCTGAAGATGACACCGGCCTCGGACTCTCCGGCGCAGGCCGGGCTCGATCCTCGTGGGAAGGAGATCTTCGAAGGTGCGTGTGCGAGCTGCCATGGATGGAGCGGCATCAGCCTGCTCACCAACTATGCCACGTTGACCGGAGATCGGGCTGTGAACGATCCGAGTGCGATCAATGTCGCGCAGGTCATCCTGGCGGGCGAGCATCGGCGTACAGCTGACGGTGTCGTGCTGATGCCGAGCTTCGGGGATGCCTATTCGGATACCGAGATCGCGGCGGTCGCAAACTATGTCACGGCTCGCTTTGGCACAGCGCCCTCGCACCTCAGGGCCGAGGACGTGGCGGGCTTTCGACAGCTGTCTTCTCACTAGCCGCGGACCGACTCGAAGTGCTCAATCTGCGGGACGCACACAGGGCGATGTGCGTGAGGCCTCTTTTGGGAATAGTTAGGCAGCCGCCTAAGTATCCCCGGGATAGTTAGGTAATCACCTAACTATTGTTCTGGACGTAGTGTCGTGACGTGCCCCTCCGCCATCCACCGATGAAGACGTGGGAAACAAACTGGATCTACGAGGGCGAACGGCTGCCTGAGTAACGTGCCCCGCAGCTTTTCACCAGTCTCTTTCCCACGTGTACTGTCGTTAGTGCGTGGACCGTCAGGTCCCGGTGCCGAGCTGCACGATCGGGGAGAATCCGCCGAAGATCATGCGTTTGCCGTCAAACGGCATCGGGTTGGTCTGCGGGTCCAGGCGCGGGTCGCTCATTATTTTTGTCATTGCAGAATCGCGGGTCGCCTTGTCCGGCCACTCAATCCACGAGAAAACCACCGCCTCATCGTCCGTGGCCTGCACGGCACGACGAAAATCAGTCAGCTTGCCGTCCTTCACATCATCGCCCCAGCACTCTATGACGCGGGTTGCGCCCGCTTCAATGAAGGCGGAATCGCCTCGTTTGGCGTGGTCGATGAACTTTGGCTTGTTTCCCTTCGGCACCGCAATCACGAATCCATCGATGTAGCTCATCGGTGTGCTCCCATTGCTTGGAATGAAACGCCGCAACCGTACGCTTTGAGTTCTAGCACAGGGATTCCGCGTTCGGGCGGTCTCTTACTGACCCAATAGGGGGAGAACCATCGGGCCGTGCCGTCCTCGACACCTGAACTGCCGGTGGTCCGAGAGCCGAACTGCTGCGTTCCCGCTCCAGCCGCGGGCGGGCGTTACTGTCGGCTGGGGCTTGGCCGGCCTGGCGCGAACCGTCGCCGCATCCTTCTGCGGCTGTCACCCACGGGCAATACTATGGTTGCATCGAAGCTAACTCCATGTTGCTGTAGCTTTCCATATCAGAGGGTGAGCTTGCATGTTGGGATACGAGAAGGATATCAAGCCCATGTTCCGCATCAGGGACGTTGATGCGATGAAGCCCCGCGGCTTGAATCTCTGGGCATACATGGAGGTTCGCGCGGCGGCCGACAGGATTCTGAGTCGCCTGCAAGAGGGGTCGATGCCATGTGATGCTCCCTGGCCGCAGTCAGCGATTGATACGTTCAGGCAATGGATCGCCGATGGAAAAAATCCTTAGATGCGTCCCACGTCTGTTCCAGTCACCGAGGAGTACCGTCCATGCCAATGTTGAGCCGCTTTGCTGTCATGCGCCTGTTAGCGTTCAGCACGCTGTTGATTCTCCCTGTCATATCCAGTGCGCAACAGCTCCCACCCCTGGCCGATGAGGTGGCCAAGACCTACGGTCTCGATTCGTTCGATAAAGTCGAGGCAATCCGCTACACGTGGGGCATAGAGGGGACCCCTGTCTCCAGATCGTGGGAGTGGCACCCGAAGACAGATACGGTCACCTACGAAGGCAAGGATAAAGAAGGCAAGCCGGTGAAGGTGACCTATAAGCGCTCGCAGCTGGACACTCAGAGCGACACCATTAAGAACGAGATCGATCCGAACTTCGTGAACGATCAGTATTGGGC
>Ga0126381_100009283_pt1 | contig 11043 bp, 7 predicted proteins | sample PanSoiMetPlot_28_FD_96465 | JGI IMG/M metagenome (GOLD analysis project Ga0126381, IMG submission 96465) | Tropical forest soil microbial communities from Panama - MetaG Plot_28 | ecosystem: Environmental > Terrestrial > Soil > Tropical forest > Bulk soil | place: Panama | collected 2016-02-17
ATGGCGAAAGAGAAATTTGATCGCAGCAAGCCGCACGTGAACGTAGGCACCATCGGTCACATCGACCATGGCAAGACGACGCTGACGGCGGCCATCACCAAGGTTCTGCAGAAGCACAACCCGAAGATCGTCTTCCGCTCGTTCGACTCGATTGACAACGCGCCGGAAGAGCGCGAGCGCGGCATCACCATCGCCACGGCGCACGTGGAGTACGAGACGGCGAACCGGCACTACGCGCACGTCGACTGCCCCGGCCACGCCGACTACATCAAGAACATGATTACCGGCGCGGCGCAGATGGACGGCGCCATCCTGGTGGTCGCCGCCACCGACGGTCCTATGCCGCAGACCAAAGAGCATGTCCTGCTCGCCCGTCAGGTCGGTGTGCCCTACATCGTCGTCTTTCTGAACAAGTGCGATGCGGTGGAAGATCCCGAGCTGATCGACCTGGTGGAGATGGAAGTGCGCGAGCTGCTGACCAAGTATCAGTTCCCGGGCGACGATTTGCCGGTGGTTCGCGGCTCGGCTCTGGGCGCGCTGAACGGGGAAGCGCAGTGGGAAGCCAAGATCGACGAGCTGATGGATGCGGTCGACAAGAACGTGCCGCTGCCGGCGCGTGCCGTTGACCAGCCGTTCCTGATGCCGATCGAAGACATCTTCTCGATCTCGGGACGCGGCACGGTGGTCACGGGCCGCATCGAGCGCGGCAAGGTGAAGGTGGGCGAGGAAGTGGAGATCGTGGGCTTCCGCGAGACGCGCAAGACGGTGGTCACGGGCGTCGAGATGTTCAAGAAGCAGCTGGACGAAGGCATGGCGGGCGACAACGCCGGCCTGCTGCTGCGCGGTATCCCGAAGGAAGACGTGGAGCGCGGCATGGTGCTGGCGAAGCCGGCATCGATTACGCCGCATACCAAGTTCAAGGGCGAAGTCTACGTGCTGTCGAAGGAAGAGGGCGGGCGTCATACGCCGTTCTTCAAGGGCTATCGTCCGCAGTTCTACTTCCGTACGACGGACGTGACGGGTGTTGCGACGCTGCCCTCGGGCACGGAAATGGTAATGCCGGGCGACAACGTATCGCTGGAGATCGAGCTGATCACGCCGGTGGCGATGGAGAAGGGCTTGCGCTTCGCCATCCGCGAAGGCGGCCGCACCGTAGGCGCGGGCACGATTACGGAGATCATTGCGTAAGAGGCTGTCAGGAATTAGCAATTAGCAATTAGCAATTAGCTTCCTGCTTCGATGCTTTGATTGAGCGTGACTGGCAATGTTCTCTCGCCATGGGCAAGAGAGCAGGAAGGGTACGAATCGAGCGCCGCGACCAGGGCCGAACAGCGATGGAATTCGGTCGTTGAATCGGCGGCAGGAGTAACTGGGAACCGAGCGCCGCGACCCGGGCCGAACAGCGACGGAATTCGGTCGTTGAATCGGCGGCAGCAGTAACTGGGAACCGAGCGCCGGCAGGCGCGGCGTCAGCTTAGCCAAGGACGAAGTCCTGGGTAGGTTGGCCCTAAACAACCAGAGCCCCGGCGGGGGCGGCACAAATTCTCGGCGGAGTGACATCCGCTGATTTCCACGCTTCGACGTGGACAAGGTCACGCGGCTCATCCGCGGGATAAAACGAAAAGGAAATTCAATGCCTCGAGAAATCGTTACGTTACAGTGCAGTGATTGTAAGAATCGCAATTACTCCACCACAAAGAACAAGAAGACCACGACGGGCCGGCTGGAATTCAACAAATTCTGCCGCGCGTGCCGCAAGCACACGTCGCATAAAGAAGTGAAGTAGGTAAGACGGGCGGAATTTAGGGGCGTAAGCTCAACGGTTAAACTGCCGGTCTCCAAAACCGGACTTGGGGGTTCGAATCCCTCCGCCCCTGCCAGGTTCAAGAAGCTCGGTGGTGGCGCCTCGGGCGCCGGAAAAAGGTAGCAGATGGCGAAGTCAGCAGCGATCGATTTGGCGGACGACAAGAGTCTTGGTGGAAAGCTGAAGGCCTGGCCCCAGCGTGCGAAGAGTTTTTATAACGACGTCCGCACGGAAATGCGCAAGGTCACAACGCCCTCGCGCAAGGAAGTGCAGGGCACGACCACCGTGGTGATCATTACTGTGTTCCTGTTCGCCCTGTATTTCTACGTGGTCGACACGATCTTCGGCAAGACGCTGGATCACATGCTGAAATCGCTGAGCCACTAATGCGCGGAAACATGACAGAAGAACAAATCAAATCGGAGAACGAAGGCGTACAGACAGACGCGGAGAACCAGTCCGCGCAGCCGGCTGCCGAGCCGACTCCCGAAGAAACCGCAAAGCCGCAGAACCCGAACATGAAGTGGTACATCATCCACACTTATTCGGGCTTCGAGCGCAAGGTGAAGGAGTCGATCGAATCGCGCGTTCGCGCCTACCCGGAACTGGAGCAGCGCATCGGCCGCGTGTTGATTCCGACCGAATCGGTGACCGAAGTTCGTGGCGGCAAAAAGTACACCAGCGAGCGCATGTTCTATCCCGGCTACGTGCTGGTTGAAATGGACATGGACGACAACGTCTGGCACGTCGTTAAAGGCACCCCGCGCGTAACAGGCTTTGTTGGCACGGGCCAGCAGCCGACGCCGCTGTCGGAAGAAGAGGTCCAGCAGATCGTCTATCGCGTGGCCGACAGCAAGGAAAAGCCGAAGCTCAAGGTCAAGTTCGAGAAGAACGAAAAGGTGCGCATCACCGAAGGCCCCTTCGCCAGCTTTGCCGGCGATATCGACGAGGTGAACGAAGACCGCGAGACCTTGAAGGTCATGGTCACCATCTTCGGGCGTTCGACGCCCGTGGAGTTGGGCTTCGGGCAGGTGGAAAAAGTTATTACGTAGAAGTGCCGCGGTTCGCGATGCGCTGTTCGCCAGAGTCGTATCGCGAATGGCGAAAGGCGAAGAGCGATATAGCGAAGAGCGAGAATTTACATGGCAAAGAAGATTACCGGTTCGGTGAAGTTGCAGATCGCGGCGGGCAAGGCGACGCCGGCTCCTCCGGTTGGTCCCGCGCTCGGTCAGGCGCAGATCAACATCATGGAGTTCTGCAAGCAGTTCAACGCGAAGACCAGCGCCAAGGAACTCGACGGCCTGATTATTCCGGTCGTGGTCACGGTGTACAACGACCGCTCGTTCACCTTCATCACCAAGACGCCGCCCGCTTCTATTTTGTTGAAGCGCGCTGCCGGGGTGGCGAAGGGTTCGGGCACGCCGAACAAGGACAAGGTCGGCAAGGTGACTGAGAAGCAGGTGATGGAGATCGCCAAGCAGAAGATGCCGGACCTGAACGCGGCCTCGATTGAAGCTGCGGTGAAGAGCGTGAAGGGAACGGCGCGCTCGATGGGAATTGAAGTAACCGCGTAGGGCCACATTCGGCTCGGAACTGCCTTCTTGCGGTATGGCGTGCGGCGTCGAAGAAGCCGAGCGCCGGCAGGCGCGGGGTCAGGATAGCCCAGGACGGAGCGCAGCGGAGTCCTGGGTACGGTGAGTTTTTGGTCTCGAGTCCCGTAGGGACGACAGATTTTTGGCACAAATCGCAAACACCACGCTCCTTCAGATCAACGAATGAGGGTGGGAGATGAGGAAACAATGAAGAAATCCGGAAAGAATATCGAGAAGGCGCGCGCCGCGATCGAAGCGAAGCCGTACCCGCTTCAGGACGCCGTGCCTCTCCTGCAAAAAGTGAAGTTCGCCAAGTTCGACGAGACCGTCGACCTGACGATGCGCCTGGGTGTCGATCCCAAGCACGCCGATCAGATGGTCCGTGGCACCGTCGTTCTGCCGCACGGACTGGGCAAGTCAAAAAAGGTACTCGTGATCGCTACCGGCGAAAAGGTCCGCGAGGCGGAGGCTGCGGGTGCTGATTTTGTCGGCGGCGAGGACATGGTCGAAAAGATCCAGAAGGAAAACTGGACCGACTACGACGCCGTTATCGCCACGCCCGACATGATGAAGTCGGTTGGCCGTCTCGGTAAGGTGCTTGGCCCGCGCGGTCTGATGCCCAATCCGAAGACTGGGACCGTCACCTTCGACGTCGCCGCCGCCGTGAAAGAAACCAAGGCGGGCAAGGTTGAGTTCCGCACCGACAAGACCGCTCTGGTACACGTTCCCGTAGGCAAGATTTCGTTCCCGCCCGAGAAGCTGGTGGAGAACGCGGCCACGGTCATCACCAGCGTGATCAAGGCGAAGCCTTCCGTCGCCAAGGGCAAGTACATCAAGGGCTGCTATCTCAGCTCCACGATGGGCCCGGGCGTTGCGATCGATACTTCGGCAGTTGAAGCTGCGGCGCGCGGATAACTCGCGCCTACAAATTTTCGCTGCCGCGGTTAGCGCAGCATAAGGAATCGAACATGGCTGTCAGCAAAGCAAAGAAGATTGAGCAGGTCGAGGAGCTCACAAAAGAGCTCCAGGGCGCGAACCACGCGATTGTCGGCACGTTCTCCAAGATGACGGTGGAGAAGGATTTTGAGCTTCGCAAGGCAGTTCGCGGCGCGGGCGCGCGCTATCGCGTCGTGAAGAACACCCTGGCCGAGCGGGCGGCGAAGGGCACGTCGGTTGAAGAGGCGATGAAAGGCCTCGCCGGCGTCACCTCGATCGCCTACACCAGCGGGGACCCGGTTGCGCTGGCCAAGGTGCTCAGCAAATATGCCAAGGACAATCCGGAGTACCTCTTCAAGGCGGGCGTTGTGGAAGGCCGCGTCATCGCGATTAAGGATATCGATGCGCTGGCCAACATGCCTTCGAAGGAAGAGATTTACTCCAAGCTACTGTTCCTGATGACGGCACCGGCGCAGCGTCTGGTGACTGCGATCAACGCGGTCGGACGCAACCTGGCAGTCGTGGTCAATCAGGGCGTGGAGCAGAAGAAGTTTGCTGGAGCGGCAGAAGCGGCTCCGGCGCCAGCGGCTGAGCCGGCGACGGCCGAAGCGCAGGCGTAAAACTACCCCAAAGAGCGCAAGAGAAGCGCTCGCCGGGGACCCTGGTAAAACGGGGAAAAGTTTGGAGGCGAAAGCTTCCGGAGAGATTGCGTTATCCGTTGTGAGGGGTGCTGCTGGGCGAGTCTGGCGCGCGGCTGGCACATTGGAAACCTCAGAGACGGGAACGAAATCGATACACAACGAATAACGAAGGTGGGTTAAAGACATGGCGGATCTGCAACAGTTGGAAGAACAAATCGTAGGCCTGTCGCTGCTGGACGCGGCGGCCCTGGTGAAGAAATTGGAAGAGCGCCTTGGCGTCTCGGCGGCGGCTGCGGCCCCGGTCGTGATGGCAGGCGCCGCCGGCGCTGGCGCCGGTGCAGCTGCGGCTCCGGCGGAAGAGAAGACCGAGTTCACGGTCGTGCTCACTGCCGTTGGCGCAAACAAGATCAACGTGATCAAGGCTGTCCGTGAAGTCACCAGCCTGGGCTTGAAAGAAGCCAAGGACCTGGTCGACGGCGCGCCCAAGACCGTGAAAGAGGGCGTGAACAAGGAAGAAGCCGAGAACATCAAGAAGAAGTTCGCCGAGGCGGGAGCCACGGTCGAAGTCAAATAGTTCTTCGCCCCGTTGTGCAGCGGGCGCCCGGCAAGCGTTCTGATTTGTGCTTGGCTGACGTGCCGGCGGCGGGCGGGGCAATGCAACTCCGGGCGCGCTGACCGGAGTTTCTGGCCGCTGCTGCTTTCGCGAAAAGCGGGGCGGTGGCTACGTTCTTCTCCACGTCGGAGCGGCCGTGGAGAGGCGCGATGGAGCCGAGGAAGTAAGCGGTCCTCTCAGCGGGGGACCGCGGAATTCCCGGACATCATTGAAGCTGGAGTCTTTTTGTAAACTCCAGCATCAAAACAGGATTGACGGGCGGCCGGCGGAGCCGGGACTCGCGTCAGCTCAGACGCGACGGCAAGCTGGACGAACAAGGCCTGAAGATACTGGCGCGGGAAGCAAACAACATTGCGGTGCAAATTGCACCGACATCCCAAGCCGAATGGTTATGGGATTGCTCGACGCCTCGAGCGGCGCTCACGGGGACTTCTGTCTTCGCGAGCGCATACGCTTTTTCCGGGCGAAACTGCGATCCGACTCTTCCTTCTCCACTCAATGTGAGACGGCGCGCTGCCTGTCTCGCATCCGCGTTACGCTTTCGACGGCCACTGGGAGCGACCCTGGCCGCCACTGATTAGGAGCTTTATACATGGCGCAACAGAAGATTGCCAACCGGAAAAGATTCGACTTCTCGAAGATTCCGGCTACCATCCAGATTCCCAACCTCATCGAGGTGCAGAAGCGTTCGTACGATCGCTTCCTCCAGATGGACGCGCTGCCGAGTGAGCGCGATGACGCCGGCCTGCAGGCGGTGTTTCAGTCGGTCTTCCCCATCACCGACTTCCGCAATGTCTCGCAGCTGGACTTCGTCGAATACGCCATCGGCAATTGGGAGTGCAAGTGCGGCCACCTGAAGGGGCTGAACCACCTCCGCACCACCTGCCGCAATTGCGGGGCGACGGTAAAGACCGATCCGTTCCACCTAGGCGACGTGCTCTGCACCAAGTGCGGCACCTATAACGCCAACACGCCCGATTTCTGTAACAAGTGCGGCGACCCGGTCGGATTGCAGCTGAAGTATGACGTGGCCGAGTGCGAGGAGCGCGGCATGACGTATTCCGCGCCACTGAAGGTCACCATGCGCCTGACCATCTACGACAAGGACGCGGAGACCGGCAACCGCTCCATCCGCGACATGAAGGAGCAGGAGGTCTTCTTCGGCGACATTCCGCTGATGACCGCCAACGGCACCTTCATCATCAACGGCACCGAGCGCGTGATCGTCAGCCAGTTGCATCGTTCGCCTGGCGTCTTCTTCGAAACCGCGAACAACCGCACGTATTTCCTGGGCAAGATCATTCCCTACCGCGGCTCGTGGGTTGAGTTTGAGTACGACCAGAAGAACATTCTCTACGTCCGCATCGACCGCAAGCGCAAGTTCCTGGGCACCATCTTCCTGCGCGCGCTGGGCCTGCGTTCGGATGAGGAGATCCTCCGCACGTTCTATACCGTCGATCGCATCGCGATCCGTGACAAGCAGCTCTACTGGACGCTGGAACCCGGCTCCGACAAGCCGACCAACCTGCTTGGCATGAAGCTGGCGCACCGCATTGCGACCAAGGGCGGCGAAGAAATCGCGCACTCGGGCCGCAAGGTTACGGGGGCTGTGCTGAAGGAAATCCAGAAGCACCGCATCTCGGAGATCGAAGCCGACCTGACCGACCTGGAAGGCGCGTTCGTCGCGGCTGACGTCGTTGATGTCAACACCGGCGAAGTCCTTCTCGATGCGAACGCGGAGCTGACGGCCGAGAAGCTGTCGAAGATGATGGATGCGGGCGTGACCGAGGTCCACGTCTTCTTCCCCGAGCGCGACGACGTGGGCACGGTAATCAGCGCGACGCTGCGCCGCGATTCGGTGAAGCAGCCGCAGGAAGCGCTGATCGAGATCTACCGCAAGCTGCGTCCGGGCGATCCGCCGACACTGGACACGGCGACGGCACTCTTCCACGGCATGTTCTTCGATTCGCGGAAGTATGACTTCTCGCGCGTTGGCCGCCTGAAATTCAACATCAAGTTGTTTGAGCGCGAAGACGCCACCAACCTGGAAAATCGCACGCTCGAACCGGACGATTTCTACAACACGATTCGTTACCTGCTGAAGCTGCGCCGCAATCTCGGCACAGTGGACGACATCGATCACCTGGGCAACCGCCGCGTGCGCGCGGTGGGTGAGCTGCTGGAGAACCAGTTCCGCATCGGCCTGGTGCGCATGGAGCGCGCGATCAAGGAAAAGATGAGCGTCTACCAGGAGATGTCGACGGCCATGCCGCACGACCTGGTGAATGCGAAGCCGGTGATGGCTGCAATCCGCGAGTTCTTCGGATCGTCGCAGCTGTCGCAGTTCATGGACCAGACGAATCCACTCTCGGAGATCACGCACAAGCGCCGTTTGTCGGCACTCGGACCGGGCGGCTTGTCGCGTGAGCGCGCTGGATTCGAAGTCCGCGACGTTCACCCGACGCACTACGGACGTATCTGCCCGATCGAAACGCCGGAAGGTCCGAACATCGGACTGATCTCGTCGCTGAGCTGCTACGCGCGGATCAACGACTACGGCTTCATCGAGTCGCCGTACCGCAAGGTGAAGAACGGCCGCGTGCTCGACTTCCTCAGCGTGGTGAACGCGGGCGACAGCGAGTATCGCGTCGGCGATCATGCCGAGAAGGCCGAGATCCTGAAGGCCAATACCGACCTGAAGGACCGCCGCAAGAAGGCCATCGATTTCGAACCGTATTCGTTCTACCTGTCGGCGTGGGAGGAAGACCGCCACGTTATCGCGCAAGCGAACGCCGAAATCGACGACAAGGGCCGCATCGTGGCTGAGTTGGTCAACGCCCGCAAGGCCGGCAACTTCGTGCTGGTGAATCGAGATGAGGTCGACTACATCGACGTCAGCCCGAAGCAGCTGGTTTCGGTGGCCGCATCGCTGGTGCCGTTCTTGGAGCACGACGACGCGAACCGCGCACTGATGGGCGCGAACATGCAGCGTCAGTCGGTGCCGCTCCTGCGCGCGCAAGCGCCGCTGGTCGGCACGGGAATGGAAGGCGTTACGGCGCGCGACTCCGGCGCGGTAGTGCTGGCTCGCCGCAGCGGTATCGTCGACTCGGTCGACTCCGAGCGCATTATCGTGCGCGTTGAGGGCGAGCATCATCCGATGCAGCTTTCGCGCGAGGTGGGCAGCGACATCTATCAGCTCACCAAGTTCAAGCGCTCGAACCAGAACACCTGCATCAACCAGCGCCCGATCGTGAAGAAGGGCGAGCGTGTGGCGAAGGGACAGGTCATCGCTGACGGTCCGTGCACCGACATGGGCGAGCTGGCGCTCGGCCGCAACGTGCTCGTAGCCTTCATGCCGTGGCGCGGCTACAACTTCGAAGACGCGATCCTGGTCTCCGAAAAGATGGTGAAGGAGGACTATTACACCTCCGTCCACATCGAGGAGTTCGAGATCGAGGCGCGCGACACCAAGCTTGGACCGGAAGAGGTCACGCGCGATATTCCCAACGTCAGCGAGTCGGCGCTGCGCGATCTCGACGAGAGCGGCATCATCCGCATCGGCGCGACCGTGAAGGCCGGCGACATCCTAGTAGGCAAAGTCACGCCCAAGGGCGAGACCCAGCTTACGCCGGAAGAGAAGCTGCTGCGGGCCATCTTCGGCGAGAAGGCCGGCGACGTTCGCGACGCTTCGCTCACCTGTCCTCCTGGTATCGAGGGCACGGTGGTCGACGTGAAGATCTTCTCGCGCAAGGGTCAGGAGAAGGACGAGCGCGCCAAGGCGATCGAAGCCGATCAGGTGGCGAAGCTGGAGAAGAACCTGGCAGACGAGATCCGAATCCTGACGGACGAGCGTTTGAAGCGTCTCGAAGCGCTGCTCGGCGGCAAAGAAGTTCTTGCCGACCTGCACGACGAGCGCACCAACAAGCGCCTGCTCACCAAGGGCGTGATTCTCGATCGCGACACCATCGAGCGCATCTCGACGCGCAACCTGAAGCGCATCAAGTTCGCCGACAAGGACCCGCGCATTAACGAGCAGATCGACGAAATCGAGGAGATGACCTCGCGCCAGATCGACGTGCTGCGCAAGATCGTCCGCGAAAAAGTCGACAAGCTGCAGAAGGGCGATGAGCTGCCTCCCGGCGTGATCAAGCTGGTGAAAGTTTACATCGCCATGAAGCGCAAGCTGAGCGTCGGCGACAAGATGGCTGGCCGCCACGGAAACAAGGGCGTCATCGCTCGCATTCTGCCCGAAGAGGACATGCCGTACCTCGAGGATGGAACGCCGGTGGAGATCGTCCTGAACCCGCTGGGCGTGCCAAGCCGTATGAACGTCGGGCAGATTCTGGAGACGCACCTCGGCTGGGCCGGATTCGCACTTGGCCAGAAGATTGCCGAGCTGTTGAAAGAAAACTCCAAGGCTGACCACATGCGCAGGGAGCTGAAGGCGCTCTTCAAGGGCACGCCGTTTGTCGATGAGCTGGTCGAGCTCGACGACGACACGCTGGAACGCGTCGCCGATGGCATGAAAGAAGGCGTCTACTTCGGCTCGCCTGTGTTCGACGGATCCAAGGAAGGCGAGATCAAGTCGCTGCTGGAAGAAGGCGAGCTGCCGACCTCAGGCAAGGCTTATCTCTACGACGGTATGACGGGTGAGAAGTTCGAGCAGCCGGTAACGGTCGGCTATATCTACATGCTCAAGCTGTCGCACCTGGTCGATGACAAGATCCACGCGCGTTCCATCGGACCATACTCGCTGATTACCCAGCAGCCGCTGGGCGGCAAGGCTCAGTTCGGTGGCCAGCGCTTCGGCGAAATGGAAGTGTGGGCGCTGGAGGCTTACGGCGCCGCCTACATCCTGCAGGAACTGCTCACCGCGAAGTCCGATGACGTCTATGGCCGCACCAAGATTTACGAGGCCATCGTCAAAGGCGAAGCGGCAATTGAGCCGGGCGTGCCTGAATCGTTCAACGTATTGATTCGCGAGTTGCAGTCGCTGTGTCTCGACGTGGAGCTGATCAAGACCAACGAGCGGAACAAGCTGCTGGTTGCGCCGGAAGCTCCCGTCGCCGCCGACTAACGCACGGGATTATGGGAATGAAACACGATGAGAAGCCGCACAAATAGTGGCCAGGTTTGAAGCGGCCTCATCGTGGGAACGGAAACTGATAACCGACAACTGGCCACTGAGGACTAAACATGTATCGCTCGAGTCCATTTGATCTTGGAAATCCGATCGCCGACTTTGACGCCATCCGCATCAGCCTGGCTTCGCCGGAGAAGATTCGCAGCTGGTCGCATGGCGAAGTCACCAAGCCGGAGACCATCAACTACCGCACCTTTAAGCCGGAGCGCGATGGCCTCTTCTGCGCCCGCATCTTCGGCCCGGTCACCGACTGGGAGTGCCTCTGCGGCAAGTACAAGCGCATGAAGCACCGCGGCGTGATCTGCGACAAGTGC
>Ga0126381_100009284_pt1 | contig 11043 bp, 12 predicted proteins | sample PanSoiMetPlot_28_FD_96465 | JGI IMG/M metagenome (GOLD analysis project Ga0126381, IMG submission 96465) | Tropical forest soil microbial communities from Panama - MetaG Plot_28 | ecosystem: Environmental > Terrestrial > Soil > Tropical forest > Bulk soil | place: Panama | collected 2016-02-17
AACCGGCTGACCCGCAGGTGCGACTCGTGCGCTCCGGACGTGATCAAGCAGCCAACGGGAAGTCCGTAGCGAAAGCTTTCGATGTTCGGTACGGCCAAAGCGCCCCCCCCGCTACCACCGTAACGAACGCCCTCGGAGCTAAGCTCCGGGGGCATTCGTAATTCAAGTCGGAGCAGACCTCGAACGAGGAAGCCCCGTTCCGGGTCCGGCCCCACGGAGAGGCGCCGGCACGGGAGAAGGCGTCGAAGAGCCTCTCGCGCGCGGTCCGGGGAGCCGCCAAAGGAAACCTCGAGCTCCTGGAGTGCGGTCTCGAGAGCGGCCTTCAAGTCCTGTGCTTCAGGGATCGCGACATAGGCGAGCCGTGAGCGCAGCACGGCACGCTCCGCCTTCAGGATCCGAATGCGGTCCGCCACTTCGTCCACGCTGCCCAGGTTCGCCGCCAGGGCGACAAGATTCTGAATCTGCAGATCGAGCCCGGATAAACGCGCTCGCTCGAGCGTGCCGTCGTGCCCTGCCCGCTCTCGAGCCTGCTCGAGCGCACGCCGAATGACGTACATCACCTACACTGATGATACGCCCGTCGAAAACATCGATCCGCAAGGATTGATGGCACGGCCGTTCGGGTGGAATTCAGTGCGCACGCGCGACTGTAACGCCCAGGAGGCGGAAGAATGCAGGGTCATATGTGGGAATCGTGGCGTTCAGAGCTGCAAGGTTTCACAAACCTTCCGCTTCATCTCAATGAAACAAGGACTAATCTTGAGAGGCTGGATCGATGGCCCGCTGAGCTGCTCATGCAATGAAGATCCCAATTGTCCCACTCAAGAACAGCAACATAGTCCGGGAAATAAACCTGGTCCCCCGACTTGGCGCTTTGATGTTCCCCCGCTTCTTCCACCGTGGCAGCCACCTCTTCTTCCCGTGCCGCCGCTCCCGATTCCGTGATCTGATTTAGCCCCGTTGGACTCCTGAAGAGCTGTGTCCTGCGAGTGTTTTAGCTTTGTTGTGTTTTGGAGTCTCGGAGAGAATGAAGGGGATAGCCATGGCCGAGTTCGTAGTTGGTGGCCTCTATTTCATGCTTTGGTATGCGGATGACAAGATGTTGTATCTAGCACCGGATTCCCTTGTATTTCTTGGAAAAGATCTGGATCCCGAATATCGTGAACGCGAGGCATGGTATTTTCAGGATTCGCGATCTTATTTCAGACACGGAGCTTATCCAAATGTTCGCGTTGACGAGCCTAGTACGTCAAACAGGTCAGTCGGAGAGTTAACTCGTCTTCACGAGTCGGAGTTAGATCAGATCGTAGACTTGGACGGTCTCGCCGCGGAAATCCTCGAATGCAAAGCGCGCCGGAGCCGAATCGGAAAATGACCCTGAACTGGATAGTTCAGGTGTTTGCTGCAATAAGGCGGTCGCGCTTGAGCGGCCGGACTCATCCGGGCCCTCGATCGGGCGCACGTGGCGGCCCAGGTCGGACTCTGACCGCTGTCCCTTCCGAGAATCTCGTCGGCGCCGAAATCGTTGATGTTTTCGGCACGGTAGGCCAACCTGCGCTCGATGATGCCCCCTGCCCTCGCGGCCTTGCTCGGCGTGCTCCGCACGCTTTTCTGGCCGCGAGCTGCACTCGAGGCTGAGGTCCTCGCCCTTCGCAACCAGCTCCTCGTGCTCAAACGCCAATGCGCTGGAAGACGGGTTCAGTTTCGGACCTCCGATCGCGTGTTCTGGTCCTTGCTCTCGCGGGTTTGGCCAGGATGGCGCCACGCACTCATTCTCGTCCGCCCGGAGACCGTGATCCGCTGGTACCGACGAGGCTTTCGCCTCTACTGGCGTTGGAAGAGCAAGTCGCGACCTTTAGGACGGCCGCCCATCGAAGCGGAGATCCGCGAGCTCATCGTGGAAATGCATCGTGCGAATCCCACGTGGGGCGCGGCCTGCATCCATGGCGAACTGCTCAAGCTCGGCTTCAACTTGGCTCAGTCAACGGTCTCCAAGTATCTGCCAAGGAATCGGAAACCGCCTTCCCAGAGGTGGCGAACTTTCTTGCGAAATCATCTCCGGGAAGCGATCGCCATCGACTTTGCGGTGGTGTCCACGGTCCGCTTCGGGCTGCTCTACGTGTTCGTCGTGCTGGGTCTTGAGCGCCGCAGACTTCTGCATGTGAACGCAAGCGCCCACCCCACGGCGGCATGGACTTCGCAGCAAATGGTCGAGGCGCTTCCTGAGGAGGCGGCCCTTCGGTACTTGATCCGCGATCGGGACTCGATCTATGGAGCCGAGTTCCAGCGCCGGATCGCAGGCATGAATCTGCTCGAGGTTCCGATCGCCCCTCGCTCCCCTTGGCAGAATGGGTATGCGGAGCGCTTCCTGGGATCCTTGCGCCGTGAGTGCTTGGATCACGTGATCGCTCTTAACGAGCGGCATGTCTGCCGGATCGTCTCGAGCTATGCCCGCTACTACAACCGCGCTCGAACCCATCTGGCTCTGGCAAAGGATGCTCCTGAGCCGCGGGGAATCCAAGCGCGAGCGATGGGACGCATCGTGGCGTTTCCCGAGGTGGGCGGACTTCACCATCGATACGAGCGGGTGGCAGCCTGAACGGTGACCGATGACATTTCCGGAAGGGACACCCGTGCTCCGACGCTGAAGAAGGCCGACGGACGCGTTGGCAATCGAAGGGGTTACTCCCCCGCGAGCCAGGGCTACTGTCGGCCGGTGGGATGCGCATGTCACAGAACCTTTGAAGATTGCATGACACGAGCTACCGGGCCATTGAAGACAGTCGCACGCGGCAATACCTCGAGCCATTCAGCGCCTTCTGGATAGACTGCGATCAGGTCCCAGAGAATTCCGTTACGGTTGCAGCAATCCGGTTGGAGTTGGCCGACGCGACTGTCCGCCATCAGCTTGGCTAGTCGATGGTTTTTGTCCCAGAACTGCTTGATCCGGCGGTCAGAGAGCCGGCCCAGAGTGCCGGTTGTAGGAGGCCTCCAGTCAGTTGGCAGGATCGGCTCCCATACTGCAAACACGATGACTCTCGCCTCCGGGCGCTGTTCCAACGCTTTCTCGAATGCGGAGGCCCCCCGCAGGCATACCGGTCAGGTCGGGGAGAGCAAGAGGATGATGCGGACGCTATCGGCGGACCGGTTGAAGGCAGCCTTCAGTGAGTCCAGCGAATCGCTGGTTAAGTCCGCGAGCGGTGGTTGGCCGGCTGGCGCCTTATGGCCGGCGAAATACACTTTCGCGCCCAGAGCCATTACGACCGCTCCGATCGCGATCAACACACCTATCATGGTCCGTCCCGCCATGGGTATTGCCCTTTCTTCTCACATCACGAACGCCGGGCCTGCGCGGCCTTGGTCGTCGACGCAGGTCCTAGAGCCGCTCCGTCGTCCGCCACGCACGCCTCGCACTGCGGGTCGCGTCCGCCTCCAAGCCACGCGTTCCAGGCATTGGCAGCGATTAGCGCTGCGGCCCCGGTGTAGGTGACGATGGTCGAGATCAGAAAGAACTTGCCACCGATGAGCAGCGCCGCACCGGCGACTCCGAGCACGAGCGGCCAGTGCGCCCGATGAGCCCGGCTGCGAAGCGCCAGGGCACTAAGTGCGACCGCGACAAGGACCCCCGTGAGCACCACCTGTCTCCCGGGGTCTGCGAAGGCGGTAAGACCAAGCGAGCTCAGGATGCCCGCATACAGCGGGTAGCACGCCGGGCAGGCCGGAAGCGCAGCGATGCCCGCTGCTGGAACAGCAAAGGCTGCGGCGATACGTCGTCGTGCTGATGCCGAGCCTCGCCGAGCTGAGGCGATCGCCGCCACGAGGAGCTCTCGGGATGGGATGCCCGTGCCGCCGTACCAGCGGCAGCTCAGTCCGACTTTGCCATGCGCCGCAGCACCGGGCTCCACGTCGACGCCGTTTACGCGGACTGTTGGTGACCCGAGAAAGGCGAGACGCGCCGCCTCCTCCGTATCGTGCACGCAGATCTCGCGCACCTCGGCCGGCACGCCGACTTCGGCGAGGGCTTCGCATGTCCGCTCCACCGCGGCCCGGTGATGAGGGCACCCTTCGAAGTAGAGCACATCGACCCGCATGCTGGCGTCTCCCCGATCGCCTTCGATCTCACGCGAGGGAGGGTACTGGTTGCACCCAGGTTCAAGGTCAAGGGCGTCGGGGGGAGCGCTAATCGCGCCGTGCCCGGGTGCTGAGCGTATCGACCACCCTGCAGCGGCCGGTTGCCGCGTGGGCTCGGCAGAGGGCTAGGGAGTCGCGGAGGACCCTCTCGAAGTGGCGGAGCTCACTCACACGGGAGCCGACTTCCTTGAGGCGCGCTTCGATCAGGCCCTGGACTCTATGGCACGCGGCCGGTCGGAGAAGCTGCCGGATATCGTCGAGTGTGAACCCGGTGGCCTGGGCACCGCGGACGAAGCGCAGCCGGCAGAGGTCCTCGTTCGTGTAGAAGCGGTAGTTGGACAACGTGCGGCCGCTCGGGCGGAGAAGGCCCGCGCGCTCGTAGTAGCGGATCGTCGAAGTCGGGACCCCCGCCGCCTTGGCGAGTCCACCGATGGTTCGCAACCTGTCCACGACGGGAACGTATCGGGAGGGCGTACCTAGCTTCAAGGCGCCCTTGAGATAGTCCCGTGGCGCCTTCGTAGCTTTAAAGCTACTCTCCGATCGTGCCGAAAGAGCATGAGGTGGAGATCTACGCCACATCGGATGGGACTGAGCCTTTCACGGAGTGGGAGTTAGGGCTGAAAGATCGAGTCGCGCGAGCCAGGATTCGGACTCGTATTGGGCGCCTTCGGGTCGGCAACTTCGGGGACTCAAAGCGCCTCGGTGAAGTGTTCGAGCTGCGGATCCACGTCGGCCCCGGCTCTATCGCGTCTACTACGGGCGTAAAGCGAATGACTTGGTGATCCTTCTCTGCGGGGGAGACAAGGATCGCAAGCCAGAGACATTGAGCGCGCCGAGGCGTATTGGCGCGACTATCGGAGCCGACACAATGGTAAGAACTAGGAACTACCGAGAGCATTTGGAGGAGGTACTCAAGGACGACGAGGAGGCGGTCGCCTACCTGAACGCGGCGCTCGCGGAGGAGGATCCCGAGGTTTTCCTTCTGGCATTGCGGGACGTCGCTGGAGCTCGCGAGGGAGGCCTCGCGGCCCTGGCGGAAGCCGCCCATTTGAATCGAGAACACCTCTATCGGATGCTTTCGGAGAACGGGAACCCGGAACTACGCAGCCTGGAGGCGCTCCTCGATGCCCTTGGGTTCCGCCTGAGCGTGGAGCTCAAAGCAACCGGCTGACCCGCAGGTGCGACGCGTGCGCTCCGGCCATGATCAAGCAGCCAAAGGGAAGTCCGCAGCGAACGCTTTCGGGTCTGTTCGGTACGGCCAAAGCGCCCCCCCGCTACCTGACGAAGCCCCCGGAATCGCGACGGTTCCGGGGGCTTCCCGTTTCAGGCCGAATCCGGGGTGGTGTGACTGTGGTGTGACCCGGGAGGCCGCGGGAGCACCTGGGAGACCCATCCGCGAGCTCAAGCATGATGTTGGGCTGTCCGCAATCCGGTTGGAGGGCGATCAATCCCAGGAGTCTCGCGTTGGCCAAATCGAACGACCCTTTCTTCAACGCTGTATCAGCAGTTTGTACGATCTTGCTTGGCGCATCCATCATGGCGACCGGCGTGGATAAGCCGCCGTACTATTCCGGAGTCATCGAGTACGGACGTGGCGCTACTCCCGCCGGCCTAATCCTGATCGCAATCGGGTTGATTTTTGGATTTTGGGCGGCGAAGGGATACCGGGGAAGATGAGGCGGGCGGAGGAGCCCGCCTAGACCCTTGGACGGCTCTCCTGGATGGTATGAGCGGTGCGACTCTGTTGTGACTTGGCAAGCCGCGCGAGGAGATCCGCGGGCACCTCTCCGGCCTCGACCACCATCGGCGCACGGTAGGAATCGCCACCAGCCCAGCGGGCGTAGTGCCTCGCCGTGACCGCAACATCCGCATGTCCGAGCTGCTTCGAGACGTACCCGAGCGAGACGCCTGACGTGAGGAGCTGGGAGGCGAAGGTGTCCCGGAGATCCTTCATCGCCCGGTGACCGATCCCGGCCCGCGCGCAGATCCGTCTCCACTCCCGGCTACGGAAGTTCGCGGGCTCTACCCGCTGCACATAAGGGAACGCAAAATAATTCCCTGGGACGTTGCAACACTCGGGATTTTGCACAGTCCCGCTGAAATTCATGAAATAGGTCGCGTTTACCAAGTCGAAGTTGTAGACCAGCACCGTCGCATTAATCTGCGAGCCCCCTGGAGTAGTGGGATACTGCCAGGTATGGCTGAGTGAGTCGGCCCGCGAGCACGGTGGGAGAGCCAGCAGCGCTCCAAGGAAAGCTAAGCTCCCAAACCACAGCCTAAAGCCATTACGCTGAGACATTGGACCTCCTCGCGGATCTCACCCAGGTCAATGCACGCGAAGTTCGAGGTCGGGGCCCACGGACGGCGAGGCCCATTAAGGCTCCAGCTGCAAAGAGCAATGCCGTGCTCGGCTCCGGCACTAAGGACGCCTGCAGATTCAAATCGACCTCCCCGCCAGGAGCCGATTCACAACAGTTACTCCAATCTGTACTCGCAGCAGCCTGCAACTCATAAGGTCCGGGGGTCAATGTGAACGTCATGTTGCCTTGAAAACCACTGATCGGACCAACAATCGCGCCCGTATTGTCCTGGCTGAATAAGGTCTGCCCTGTAGCGAGATTTTTGAGGCTCGTTTGGATTCCCGGTGGGTTTGAATAGTTGAAGAAGTACTGGACCGCTAGCGCCAGGGGATCGCTCACTTGGAAGACAAGATCGTACGAGGAAGCGGCGCTGACAAAACCGAACGCGAAGGGGCCACTGTTACCGGCGCCACTGCCCAGAGTGGCGACGGATGCCACGATCTGAGAGTCACTCATCAGAAGAGACTGCGTGCTGTACCCTGAGATCTGACCGCCGTAGGGCAACGCAAACGTAGACTGAAGGGTGTTGTTGTAGTTCGGGTTCACCTGATTAGAGGTAACCGAAGCCGAGTAGACAGGCACCGTAATGGGAGTACTGGATGGAGGGACGACGTATTGGTAGCTAGTCGTTAAGGACTGCGTGTCGGTCTGGGAGGCGGCAACCCAGAGCGGAGTGGCCTGCGCCGCGGTCGAGATCAACACCGTGCCCGCGCAGAGAGGTATGCCGGAGACCAGCGCGAGAGTGTGCATCGCTGTGGTGAGCGGATGCGAGACTTGTCGGGCGGCCATCGAGGTTCCCTTCCCAAAGGGTGACAGGTGCGTCTCGGGAATGTCCCCGGGGGTCAGCGCTCACACGCAGAGTTAACGAGTAGCTGCGACTCGTGCCTTCCCAGGGAACTCGGCTTAAACAAGGAATAACAAGGCTGGCACCCTAGACAGCGGGCTAAGATGAGACACTAGGACACGTAGGGAAAATGGCCCCAGAGATTGCGCGCCGCACTGATATCACGATTCATCTTGTAGGCTTATCCCAAGCTCTCCCCTCGCCCAACACCTGCTAGAGACGCCTTCCCATTGGTGATTATGTACCGCCCATCGTTCTCTCCTTCGCGGCACGCAGCGCGTCACCACCGCGGGCGTGGGCGCGCTTCTAATCAGCCGCTGTGCTTGGAGAGATGGTTGGGGAGCAAGAAGAGATGCGGTGACCCGCCATCTCCCCAACCCAGTGTCCACAAGGCGCAGCAAGTTTTATGCCCTAATACTGGGATTTGTGTGTGCTACCTCAACCGTGCGGTCTTGCACGGGAATGCGACGAGCATTCCCCACTGCTCGTCGCTGAAGAGGGAAAACCGCTTCCGTTCCTAAGGTAAAGTCTTTCCGGAAGGCGTGACGCGCACCACAAGCTCTCTGACTATGCCAGCCCGGTGCGTACTTCGGTGTGAGCCTCTCCTGCGATGTCCGAACCGACTGCGAGGTGGGCTCCGGTGTATTCTGGCAACAGGGTTCGAGTGCGCCGAAGGAGAGGACGTGGGCGATGTAGTTGAACTCTTTGGAGGACCAGTCGCACGCCTGTACAGGCGCAGCCTCTCGGACCAGCGATTCGAGGTCCTGATGGTGGCGGTCTTCGATATTGCTGCGCGCCAGGGATACGGGGTGGCTCGTGGCATCGTGAAGGAACTTTCTGCGGTACCGAACATCCCATTGGCTGAAGCCTGGCTTCGTGTGCTTCCCACCTTGGGTCGACCGGGTTGAAGGAGGATTCGGAACGCCAGGACGGCCTATTCGCTGAGGCGCAGCAGTGTTGACTCAGAGGCGACTGCCAGTCGACACTCCCTGGTAATAGGCGCGGCGGCGGCTGGGCAGTAACCCGTGGACGGCGCAATTGGCACGAGAAGACGACCTCAAGATCGTGGCGTCGTATTACTTTCCCTACGAAGCGGACCTCGCACGCAGCCTGCTTGAGGCCAACGAAATTCCCGCGTGGGTACTGGATGTCCTCCAAGTCCAGCAGCGCTGGTATCTCGCCCAGGCACTCGGTGGGGTCAAGGTTGCGGTACTCCCGGCTGACGAGGCCCGTGCGCGCGGCACGCACCTCTCCACCCATAGAGACTCCGTCAGATCATACGCAGAGTCCGGCTGAGGCTGCGAAGAAACCCGGCGTGGAGGAACGCCTTCGCGAGCTTGACGAACTCCGATCGAAGGGCCTTGTGACCGAAGAGGAATACAAGGCGAAACACCAAAAGATCCTCGATGACTTGTAGCTTGCCATGCACTGGGTGCGTGGATGATCCGGCGGTATCGCTTGCGCACAGGCTCGGGTTTGAGCAGTACGCCACCTTGCTTTCGATACGGCTCGCCTAAGCTGGTTGGGCGCATCCCTGCCGGTCTTCCCACCGCTAGCTTGGCTGAGTTGCGCGCGACCTTACGCGCCCATCGGACAGACGGTGTCGACCGGGGGGCGAATGTGGTAACGCCCCCGTCCACCTGCTTAGCCCTCCCCCTCCGCCACCGGGTGGAGGCCGTATAAGGCGCGCCGCTGCGGCGATCGCCTCGACCCGCGCCCCGCCGGGCCAAGCCATACAGCGCACCCGGGCGGGGGTCACGTACACGTATCGCCGAACGCGATCGAGGAGCTCCTGCGCTACGACGGACCGGTGCAGCTCACGTCACGCCTCGTGCTCGCGGATGGCGAACTGCGGGAGCAAGAGATCCGCAAGGGGCAGCAGCGTGCTCCTCCTCGCCGGCGCGAACCGCGACCCCGAGCAGTTCCCGGATGCGGATCGCCTCGACGTCGGGCGCCCGGGCCCGAAGCACCTGTCGTTCGGTAACGGCATCCACTTCTGCCTGGGCGCGCAGCTCGCGCGGCAGGAAGCGACGCTCGCGTTCCAGGCGCTGATCGACGCGTTCCCGCGGCTGCGCCTCGCGGTCCCCCAGCACGCGATCGAGTGGGGCGACAACTCCGTGCTACGCGGCCCGAAGGCGGTGCCGCTCCGCTTCTAGCGGCGGGCCGTGTGCCTACGCGCGCCGGTCGAGCGCGCGCCGGATCTCGTCGTGCGCGGCGCGCGTCAGCGCAAAGCGCAAGAAGACCAGCGCGCCGGCGCCGTAGCAGGCGAGCGGGATGCCCGACATGAGCGCGCGCAGCGCGAGCTGCGTGGTCTCGCCCTGCGGCTGGTTCGGGAGGAAGCCGCTCGCCTGGAGCGCCGCCCCCACCAGGATCCCGGCGATGCCGGCAGCGGTCTTCGCGGAGAAGTGCCACACCGCGAAGTAGACGCCCTCCTTGCGCTCGCCGGTGCGGAGCTCGTCCCAGTCGATGATATCCGCCTGCATCGAGGGCAGGAGCACGTCGAGCCCCGCGCCCGCCGCGCCACCCAGCGCGCACAGCCCAGCCATCGTGAGCAGGTCGCCCTCCGACAGGAAGCCGAGCCCGCCGAGCGCGACGGCCACCATCGCCATGCCGGCCACGACGAGCGGCTTCTTCTCGAACCGCTCACCCAGCGCGATCCACACCGGCACGAACAGGACCGACGACACCACGAACGCGCCGAGCACCTTCGGGAGCGCGGTCGGATCGCCCAGGATGTACTGCGTGAAGTAAGCGGCGACGGAGACCGCGGCGGTGACGCCGATCTGCTGCAACAGGAACACGAGGAGGAGGAGGCGCGCGTGGGGATTCCGGAGCACGTCGCGGAGCGCTCCATAGGGATGCGCCGCGCCGCGGCCCTGGAACTCCGGCCGCTCGCGCAGGCGCAGCGCGGGGAGGAGCAGCAGCGCAATCGCGACCACGGCGGCGACAACGGCGCCCGTGGTCGCGGCCGTCCGCGGCGCGTCGCTCGCGGAGACAGCGGCGATGAAGCCGAAGGCGAGCAGCAGGCCCGCGCCCGCCACGAGCCGTTTCGCACCGAACAGTCGATTCCGCTCGACGTAGCTCGGCGAGAGCTCGGCGCCGAGCGCGCTGTGGGGCATCACGTAGAGCGTGTACGAGGTGTAGAAGCAGACGACCGACACGGCCATCCACGCCACGAGGCCGACGCCGGAGAGCGTCTGGGGCGGCGCCCAGAGCAGGATGAACGTCGCACCCGCGGGCAGCGCGGACGCCACCATCCACGGGCGGCGCCGGCCGAGCCGCGTGCGCGTGCGGTCCGACGCATAGCCCACGAGCGGATCCGAGACCGCGTCCCACACGCGCGAGAGCCCGAGCACGAGGCCCATCGCGCCGGGCGAGATCCCGAGCACGTCGGTCCCGTACTTGAGCAGGTACGTGCCGACGACCATGAACATGAAACCGTCCGCCGCGCCCGGCGCGGCGTAGACGAGGAGCGTCGCGAGCGGAAGCCGCCCGGCCGGCGCGGCCGCGGGCGAGGCGTCCGCGGCGGCCAGGGTCGAGGGCGCGGTAGGAGGCATCGGTCTCTCTCCGCGGGCGCGCGGCTGCTGAACGGCGAAGCTCGGATCGAGCGGGCCCAGTCTGCCATCGGCGCGCGAGAACCGCCCCTGCAGCGGCGGCGCTGCACTCACCTGGGCCTGCGGGTCCGCGTCATGGGATGCGGGGTCAGGA
>Ga0126381_100009285_pt1 | contig 11042 bp, 8 predicted proteins | sample PanSoiMetPlot_28_FD_96465 | JGI IMG/M metagenome (GOLD analysis project Ga0126381, IMG submission 96465) | Tropical forest soil microbial communities from Panama - MetaG Plot_28 | ecosystem: Environmental > Terrestrial > Soil > Tropical forest > Bulk soil | place: Panama | collected 2016-02-17
ATAGTGCCGCGTCGATGAAGGCGAAATCGCTTGGCTGCGAGCGCGCTGGTTTTGAAAATTGCCTCCGGCAGAGAAAGCCATTGCTTGTCGCGGACGTACTCGCCCAAGAATTTCGGGTAGGTACCAAAAGTGCGCGGATGGCTGATTCCTTGCATCACGAGCCCATCCGTAATTACAGAAGTCAAGGGATGGGTCAACACTGTGCGCAGATTCTCTTCGTTGTTGTTGAACGAAATGATGAACACCTGGCCGTGCTCTTCGAGCAAAAGATCCAGCGCCGTTTCCGCGTTGCCCGTACAGCGCTCGGCGGCAATGCGCGCGATCGATTTGCCGGTTACGGATTTGTTGCGAGGCGACCGCAGTTCACAGACAACGATATCGTCCCAGGTATTGGACATATACTCGTCCGTTTCGCGAGCGATCCGATCATAGCTGGAGCTGTTGGCCAATCGGTTCAGCAGTTCGGGAACGCCGCCTACCTGGCTCCATTCCGGCAGAAGCTGAATGATAGAGCAGGAGCCGGCGAGATAGGGATATGCGTCCATCGCAATGTCGAGTCCGCGCGTCCTGGCATGCTCGATCTGATCCAAGGCAACCGGCAAGCGATGCCAATTCTTTTGACCCACAACTTGCATGTGGGAGATCTGAAGCGGCGCGCCGGAAGCCGTGGCGACCGCGATCGCCTCGTCGACTGCTTCCACGACTTTGAACTTGTAATCGCGCATATGCGTTGAGTAGAACGCATTCTTTGGCCGGAGGAGCCGGCACAAACGGACTAGCTCATCGAAACGTGCAAAGCCGCTGGGCATGCAATTCAGCCCCGTGGATAAACCAATCGAGCCAGCTTCCAGGTTTTCTTCGAGCAACTTCTCCATCGACTGCATTTCATCGTCGGTAACGTCTGCGCGCGCTTCTGCAACATAGCTCCGCAGCGTGGCGTGCCCCGTTAGCGCAGCCACGTTTAGAAGCGGACGCGCCTGCTGGAGTGTGTCGAAATATGTGACCACGCTCTCGAGACGTGGGATTGCCTCTCCTTGAAAAATATCGTCCGTAAGCCGATGTTGAGCTTTGCTTGGGTTGGCGGGGAAAAGAGAAAACCCACAATTACCAACAATTTCCGTGGTCACGCCTTGCAAGACTTTGTTCGAGAAGTGCTGGAGTACCTCATGGTCAGAATGGCTGTGGACGTCGATGAACCCGGGGGCGATGACCAGACCTGAACAATCGACCGTTTCCACTGTTAGGCCCTTTGGGATCGAACCGACGTCGACGAATTGATCGCCACAAATGAGGACATCGCATCTTCGCGGCGCAGCTTTCGTTCCGTCTACAAGGGTGCCGCCCGATAGGAGAACATCGCTCATCGGTTACCCATCAACTCACGAAGAGTTTCGGAGTAAGTCCGCGCACTCTCTGGATCCACGTGACAATGTGCGGCTCGATACACGATCAATAATCCGCGCCTCGGCCGATCGCTTAGATTTGGCTCGCTGCGATGCCAGAGGCAACAATGGTGCAACACGGCGTCGCCTCGCGGCAAAATGGCGGGAACGTCTTCGAATTGCGATGCGGCGCTGGAATCGGCTAACATTTGGCTGTTGCCCTGGACACCTGAGGCGACGTGAGGACGCAGCCCCGGAGCATGACTGCCGCGCAGGTAATGAACGCATCCGTTCTCAAGCGTACTGTCGTCCAGAGCGATCCAGCAAGTCAAGGAGTCCGGTGGGACGAGATTGAAATACGCGTTGTCCTGATGGTAAGGGACCTTGCTGCCAACCCGAGCTGGTTTGGCGAATAACTCGACCGCCGAGACAATCGGCTCGCCATTCAGCAATATCTCCATGCGCTTCCAAAGTTCGGGCGTGCGAGCAAGATTTGCAAAGAATTCGCTATGTTGCTCCATGCGCCAGAGATTGCGAATTTGTTTGAAAGCTCCGTCCCGTGTCGGCTCGAGGACCAAGTCGCCTTGGGGGAGCGTTGGCACGACGGTCTCGAAATACGTAGTGAGGTGATCTTCTATTTCAGCTAGCTGATCCGAAGCGAACAGCCCGGGCAGATGTAAGAAGCCGTCCGCCTCATAGGTACTTTTCTCGCCAGCCAGACTCATGAGCGAGCGATCCGCAATGCTGTCTTCACCCGACCAATTCTCCCATCGTGACAGCAACCTGCCAAAGGGATTCACAATTGCTCCGAAAGGCATTGTCCAATCAGCCGGATGTCGCCACAAAGGCGCTCACATCCTCAAGGCGGATTTGGCGTTTTTGCGCGAGTTTCTTACTCTTTGGCTAGCTGGTCGAGCGGGAACTGCTTGTCCAACTGTTCGCGGACCTTCCAGACATGCTTTCTAAACGCTTCTTCCCATCGTTTGGCCTCTTCTGCCGTATAACCGTAGAAGCCGCGTCCATTCGCGACACCATGCGCACCGGACTCCATCATTCTTCTGAAAATAAGCGGCAAATCAGGGCTGCTCGAAAGCTCAGGAATCACCCGCGCAAGTGCTTTTCCATAAACGGCCGGGCCGCCGGTCAGATCGATCCAGCGGAGCGGTCCGCAACATACCGCCCAAAGCCCCACCGCATTCCGAAAGGCACGGTCGATCGTCTCCGCATCCGCTACGCCCTGGTCCAGCAGATAAGCTGCTTCTCGATAGATCGCGTAACCGATCCGATTGACAATGAACGCCGGCACGTCCTTGGCGACGAGACATGGATCCTTGCCTATCCAGCGTGCCAGCTCGAGCGTTTTTTGAAGCGCTCCCTCGGAGGTTTGATCCCCGGGGATCACTTCCATGAAGCGCGTGATGTGTGCCGGCTCGGCCCAGTGCATGCCGACAATTCGCTCTGGTCTTCGACGGCCGGCCTGCAAGTCCGAGATGCGCAGTGATGAGGTATTGCTGGCAATGAGAGTCGATGTACTGACAGAGTCCTCTAGCTGATCAAGAACGAACTGTTTTTCCGTTAGATCTTCGGTGACGCTTTCTATTACGAACGAGCATGTGGAGAAAGCGGCCAAAGAATCCGTGTCGACGTAGCGGTCCCGCCAATTCGAAGAGATTTGCGGAGGGAACGACGCTTGCTCGACCAGTTCGTGAAGCCCGGCTTCGATGTGGCGCCGCGTGTCGTCGCGTCGCGCCGGATCTCGATCACAGCCGACCACTTGACACCCGTGGGCCACGAAGCAGGTCACAATTCCCCGCCCTAAAAGGCCTAGTCCGACGACGCCGATTGTTTGCTTGCGGTTTATTTTGAGCTCGTCTGCGGGAGCAGGGTCAATCGATGTCTCAGACGCCACAGCGCGCATCGTAGCATCGGCCACGCATCTTGCCATTGGCAAGTTTGGTAATTCGCAACTCGCATGTCTATCAGGTTGGACCGAAGATTGACGAGCATGCCCGGAAGTCTGTCGTGCATCGCCATGATTCGCTAGAAATGACATCGCACTCGCCGGAAGAACGCTTGCGTCGTACAAGCCTCGGTTGCCCAAAATGAGATCAAGATATCTCCGTCCGCCAGGCGATGGGCCTGTGGCCTACCGAACGCAATAACGTCGTGACTCCATGGATATTGGCTTCGGGATGCCACGCCAATTGTTTCGCGCCCCGTCGCATCCCAAAGCACGATCTCGGATCGCTTGCTCCAGGTCTTCCCGACGTCCTCGGATATGACGCCTCGAATTCCGGGCGGATTTTCCTCACGGAGAGAATAGGCAGCAAACATGCGACCACCACCGAGATCAACGGCCCAACTGGTCTGGCCCGGCAAACCGGTTGGCTCGGGAGTCGACCAGGCGCACCCCTCGACGTCCGAAATCGTACGGTGTAGATCGATGAAGACACGGCTCGACACATCTTCGGTCCAGAGGAGCGTAAATAGCCGGCCATCCAACAGCGGGACAACTCGCCCGTGGCGATAGGACTTTGCGTCACAGCTAGCAGCGGCGATTTGAATCGGAGCGCTCCAGGAGCGTCCGCAATCGTGCGACATACTGCAGAGCACCTCCGGTTTGAACGGCCTCGGATCATCGTAGGCCTTACCCAAATCGAGCGGAAGAAACCAGCCGCCACCCGGGAGTTCGGTGATGCATCCGGACGGGTATGCAATGGATCGCCCGGGAAAACGAGCCACTTCAGGGAGCGACCAGGATAGACCTCCGTCCTGTGAGCGAAATAGGAGAGTGTCGCAGGGAAGGAATGCGCCGGTTTGTGGATTGACAAAAAGACGATCGCTGGCTTCAAACCGGAAAGCGACCAACACGAGCGAGCCATCTCTTAGTTGTGACAGAAATGGCGCTGTATAGCTGTAGAGTTGTTGGTCCTGGCGTGGATCGCGCACAGGCGAGCCTTCGATCCACGTCGTTCCGCCATCTGTAGATCTGAATGGCACTAGAACGCCATCGTGAGAATAGAAGGCGGATCCGCGTCGCAAAACGCAAACGAGTTCGCCGGGTTTTAGCTCTATCGTCGACGGTAGATAGGCATTGATCACGGCATGCCCTGGATGCGGATTGCGGTAAATTACTGCGCTTGAAACTAACTGAATCTCGCCCATACGAGTAGGTGTACGAAAGATTGTAAGAAGACGAGCGAAGCGGTAGAGAGCCCGAGGCTGCGGCTCCCTTTGGTTGCATCCTGTGGATTGGATGGGTATACTGATCCGTCGCTGCGATTCCAAACCCTTCTGCCACACTGTTCTGCGTCTACAGGGCGGTGCACAGTTTGAGAACTCTCTCGCGACCGCACGGAATGCGGGAGTTTTTGATGACTTCTCTTTCCGGCGCCGACGTCGCGCCTATTTGGCGGGCGAGCCTTTACGGATAGGAAATGAGATTACTATCTCGCTTGCGCCGAGAGCGACGACGCATTAGCTGGGCCAAGCCGGGGGTGCAAGCAGGCAAGACAATCATGCCGGCAAGGATGTTACTACGAGCGGCGTTAGCGAGATAAATTCTTCGGCAAACGCCACTCCGTTCATAAACCCCCAATGACCCTCAATTTTTTGCGTGCGCTCCTCAGCCCAGGCCTCACTGTAATGCGCCCCTTGAAAGCTCTGTGATCGAAATGCGGCGACGGCCTTCTTTTTGCGCTCTATCGAGCGCGTGATATCCACGACAAAATCCGGAGCCAGCACTTGTGCACCTAACTTCGCCACCATTCCACGGAATTGCGTGCCGAAGAAGTAAACCCGCTTCATCGGATGGCGCGGCAGAGCCGAGCCTTCCAGCCACCGATCGGCGGCCTTCAAAGCCCGAAGCGCCATCTCGCCGACCACCGGATGATCGGGATGCCCATACTCGCGCGGGTGATGGGTCAGAGTAACGTCGGGACGCGTGGTCCGAATGTATTCCCCGAGGTTCAATATCGCCTCGCGTGTCGGAATAAAGGGCTCATCCGGTAATTCCAGACAGTGCACAGCCTTTACACCGAGATGACCGGCCGCTTCTTCGAATTCGTTGCGCTTGACTGCTTTTACCTCCGCGAATACTTGTTGCTGATCGCGTGAGAGAAGCACCTGCGCATGAGAATAAGCGCCATGGGTGACTGAGACCAGAAACACGTTATGGCCATCAGCTGCAAAATTAGCGAGCGTGCCTCCGGCAAGATCGAAAACATCCGCTGGGTGCGCGCCGATAGCGAGAACGTTTAGAGTCGTCACTGCAGGAATTCTGGATACTGAGCTTGCAAATCGCGCCGCAATCGCTCCATGCGAGCTGGCGGTAGAGGCCGGAACGGTTTGCGCGGTGGACCGGCTTTCAGGAAGCCAGCTGCGTCGATTACGGCTTTGGTTACTGTAATTTCGTTGTAGCCTTCATTGACGATTAAGGGCACGATCAAATCCTGCAACAAGGCATTCACCTGGTGTTGCCTTTTCAGCGCCTCGGCGAAATTCCCGGAGGAGATCGATTTCCACCAACGCACCATGTATTGGGGAAAGGCATAAATGAAGCTGGCCATTACGCCCTTTCCTCCCACCACATTGCTTACTGCCCACAGTTGCTCAAGCGGGAAATGATGGATTCGTGTGCGCCGCAGGCAGTTCAAATAGAGCGACAAGTCCGCTCCTGTCATTTTGCTGCCACAGACAGTCGGAACTTGCTCGATTCGCAAGAAATCGGTATCGTTCAAGAGCACTTGTGTGGTCTGCGGATTGTTGTAGACAATGATGCCTATGTCGGGGCAGGCACTGTATAAATCTTCGAAGTACTGGCACGCCTCGTCCTTCGACAGGACGTGGTAATAGGGAACGACATTCATTACCGCGTCCGCGCCAGCATCGCGAGCCGACCGCGTACGGGAGATGGCTTCGGCTGTATTGACACCGCTCGCACCGACAACGGTAGATACCGTCCCACGAGTCTCTTCTACAAGCAGCCGCGCGATACGGATGCGCTCCTCATCGGTCGTGGTATGAAATTCGCCGTTCGTTCCGGTTGTAACGATGCCGTCGACACCGAGTGAAACCAGATATTGCACATTCTTGCGATAAGCAGCTTCATCGAGGCGATTTTCGCTGTCGAAAGGTGTGATTGTGAGGACATATAGCCCTCGCATCGTTTCGCGAGTCAGCATCGCGGAAGCCAGAGTACCATCTACTCCAGCACCACAGAGCGAATACCGCAGTCAGAAACAAGCCACTGATCCAACCGGCTGGACGCAACGCGCGCGCCACTGACTCTCAACGATCTGCCTCCGAAAGCCTCGCGTTGCTAGCTAACACGAATTGGTTGTCCCACAAAGGCATTCGAGTAAATGAACTCGGCATCCTTCAACCTAATCTCGCGCGGATTGTTTTTCATTAGCCTCGTGACCTTCATCGCTGTCTCGGCCATCCAGGGAATGGCTCCATGCGCTATACCGAGCTCTCGCAAACTTTGAGGAACTCCGCATCGCAAACTAAGCTGCGCTACGCATTCCACGCCTTGTCGGGCTGTAGCTAGAGCATCGGTTTGAGGCTTTGCGCCCAGCGCGATCGCCACTTCCGCATAACGCTCTGGAGCTGCCGAGATATTAAACTGCATCACGTGCGGTAGAAGCACAGCGTTCGAGACGCCGTGCGCAACATGAAATCGCCCGCCCAGCGGGTACGCCAAGGCATGGACTCCAGCCGTGTTCACCGGCCCCAGGCAGAGACCTCCATACATGCTTCCAAGAGACATCTTCTCGCGAGTTTCAATATCGGCACCCCGTTCGACGGCAGCAGGCAAGCTTTGAGCAATCAGCCGGATGCCCTCCAATGCATAGACATCAACAATGGGATGTGCAAAGCGATTGGTGTACGCTTCAATGCAATGTGTAAGAGCGTCGAGCCCTGTGGCCGCTGTTACCGAGGATGGCATCGTGGTGGTGAGCAGAGGATCGATGTAAGTCGCGTCCGGAACGAGATATGGACTTACAACACCCTGTTTCACCTGCGCGGATTCATCCAACAGAATGGCATTGGGAGATACCTCACTGCCCGTTCCGGCCGTTGTCGGCAGGCACGCGAGAAAGGTCTTACGGCGGGCGAGAAGGCCAATGCCGAAAACCTCTTGTACGCGTTGGCTTCCATCCATCAGTGCCGCTACAAGTTTTGCCACATCCAGTGGACTACCTCCACCCACGCCGATCACCGCTTCCACATCGCTCTCGCGAGCGATCGAAACCGCATCCTCAAACATCACGATTGTCGGCTCTTGGTCGATTCGGTCATATAGAACCACATCGAAAGGCATAGCCGCGATCAGTTCGCGCGCCAACGCGGAGGTATTTGGGCCAGTTATCACGAGAGCCCGCCGAATGCCATTTTTTGCAAGGTCGTTGGCGCAGTCCCTCGAACATTCTCGGCCAAACACTAGTTTCCGAGGCGATTGGAGCGTTATAGGATGCAACATGGTTAGTAGGTATTTTTGAGGAATGTTTGGGGATGCCCTGCGGGCAGCGCCTTTTCTGAAGTGTCGCGCGTTGCTCGCCAGCCCCAGTAGGTCAACGAGCGGGCCACCTCCTGATCTTTATTGGGAAAAATATGAGTTGCAAGGTAACCGATTATGAGAAGCACCAGGTGGCCAATCACACCTATCATGTAGTTATGGAACGGAAAGTTAAGGCGTCCCAGGTTCCATATCTTGCCGTGATCGAAAGTCAGGGTGGCATAGGTGGCGAATAGTAGGCTGGCAATGATCCCGATCCAAGCTGCCACGGGTCCGGCTCTTTCGACGAAGAACGCGAGAATAAATAAGCCCGCCAGTCCTCCTGCCACGATCGCCGACACTGTGTAGAACATCGAGAGTGCCGTTCCCTGTGTATGGGCAAGGCCGCTAGCCGCGAAAACACACAAGATGCCGGCTACGGCCACAATCATCTTGGCCGCTCGCAGCCGTTGCCGTTCGGTCGAAGCAGGTTTCAGAGTACGGTAGAAATCTTGAACGCCGGTGGCAGCCAGGCTGTTTAGATCCGAAGAGAGATTGGCCATGCCGGCGCCGAACAGGGCCGCCAGGAACAGGCCCGCAAATCCCGAAGGAACGTGCGTGGTGATGAAAAACGGGAACACTTCGTCCGCCTTTCGGATGTAGGGAGGCAGAATTGTCCCGCCATGCCGGTAGAACACCCAGCACAGCGTTCCGATAAGCATGAACAGTGTCCAAACCGGCACACATAAGGTAGCTCCCAACGCCATACCTTTCCATGCCGCGCGGTCGGACTTCGCCACGAGATAACGTTGGACAATAGTCTGATCTGCGGTGTACTTCTGAAGGTAGAAAAAGAAGCCGTATAGTGAAAGCACCAAAAAAGTGGGCCTCGTCAAATCGAGGTCGGTGCTGCCCAAGCTGATCTTGTGGCTATCCCAGGCCGTGTGTAGAACGCTCGTTGGACCGCCGGGCGGAAGAAACAGCAAAAAACCAATACAAATGATGACGCCTATCCATAACACGAAGCCCTGCAGCACGTCGGCCCACACAATTGCTTCGATACCCCCTGCCAACGTGTAGGAAATTGTCACGACGCCGACCAGAATGATGACGCGATACGTACCCCAGCCAGTCATGCTGTTAACTGTGAGCGCCAGCAGGTAGAAAACGAACGCCATTTTCGAGAAGTGCCCCAGAGCAAAGGCGATTGAGGCGTAGACGCGCGCGGGATAACCAAAGCGTTTGCCAAAGTACTCGTACACGCTCACCGCCACGACGTGGCGGAAGAACGGAATGACAATGAACCCCGCAATAAACAGAACGAGCACGGCCATGAATCCGGGAACCAGGTTCGTCCAATCGCCTGCATAGGCAGATCCTGGATAGGCAATAAATGTAATGCTGCTGATGAGGGTAGCCAGCAATGAGAGCCCCATGGCCCAACCCGGGATGCTTCGGTTAGCGACAAAATATCGATTCGTTGAAGTTTGCCGGCGCGAAAAATGGAATCCAACAAACATTAATGTGCCGAGATACCCAACAATCACTGACAAGTCGAACCGATGAATGGACCCCATACCTTACTGCTCGTTGGCCATCGCCAAGCGTTTCTTTTGCGTCGCCATTCGCGCTGCGACTCGGATGGCTTGCTTCATGCTGCGCGCGTCGGCCTTGTTGCGACCGGCAATATCGAATGCCGTGCCGTGGTCGACCGAAGTTCGAATAATAGGAAGTCCGAGAGAGATATTGACGGTTCCTTCAAAATCAATCAACTTCATCGCAATGTGCCCCTGATCGTGGTACATCGCCACTACAAGGTCGAAAGCCCCACGCAAGGCTTGTAGAAAAATTGTGTCCGCGGCATATGGTCCACTGCAACCGATGCCCCTGTCCCGGCAAGTTTCAACCGCTGGAACGATGACCCGCGCATCTTCGTCGCCAAATAAGCCGTGCTCTCCCGCGTGAGGGTTCAACCCACAAATGGCAATCCGAGGCTGCTCAAAACCCAACAACTTCATCGCTGCGTCGCCCAATTCGATCGTTCGTACAATGCGGTTAGTTTCTAATTCGCACGCACGGCGTAATGGCACGTGGGTTGAGACGTGCACCGTTGAGAGACGCGTGCTAGAGAGCAACATCCGGGATTCGATCGCTCCACAAATCTCGGCAATGTATTCGGTGTGTCCCGAAAACAGTCGGCCGGACATCGTCACCGCCTCCTTGTTAATAGGTGCAGTGACCATTGCATCGGCGCGGTTGGCGAGACACATCTCGGCCGCCACGCGAATGTATTCCACCGCAGCGCGGCCGTAGCGCGCGTCGAGTTTGCCAAAGGCAAAGTCACTAACGTTCTCCAGGGTCGGGACATCCTGAATCTCGGCATCCGGTAGCCCAACGCTGGCCGTTACAGCCAGACGCAGCACTCGCTTATCACCGACGACGATGAATCGCGCCAGCGATGCTATTTCGGAATCGGCCAGTGCCTTCAGCACGATCTCAGGGCCTATGCCTGATGGATCGCCCATCGTTAGCGCGATGACTGGAAGCGCGCCGTCTAGTTTCTGCAGCATACAAAAGAGTCCGCCACTCGCACTAATGTATGCACATCTCCGAAACCTCCAGACTTCGTCGCGATTGGCAGAAAATCGAAGTGGCCGCCGCGCAGGACGCCGGCTGGAACTCCAGGAGTAATTTCGTTTTCGACTTGAATGCTTCCGGCCCGTAGGGCTTTACAAATCATTGAAGCCGTGGTGCCCCCGGAGAGTAATAGCGCGCCGGCATCCTGGGCAACGCAGGCGGCAAGAACGCCCAATTCCTCAAAGTCTGTCGCATGCACCGCTCTCAGCACAACGTGCCTTCCATTGCGAAGTGCAGCGGATATCGCCGGTCGACTTGAGCGCTCCGCGACAAAGTCGCACACCGTTCGTTCTTTGCTAAGCACTGTCAGCTGAGCCTGCGTTACAGCATGATCTGATCCGATGCAGAACAACACAGGTCCTTTTACCGCGGCGCAGGACAGGTAGGGAGCAGCACTCTCGGAAAGCAAGGCAGCCGCTAATGCAGAAGCAAGGCCTCCGGATCCCACCCACAATATGCGACATCCGGAATGTAACGCTTCATGCACGATGACCGACAAATCTTTGTTGCATGCCGCATCCAGC